>Ga0326728_10022031_pt1 | contig 11886 bp, 11 predicted proteins | sample MB3enrmetagenome_FD_207602 | JGI IMG/M metagenome (GOLD analysis project Ga0326728, IMG submission 207602) | Lab enriched peat soil microbial communities from McLean, Ithaca, NY, United States - MB31MN | ecosystem: Environmental > Terrestrial > Soil > Wetlands > Peat | place: USA: New York... | reverse complement strand
CACGCGGATATCGCCCTTGTGCGTCGAGCGCGTCTTGAAGGTGTGGCCACAGGCGCAAATAACGTTGACTTCCTTGTAAGCGGGGTGAATACCATCCTTCATTGTGTTGGGGGGAATCCTTTCGAAACATTCAGTGTACCAAAAACACGAACCCCCGTGAGCCCCGAGGGCCCACGGGGGAAGGTAGCCAAAAGGTACAACCTGAGGCTTAAGCTGACGCGTGAGGCAGCCGGTCCACAGGAACGTGATTCCGCCACTGGACGGAATCGGCTACGTTAGAGGCTCGACTTCAACAGTCGGCCACCTCTCGCGGTCGTATGTTAGTTTCCATTTTTGCTGGACCACCTCCTTTTCCAGTGATGTTTTCATGCTCTCATGGGGTCCCTGTTTTGTCAATATGATTTTCTGGAGACGTGCCGATAACCACAATGCGATGTTTGAGTTACAGGTACCGCGCGGCGAAGCGGCACATCGCCAAGCCATCCATGAGATTGAACGGAAACTGTCCCGTGGTGTAATGGCCGCAGGGCAGCCTGAAAACCTGGTGCGCCAGCTTCAATTCCCGAAAGTTCTGCAGGACCTGCTGAGAATACACCGGCAGGAAGCTGGTATCGTGGTTTGCCCAAATGAGCAGGCTTTGCATGTCCCGGCCTTGAAAGCGCTTCAGGTAAGATGCCGGACTGATGACGGACCAGTAGCGCCGCAGGTCATCCTGGCCGACCACGTCGCCGAAGCCCTTGCGCACGTGCTGCGTGGAGAGCCCGGTCCAGACCACATCGGAGAAGTACATGGACACATGGTTGAAGATGCCCACCCGTACCCGCGGGTCGTGCGCGGCGGCAATAAAGGCGATGCAGGATCCCAGGCTGGTGCCCAGGATACCCACCCGCGAATAGCCCTGCTGCGCCAGCCAGTCCAGGCACGCGCGCGTGTCGATGACGGATTGGCGGGAGGCGTGGATAGTGCGGCCGATATTGCTGGAAACGTGATAATCGGCGCGCTCGAGTTCCGCCGGCATGCGCTCGGCGTGGTACGCCATGGTCATGCGCAGGGCGCTGATTCCGAACCGGTTGAGCAGTTTGGCCAAGCCCACATGCCCATTCGCATCGGAGTTCCACTGGGGCAGCAGCACCAGCGCCCGCCCCTGGTCCTTGGGCGCGGGGAACCACAGCGCGTGGACCGTGTCGTTCTCCGCGCAGCCCGATCTCGCCGGGCTGGTAAAGGTCAGCCGGCCCTGGCTCAACCGGTAATCGCCAACCGGCGCATAGGAGTAGAACCGGTCCGAGTTGCCGAGCGCTTCCGTCACGAACCGGGAAACGCAAGCCGCTGGATCGCCGTCCTCGGCTTCGGTCGGGCAGGATGGGAATCCGGTGCCGTCCAGCCACTCGATGCCCCATTCGAATGGCCGGACCACGCGATTGGTATCCCGGGTGGCGAGTTTACGCTCCCAGCGGTCTATCCAGCCAGCGTAGAGTTCTGTCATGGAGCTCTCAGCTATCAGCTATCAGCTAAAGCAGCGCGCCGATGTGGCTGAAAGCTGAACGCTGAGAGCTGAAAGCCTTAGTCTACCAGACCAAAAAATACCCCGCGCCGGCGGATTCGACCGGAGCGGGGCTGCGGTTTAAGCCCAAAGGGAGGCAACGCACCAAAGCTGAGAAGCCTCTAAGCCAACCCGGTTTAACCTGCAAGCCGGGTGCCAGGCCCAAGTTGTTGATACGGTTCAGAAACACCGCCTCTGCCTACGGAATTCGGTAGGAAAGGCCTACGCATTTCCACAAAAACAGCCAGCCGCCTCCGAAATCGTACCCTGCCACGGTACAATCGGACCTGTGAGTTTTCCACCCTCCAACGGCGAAACACGCACGCCGGATGCCGGTGCGGGCGGAAAGGCCCTGGCGGGTTTTCTGCTTTCGGGGTTTCTGCTGGCGCTGCTGGGAGCTATTCTGCCGGCCTGGGGTTATCATCGGGACCCGCCGGATTTCACCGCCGTGGGCAATTACTTTCTCAGCGTGGCGGTGGGGGTGGTGGCAGCCGCGGGTTTAGCCCGGCGCATCATGGCGCGGCGCGGCCTCGCCTTCCTGCTGGTGTTTGCCTGCACGGTTTCCTGCGTGGCTCTGGCCTACCTGGCGCTGGTGTCGCCGCCGGCTTCGCCATGGTGGCGGGTGGCCGGGTTGCTGCTGCTGGGCATCGGCGCCGGCCTGCTCAACATGGCTCTGTTCCACGCCATCTCGCCCGCTTACCAATCCGACCGCGCGGGCACGGCCACCAAGGGCGGCATCTGGTACGGCCTGGGCTGTCTCACGGCGACCCTGCTGGTGGCGGCTACCTTGTCGTTGGCGGGCACCTCGTATGTGCCCAGCCTGCTGGCATTCATGGCGGTGGTTCCCGCGATTTTTGCCGCGATTTACGCGAAAAGCTCGTACGCGGCTCGTCCGGAAAGCGCGCAGCCCACACTGCGGCAGGCGCTCCAGGATTTCCGCAGCTTCGGTGCCGTGATGCTGGCGGCGCTGCTGTTCTTTCAGTTCGGCAACGAATGGTCCATCGCCGGTTGGCTGCCCTTATTCCTGATCCGCCGCGTGGGCCTGAGCCCCGAAGCGGCGCTCCTCATACTGGCGCTCTACTGGCTCTTTCTGATGACCGGCCGCCTGGGGTCGGTGGCCATCCTGCCGCGCGTGCGGCACGGCCGCCTGTTGTTGGGAAGCGTGCTGGCGGCGCTGTTCGGCTGCCTCATCCTGCTCTTCACCGACAACAAATTCGGCGCCGCCTCGGGCGTATTCTTCCTGGGAGCCGGCTACGCCAGCATCTATCCCCTGGTGGCGGAGGCCATCGGCAGGCGGTTCCCCTACTACCATCCCGGCTTCTTCAACGGAATTTTCTCCCTGGCCCTGGTAGGCGGCCTGCTGGCGCCGGCCAGCGTGGGGTATGCCGCGGCGGGAATGGGCGTGGGGGTGGTGATCGGGATTCCCCTGGCCGGGACCTGCATGGTGATGGCCCTGGTTTCGCTGATCTGGCTGGAATCGAAGGTGACGGGGAGATGAGAAGAAGGGGCCGGGGTGTAGTGATCGCTTTTGCGATGGCGCTTCAGTTGCCGGCGGCGTCGCTGCCGGAGAGCATCGAGAAACTGCTGGCGGCGACGGCCCCGGCCCGGGCGGCATTCTGGGGAATCCAGATTGTGGATCTTGCGAGCGGCAAGACGCTCTACGAACTGAACCCCGACCGCTTCTTTGTCCCGGCTTCGAACACCAAGCTCTTTACCACGGCCCTGGCGCTTACGTGGCTGGGACCGGACTTCACCTTCCAGACGCGTGTCCTCGCCGATGGCCCGCCGGATGCCGAGGGCCGCATCCGCGGCGCCCTGCGGCTGGTGGGCGGCGGAGATCCCAACTTGTCGGCGCGCGCCATTCCTTACCGCATGGGTGCAGTGGCCGGCAATCCGCTGGCGGCCATCGAGGACCTGGCGGAGCAGGTGGCCGCGCACGGCGTGAAGCGCATCGATGGCGGCATTATCGGCGACGATACCTGGTACCTGTGGCAGCCATTTGCGGAGGGCTGGGCCATCGACGACCCGCAATTCGATTACGGCGCGCCGGTCTCGGCCCTCACCGTCAACGACAACTCCGTGACCCTCGCCATCCGCCCCGGCGCGCGCGAGGGAGACCCGGCCGCGCTGGCCTGGAACCCGCCGCTCGAGTATTACCGGGTGGATAACCGCATCCGCACGGTGGCGGCGGGCGGCGAGCGCAGCCTTCGTTTCCGCCGCGATCCGGGCGGTTTCGAAATGCGGCTGTGGGGATGGATTCCGCTGCGCGATCGCGGCCAGGACCTGGTGCTGGCCATCGAAGATCCGGCCCTGTACGCCGCCCAGGCCCTGCGCCAGGCGCTCGAAGATCGCGGTGTGGCCGTGGGCGGCGGGGCGGCGGCGCTGCATGCCTTTCCCAACGAAATACCGGACCTCACCCAGGCGGCCGCGCCGCCCACCGCGGTTTCGGGTATCGAGCTGGCGCAGCGGGTCTCGGCGCCGTTGATCGAAGACCTGCGCATCACCGACAAGGTGAGCCAGAACCTGCATGCCGAGCTGGCCCTGCGCGCGGTGGCGCGCGCCCGCCGCAACCTGGGCAGCCTGGAAGCCGGCGTCGCGGAGATGCAGGCGTTCCTGGCCGAGGCCGGCATCGACCCCGGCGCCTATAACCTGGCGGACGGTTCCGGGCTGGCGCGCCTCAACCTGGTCACCCCCGCCACGGTGGTGAAGCTGCTGCGCTACATGTACGCTTCGCCCGCGCGGGAGAACTGGATCTCGCTGCTTCCCGTGGGCGGCCAGGATGGAACCCTCAGCGCGCGTTTCCCTGAGAGCGCCGCGGCTGGACGAGTGCATGCCAAGACCGGCTCGCTGGCGCATGTCAGCGCGCTTTCGGGCTACATCGAACGGCCGGACGGAAGATGGGTGGCTTTTTCCATCCTGGTGAACAATTACAACGGCCGCGCGGCCGAGGTGCGCGGCGTGATGGACCGCATTTGTACGCTTATAATGGAATAGAGAGCCATGCTGGTGTACGAATTGGGTGGATGCAGCAAGGGCCGCCCGCTGGGCGCATTGAGGGGGCCGTCGCCAGCTGTCTCGCGATTCCAGACATTTGCGCAGCCTTAGAGTCGCCAGATGGAAGGGCGAGTGGAGCTAAATATAAGGCGTGGTTTGATATTTGGCTCGCCCCAGATTATCCAGAGCTAACCGGGCACGACATGTATTGCTTAAGATGTGGCGTCGTCCATCAGGCAGTATTCGGTCATCCAGCAATGCAGTATGATCGCGTCATATTCACCGTTCCTTCCCGGGTAAGATCCCATAGAGATACATTTGTCGTATCCGGGAAAGTTGTGTTAAGCCTTGATGCGGAGTTTTTTTGTCGTGACATCATGAAGCAGGCCTCCCGTTGGTACGCAAGCAGGCAGGGCGACCAGATCATAGCAGCCAATATGCCCAAATTATTTCAGTTCCGTCCCCAGGGTCTTGCCCCGTACATTGTTGGAGCGCCTTTGATCGCCTAACGGCCTGAATTGGCCGTACCCCAATGGACCCAATGCGGATGTTCTGCGGGATGCGCCCGCCGTCGCCAGCCAGGAGGGTTCGGAGATGAGGCTTCGGCTGCGGTAAGGCCGGAATTGTGCGCCGCAGCGCTGAAAAACTCCTTGCGCGCAAGCACTAGGGCCCATGTTCGCGGCAAATCAGGCGAAGGGATGGCGAAAGTCGGCTATTGACCACAACTGAATCTGTTACCATGATTTTGGTACTGCTATGGCAAAACGCACAGTTCCCAACTCACCGCAGGTCCCGTCCGCAGCGAAAGCGGCTGCTAGTGTTCCGGAAGGCATGATGACCTTACCGGCTCCATCTCATACTCTTGAAGTGCCGGGCGTATACGCCAACACCGTCGAAATTCTCTCGATGAACTACATCGACGTTCGCATCGCCTTCAATGAGGTTGTTGTTGAGACAGGGAACCAGCTAAGGGTAGAGCGCCGCGCGAACGTCGTGATGCCCGTCCCGGCGTTCATGATGATAGTTCAAGTCCTAAACGCCAATGCCCGGGTTCTTGCGGCCTCTCAACAAAAACAAGCGGAACAGGCTCAAGGACTTCTGCAAGCCAAGATACAAGGACGTCAAGAACAACGGCAGGAATGAATGGTGCCCCAGCGTAGAGGTAGAGGGACGGTAAAACTCCATGGGCGAAGAAAAATTCCAGTACTGTTCCAAGTTACTGACTATTTTGGAAACCTGGTCGCATTGCAGGAGGAGACATGGTTTACACACATCCTCGAACCAATAGAAGGTCACCCTCGAATGCTGGGTTACGAGAATCTGGTCCAGCAAACGCTACAGGATCCGTTAGAGATTCGGATGGCTGCCTATGATACAGGCGCTGTTTTCATATCCGATCCGGGCGTGGGGCCAAGTCCAGAAGGCATTCGGGCTGTGGTGTCGTACTCTACGGTAGCCTTCGAGAAGGGTGCCTGTACCGGAATTGTTACAACCGCTTATCCTATTGACTTAGTAAGGTATCCATCGCCAAGAATGGGGAGAATAATCGTCAGCCGCCGCCGATGAGAGTATTGGTATATGAATATGTCTTATGACAAGGCCGCCGACGTGCTATACGTCACATTTGAGGCCCTTCCGCCGACTGCGTATCTTGTTGTCGAAAATCAGTCTGGGGACGTCTTGAAAATCGACCGAAAGACGCATCGCGTGGTCGGCTGCACGATACCCTTCTTCGCCAAGCGGGCTAGGCGCGGTAAGATCATTATCCCAGAGATTGGAGCGGTTCCCTTCAATGACATCGCTGAAGAACTGCTGAGTGCGTGATCGACTCGTGAAACGTAAGGCGGAGTACATTGAAGGTCCGGAGGTGTTTGGTCGCTTATAATGGAATAGAGAGCCATGCCGATTTACGAATACCGTTGTGAAGATTGCGGGACCAAGTTCGAGAAGCTGGTGCGCCGGACGAACGGCGCGCCGGAGGTTGAGTGCCCTTCCTGCGGGCAGAAGCATCTGAAGCAGGAGCTTTCCACCTTTGCCGCTCACTCGAACGGCAGCTCGAAATCGCCGGAGATGCCGGCTTGCCCGAGCGGCGGGCAGTGCAGCAACCCCGGCATGTGCGGCATGAATTTCAATTAGGCTGTCGCGGTGCTGGAACCAACCTTCCGCAAGCCGGTATGGGCTGTTCTCCTGGGTGTGATGTGCGCCGCGGCGCAGCCGGCACGGCCGCCGGCGCCGGCTCCCACGCATTTCGACATCCTGCGCGGCGCGTACGGGCCGTATCGCGCCAACAACGATCTGCTCTTCTACCATCTCGATGTCCGCGTCGATCCCGAGAAGAAGTTCATCGGCGGCAGGAACACCATCCGCTTCAAGATGCTCAAGGACGACACGCGCATCCAGCTCGACTTGCACGAGGCGCTGAAGGTCGACAAGATTCTGCTGGGTGAGACCCCGCTCCACTATGAGCGCGACTCCGGCGCCGTCTTCGTGGACTTCCCGGAGACCCTCCGCGCCGGCCGCGTGTACACCATCGACTTCTACTACTCGGGGAACCCGGTCGAGGCGGGCAGGTTCGGCGGCATCACCTTCCGCAAGGATTCCTCCGGGCATCCCTGGATCAACACGGCGTGCGAAGGCATCGGCGCCAGCGTGTGGTGGCCCAACAAGGACCAGTGGCGCGACGAGGTTGAGAACATGCAAATCAGCGTGTCCATTCCCAACGGCCTGGTGGACGTCTCCAACGGGAAGTTCGTCGGCACCACCGACCTGGGCGACGGCTACACGCGCTGGGATTGGCGCGTTCACTACCCCATCAATAACTACGACGTCTCGCTGAATATCGGCAACTACCAGCACTTCGCCGACCGGCTTGGCAACCTGCCGCTGGATTTCTACGCGCTGCCCGAAGACCTGGACAAGGCCAAGAAGCAATTCGTTCAGGCCAAGGGTATGCTCGAGGCCTTCCAGCACTACTTCGGCGAGTATCCGTTTCAGAAAGACGGCTACAAGTTGATCGAAGCGCCCTACGCCGGCATGGAGCACCAGAGCGCGGTGACTTACGGCAACCACTTCGCCGACGGCTACCTGGAGCGCGACTGGACCGGCGTCGGCATCAGCCCCAGGTTCGACTTCATCATCATTCACGAAAGCGCGCACGAGTGGTTCGGCAACAGCATCACCGCCGCCGACATGTCCGACATGTGGATACACGAAGCCTGGGCCACTTACCTGGAGTGTCTCTATGTCGAGTACATGTGGGGGCGCGAGGATGGCCTGAAGTACACCAATGGGTATAAGTCGAAAGTCAGAAACGCCCTCCCCATCATCGCCCCGCGCGGCGTCAACCGCGAACCGCCGCAGGACATGTATTTCAAAGGCGCGCTATTCCTCAATACCCTTCGCAGCGTGGTGGACGACGACCGCCGCTGGTGGGCGCTCCTCCACGGCTACTACCAGCACTTCAAGTATCGGAATATCATGACCGAGGATGTGGTCGAGTACTTCAACCGGAAAACCGGAATGAACCTGACCCCGGTCTTCGATCAGTATCTGCGCCATACCGCGCTTCCGACCCTGGAGCTGACCTTCGACGACGCCAAGCGCACCGTCTCTTATCGCTGGAAGGCCGATGAGCCGGCGTTTGCCATGCCGGTGCGCGTGGGAAGGAAAGACCACTGGCAGATCATTCGACCCACGACCGCCTGGCAGACCATGGAGACGCCTGTCCCCAAAGACCAGTTCGACGTGGCCACGGATCTTTACTACGTCAACGTCAGCAAGCCGGATCTTCGCGCCGGCCGGCCGTAATCACTTCTGCTCTTTGACGATGGTTACTTTGTCGGCTTCAATCTTGACTTGCTCTTCGTGCCCTTCTCCGCCGCTAACGGGAACGATCTTGACGGTGTACGAGCCGGGGTTTAGCTGGAGACCCTGTACCGGGTTATTGAACTCTCCGGCGTGGCCCATGAACTTGCCGTTCACATAAACGGCATCGAACTTGTCCGGAGCCATGGTGCGCAGGGTCCCGAACGGTGGTTTGGCAAGCGGGAGCTCTTTCATGGTTTGAGCCAGTTTGGTAGTCTTTCCCGCTTGTATGGTCACCTTCGTCACCACATCTTCGTAGCGCGGCTCGGACAGCCTGACTTCATGTTCGCCCGCGGCGACGGTGTATTTCCTGCCAACGCCAAAATTCCCGGCCGGCCCGGCATACTTGCCGTCGATGAAGACTCCCGCCCGGCCTGGATTGACGCTCGTCTTCAGAAAACCTGAGCTTTGTTGTCCCACAACAGGAATGCTGGTCACAGCGATCAGCAGTACCGCGTTACGTACAAAAGAAGCGATCCGCATAGTGATTGATCTCCTGTCTGAATTTGCCAGCTAGCACGCCTCGCCTGCCCGTGTGCCGATAATAAACATTTGGGTGGCCTCGCGCGCCCAACAGGTATATCATATCTGCATATCGGAGGCCGCGCAACTCAATTGGTGAGGCGGTGTTCATCGGCTGGAAAGGAGAATTAAGAACATGTTGAAGGACTTCAAGGAATTCGTACTGCGGGGCAACGTGCTCGATCTCGCCGTTGCGGTGATCATCGGCGCCGCGTTCGGGGCCATCGTCACCTCCCTGGTGAATGACATTGTGATGCCTCCCATAGGCCTGGTTCTGGGCCATGTGGACTTCAAGGATCTGTTCATCAGTCTGAACGGCCAGTCCTATCCGACGCTGGCCGCCGCCAAAGCCGCCGCGGCTCCCGTCATCGCCTACGGCCAGTTCCTCAATACGGTGATCAATTTCCTGATCGTTGCGTCTGTGATCTTTCTGACCGTGCGGCAAGCCAGTAAGCTGCGAAAGAAACCCGCGCCTGCGCCGGCGGCGCCAGCCACCAGGGATTGCCAATTCTGCTGCACTCCGATCCCCATCGCGGCCACGCGCTGCCCTAACTGCACCTCTCAACTGAGTTCGGCTGAGGCCGCCAGGTCATGAAGCGCCATAACATACTGTGGCTGGCGGTGTCCGCCGGCCTGTTCTTGAGTACCGCGCAGGCGGACCAGGTAGTGATGAAGAACGGCGATCGCGTCACCGGCGCCGTCATCAAGCAGGACGGCAAGACGATAACCATCAAGACCGACAATTTCGGGGTCGTCACCGCTCCCTGGGACAAGGTCGCGTCACTCCAATCGGATCAACCGGTCAATGTTGTTCTCAAAGACGGAAAGACGCTGGTAGGTACGATGGCCCCCAGTGACGGGAAAGTGGAAATCACCACTAAGGATACGAAAGTGGACGTGAGTCCGGGTGAAGTGGCCGCTATCCGCAATGGCGACGAGCAGAAGGCTTATGAGCGGCTGCTGAGTCCGGGCCTGCTTCAGCTTTGGTCCGGCGGCGGCAGCGTCGGTTGGGCCGGCACCGAAGGCAACGCACAAACTTTGACATTCACGACGGCTTTCAACGCGGCGCGAGTTACTAACACGGACAAGATTTCCCTCTATTTCAATGCCATCAAGGCCTCGGCTTTGATCGATGGCCAGAATGCCAGCACCGCCCAGGCAGTCCGCGGCGGAATCGGCTATGACCACAATGTGAATCCGCGCTTGTTTGTGAATGTCTTTAACGACTACGAATACGACAAGTTCCAGAATCTGGACCTGCGGTTTGTGATTGGCGGCGGCTTCGGATTCCACGCGGTGAAGAATAAACGCAGCGTACTGAATATCCTCGGCGGCGCCGACTACAATCGTTCCAGCTTCAGCACGGCACCGACAAGGATCGCGGCGGAAGCATTCTGGGGCGACGAATATACTCTCAAGCTGACCGGTGCGAGCTCGCTCACCGAGAGCTTTCGAATGTTCAATAACCTTTCGGATACGGGCGCATACCGGGTGAATTTCGACCTCGGCGTGGCGACCAAGCTGAGGAAGTGGCTTTCCTGGAATCTCGCGCTGAGCGACCGGTACCTGAGCGATCCCGTCTCCGGCCGCAAGCCGAACGACTGGCTCTACACCACGGGGCTTGGAATCACGTTTGCGCGTTAGAAGAAAGAGCCGGCCGCCTCTCCTACTGGCGAACCTGGTGGAAGTGCCAGCAGCCCGGCGCTTCCCTCATCAGCGGAGCAGGAAACTCCAACCCGATGGCATAACGCCATGGCCCCTGATCCGTGCAGTGGCGCACTCGCGCAAATCCCATCAGCCCGAGACTCGTCAAATGCACGAACACTCTCGACTGCAGCGCCAGGGGCTGGCTGGCCATGACCAGGGCGCCCTCCTGGTGCATGTTCACACCCCGCACCCGCATCCAGCCGGACTTGGTGGAGACTTTGGCCTCGAACCGAACCTTCATCCTGAGGCTGAGACGACGGTCGGGTTGCCCCGGGGGCCAGCTCTCCGGCCGGCTTGCTCCGGCGACGGCCCGCAGGCCGTGCTTGAGGAGGCCCGACGCCCTTGAAACCCAGTTATTCGCGGAAGCAACTGTTTGTGCCATCAGTTCCATGATGGGCTGCGCGGCCCATCGGGACAAGTACCACGGGTTCCGACGCCTGGCTAGTATAAATTTCGCGAAACGGGGAAGAAGTACCGCGAATCCGGGAAAAGGTACCGCCGGTTCCAGCCCCGCTAAAAATCTTCCAGCAGGTGGCCCATCTTTTCCTTTTTGGTGCGCAGATAGGATTCGCGCGTATCCAGCACGTCGGCCAGGCAGGGCACCCGCTCGACCACTGCGACGCCCGCCCGCTCCACGGCTTCCACCTTCTGCGGATTGTTGGAGAGCAGCCGGACGGCTTTCAATCCGAAGTATTGCAGAATGGCTCCGGGCAGCTCGTAGCTGCGCAGGTCCGAGTCGAACCCCAGGCGTTCGTTGGCTTCCACGGTGTCGGCGCCCTGGTCTTGCAGCTCGTAAGCGCGGAGCTTGTTGAGCAGGCCGATGCCGCGGCCCTCCTGATGCTCGTAGATGAGCAGGCCGCGGCCCTCCTGGGCGATGCTGCGGAGCGCAATTTCAAGCTGCGCGCGGCAATCGCAGCGCAAGCTGTGAAACACGTCGCCGGTGAGGCACTGGGAGTGAATGCGGACCAGAACCGGCGGGCCGGCCAGTTCTCCCATTTTCAGCACCACGGCTTCTTCGGTGAGGTCGCCATCGCGGCCTTCGAATCCATAGATCCGGAAGAAACCGAATTGCGTCGGAAAGTCGGCTTCGGCTACTTTGAAGAGCCGCAGCGCGGAGGGCTTGTTCATGGTTTAATTACGGAAGTCTTACTCCTTTTATTATAATGGGTTCCAATAGCCCATGCTGGAACGCTACCTGGTTGCGCTGCTGGTCAAGCTGGGCGCGATGGCTTCCATTGCCAGCGTGCTGGCGCGCTCCA
>Ga0326728_10022030_pt1 | contig 11886 bp, 6 predicted proteins | sample MB3enrmetagenome_FD_207602 | JGI IMG/M metagenome (GOLD analysis project Ga0326728, IMG submission 207602) | Lab enriched peat soil microbial communities from McLean, Ithaca, NY, United States - MB31MN | ecosystem: Environmental > Terrestrial > Soil > Wetlands > Peat | place: USA: New York... | reverse complement strand
CTTGAGCAGCCAAAACACCGGCCGCGGCAAGAGCAGCAAGAAGAACAGTCTTGATGGGGCAAAAGCAGAACCATGAGGATTCCCGTTGGCCAGCGGTTTCCTTTTCGCGAAGATTGAAACGGTCGCTGGTCGAGAGTCTTTGAATCGGGTGTGCGTGCAATTCGGGCGCCATCATGGGATCTTGCTCCTGTCGGCATTTCGGTGTAGTTAATCATTTAGACCAATTCGAGCAAGCTTGGTTGCCACGTGAGTGCATCTTATCGCCTGTCAAACCACGGACCAGCTGCGCGGTCAGAACGCCGTAGTCCTAGCGAGGCTCTTTGACCTGTAAGACCTGATCGGCGGCTACGTTCTTAAGCGTCTGTACGGTTCCGGAGGGCCAGCGAATCTCGATTTCGTCGGCGACGCGCGCGTCTCCGAGGCCGAAGTGAACCGGCACCGCGCTCGAGGAAGCATAGCCGCTTGCTGTGGTCATGTGATTGTACTGGACCTTGTCCGCCGCCGTGACCTTGATGCGGGCGCCGATGCCGTCGCGATTGCTCTTTGTTCCCTGAAGCGCAAGCTCAAGCCAGTGATTGTTCCCCGGGCTGTCGTTGATCCAGATCTCGGCCGGAGCGCTGAGTGCCGAGACAACGATGTCGAGCTTGCCATCGCCGTTGAAGTCCGCTACCGCCGCGCCGCGATGCCTGCGCGGGGGCAGCGCGGTGAATCCGGCTTCGTCGGTGAGGGCAGCCCATTTCCCTTGCAGGTTGCGAAAGACGGTGTTGGGCTGGTCCACGTGAATGCGGTCTGCCATGTTGGGAGAAGCTACATCTCCGCGACTGACGAAGATGTCCTTCCAACCGTCATTGTCAAAGTCGGCAATATTCACGCTGTACCCCGACATCGGATTGCTGAGTACAGTCATGCCACTGCGCGCCGTGATTTCTTCAAAGGAAGTCCCCGAGACATTCTGATAGATAGGGAAGGTCTCGTTTTGAAGTGCTGCCAGGACGATATCCGGATAACCGTCGTTGTTCAAATCGCGGAAGTCGCAGCCCATCCCGGAGATCAGATTGCCGTGCTCGGGCAGCGCGACTCCGAGCTCGAATGCAACCTCTTCGAAGTGGTTGTGGCCCTTGTTGTGATAGAGAAAATTGAATAGTTTGTCGTTGGTGACAAAGATATCGGGCAGACCGTCGTTGTCATAATCGGCGATCGCCGCCGACATGCCTTTTCCCAGATGCGCGCGGATACCGGCTTGCTCCGAGATGTCGGTAAACGTGCCATTGCCGTTGTTCAGGAAAAGCTGGCTCGGCAGTGGCTTGTAGAACTTCGGATGGCAATACTCGGGCTTCCCATTGTATTTACAGTCAGGCTCCTTTGTGCCGTCCCAGGAGAGGTAATTCACTACGAACAAATCGAGCAGGCCGTCGTTATTGATGTCGACCCATGCGGCAGTCACCGACCAGAGCGGACCATATTCTTTGTCGGGCTTTGCCAAGCCTGCCTTTTCCGTCACATCGGTGAACGTACCGTCGCCGTTGTTGTGATACAGCGTGTTCCGGTAGACGCCGGCAACGAAGATGTCGCCGTAGCCGTCATTGTCGTAGTCGCCGATGGCCACGCCGGTATCGAACCCGGTTCCCTTGAGTCCGGATTTTTCTGTGACGTCGGTAAACGTGCCGTCGCCGTTGTTGTGGAAGAGGCGATTCCAGTACTTGGGCGAACTCTTCTTGAGGGTGTCGATGTCCGCACCGTTGGTGAAGAAGATGTCCGGTCTGCCATCGCGGTCGTAGTCGAAGACCGCTACTCCTCCGGCCATGGTCTCCGGCGCGTGCCGCTGCGGGGTCTCGCAACTGTCGAGCGAAAATGCGATGGGACGCGGCGAAAAATGGATGGGGGACGAGGAGCCTTGCTCGGAAAGCGCGCGGTCAGGGAACAACAGGAAACAGCTATACGCGCCGGAGCATAGATAAACAAAGTCGCGCCGCGTAACCATCGATGAAGATCCAGATGGGTTGCTCCCGGTAGCGTTGAACATATGTCGGCGTTGCAAGAAACTCTCCCTCGATGGCTAAAGCCCAACCCGCTTCGCAGAAGTTTCGGTTTCAAAACCGGAGATTCACCAGCGGCCTTTATGGTGAGGATGGATCGTGCTTCTTGTCTCCGGCATCCTCCGGACGGCGCTCTGAGTCGCGGTCACTCAGTTTTTCAATCGCCTGTTTCTCCCGATTTGCATCTTCTTTCCGTCCCGCTGCGATATAGGCACGAAGCAAATCCCAGTGCGCCCTGACTAATGTGGGATCGATCTCGCGCGCGGTCTCCAGTTCCTTGGTGCCGTCGCCGGCATTGCCCTTGGCCAGTAATGCTTCTCCTGCAAGCATATGAGCGGAGGCGCGTTTGGGGTCAAGCTTGATGGCTTGCTGGGCGAGCGCCAGAGCGCGATCAAAATCGCGCTTCGCGATCAGTCGCTCCGCAAGCCGAATCCGGGCGAGCACATGCGAGGGTGAGATTTCCAGCTCACGCTCGAACTCGGCCACGCTTTCATTCGGATGTAACTGCACTAGATATGCGCCATAGAGGAAATGAACGCCCGGCTCGTTCGGATACGCCGTTACGAGGCGCTTGAATTCCGATTCGACTTCATCGTAGTGCTGCGTTTGCTCCGCCAGCACGCACTGGCCGGCGAGATCGACCAGTTCGCGACGGTCCGGAGGTATCTCAGCGGGCAGGAGCGGCAATCGCAACCCGGCTAGTCCAGCCGGCTCTACGAGCACGGGGTCTGGCGGGCCGGACGCGAGCATTTTCAGGAGCATGTCCATGCTGTCGTCATATCGCTCGAATCGGGTGAGCAGAACCGCGACGTCATAGAACACCGACTGAATGAGCTCTTTGCGGTCTCCCATGCCCTGCGCCATGGCCCGCTGCAGATGGTCCAGGGCGCGCGGGTACGCCCGCAATTGGAACTCTGAGAGCCCGAGCAGCGCCCACCCCGGCCCCGCATCGGGACGAAGCGTCAGGAATTGCCGCAGCACATCGCGCGCGTCAGCGTATTGCTCCTTTTCGTAGAGCATCGTACCGAGATACCACAAAGCCTGCTCCGAATCCGGCTGTTCTGAGAGGGCTTGCCGAAACAGCCGGATGGCCTCGTCGTCGCGGTTCTCGTCGCGCGCCTTTTCGGCCGCCTGGAGCAATTGATCGAAACTCTGCCGGGACGCAGCGGAGGGGGCCTGGCCCGAAATAGCGAGCGAAGAACCGGCACATACAGCCAGAAAAGCGACGAGAAGGAATTTGCGAATCAACGCGTACTCTCCGGTTTTTCCTCGCCCAGCTTCTCTTTGGCTGGAGCCATCACCTCTTCCTTGTTCTTCAAGGTGAGAAAGGCGGCGGCCTCGGTCTTGGCTTCCTGCGTCCGTCCCAGCTTGGTGTAGACCATCGCCAGATGAGAGCGGACAAGCGGGTTTTCCGGGGCAAGCTGTTTCGCTTTCTCAAGCTCCGCCGCGGCCGTGTGCAGATCTCCATTGGCAAGCAATACGCGCCCCAGCAGATGATGCGCCTCGGCGTCGTTCGAATCGGCTGCGACTGCGCGCCGCGCCAGGGCGCCGGCCTCGGCAAGATCGTTCTTCTCCAAATCGAATCCAGCCAGCGCATCCAAGGAGGGCACATGGTCCGGCGAAATCTTGAGTTCCTCGCGATATTCGCGCTCGGCTTCCGCATTGTTCGCCTCAAAGCCGTAGAGCGTGCCCCGAAAGTAATGGACCTCCGGCTGCGTTCCGTAGTGCGATTCCAGTCTGGCGGCATACTCATCCGCGCGCTCGAAGTCCTTGGGAGATTGCGCCGCATACAGTGCGGCCTTCCCTGCCAGCCAGATGCGCTCCCGCTGCTCGGGAGGGTAGTTCTCAGGAAGATAGCGCATGCGCAATGAGGCCAGCCCCATCGCCTCGGCGAGTTCCGGATTGTCGCCGAGACGCTGCGCCAACGGAGCAAGCAGGTAGAGCGACTCGACGAACTTGCCGTCGCGCGTCAGCAGGAGCGCAAAGTGATAAATGGCGACATCGCGGAGCTCGGGCGTTCCGCCCCAGCCCGCACCGGCCCATGCGCGAAACTGCGCCAAGGCGCTGTCATAGCTGCCGGTTTCGTATTCGCACAGGCCAAGAAATGCAAATGCCGGGCCGCGGTGCGAGGTGCTGGCCAGAAGGTGCTGGAACGCGATGGCAGCTTCAGAAAAACGATCCTGGTCGTAGAGTAAGCTGCCCAGGTACCACCATCCGTCAGTCCACGACGGGCGCAGATGCGTGCCCTCGCGATACAAGCGGATCGCCTCCGGCACGCGTTCCTGGGAGCGGGCGGTGTCGGCTTGCCTGGCAATGGTCTCGAAGCGGTCTGGAACCGTGGCGGCGGAAGCGGCCAGAGAGAAGCTGATGGCAAGAGCGGAAATAAGAGGCCGCATCAAAAAATTATAGCTGGGGCGGTCTGATAGACCGCCCCAGCTATCGGGTTGAGGGTTAGAAGGCGTACTTGACCGACAGTTCCAGAGTGCGATGCCCGTAGTTGGTATCTGCATAGCCGAATGCCTTGCAGACGGGTCCAGGGCAAGCATCCTTCGTATCGGTGACGTTGCCCAGCACGCCGGTCGTGCTGAATGCCAGCGTGAGGTTGGGATCGCCCGAAGTGAACGACAGCAGGTCGTGGTTGAGGAAGTTTTTCGCGGTAAAGCGGAACTCCAGATCCTGGTGCTCTCTGATCGCGAAGCTCTTCTGCGCCGCGATATCGCTGCTCCAGTACTTGGGCCCGTGGAGGCCCGGCATGCGGGTATTGCCGATCGTCGTACCACTTGTTGGGTAGGCGAAGCAACTGGGGTTGGCGAATTGGTCTTTCCCCAATCCTTGGTGTGGATCGCAGGTGAGGACCGGAGCCACCGTGGCATCCGGCGAACCGATGGCGAAGACCGCATTCGGGCCATTTTGCAGGTTGAAGTAATAGCCGTTGACCGCCGACAACTGCGCGCCGGACTGGATCTGGGTGATTCCGGAGAGTTGGTAGCCGTTGGCGGCGCCGTTCAATATCCGGTTCTCGAAGTGCACCTTCGGCGTCGAGAAGACGTACGACGCGTTGAAGACCTGCTTGCGGCTGATGTTGAGAACAGTCCAGTACTCCTTCTTGCCCCAGTCCGGGAAGGCGCCCGACACCGTCGGGTTTCCAAGGTTCTTTGAGAACGCGTAGTTGAGGCTGATCGTAGACCAACTGGAGTTGCGCGTCAGCGTGCCCTGAAGCGAATCGTACTGGGAAATCTGGTCGCTCTCGTTCGCGCTGATGCTCTGATAATAGGGGTAAGGACGGAACCGCTGCTGGCACTGTGAATCCGCCTGCTGAGCAGCCAACACACCGGAAGGGTCTTTGACGATATTTGACGTGTCCAACCCTGAGCAAAGCGTCAGTTGGGGAGCGCCAGCAATCGTTGAAATATTCGCTGAGCTGGTCATGGCTCCGATCGGGACCGAGTTCATATTGACGCTGCCCTGGCCCTTGGAGGAGTGGTTGCCGACGTAGGAGATTTCGGCATGGAGCTTACTTGGCAGCTCCTGGTCGATGTTGAGGCTGTAGGTGGTGGTATACGGCTGATCTTTGTCCCTCGAATCCAGCACGGTGATGCTTTGGTTGGCAAAATTCGTCGGCTGGCCAAAAACGATGTTGGGCGCGCAATCGCCTGTTTTCCCCGCGTCGATTCCGCCCGGTTGAGCGGCCGCGCAAGAACCGCCGCTGCCGCTGCTCTTGAATTGATCGACCTGTTCCCAGGTCGATGCAGCGCCGGGAGCGCTCCAGCCGACCGACCCAACCGCGGTGTTGGCCGCGCCCAGATGGTCGTCCTGCAGGTTGATCTCGTAGCGGTACACTCCCCAACCGCCGCGCACCACGGTCTTGCCGTTGCCGAAGATATCGATGGAGGCGCCGACACGGGGCGAGTAATCCAGGTAGGTTTCGGAATTGCCGGTTTTGGAAGTGCTGGAGTCGATGCCGTGCCACGTAACGCCCGGATTCTGGGCGCCGGCCGAGACCGCCGCGGCATACTTCGACTCGTTGAAGACAGCCAATCCGAATGTGTCGTCGGCGTCCGGCGCGGCATAGTGTTCGAAACGCAGGCCGTAATCGAGAGTGATGTGACGGTTCAGCTTCCAATGGTCGGTGGCATAGAAGGAGGTTGCCGACTGTTCCATGTGCAGGGCGGGCGGAAGCGCCTGCTCGTAATAGCCCTGGTTGGCGCCCATCAGCATGTCGGCATAGTTGTTGCCAGTGAAGTTTCTGTTCCAGAAGCCGTAGCCGAAGACGCCCATGTACTGGCTCCAGGCATCCTGGGCATTGTAGATGTGCTCCCAGAGGAAGCCGAACTTGACGGTATGGGTTTTGAAGACCTTGGTCAGGTCGGCGCCGGTGCTCGGGATTCCCTTCTCGGCGTAGAAGGCCGGGTGATAGTCGTGTCCGATATCGCCGATATTCGGAATCGAGCCGCCCCAACTGGTGGCGCACGGCGCATTCGGGTTGCCGAAGACGCCCGTCAGCGGGGTCGGGAAGCCCATCTGGCTGCGCAGAACCTTGCTCGGATTCTGAGGCCCGCCCGGCATATCCTCGTGGGTATAGCCGATATGGGCTTCCACCGTTAAAGACGGCGAAACGATGTGCAGGAAGTTGAGCGTCCACAGGTCCGAGGTGTTGTTGCTGAGGTCAGCGGTGGGGGAAGGAACGACCCAATCTCCCGAACCCACCCACAAGCCAAGGGGCTCGACCGCCGATTCCTGTTGGTGGCTCTGGCTTATGTACATCTTGGTGTTGTCGGAGAAGTTCATGTCGAGCTTCGCCATGTTGTGCCAGGAGTTCTGGGACTGCTGCACCGGCTCTACGTAGTTCCACCCGGCCGAATTCGGAACGGAGAGGTTGGCCGCGGGAAGGCTGTCCTGCAAGTACAACTGCGCATCGGGGTCGATGCAGGCCTGGGTCATGGTGCCGTTGGTGATGCTGCATCCAGGGCGCGCGGCAAGGAATCCCGCATCGGTTATGGATTGCGGAATGTCAATGACTCCGGAATGGCCGCCGACCGCAACGTCCGGTTCCGTTGCCCCGCCCCAGAGAGGAGTGGCCACATTTGTATAAGCTGTGGTGCCCAGAGCGCTGAAGTCGCCGGTCTTGATCATGTCCGCGGTGGGCACAAAAGCATTGTTGATGCCGCCGTCGATCAACTGCCGGTAGTCCTCGAAGGACTCGTGGATGAAGAACTTGGTTTTGCTCTTGTTATTGAAACGGGTATGCGGGATGATCACCGGGCCGCCCAGGGTGGCGCCGGGGTAGTAGTAATGGCTCGGAATCTTGAGGTAGCCCGGGGTGTAGCTGTTCAGCCCCTCTTGCTGTTTGTTGTTGGATTCTTCCGCGTTCATTGACGAGTTGCGGGCATAGAAGTGGACATCGCCGTGGTACGTATTCCCGCCCGACTTGCTGAGGGTATTGATCACCACCGGGCCCTTGGCGTTGTCGGCCCCGTAGTTCGAGGTCAAAACCTGGATCTCGGAGATCATGTCGGGGTTGGGGTTGACCGGCGTGGCGCCGCCAGGCGCGCCCGGATCCTCGACGTTCTGACCGTCCTGGTTGATGGAGATTCCCGTGCCGGACTGTCCGTTGATGCTCACTGCCGCCATGCCGCCGGCGTTGCCGTTCACCGTGAAACCGTTGACACCGATCATCGAGCCGTCGGCGGCCGGCCGGTTGGTGCCGCCCTGGGTGATCATCGCGGCGCCGGGGATGATGCGGAGGATCTCCGTCGCGTTGCGGCCGATCAGGGGTTGTTTCTCCAGGTCGTCGGAGGTGATGGTTTCGTTCCTCGCCCCGGAGTCGGTGATGTCGATCTGTCCGGAGCTTGCGCTGACCTCGACCGTGGTGGATTCAGCACCAACCTTGAGGGAAATGTTGAGGGTCCTTTCGTCCGAAGCGTTCAGGACGATTCCCGAACCATCCCATCTCTCAAAGCCTTTCGCCTCGACCGAGACGTTGTAGGTCCCGACCGACAACTCGGTCGCCGAGAAGTAGCCATCCTTGTTGGTGACAAATTTCCGGGTGATCCCGGTGGCGACGTTTTGCACTTGAACCGCGGCGCCGACCATCACAGCTCCGTTGGGGTCCATGACGGTGCCGGAAATACTTCCGAATATTGATTGTGCGAATGCTGCCGAAGGGCCCGACAGCAACAGCCCAACCGCTATGGCGATGAGACAGGTTCGGAAACCTGTCATAACGCCTCTGGCCAACCTCGAATGATTAAAGCAATTCATCGTTTTCTCCTTTGAATTTGTTGCCCCCGTAAATCGACGAGACTGCACACCGGTGCGAAAACACCCCCGGATAGAAGTCGGCAGCACCATACCACTGCAAGGAGCATTGAGGATTCGTTAAAGATGCACGAAGTTGTTTTCGAGGAGCCTATACGTTTAAGTCCTTGATGTGCAATCACTTAAACATTGATGTTTCAAATGTTCAGTGCAGTTGTTATAATGTAAATTTAGGCTCATCCGTCTGGAGTGAGTTGCGATGCAGGTTTTCTCCCCGCATTCAGTGGATGCGAAACGCGCGGAACTGGAGATCGTGCTTGAGGCTCTGGCGCACACTCCGCGGCTTGCAAAGCTCTTGAGATTCCTCGGGGAAAAATACCTGGACGGCAAAGCGGACGAAATCACCGAGTACACCATTGCCACCGAGGTCTTTGGTCGTTCCAAGGTTAAGTTCGATGGCTCCAGGGATTCCATTGCCCGGGTCGAGACCTTTCGGTTAAGAAGAAGGCTGAAAGAATACTACGAATTAGAGGGCAAGCAACATTCCATTGTGATCTCGCTTCCGCTCGGAAGCTACATTCCGGAATTTGATCGCCGGGCTGCTTCTATTGAAGCCGCTGCAGCGTCCGAGTCCCAGGTTGATGCCGCAGAACTCGAATCCCGGTTCCCGACACTCGCTTTGGAGACGGAAGACTTACAAGGTGAGGATGAAGACGCGCCTGGTCCTGCGGAAATAGAGATCGCTGAGACGCGCCATGCGAAACCGGGCAATCTTCGTAAACGGACTCTGATCTACGTCGTGGCGGCCATACTTGCGCTGCTGGTCGTAACCTACGGCGCGGTGCGAATGATTTCGCATTACCGTTCCGCCAATTCGGCCAATGCAGCCGGCATGCGTTCGTCGAACGCGAGCCAGACGCTGACACCCGGCAATGCGGCTCAGGTTCCTCTGCGATTGCTGGCCGGATACGAGGGAAGTCCAAGGATCGACAGCGCGGGAGCTGTTTGGGGGGCTGAGCGCTATGTGCATGGTGGGGGTTCCTGGCGCCGCCCCACTGCCGACATTGCCCGGACGAGCGATCCCTTCCTGTTCCAGTACTGGCGCACCGGCGATTCAACCTGGGACATTCCGCTTCCTGCCGGCAATTACGAACTGCACCTTTATTTCGTCTCCTCGGAGCAGTCCACTGAGGATTTCTCTACGTTTACGATCCAGATCAACGGGAAGGACCTTATAAGTGGATTCGATATAAACTCTGACGCCATGGGCGAGAACATCGCTGACGAGCGAGTTTTTCGCGACATCTCTCCGGCGGCGGATGGAAAGCTCCACTTGAGCTTCCTCGGCCAGCGTGGAATCCCGCTGGTGAACGCCATTGAGATTGTTCCCGGAATTCCGCATAAGCAGCTTCCCATCCGTCTGGTAATGCAGCGGACCTCGTTAACCGATCGTAAAGGCCAGTTCTGGCAGGCCGACGATTATTTCATGAACGGCCGTCTTTCCCCTCTGCGGCAGGACGTTGCCGGCTCGCCCGATCCCGACCTGTTCGCAATGGAGCGGTTCGGTCACTTCTCTTACGCCATTCCTGTGGACACGCGGGACCGCTATACGATCATTCTGCACTTTGTGGAGTTTTACTTCGGACCGCAGGCGTCGGGTGGGGGCGGCGTGGGGAGCAGGATCTTCAATGTGATATGCAACGGCCAGACGCTGCTCGGCGACTTCGACATATACAAGGAGGCCGGAACCCTCCACGTGCTGACCAAGACGTTTCACGGCCTCAGGCCAACAGCGCAGGGAAAGCTTAATTTGACTTTTGAGCCAGTCGTGAACAACGCGACCGTCTCTGCTATTGAAGTCATCGACGAATCGGAGTGACGTACCTCCGGCCGCTGGTGCTGAGCGCCAGGGCACTCCCGATTCGCTCATTAGTCGGGCAATTACGCGGGGCTCAGTCCGGCACGAGTCGTCATGAACAGCGGCGGCCACATTGATGCTCTCAGAACCTGTCCCAATTGCGGAAACGAAGAATACGAATTGGTGACAAATTCCTCTCCATTTTTTAGTGACTGGCGCTTTCAATGCACCAACTGTCTATCCGGGAAAGAGGTTGTCCAGGCAGACCGCGAAACCCTTGCGCTGCTCAAACCGAGGATGGATGCAGGCATGGGAAATCTGCCGAAGGAATGGAACATGCTGCCAGTCTCTTACCGGGCGTCTTCCGTCTACTACGTCCAGCGCGATTCCTTCATTGTGTTCAAGAATGCGGATGTTGCGATGCTGCTTGGAGCCGGCAGACGCGCTGAGCTCGTTAAGAGGCTGATGAAGCTCTATCAATTTCCCGGAGGAGAACTGACCAACGATGAGGTTCTTCGGCAGCTCAAGGCTAACGGGAGAACCTCAGAAGCGAAGACCTACGAAGATCTCGTTGAGCTCCTCTCCTTCCTGCCCCCTACCAAACGAACGGTCATTGAAAGCCAACTGACCTCACTGCAAAGCCAGTATCAGCAGGAAGGATTTGTTGCGGTTCAAAGGAGGGAGGGAGTCGCCGAGACTGGTCGCTCAATTGGAAGATAGCCAGGAGTGGGCGCGCCGGTACAACCCAATTCGACTTGCACTCGAACACGCGTCGCTGCGCGCGGAGATCATCGACCGTGAGGGCTCGGACCCGAGCCTGCCTGCGATTTCGGTAACCAATCCCGACGTGTTGGGCATCGAGCAGGAAGATGTTCCGGAACGCCAACTCTACACTAGCCGCGTCGACGATTCTCTCAACCGGCTTGGCCTCGGTGAGATCGTTCTGATTCGTGGTCTCGACATCTGTGAGTTCAGCTTTGCGTATTCACGGGTCAGTTCAACCCCGTGGACAACGATAAAAGATCGTGAAATGCCAGTCAGATTGAAGGCGTTTGATCACGTCGAAGCCAACAAACGCCCGATATACGTACTCGAACAGAAGAATGAAGGCATCTATGTTCGGCTGAATGAGGCCCGTGTCAGAACATGGTTGGAGAGGAACGGTCTTCCGGTGGCCAACGATGAGACGCCGGCCGGAATCGGTGGAACGTATTTGCTTGAGTACGTCGATTTCGGCCGCTTCCTGGTGAACTGCAAGGAGGGGATGCCCGGCCCGAAGACGCACCGGTCCATCCCCAACTATATTTACCTGCTTCTGCACACCATGGCACATCATTTGACACAAGCACTGGTCGAATATTCCGGTCTTGAGCACGTGTCTTTGGGCGAATACATCTTTCCCGCTGATCTGGCCTTCCTGGTATACCGGCGCGGAATGACGCCCGATCTCGGCAACCTGTCTGCCATGTGGCGCAACTAAGGGAGTTCGCGATGTCTTCCCCGCCGGTGCCCGACCGAGTCGTTTCTGCAACCCTCATTCCAGTTCTTCGTTCACGAGATCTGCATTCAGCCCTGGTGTGCGAGGCGGCAACGCGCCTCGTGGTGTAGCGGCGTGGCAAGGCGGGCGGGCCGGGCGCAAAGACATCTACGCAAAGAACACCCACTCAACCAATTCCCATCTTTACCCATGCCGGACCAATTGAGCACACCCGTTAAGATGCTCCGCCCCCTTCC
>Ga0326728_10022029_pt1 | contig 11887 bp, 16 predicted proteins | sample MB3enrmetagenome_FD_207602 | JGI IMG/M metagenome (GOLD analysis project Ga0326728, IMG submission 207602) | Lab enriched peat soil microbial communities from McLean, Ithaca, NY, United States - MB31MN | ecosystem: Environmental > Terrestrial > Soil > Wetlands > Peat | place: USA: New York... | reverse complement strand
GCCGCAGGGCGTCCTGCACGCGCTCAAGCAGGCCGAAGAAACAAACTAACATCAGCCGACCGATATTTATCCGAGCGTGATGATCCGCGTGCGGTGGGTCCAGCGGCCTTTGTGAAGGACAAGGCGGGCTTCGTAAAACAAGGGAACGCCGGGTGCTTTGGATACGGCAAGCTTGCGGTACACAATCCTCAAATCCGGCCGGTCAATATAGAGGATGTCCCGGCCCACCGGATAGGTCAAGGGGTCGTAGCGGTGGAATCCGTCTTTCCGCCAGCGCCGGGGCGCGTTTTCCCACTCTTTGAGCATTTCAAACATCACCGGAGTCCAGGCCCAGCTCCAGCGCTTCTTGGGCAGACGTCCGGCGACATTCACGCTGAAGACCGTCAGCCCTTCGACCCCGGCCGGATGTCGCCCGAGGGACATGAGGATATCACCCAGAGTCTCCTGCGCCCAACGCGGACTCGCTCCGGGGCCGGCGGTGGCAACACCCAGTTCCGGGATGACGATCGGCTTCCAGGGATGATGGCGCCGGAGCGACTCCATCTGCTGGAGCGTTTTTTCCTTGTTCTCCGGCGTGACGTAAAGGTCGTAGCCCAGCGCATCAAACAGGTACTCCGGCGGCTGGTAGGATTTGAAATCATCGGCGCTGGTCCCGGCAAACACGCTGTAAATGTCGAGCCCATAACGCTTGTTGAGCTTATTCAACAGCAGTGAAACACGGGCAAAGCTCCGCTTGTAAGCGGCATAAGCGGCCGCGGTGTGGCGTTTGCCGATCGCCGTTCCATCCTCAGAACCGTACGCCATGCCCGAAGGCTCGGAGCAGATCCGTACGTAAATCCGGTTCAAGGGGCCGTAGCCGGCTTGATGCAGTTTGAGGGCCATCGATTCCACCGTATGAAGATCCATGGTTTCCAGCCCGATAAACGGGCGCGAACCCATCGCCCGCAGACGCCGCAGGTCCTCGGTAGACCAAGCGTTAAAGTTCAGCCCGTGGTGATTGGGCGCGCTCGGCAGGGCGCCGTAGTACATCAGCACATCGCGCTGACGGGCGTAGGTTTCGCCCAAGGTTTCAATCTGCTGCCGGTAGAAGTCCGGCGAGAAATTCTGCGGATGGATCAGTTCCCGCCGGGCGAAGGGGACCATCGCGACCGGACGCAACGTCCCGCCTTCCAACGAGTGTTTCCACGTATCGACTTCAAGGACATTAATCCGCGGCCCGCGGACCGGGTGGCGGGGAATCGCCCGCCTTTCCCAGCCCTGCGTTCCCACGATGGCCAGGGGATCGGAGGCTTGGCCGGCCACCCGCAGGCCCAACGGCACCACCGCGAGAACGTCGAGACACCAAACAGCCGGTGAAGAGAGGAAGGTCTTCCACGTCCGCATGCAGTGGTCTAGCTCGAAACGCGCGGGTTTGCAATCGTTTTTCATTGGCAAGGTACAATAAAACGATGGAAGCAAATCTCCTCTCTTTCATCATTCCAGCCCATAATGAGGCCCATGAGATTGGGCGGACGCTGAAGTCAATTTTGGACTCGGCGCGCGCGGTCGGAAAACCGTTTGAAGTGATTGTGATGAACGACGCCTCGACGGACCGGACCGCCGAAATCGCCCGTCAAACGGGTGCGCGGGTGCTGGACGTGCACCTGCGGAAGATTTCGGCCGTGCGCAATGCCGGCGCGCGGGAGGCGAAAGGGGACGTCTTTTTCTTTATCGATGCCGACACGCAGATCTCGGACAGGACGCTGCGCGCGGCCCTCTCGGCCCTGGAGCAAGGCGCGGCCGGCGGAGGGGCCTGGGTCACTTTCGCTGAGCCGGTCGGCCTGGGCGTCCGCCTGGCGATTAACCTCTTTTCCTTTTTCTACATGCGCCTCGCGCGCTGGGCGGCGGGATGTTTCTTTTATGCGCGGCGCGAGGCTTTTGAGGTGGCAGGCGGATTCGATGAGACGCTTTACGCCTGCGAAGAAATCGTTCTTTCCATCGCGCTGAAGCGCCGGGGCCGGTTCGTGCTCCTGCGCGAGGGCGTCACGACCTCCGCCCGGAAAATCCGCCTGTATTCCTCCTGGCGGATCGTGCCTCTCACCGTTCGTCTTCTGCTCCAGGGTCCCGCCCTCTTCCGCCAGCGCGAAGGCCTGGAATGGTGGTATGAAGGCAAACGCGAAAAGGATTGAAATCGCTCTCGCCGCGGATAAGAATTGGAGGGCAGTAAACGTCAAATGACTGAGGCCTTCCCATTAAGAAAGGCATTTTCCTCTTCCTAATCCTTTCCGCTTCTCCCGTCAGGGCGGAGATGCTCCTGGCTGACGCCAACCCGAACGACAAATCTCCTTCCAAGGACCAGGTCCTCTGGACGGAAACCAATCTCGGCTACGATCTGGAAGCGGAGTACGATTACGTGGGGGGAGCTCCGGCCAATTTCGGGGACGGACACGCCGGCGACGTATCGGAACATTACGCCGACATCCGCAATATCGTCACCCACCGCGCCATGATGGCCTTTATGTTTCACGGCGGGTTTGACTGGGAACGTCTCGGTTTTGACCCCCCGGGGACCCTCCCCGTCCCCGACCAGTTGAACGCGCTCAGCGCTTTTCTCGCGACGGACTTTCGCTGGTCCTCGCAAAACATGCTCCGCCTGCAGGTCGAACCCGGCTTTTATTCCGATCTATCTCAATTTACCGTCCGCGACGTGAATGCCCCCATCGCCCTGGCTTACACGCGGCTGGTCAATGATGACCTCCAGTGGACACTGGCGCTCAGCATCAACACGTGGCGGGAAAACCGGTATCTCCCCGGAGGAGGCTTCAACTACCGGATCGATGACCGCTGGAAGCTCAAATTCATGCTGCCGAAGCCCCAGATCGAGTTCAAGGCCAACGACTGGGTCCACACTTGGCTTGGCGCCGATTTCCGCGGCAACAGCTACCGGGTTTCCAGCAGTTTCGGCGACACCAAAGGCCTGCCGGCCTTGAACAACGCCCTGGTGGACTATCAAGAGGTGCGTGTGGGAACGGGGATTTCCTGGAACATTAAGCCGCTCTTGGAACTGAACGCCGAAGCCGGATGGATGCTGGAACGCAGCATGAATTACCACACCAGCAGCGTCCGGATGACCAGCGGCACCGGCGCGCCTTACGTCGGCATCAATGTCCGGATCCTGTTCCGCTTGATCAAGGACGCCCGCCCGATCAAGGACCAGATCGACGCCATGCAATACCAGTTTCCCGGCCTGCTGCGCTTTTTTAAAGTCCCTCAATAAGCTTCCAGATGTAAAATACCAGCATCATCCCGTCCAGGGGATTCCTGAGAACATCAATGACGAGGAGGAATGCCATGTTTAAAGTGGAAAAAATAGACATCTGGGCCGTGGAAATGGACGACAAGCCGGGCGCGACGACCGGACTTTTCAGCGTTTTGGCGGAAGCCGGGGCGGACCTGCAGTTCGTGCTGGGCCGACGCCAGCCGGACAAGATCGGGAAAGGCATCTTGTTTGTTTCCCCGATCAAGGGCGGCAAGCAGGAGGAAGCGGCCCGCCGCGCCGGCTTTGCCCTGCGCCCGGACGTGGTCGGTGTGCGCGTGGAGGGGACCAATCAGCCCGGGCTGGGCCACAAGCTGACCCAGGCGCTGGGCGCGGCAGGACTGAACTTGCGCGCTCTGATCGCTCACGTGATCGGGAAACAGTTCGCCGTGGTCGTCGCCTTCGACAATCAGGCCGACGCCGACAAGGGGTATCAGGTCCTGCGCCAGCTGAAATAAATCAAGGGAACCTGCCATGATGAGGAGCTGATGCGATGAAAGAAATTATTGTCTGGGGCGTTATTGCCCTTGGGCTTTTGTGCTGGGTCTTCGTTTTGGCAAGAAGGTTGGGCCGAAGACTCAGGGCAAAACATCCATTGCCTAAGGAATCTCAGAAAACCCCATAAGACTGGATCCCTGCCGCCTATTTAGGACTTATTGGATTGGCCGGCCTCTTTTGTTTCGGGCGGGACCTGCGAGCGGCGGATTTTTGTTTGTGGGAACGGCGGGCATGGACGGCGCGACGGACCGGCGATGGCTTCGGCGGCCGCAGGAACCCCTGCGATTTAGCGCTACGAGGATCGGCCAGCCGATCACGAATCGCCTGCCTTCTGACGGCGCTGAGGCGCCTCCAGTTTTTGTGCCAGAAGGCGGCGCGGCGGCGCAGGCGCGGCATCTGCGTTTTGAGCTTTTTAAAATAGGCCAGCCTGCGCGGCGGCTGGGGGACGTTGGAAAGCGTGACCTGGGTTTCCTGGTTCGGCGCGAGCTTCACCGCCTCATGGCCCCAGACGCCGCCCACCGCGACGTGCCCTTCATCAAAGACGCCGACGTGCGAGACCCCGGCCCCGGTTCCCGCCGCAAATTCCGTCCCCCGGACGGCCACCACCGCGGTCGGCATCCGGAGGTACAGGCCCTGGTCGGGACGTGACGCGGGTTGGACCTTGGCCACGATCGCTCCCTCCGTCAGTTCGAACAAGGTATTCCGCTGATAGAGTTTCTTGATCTGGAGGCGGGAGCCCGGCTGCAGTTTAAAAACCGATTCCCCGTCCATGGTGAGTTCCGCGCTGCTTTTCGGGCCTGTCTCAACAATATCGTTTGCGGCCAGAGGCGTTTCTTCATCCACCACGGCCGCCTGTTTGGAGTGATCGGCAGTCTTTAAGGTGACCTGGCCGGAGGCATCGGTTACACGCAGGTCCCGCACGCTCGGTTCTTCCGCCTCGAGCGGCAAAACAACCGATGCCAACAATACGAAAATCCCGATGAATAAGCCCGCCATCCCTCTTAGGAATAGCGGCAAATTGCCTGAAGATCAAGGAGAAAAAAGGGGGGGAAATCCAGCCTTAAAAGTAGGGGCGCACCGCCTGGCGACCTTGCGCAAATGGGAGCCAGGTCCTCCTCCTTAGAAAATGGGAGGGAGGGCAGTGCGCCCCGATCGTTAGGAACCATCCCGTTCGATCCCATGGATTGTTACGAATTTCCCCGGTCGAAAATGAATATTTTCTCGACTTTTGACTCTAATAGGGTGAGAGGTGCAGAACATCGGATTGACAGGGCGTGTATATACAGCTAGACTGGGGAGGTCGTCGGTTGTACATTCGAGATTTTCAGTGGGATTCCGGCAATGAAGATCATATTGCCGAGCATGCGGTCCGGCCCGAGGAAGCGGAAGAAGCGTGTCTTCGGGCCAAGGCGTTTTTGCGAAGCCGGCTGGGGCGATACGCCGCCTATGGGCAAACCGAGGCTGGACGATACCTGGTGGTGATTTTTATCCCATTGGGGCAAGGAGGGATACGGGTCATCTCGGCCCGGGATATGGAAACGCACGAAAGACGATGGTTCAAAAGACGATGATCAAAAAGAAAAAGCCGATTCCTCATTTTAAAACGCTGGAACAAGAAGCGGAGTTCTGGGATCACCACAGCCCCCTTGATTATGATTTCCAGCCCGCGTCGGTCGAATTCTCACCCAGGTTAAAAAAACGCCTGATTTCGATCCGGATCCATGAATCGCTGCTGCGAGCGGCCAAGCTTCTAGCCGCCAAGAGGCATGTCCCTTATCAGACGCTTATTCACACCCTCCTGGAACAAAAAATCAAGGAAGAAACCCGCAAAGCTGCTTAGACTTCCGAACCGGTGGTCTATGCTCGGTGATCGGTGCTATTTCCCGAGTTGCCTCGGACCGCCCCGCCGCCTCTTTGAAAGAAGTTGCCGAGTGACCGAGGATCTGACCCGTAAATGCGCCGCTATTTTCTGTCCGGCGATAAAGAGATCGCCCCCGTTGTGGTTCCATGGCTTTCCAAAAAACTCACCTTGTAACGTTGCCCGTCTTTATCGGCCGAGTCCCAACCTTCGCCGTGCTCACCTAATTTCTGGCCTTCCTCGCACCAATACGCCTCCTTGCCTTTGAGAGACCGCAACAACTCTTGGAAGGCCTTGCGCGAGACCGATCGGTTCTCGATGAAGTATTTGCCGTCTTTTGGTAAATCTCTTTCTTCCTTCATAGAAGCTCCTGCCGCCGCGGCTGGTAATGGACTCGACCAGCCGAACAAGAGACTGATTAGGAGTAAACCGACCTGTTCAAACGCCACAATGTAAACCTGCTTTCGACCTGTTCGAAAGGAGCAACGTACGCGCTCGGGGCACGGCCGGATACTGTTTTAAAGACCCCGGTAGAACCGGCCAAAGGCATGCGCCAGCATCAAGGCCGTGAGCAAGGGTAGTGGTTCCAACGCATCGTGAATTCTCCTGATCGAGATTAGGCGGGCTCAACTATTAAAGCGCATAGGGAGGAGAAAGGAAAGGGTGGCGGGGGACGGCAAAGGCTGATTTATTGTTTATGCAGCTGTTGTTGTCGAGCGGCGACGCCTGCCCAATACAAGCGGTTGATGGCGTCAAGCCATTCCAGGCGATCATGAGGAGTCATGTCCTTGAATTCAGCCTGTTTTTCAGGATCGTAGATTTGAAGAATGCGTTCAGGTTCGAAAGGAGTGAAATCCATTATTGAGGCCCTTTGAGATCTTTTAAAGCTTGGATGTCTTGAAGATCCTGAGGCCGTCCGGCCTTTTGTTTAAGGGTAATCAAGTCCTCGGGACTTGCAAGAGAGATTTGAGTCTTCCCCATCGGCACCATGACGCGTCTCTTGTAGGCTTCCTCAAACGGAATTGTTTCTTCTGTCAAGATATCGATCAATTCCTGAGATCGCTGAGGATGAAAAAACGAGAAAACAACCATTCCTTTTTCGCTGATCCATTTCTTTCGAATCTCGGGCACCTTAAAATCATCCATCGAAACAGGCGCTTTAGGCTGATAACCTCGCTTTTTCATTAAGGCCAGGAAAGCATCGACATTCTTAGGCTCCAGACCCACAAGTAGATCCAGATCCGCTGTCGCACGAACAAAACCATGAAGGATAACAGCCACCCCTCCCACCACCAGGTAACGGACGTGCTTTTCCTCTAACGTTTGAAGAAGATCTTCGTAAAAATTCATCGATGTATTATTGTCCTAAATCGCGTGCAGCTGTTCCAGCCTTATTAAGGAGGCGGCGACCCCAAATCGTCAACCTTTCCTATCAAGATAGGAAAGGTTCCCATATGAAAGCGCTTCGGCCCCGTTCACGCAATGGAGTGCTGCGCCCGACGGTGCCTGGCACCATTCAGAGCTCGGACCGTCCCGCAAACCTTTCCTCTTTCAGGTCCGGCACCGTCCCTGGGGACGCGCCCGTTCTCCGGCTGGGGCAGGCACTGTCCCCAGGAACCCTCCGTCGAAGAATGAATAAAAATACCCCCAAACGCCTCTAAGGGTCAGGAGGTTATTTCTATGTCAAATGTTGAACCCGAGGAAATCAAGGCTCGTATTTTTAAGATTCGTGGACAGCAGGTGATGTTGGACACGGATTTAGCGGCGTTATATGACGTTCCAACCAAATACCTGAATCAGCAAGTGCGCCGGAACTTGTCCAGATTCCCGTCAGACTTTATGTTTCAGTTAGCCTCTGGAGAGGTCGATTCTTTGAGGTTGCAAATCGCCACCTCAAAAACAGGGAGAGGGGGCCGCCGCTACTCCCCCTTGGTGTTCACAGAGCATGGCGTCGCCATGCTATCGTCCGTTCTCAATAGTGAGCGGGCCATCCAGGTGAACATTGCCATTGTCCGGGCATTTGTGAAACTTCGACATGCCCTTGCGAGCAACCGCTACCTGGCTCATAAGGTAGAGAAAATGGAAGGACGACTCGGTCTCGTAGAAACAGATATCCGGTTGATCCTTGACGACGTCGGACGATTAAAGAAAAGATTTAACCCCGAGGAACCAATCCCACCCACCGTCATTTAATTCCGATTCCGCCGGAAACCCGGCCGAGGGCCGTCCCCTTCTCGCCTTCGCACTTCATCGACGGGAAATGAATAAATTCATCGGTTTTTCACTCTAACGAGATGAGAGTGATTTCTGCAAGGAGACTCCCATGGACAATCATCGAGTTTCGAGGGCCAAGGGGCTTGACTCTAAGTACCCTATGGGGTACACTTGATGCAGGGGGAATATATCGCGGTCCCCTATCGGACGGCCGCCGGCAAGAAGCCGTTTGATGAATGGTTGGACACATTGCGGCATCGAGATCGGCCAGCGGCAGAGGCGGTGGACGCCCGGCTGGTTCGCATCCGCGATAACGGCCATTTTGGCGATTGCAGACCGGTGGGTCATGGCGTCTTCGAGCTGCGGATTCACTTAGGACCAGGATATCGGGTCTATTATTTGTTGCACGGGTGGAAAATGGTGGTCCTGCTTGCGGGAGGAGAAAAAGGCGATCAGCGGCGTGATATCGAAAAAGCCCATGAATACGCCACCGATTTCTGGAGGAGGATATGAATTATAAGCCTAAACCCTATGGTTCCTACGAAGAAGGGCTTTCCAGGCGCCTGAAAGATCCACGTTACGCGGCGGGCTACTTGAACGCAGTCTTACAGGATCCCGAAGCCCAGATGAGCACTTTTCTCTTGGCGGTGGCCGATGTGGCCCGCGCACACGGCATGAAAGACGTGGCCCATAAAGCGGAACTTCACCGCGTCGGCCTGCACAAGATGCTGCGAAAAAAAGGCAATCCGGAGTTCCGCAGTATTCTGAAGATCCTCAAAGCGATCCATCTCGGCTTTTCGGTTGAGGCCAAACCCTTCTCGATGGCGGCGTAAGGCCCTCTTCGCGCTCGGGGCCGGACGCTTTCGCAATTCAGCACCGCCTACTATACGCGCCGCCCGGGGCGGCTTAAACAGTCGGTGCAGCCCCGTCGATAAAGTTCGCCTTTGGCGAACGATTAAGAGGACGGGGCAGAACTCAGAGTTCAGGACTCAGAAATATATCTCTGAGCTCTGAGCCCTGAATTCTGAGCTGGTCCCCTCGGACCGTCCCGCAAACCTTTCCTCTTTCAGGTCCGGCGCCTTCCGCGCTTTTATTGTTCAGGTTCTGCTGCTGGGGCGAGGGGCGGGAGTCATATCTATCTTGATCTGCAGCAATATTTTTGATTCCAGTTCCGGCTCCTTTGCCGTGCGCTCCGCTTCCGATGGGCCGACCAAACCGCCGCCCTGATACGAATACCCCCACTGGAAACTCAGCTTGGGAGACTTTCCATCGGTGAAAACATAAACCAATTCCCCGCGATGCCAGGCAATGTCCTCATCCGTTTTAAAGTACAAATCCCAGCCGGCCGCATCGCCCTGTTCGTAGGTATAGCCGTTAAGAATACGGCCTTCCAGATCCACCATTAATCCAAAATAATGCCGCCCATTCCACACGATTGGGTTCTTCGCTATTTTATTGGCAGGAATTCTTTTTTTATCCATGCTCAGCCTCACTCACCACAGCTAAGACTTTATCATAATCAGCTTCTTCAAATCTTCCGGGACAGGCTGGTGCAGTTATTAAAGTGCTTCGGGAGGAGGAAGGGAAGGGCCCGATTCCGCTGCCGACTCAAAATGAATATTTTAGTGCCGATCTTCCTCTAACATGGTGAAGGGCACCTATATAATCACGATACAACAGGAGGAAAATTGTAAAATGAATCCCAATGCAGAGCCACCCATTAGTCAACAATCCGAACACATTAACGGTGCCATACTCTTAGAAATCTCTATGCCAAAAACCGCAACTCTAGTTACGCCCAATAAAGAACGATCTGCCCCACGATCTATCTTGAAGTTATTAGATATCGGCCATGCTCGCTTATGCAGCTGTGGCCCAACGCATATCAATTGTATGACCGCCAAAGAATGGATGAAATCCCAAATGGGTGTGTGGCAGTTTTATTACGAAAAGCGGGATATTCGAGACAGAACTCTGCACCCTGCGACCTACCCTATCTCTCTCGCCAAAAAATGCATCGAGCTCTTCACGCACCAAGGGGAATTGGTGCTGGACCCATTTGTTGGATCCGGAACGACTTTGGTGGCCGCGCAGGACCTAAATCGAAATGCAGTGGGTTTTGATCTGCAGGAGAAATATATATCGCTCTGTAAACAGAGGCTAGCTTCGGATAATTTCTTCAACAAATCGAAGCAAATTGCCGTTAAAGATGACGCACGGAATATCGCTGCACGTCTTCCGGAAGAATCAGTTAGCCTCATTATGACTTCTCCACCGTATGCCAATTTACTGAACCGGAAACGGCTTAACAAAAGCCGTCGCGGGGATCAAAGAAAGAACGAACAGTATTTGAAAGTCGAGCAGTATAGCCAAGATGCACGGGACTTGGGAACCCTTGCGCTAGACCCTTATGCGCAACAGATGGCTGAAATCTACGGTTCGCTGTTGCCTCTGCTAAAACCTAAAGCACATTGCGTGATCAACGTCCCCGACATGTGGTGGGAGAATCGGCGCATTACCATTCACGTTTCATTGATAGAAGCTCTCCGCCGCGTAGGCTACGAATTGAGGAATATCATCATTTGGGACCGGACGAACATTGTGAACCAAATCGGGATATTCGGTTGGCCTTCTAATTACATTACAATGGGCGTTACGTTCGAGTACCTGCTAGATTTCTGGAGACCTCCTCACCCCACCCCCGACAATGGCAACCAAGCGTCTTGATATACCCAAAGAACAGCTAATCAAAAATATCCGTGAAATAATTGCCCGAGGGTGGATTCACACCAAACGCAAGCCAAACGACGGCGCAGTTGGAAATACCTTGGAAGACCTCCTCGAAATTCCTGAAAATAATTTAGCTATCGCGAACACGCTTGATTGGGAATTGAAAGCTCAACGGACTCGAACCACATCACTAACAACCTTGTTTCACCTTGATCCACAGCCGAGGAAGCCAACGATTGTTGCTCAACATTTGCTACCCAATTATGGGTGGCCACATCAAAAGGCTGGAACAAAATATCCAAAGACAGAGATGAGCTTTCGAGGAACAATCCCCGGGGATCAATATACGGATAGAGGATTTAAAATCATGCTTAACAGCATTGACGCGAGAGTGGAACTGGAATTCGATTCAACAAAGGTTGATCCTCGGCATACCGCTTGGCTGAAGAAAGTGATCTCGAAGGTGGGTCGTGGCGCCATCAATCCGACACCCTATTGGGAATTCGACGAGTTGCATCAAAAATGCGTAGGGAAAATTAAAAATACAGTATTTGTTCTTGGCGACTCACGGATCATTGATGGACAGGAAGAGTTTAAATACGAAAAAATTGAGCTCTTCGAAGATTTTGCTTTTAACCGTTTTTTGCGCGCAATCCTCCATGGTGAACTTTTCGTTGATTTCGACGCAAGAACTGGGCACAACCATGGGACAAAGTTTAGAATTCGAAGAGCTGATTGGAAGGTCTTGTTCAGTAAAATCACTGATGTCACCCACGCTTAATCGAAGTTGTGCTTCCGGGGCCTGGCCCACAGCTTAAGGCCTATCTACTCTTCTCCTCACGGCTAAAAGGGTGATGGTAAAGCCTTTTGAATGTCTTCAGAAATATTTGTGATTTCCTAAATTTCTTAAAGAGGGGCCAATCGGCATACTGATGTTCGTGAACAAGTCCGGTCTTCGCTATGGAATGCATCAACCCTGCCGCGCGGGTAAAATCATCATTGAGTACAGCCACTGCAATTTGGAACATCTCATTGCAGGCTGTCCAGTCAATCTCATTAAGAATCTTTTTACAAGCACCCGTCTTTCCGCGCCATTTATACGCCTGTGCTCGATTTATTATTAGGCGTCGCCTAACCTCTTCTTTTGAAAAAGACTCTAACTGAAGGCACGCGAAATCCAAAAGTCGGCAAGCCAAATTATTGTGCTCCGCCTGGAGCAATTCATATGTAAGGTCCGTTATGTTTTCATCGGATTCTGCAATTTGATCGGGCCTCACATGTCTCCATAATAT
>Ga0326728_10022028_pt1 | contig 11887 bp, 10 predicted proteins | sample MB3enrmetagenome_FD_207602 | JGI IMG/M metagenome (GOLD analysis project Ga0326728, IMG submission 207602) | Lab enriched peat soil microbial communities from McLean, Ithaca, NY, United States - MB31MN | ecosystem: Environmental > Terrestrial > Soil > Wetlands > Peat | place: USA: New York... | reverse complement strand
AATGGAGCGGGCAAGAGCACCTTGCTCAAGACAATCAGTGGTCTGTTGCGGCCACGTCTCGGGTCGATCCGCTTCGACGCTGAAGACCTTACCCGCTATCTCGCCCATGAGATTGTAGTCAAAGGGATCGTGCAGGTTCCCGAAGGACGGCGCGTGTTCGGACAGCTCACCGTGATGGAGAATCTGGAAATGGGCGCCTTCGGCTGCAAAGATCCCAAGTTGACCCGGACGAACCTCCAAAGGACCTTCACGCTCTTCCCAAAGCTGAAAGTACGCAGCAAACAGGTGGCGGGCACGCTTAGTGGTGGGGAGCAACAGATGCTGGCTATTGGTCGGGCTCTTATGGCAAACCCACGGCTTCTCTTAATGGATGAACCATCCATGGGTTTGGCACCGGTGCTGGTGGATAGTATCTTTGAAACGATCCAGCAACTGAATACCGATGGCACAACGATCCTTCTGGTTGAGCAGAACGCACGGATAGCACTCCAAATTGCCAATCACGGCTACGTGCTGCAAAGCGGTTCTGTGGTGCTCAGTGACACAGCGGAGAATTTACGCTTGAACGAGATGATACGGAAAGTCTATCTGGGTGAGATGTAGAAAATGAGCAAATCAAACTTCAAACCTCAAGTTTCAGAACAAATTCCATGAAATTCTAAGATTTAGGCATCAAAGCCCGAATTTGAATCCCCCAACCCCCCCTGAAGCTGTGAAAAATTTGTCCCTTTTTTTATCCTTGGCCCCTTCAGGATGGCTCTCCTTCCGAACTTTAGAATGCGCAGCATCATAGGTGCGCAACCATTCGTGGCAGTAAGTACGTGAAGATACAACGATTAGAACGCAAGAAGTTATCGGTAAGAGGTTCCGCCCTGCCTTCGCCGAAGCGGCTACGCGCAGGCAGGTCTAAAGTTCTCCAAGAGAGACCCATCCTTGCAGGCCTGATCCTAATCTTATCAGTTTCCTGATTTTTTTCTCACCTCCCCTTTGCTAATGGGGGATTATTGGCTTTTATTTGATGTTTACCGGAAGTTGGGATTTTAGAATCTTAGGGGTTTTTGCCAGGCCTCTTTAAGATCGTAAATGTTGGCCTTAATGATCTTTTTGCCATCAAGGCCGACGACGCGGAAGGTTCCATCATCTGAAACCACGCCAATTTTTCCATAAGTCGCATCGCCAAGAAGTGTTTCAAAGGCCTTCTTCTTTGACGGATGCAGCGTCACCACAAAACGGCTCTGAGATTCAGAGAAGAGTATGAGGTCATTCCGGATCGATCCGGAATAGGGAACCTTCTTGAGTTCGATCTCCATTCCAAAACCACCTGCGAAAGCAGTCTCTGCCAGAGCCACCCCCAGCCCTCCGTCCGAACAGTCATGACAGGATCGAACCAACCCTCGCTGTATGGCTGCGTATAATTTTTTATAAAGGAGTCTGGCTTTCTTTGCGTCCACCCTTGGCCCCTGATTTCCGATGAACCCTTTCGAGGCATAATACTCCGATCCCCCTAACTCTTCGAACGTCTCGCCCAAGACATAAACCAGATCACCTGGCCTTTTGGCATCCATGGTGATCGCCTTTCTCACATCGTCGATCTTGCCCAGCGCTGAGATAAGAACCGTGGGAGGGATGGAGATTTTCGTCCCGCCGATGAAGGTGTCGTTTTTCATGCTGTCCTTCCCTGAGATAAGGGGAACGCCGAAGGCTTTACAATAGTCGTAGAGGGCTTGGTTGGCGCGAACGAGTTGGGCAAGTTTATATTCTCCATCCGGGGTCTTCTCGGATTGGACGGGATCCGGCCAGCAGAAGTTATCCAACCCCGCGATCCGATCGGGGTTTCCTCCGACGGCGACATTATTTCGGATGGCTTCATCCACGGCACAAGCCACCATGTCGTAAGCGTTAAGATCGCCGTATCGGGGACAGATTCCATTGGAGACGACGATGCCTTCAAAGGAGCTGAGAATCGGTCTCCATACCGCTGCATCACTCGGTCCATCATTGAAGCGACCCACCAGGGGTTTGATGACGCTCCCTCCCTGAACCTCATGGTCGTATTGCCGGATCATCGATTCTTTACTGCAGATATTGAGACGGGAGAGCATTTCCTTCAGGGTGGAAGTCAGATCCTTGGGCTCTGGGGAATTAGGTTCTTCGTGGACGGGCCTCGTCCATTTCGCCCGAAGTTCCATCTTAGGCAGGCCCGAATGAAGAAAATCCATATCCAGGTAGGCCACTGTTTTCCCCTGATAGAGGACATGAAATTTCTTCGTATCGGTAGAGGAGCCTAAGACCGTCGCCTCCACATCCATCTTCTTCGCTAATTGAAGAAAGACGTCGATCTTCGAGGGCGGGACGGCCAGCGTCATTCTTTCCTGGGCCTCAGAGAGGAGGATCTCCCAGGGATGAAGACCATGATACTTGAGGGGCGCTCGATCAAGATGGAGCTCACAGCCGATCTTCCTCGCCATTTCACCCACGGAAGAAGAGAGACCGCCTGCGCCGTTATCCGTGATCGAGTTATAAAGTCCCTGGTCTCGAGCCAGAAGCAGAAAATCGGTCATCTTCTTCTGAGTGATGGGGTCGCCTATTTGAACTGCCGTGACAGGAGAATCCTCCCGGAGCTCTTCCGAGGAAAAGGTCGCCCCGTGAATCCCGTCTTTGCCGATCCGACCTCCGGTCATCACAATGAGGTCACCCGGCTCTGCCTTTTTCAAATGGGAGGGTTTGCCCAATATCTCCTTGGGCATGATCCCGGCAGTTCCACAATAGACTAAAGGTTTTCCGACGTACCGGTCATCAAAGACCACTCCTCCATTAATGGTTGGGATTCCGCTTTTGTTGCCTCCATGCTCCACACCTTCCCTCACCCCTTCATAGACCCGTTTTGGATGGAAGAGACGCGGGGGAAGGGGTTTGGAGTAAAAAGGGGAAGCGAAGCAGAAGACATCCACGTTAAAGATCAGTTTCGCACCCTTTCCCGTTCCAAAGGGATCACGGTTCACTCCAACAATCCCGGTGAGCGCTCCTCCGTAGGGATCCAGGGCAGAAGGGGTGTTGTGCGTTTCTACTTTGAAGACCAAATTATGATTTTTATTGAATCGAATGACGCCTGCATTGTCATCAAAGACCGAAACACAAAAGTCCCTGTTTCCAAGGAGAGAACGAATTTCTTCGGTGGTCTTCTTGATGTACGCCTTAAAAAGGCTGTCGATCACCTTATGATTTCCATCTCCATCAAGATAGTCAATGCGGGCGTTGAAGATTTTATGTTTACAGTGCTCAGACCAGGTCTGGGCAATCGCCTCCAGCTCAACATCGGTCATCCTTTTCCCCAAGCCCAATTTCTTGCGGCCTTCCATCACGCCCGGGTCCCTTGAGTAATTTTGAATGGCCTCCATCTCCCTGAGATCGAGAGCGAGAAGCCGCTCTTGGCTCAGTTGAAGAAGGGCTCGATCCGTGACCTCCAGATCAATCTCTTCGACTCTTCCCCCTTCCTCTCCTCTGACTTTCGGAACCTTGGGCTCCACCTTTCCACCCCATTCATCGGCCTTCCGGATTTCAAACCGCTGAATGAGGGAATTTCCCAACAGGTCGGTGCAAATCCTTTCTACCTCTTCCCGTGTCAAATTCCCTTCAAAGAGATATTCCGTGGAGGTATATGCTTTTTCTTCTTCATTTAATTTCCTTCCGAGCTTCCACTCAATGGCTTCCTTGGCCGTCTTTCCTACATTATCTGTCACACCGGGTTTAAATCCCACCTCCACCAGCCAGTCGAAGTCTTTGGCCAGAGTTTGATCAATCCGATATTCTTGTATGATGGGATCGACGAAGGGGCCCGCAGCGACCCTCTCCAACTCTTCTTCCGAAAGTTCCATATCGAGGGTGAAGACGGAAATGGTTCTGACCGATTTTACAGACAAACCGAGGTCATTTTGAACTCTTTTGCTGACCTTTTCTCCTAGGGGATCCCGGATCCCTTTCTTCAATCCAATCTCAATGCGATGTGCCACAGGAGCCTCCATAGCGAAAACGACAAATGCTAAAGCTCGTACGAAGTGATGAACCGAAGGTGCTTAAATGTCAAATCAACTTCAAATTCTTTGGACTTTGACATTCATTTGGTATTTGGATTTTGACATTTGACATTGATATACTTTTTTGCCGCCTCCAATCCTCTCCAGAGATGAGCTTCTTCGTGGGGTTCGATGGTATAAAGAGGATTCAGTTTGTATTGTGAAAGGAGTGCAAAGAATTGGTTAAAATCGAACCCTCCTTCCCCTACAGGGAGATGTTCGTCCATCTCTTTGTGGTTATCGTGGAGGTGGACCTCACTCAAATACCTTCCCAAAGCCGCGATCCAAACGGAAAGGGGGGCCTTGCTGAAGACGTTGTGGTGGCCCGTGTCGAAACAGAATCGAAAATGAGGTGAATCGATCTCCTCCAAAAGATTTTTGATGGGTTCGGGAGTTTCTTCAAAAACATTTTCAATGGCAAGGGTCAAACCCATTTCCTCTGCCTCCTTGACCAGGGGTCTCCAGGTTTTAAGACTGCTGTCGAGCCAAAGCTTGACATTGCCGTCGAATTTCCATCTCTCGTATCCTGGATGAAAGACGATCATCTTGGGTTTGAAGAAATGGGCCAATTCGATTGTTTTCAAAAGTCGATCACGGGTCACCTCTTTGACTTTTCGATCCACTCCTCCAGGGCTTAAGTCCATGAACGGACCATGGAGGGTAGTTTCCATTTGGTTTTCTTGGAGCGTTCGTGACAGGTGTTGAGCATCTTTTTTACGGCAGGCATCCAAATCTTCCGCACTGAAATAAATTTCAGGATGGACTTGGTTCTTGATCGCAAAATCGATGCGAGAAAGCAGCATGGAGTAAGGCACATTCACGTGAATGACAGTCATGTTTAAGATCTCCGGATTCTTAAATCTCTTTTCTCTGTCTTTTTTGTTCTTTTGGTTTATCTGGTTCTTTTATTCTGTTTCTTATTGGTGCCGGATAGATCCGACAAACCAAATAAGTCAAAAATCCCAACGAAATAATTTATACCATGCCGTATGATTAAACTCAATTCTTTTCCTGTTTCTTCGCCGTTGGGATAGATAATAACCCTCACCCTCCCTTTTTCCTTGGGAGACTGCATCATAATCGTAATGAAAGGTAGATACGGGCGGAACCGAAGTGGTTTCTCGCTAATTACGACACGGTCTCTGGGGGGAGTGGGGAAGGGGGCATTGCAATAAGAAGAAAAATTGTGGTATAAATTTAAAAGAGGATCTATGTTTAATATCGGATTCCCGGAACTGTTGATCATCGTGGCCATCGCCTTGATCGTCTTCGGTCCTAATAAACTGCCAGAACTGGCGAGGGCTTTCGGGAAAGCCATGAGGGAGTTTAAGAAGGCGACCGAAGAGATTAAAGAAAGTTTTGAGGCGGAGACGAGAGATTTAGAACAATTTAAACAGACCCTTGTAGACAAAAGTCTTTTAACCAATTTAGCCGAAGAGCTTTCTCATAAATCGCCTACCACAGAAGAGACATCTGCACATCCGGAGTCCTCTCTGCCTCCGGAGACACCTGCCGTTGAAGGGGCTTCCGTCCAAGCCGAGCGGAAAGAGGTAAAAGAGGAAAAGAGGAGGGAACCCGAGGAAGCCAAAGAAGGGATTCCTTCCCATGGATGAAAAAAAACTCCCCCTCACTGCTCACCTTCAGGAATTGAGGAAGCGGCTCATTTTTTCATTTATGGCGATAGGGGTGGGTTTCATTCTCTGCTATGCCTTCGCCGATCATATCTTCAACATTCTTGCCGCCCCGCTGACGAACGAATTGATGCCTAAGGGAGGATCGCTCATTTTTACCAGCGTCGCCGAAGCCTTCTTCACGTACATGAAGGTGGCGCTCATCGCCGGGATCATCGTGACCTCGCCTTTTATCGTGTACCAAATCTGGGCCTTTGTCGCCCCGGGTCTTTATCAAAAAGAAAAAAGATATGTGGTCCCCTTTGTGCTCGGCAGCACACTCTTTTTTGTCTTAGGGATTCTCTTCGGATATTATGTTGCGATCCCCGTCGGTTTTAAGTTTCTTTTGGGTTATGCCACGGACGTCATTAAACCCATGCCGAGCATGAAAGAATACCTCTCTTTCAGCCTCAAGTTTTTGTTGGCCTGCGGCCTTGTTTTTGAGTTTCCCGTGGTTTTAGTCCTTCTGTCGAAGATCGGAATCATTGATGCGAAGATGTTGGCCAGGCAGAGGAAATACGCCCTCCTCCTTATCTTCATCTTCGCAGCGGTGGTTACCCCGTCTCCTGACCTGATCTCCCAAGTGCTCATGGCCGTTCCTCTGGTAGGACTCTATGAGGTGAGCATCCTGCTTTCCAAGATTTTTGGGAAAAGACCTGCACCGGTTTCTTCTGAAGGTGATTGAACTAAGACAGAATCCCCTGCTTCGACTTAATCAGTCATGGCCGAGTCCTCTTACAAAATTACCCGATGGCCCGAGAGGGAGAGACCCAGGGAACGGCTTCTTCAACACGGCCCCCAACCCCTCGCCGAAGCAGAGCTCTTGGGCATTTTGCTCGGAAAGGGAACGAGGAAGAAGACAGCCGTCGATTTAGCAAGGGAGCTGTTAGACCGGTACCAGTCCCTTCAGAAGCTCTTTTCTCGTTCCCCTTCGGAATTGATGGAGGTTAAGGGGATTGGATCTGCCAAGGCCGCTACGCTCTCTGCCGCCTTTGAGCTGGTGAGAAGGTTTCAATCCCAGAAAGGAGGCTCCAAGGTCTCTTTCAAGCGATCTGCGGACGTGGCAAGCCACTATTTGCCGTTGATGAGAGATCTCAGGAAAGAGGTCTTCAAAGTCATTCTGCTCAACAGAGCGAATCGTTTGATTAAAGACGTGACGATTTCAGAAGGGACACTCGAGGCGAGCATCGTCCATCCGAGGGATGTCTTTCGTGAAGCTCTCTTGGAACCTGCCGCAGGGGTTATTCTGATCCACAATCACCCGAGTGGAAATCCGAGCCCCAGCGAGGAGGATCTTCGAATCACCAAACAGTTGACGGAAGCGGGCCGGCTTCTTGGGATCAAAGTTTATGATCATATCATCTTGGCAGGCGAGAGTTATAGAAGCTTGGCCGATGAAGGACTGATTTAAGAATAGAAAGGGTTCGAGAGGTCAAGCGGTCAAGGGGTCAAGTGAAAATCCTTGAAAAATAAATACTCGAACCCATGAACCCTGGAATCCTGGAACCCTTTTCTTACATATGGCGCGTGTTCTGGTCACGGATGGGCACTTTAGAAAATCATTGGCTGTGGTTCGATCCCTTGGTCGGAAAGGGATTCCTGTCACTGTCGGGGAGCGGACATGCCTGAATACTTCCTTCTTTTCGAGGTATTGCACCAGGCGTCTGGTCTATCCTTCACCACAGCAATCCCCAAATCAATTTATCGAATTTCTTCTGAGGGAGATTAAAAAAAAACAGTACGATTGCCTCTTCCCCATGGAAGAGGGAACGCTGCTTTCGTTGGCAAAATATCATTCTGAGATCTCCAAATATGCTTACCTACTGATTCCCGATTTGAAAAAAATTGAATTCGTACGGGACAAAAGAAATCTTATACGGTTTGCAGAGGCCCACGGGATCCCAACGCCCAAAACATTCTACGTCCTTCCTACTTCTTCATCCCCCTCTATTCCAATTCCAGCAGTGATTAAGCCGCGGATCAGTTCCGGATCCTTCGGCATTGTCTATGTAAAAAAGAGGGAAGATCTCAGCTCCTCTTATCAAAACATCCATGAACGATATCCTTTCCCGTTGATTCAGGAATGGATTCCTGATGGAGGGGGGACCTTTGGGGTGTCCGCCCTGTTTGACGAAGCTTCGAATGTCAAGGCTGCTTTCGTTCACAAGAAGTTGAGGATGTATCCGATTCAAGGAGGTCCCAGCACATTGGCGGAAGGAGTAGAACACCCTCAGATCATGGAATTGGGCCTCGCCCTCCTCAAATCGTTAAACTGGGTCGGCGTGGGCATGGTCGAATTCAAAGTCGATCCGAGAGACGGGATTCCGAAATTGATGGAGGTGAACCCTCGCTTTTGGGGCTCATTGCAACTGGCCATTGCTTCCGGAGTTGATTTTCCCTTTCTTATTTTGAAGATGGCCAGGAAGGAATATTTTGAGCCCGTTCTTCACTACGCCGTCGGAAAACGTTTTCGCTGGCTTCTCCTGGGAGACATCCTCCATTTTCTGAACCACCCGCAACGTTTTGGCCTTCATCCTTCCTTCTTCAACTTCTTTGATCCCAATACTTGCTATGATGTGTTTTCAAAAGATGATCCTCTTCCGCTGTTAGGGTCGGTTGCAACCTTTTTCACCTTCCTCTACGATGCGGAGATGAAACGATTCTTGGAGAAAAGATGATTTAATGCCAAATGTCAAAGTTCAAGGCTCAAAGGAAATCCAAAGGCCAAACGATCCCAAAAGTTTTAATATTTTGTCATTTGTCATTCATTTGACATTTGAAATTTGTCATTTGAAACTTAGATCCTGAGGTCTGTTTCACATGCCTGAAGCAGGCATCGTCCTTGAAGAAAACGGGGAAACGGTAGGGGTCCATCTTGGATAAAATCTGTATCCTCATCCCTGCTTATAACGCTCAGGACACGCTTGGTTCGGTTCTAAAAAAGATCGAACCTCTCAAAAGCGATATCGTTGTCGTCGATGACGGATCTTCGGATGAGACGAAGCGATTGGCTTTGAAAAATAGAGTGCAACTGCTGGAGCATCCCTTTAATCTTGGAAAGGGGGCTGCCCTTCGGACAGGATTCCAATATATCCTCGAAAAAGACTACCGGGTGGTGATCACTCTGGATGCCGACGGTCAACATGATCCCTGGGAAATCCCGTCCCTTCTCAGGATTTTTCAAAGCGTGAAACCCGACATCCTCATCGCCTCCCGGGCAACGGAGTTTGACAAGATGACCTTCCTTCGCCGCTTCTGGAATCGTTTAGGGGTGAAAGCGGTTTCACGGCTTTGCCACTCGGACATTACGGACAGTCAATCCGGGTTTCGACTCATTCGAACGGAGGTGTTAAGGACAGTCGAGCTCTCGACATCCCGATTTGAGACGGAATTGGAACTCCTTATTAAAGCTTGCAAAAAGGGGTTCAGTGTGTTATCTGTTCCTATTAATACGCCCAGAATTGACGGAACCGGCTCCAGCCATTTCAGGCCAGTGGCCGATACCTGGATCGTCTGCATGCTTTTTCTTCGGGGTCTGTTCTGGTGAGGAGGAAGATGGATTTTTATCAACGAGCGAAGCGATATTCCATAGAAAAATTCACGACGAGCGCTCTTTCCCTCCTGGCCAGCGCCTCCACAGAAAGTTTGATCCGTCTAACCTATCTTGCCGAGAAAATTCCCAAGAAGGAATCCTACCGAGAGAAGATTCGATGGATTCGCACTCTGTTCCAGACCAATCATCCCGGTCTGTCGATTGCACGAAGAGTGCTCAACGAGACCCATCCCCACCATCGGAAAAAGCTCATCTCCAACTTCATCGTTAACCAGCTTCTGGTGGGCACCAACCGGAGAAAGGCTTTTGAGGCGGAGAGAGGATTTTATCCGCCGGATGCCATGCTGATCAGCCCGACGATGCGGTGCAATCTGAAGTGCTACGGGTGTTATTCAGGGGTCTATTCCCAGGAAGATCTTCCTTATGAGGTGCTGGATCGGCTCATGGGGGAATGTAAAGAGATGGGTATCCATCTGGTCATGATGACGGGCGGAGAACCCTTCTTGAGGCAGGATCTTTTCGACCTTTTCGAGAAACACGACGATATGATGTTTCAGGTCTATACCAATGCCACCTTGATCGACGAGAAGATGATCGATCGATTCGTGGCTCTGGGAAATGTCTCTCCCGCAATCAGCCTCGAAGGGCTCAGAGAAGAAACCGACGGGAGAAGGGGACCGGGCCAGTTCGATCGAGCTCTGCGGGTGATGGATCGACTCAAAGAAGCCGGGATCTTTTTTGCCGTCTCCACGACACAGACTTCCCGAAATCACGATGTCCTGACGAGCGATGCCTTTGTCGATTTTCTGGTGGAGAGAGGATGCATCCTTCTCTGGAACTTCCATTACGTCCCCATCGGAAGAAACCCTGATCTCTCCCTCATGGTGACTCCTGAGCAGAGGTGCCGGGCAAGGGAACGGCTGGCCTATTTTCGGGCCACCAAACCGATGCTTTTCGTTGACTTCTGGAATGACGGATGTCTCACTCAGGGATGTATTGCCGCGGGGAGGAAATATTTTCATGTCAATGCCCAGGGGGATGTAGAGCCCTGCATCTTTTGCCATTTTGCTTCTGACAATATCAAAGAGAAGTCGCTCATGGAAGCTCTCAATTCTCCTCTGTTCAGGGAGATGCGATCCCATCAGCCTCTTTCAGATAATTATTTCCGACCCTGTCTTCTGATTGACCACCCGGAGCAGGGAAGGGAGTTTGCACTTCAGCACGCAAAATACTTTACCCATGAAGGGGCAGAGCAGTTTTTTACGGATTTTGCACAGGCCATCGACAGCTACGCCAAAGCTTACGGAGAGATTGCGGAAGCCGCCTGGAAAGAAAAGATGGAGGGTCCAACCCCCGAGCCCCTTTCAGCAAGGAAAAAGGTAGTGGGTAGACATGGATGAAGGTAACCTTTCCCCGTCTGGGTTCGATGCACATCTTCTGCAAGGCGATCGCAGAGACCGCCGGCATTCCTTACATCCTTCCTCCTGAAACCAGTCGCAAGACCCTAACCCTGGGTGTCCTCCACTCGAATGAGTGTATCTGCCTTCCTTTTAAAATCATCCTGGGAAATTTTATCGAAGCTCTTCAGATGGGGGCGGATACCATTGTGATGGTTGGCAGCGGGCCTCCTTGCCGTCTCGGACTCTATGATCTTGTTCAAAAAGTGATCCTCGAAGATATGGGCCTTCATTATCGATGGCTGACGATTCCGCCTCGATTTAGCTGGAAGGCCCTCTGGAAGAATCACGAGGAGACGAAAGAGCTGAGAAAAGAATTGAGTGCCAAAAACGTCCTCTTCTTCCCTTACGGGCTCTGGATGGGATGGAAAAAGATGATGGCCTGCGAAGCCTTAGAACGATTGGCCATGAAGGTCAGGCCGATGGAAATCAAGAAAGGAGAGACTCAAAAGCGACTGAAGAAGGCCCTCTCCTGGGTGGATGAGGCCAAAACTCCGAAGGCCCTTGAAGAGGCCATTCGAAACGGAAAGGCCCTTCTTCAGGAAATGGAGCAAGATCATTCCCGCATCCCGTTTCGGGTCGCCATTGTGGGCGAGCTTTATACGGTCATGGACCCCCATATCAATCGAGGAGTGGAGCAAAAACTTGGGGAACTGGGCGTCGAAGTAACGCGCACCTCCTGGTTCTCCACTCATATTCTGAGAAGTCTTCGCAAAAATAAGGCGGATCGAACTTCAGAACGCGTTCGGTTCTTTGAAGCTTCAAAGGCTTACCTGGGTTACGATGTCGGCGCAGAATGCAATATCTCCATCGGCGAGGCCATCCTGAGATCCGAAGAAGGATATGACGGGGTCGTCCATCTCATGCCTTTTGCCTGTATGCCGGAGACCACGGCCTCTGGAATTCTGACAAAGGTCGGGAGGGACCGAGACATTCCCATCCTGACGCTCATCCTGGACGAGCAAGAGATCGAAGGCCGTATTCAGACACTTCTCGAGGCCTTTGTGGAGATGCTGGAATGGAAGAAAAGGGCCGCATAGGCATTCCCAGAGCCCTGATGTTTTATCGCTACCTTCCTCTCTGGCGCCCTTTTTTTGAAAGGCTGGGCTGGAGGGTGATGATTTCCGACGGGAC
>Ga0326728_10022025_pt1 | contig 11889 bp, 8 predicted proteins | sample MB3enrmetagenome_FD_207602 | JGI IMG/M metagenome (GOLD analysis project Ga0326728, IMG submission 207602) | Lab enriched peat soil microbial communities from McLean, Ithaca, NY, United States - MB31MN | ecosystem: Environmental > Terrestrial > Soil > Wetlands > Peat | place: USA: New York... | reverse complement strand
ATCGGGATCGTCCGAAAGCGCATCGAGATCGCTCCCCTTGAGCACGATGGAGTTCGAGTTGGCGCCGGCCTCAGTGCTGACTGTCGGCGCGCCCTCGTCGGTCACCACGACCTGCTGCTGGGCGGCTTCAATCGCCATCTTGATGTCGATGTTCTTGGTTTGCCCTGCGGTCAATGAGATCGGCGCGGAGACAAACGGCGCGAAACCAGAAAAGCTGGCTTCAATCACGTAGCTTCCCGCCGGAAGTCCATGCACCTGGTAGCCGCCGGCGGAGTCGGCCGTCGCATTGCCCGCCTTCTTGCCGGCAGTCGTTTCCACCGTCACCTGCGCTCCAGGGATCAGCGCGCCCGTGGGGTCGAGGATGTGGCCGTGGAGCGTCCCAGTCAGGGCTGGCGTGCTTTGCGAGCCGGAAGCTGGTGCCGAGGTGGCCGGCCCTGAAGTGTTGGGCGCTGCCTGATTCGCCGGAGTCTGATTCGACGGAGATTGCGTCGCGGGTGCTACAGCTGGAGTCGCACCCGCACGTGCCGCTTGCGCCTGCACGGCCATGCCGGTAAACGCTATCAAAGAGGCAACGATCAAAGGAGTCAGGTAATTCGGTTTTGAATGCAAAATTCCCTCGCTTGCGGATGAATGAAAAAATGATGGATTTACTGGGCAGCGGCCTCGGAGTCGCCGGAGCTCAGGCTCCAATTCGAAAGAAGGTCCTGCGCCTGGGGTGCTTCGAGCAGCGGCTCCACTCCGGCCAGCAGCCTGACCGCGCTCACGCCTGAGGCGTCCTTGGTGGCCACGATCATCACCGCTTCGCCCTTCTGAAGGCTGGCGAGTTGGATCACCGGCGCGCGCTCCAGAATTGTTTCCAGATCCATCCTTCCCGCGCCACCTCCGCCGCTCTGGCTGAAGCTGCGCTGTGCGCCACCACCTGCTGCTCCGTTGCCCGCGCCCGCGGCTCCCTGCCCACCGCCTTGTCCTCCGCCCTGGCCGCTCTTGAGCCGCGCGGCCAAGAACGCTGCAACCCTGTCGTCGAGGCGCCGCATCTGCGCGTCGGCAGAGATGTGGATCGTGACCGGCTTCTTGGTAGCCAGATCTTTCACGGTCAAGGTCGAAGCGGAATTGTCCGTGGAGAGAATCGTGCCGGCAATGTTAAGGAAGCTGCCCGAAACGATGCCGTCTGCCGCGATGGTCGTTCCATCGGCGGTCTTTGTGCCGCGAGCCCATAGCTGGTCGCCGGGCTGGATGGCGTTAATGGGCGCCGGCTGTGCCTGATCAAAGCGCACCGAGCCGGGTGCGTAGCGCCTCAATACCGTGGAGCTCGTGGTATTCACCGTGACTTCTTTCGTCACGGCGCCAGCGCGAACGTTGACGACGATGACTCCAGAGGATGCATCGACGCTCTTCACCAGTCCATGCACGCCCTGATTCCATTGCTCGGCTTCTGTCTGCTGCTTTTTGGCCACGTCGGACTGCTTGATGGCGATAATGCGGAGCGCCTGAGGGGTCCCCCCCGTTGCATTGGGATCGAGCGTCACCAGGACGCGGTCGCCCGCGGCGATGCTCGAAAAGTCGATGAACTCGGCTTTGCTCAGATCGGTCTGTCCCGGCGCGATGCGCTTGAGTTGGGCTGTGGATGGAACCTCAACCGTATTTACCTGGCCGGCGTCGGTCTTTACAGTCAGCGTGTCGCCGCTGATGGCCGTGACCGTGCCCAGGTATCGAACCACCTGCGTTTGCGCTGGCTGCGTCTGCGCCTGCGAAATCGCCGCGGCGGCTGCAGCCAGCACCGATGCTGCCAGGACTGCTGACCCGCACTTCATCGCACGAAATTGCATAAGTTCTTGCTCCTCAACGATTGAGCACCGGCGGAGGAGAATGACACCAGGCCTCATTGGGTAGACGAGTCACCCCGGCAAAAGGTTGAAACCGCGTCCCGGAATATGCAAAGGGCTGGGAACTATGAAACGGGATTACTTCAGGCGTGGATCAGAATAAAGTGCTGAAACTTCACACCGAATCGCAATATCTTCGCTCAATAGCCGGGGTGGGTCGCCTGATCAGCGTTGGGCACCAATTCCAGGTAAACCGAGTCGGGAATGTTGGTATGCCAGTGATTGGTGGCGCGGGCGACGAGAATGGTTCCGAGAAAAATGAAGGCGATGATAGCGGCCATGGCGAGTGGCGTCACGGGACGGCGAAAGCGCGGCAGCGTGGTGGCGCTCGTTCGATGCATAGCCAGAGTCCCAAGTGCGGTGGGGGCGCCACCGGGCGCGAGCGAGAATCTCAGCGCACCTTCTGCCGGGCAGGACGCGATGCAGGCCATGCAGGCGGTGCACTCCGCAGAACGGATCTTTGCCAGCTTGTCGACGGGCAAAGACGCCGGGCACGCATGCGCGCAACGGGAGCAGTTGATGCAGGCAGCGGAGTCGCGGCGAATTTTGAGCGGGCTCAACAATGAGACCAAGCCCATGAGCGCGCCGTATGGGCAGAGATAGCGGCACCAAAAATTCTCGACGAGGACTGACAAGATGACGAGGGCAGCGAGAACGATGGCTGCTGTCTGGCTCATTTCACGGAAGAAGTTGAGCATCTTGACGTCGGCGATCAGCCCGTAGGGCGTGTGCATGAAGTCGCCGATGGCGGCCGCGGACATGGCGCCGATGATTAAGACGAAGAACGCGAGCAACAGGTATTTGAGTCCGCGCAACAGAATGTCGAGCCACCGCGGAAGACGAAAATTGTGGCGGAAAAACTTTTTGCCGATGCGCGCCAGCATCTCGGAAAATGTTCCGACAGGACATAGCCAGGAACAAAACGATTTTTTTGCGCAGAGGCTCATGGCTAGAAAGGCCATGAAGAGAAACATGGCCGCGGGATGAATGGCGGGCACGCGACCGGTGAAGAGGAGGACTTTGAAGTTCATCAGGCCGGCAATGGGCAGCCAGCCCTCGGCGCCAGAAGGGCGAGGGATTCGGAGGCCCACACCGCCGCGCTCGAAGAAGCGAACCCAGAGGTAGAACTGAAGACCTAGCCAGGCATTGAGCAGGACGAAGGCAATCTGGATGGTGTGGCGCAGGCGCTGCGACCTGTCGAGCTTCAAACGGCGGATAAGCCTTTTCGTTTCATTATGTGGCCGGACCAGCATTGCCGTATTCGGGGTCATTCGGACACCTGCGCTGGAGAAAGAGTAGGCGGATCCCGGGTAAGAAACTGTGATTCAAATCACGTTGAGGGGAGGTTTGTATCGCACTCCGGGAGGTTCGGGCGCTAAGGTCAGACGCCCAACTCGCGACGGATCGCGGAGGCAATAACTTCGGCGTGGCGGCGCATGGTCTCTTCGTTCTCCGCCTCGATCATGACGCGCGCGAGCGGCTCGGTGCCCGAATAGCGGATCACCACACGGCCTGTGTCTTTGAGTTCGTTTTCGGCGGCGAGAATTGCCGCAGCGATAGATGGGATCGAATCGAACGGCTTTTTTTCGCGCACTTTGACGTTGACGATGACCTGCGGAAAGACTTTCAGATCCGCAGTCAGCTCGGCGATTGATTTGCCGGTGCGCGCGACGAGATCGAGGACAACGAGCGCGGTGAGGAGGCCATCGCCCGTAGTGGCGAGGTGCGGGAAGAGAATGTGGCCGGACTGTTCGCCGCCGAGCGCCGCGTCTTCTTTCTGCATCATCTCGAGCACGTAGCGATCACCGACGGGCGCGCGCAGCATGCGAATGCCGCTGCGTTTGAGCGCGGCTTCCAGACCCATGTTCGACATGGTGGTAGCCACGACGAGATCGCCGGTCAACATCCCACGGGCCTTGAGATCGCGCGCGGCGATGAGCAGAATGGCGTCGCCGTTGATGACGTTGCCGTGAGCGTCGGCCAGCATACAGCGGTCGGCATCGCCATCGAAGGTGAGGCCCAGGTCTGCTCCGCGTACCTTTACTTCGCGTGCCACGAAGTCTGGATGGAGCGCGCCGCAGTTGGCATTGATGTTGCGGCCGTCGGGAGCGATGTTCAGCAGAGTAACTCCGGCGAGTTGGCCGTCATTCAGCCGGCGCAGAAGCTCGGGCGCGATAGCCGCGGCAGCGCCGTTGGCGCAATCTGCGACGATCTTGAGGCCGAAAAGCGACAGGCCCGGAACGCAGTCAATGAGGAATTGAATGTATTCGGCCTGAAACGCAGGATTGTCGTTGACGGGCGGGAAGCTTTGCGGATCGGAGATTTGTGTGTGGGCTGCATGGTGCAGAATCTCCTCTTCCATGGCCAGCTCAGCCGCGTCAGGGAACTTGAATCCATCGCCGCCAAAAAGCTTGATGCCATTGTCGGCCCATGGATTGTGCGAGGCGGAGATGACCACACCGGCGTGAAAGCCGTGCGCGCGCGCCAGGAATGCAATCGCCGGTGTGGTTACGACACCGGCGCTCTCGACAATTGCACCGGCCCGGCGAAGGCCTTCGGCGAGTGTTGCGGCGATCCAGGGGCCGGACTCGCGCGTGTCGCGACCGAGGAGAACTTTCGGGCGCGCGACAGTTTTACGCAATGTGTGCGCGAGCGCGAGGCCCACGCTGTAAATCGTCGTGGGATCGAGAGGGGATTCGCCGGCAACGGCACGAATGCCGTCCGTGCCGAAAAGTTTACGTGCTCCGTTGGAGGTCATTTTGCCGATCTCTTACTTCGGGTGCCGGGTTTGGGTGCGCGGGGTGCGCCGCTTTTGTTGGGCGAGACGGACTCGACGCGGTTGGAAAATGTCCCATCGGCAAGTCGCGTAGTGAGCTGGTCGCCGGAACGGATCTGCGTCGTGGAGCGAATAAGCGCGCCGTCGGCGGAGAGGACCAGCGCGTACCCTCGGTCGAGGACGGCCAGGGGCGAAAGGGAATTGAGCCGCGCATCGAGTGAGCCGACTCGTGCGGCTGAAGACTCGACGAGCCGCTCCAAAGAGCGGTTGAGGCGGGCGCGAAAGTCGGCGAGATGCGCGCGAGCATGAGCCAGCTTTTGGCGCGGGTCGTAATGGAGAACCCCGGTAGCCAGCGCGGCGATCCGGTTCTGGCGCAGGCGGAGCTGTTGCAGGACTGCCGAGTCGAGACGCTGCAACGCGTCGTCAAGCCGCTGTTCGAGGCGGTGCAACAGCGTGGTCACACGCGATTCAACGCGGCTCATGGGCAGACGCGCGAGGTGCTGGCGGGCCTGCAAAAGCTGAAAGCGGGCCGCACGTTCCAAGCGGTGCGATTGCGCGGCAAGATGCTCGGCGAGCTTGTGCTGGGCCTCGGTGATGAGCTCGGCCGCCGCGGAAGGCGTGGGCGCGCGCAGGTCAGCGACAAAGTCTGCGATGGTGAAGTCGGTTTCATGGCCCACGGCGGAGACGACGGGCAGCAACGACGCGGCAATCGCACGGGCAACTTGCTCGCTGTTAAAGGCGGCAAGGTCTTCAAGCGAGCCGCCGCCGCGCGCTACAACGATGAGGTCGACAAGATTTGTCGCGTTCAGCTCAGCCAGGGCGGCTTCAATCTCAGTCGGCGCGGACTCACCCTGCACGGAAACGGGAGAGAGCAGGACATTGAGGCCAGAGTGGCGACGATTGACGATGTTCAGAAAGTCGCGAATCACTGCGCCCGTGGGCGAAGTGATGATGCCCACCGTTCGCGGAAACATGGGCAGCGGCTTCTTGCGCTCGCCGTCGAAGAGTCCTTCGGTCTTCAGCCGCTCTTTCAATTGCTCGAACGCGAGTTGCAGAGAACCCGCGCCGACAGGCTCCATAGTTTCTGCGACGAGCTGCATCTGGCCCCGCTGTTCGTAGACGCTGACGCGTCCGCGCACCAGCACGTGCAGGCCATCTTCCGGGCGGAAGCGGAGAAGCATTGCTTGGCGCCGGAAAAGTACGATGGGCAACTGCGCCTCGGCGTCCTTCAGAGTGAAGTAAACGTGGCCTGACGGGGCGGGACGGTAATTCGAGATCTCGCCCTCCACCCAAATGTCGCCATATTCCTGCTCCACCAGTTCGCGCACCTGTGCCACAAGTTCGCGAACCGGCCAGACACGGTGCGAAGGGCGCGGTTCGTCGAAATGGAGGCCCAGTTGGGAGCTCTCGTCGTGATCGGACGCGAATGGATCGTGCGGAGTCACTGAAAATGAGTGTAATTCGTAAGCCGTCAGCTACTCGATTTGCGGTTTTCGATCATGGTGCGCAATTCCGCCGCCATGGAGGCGAGTCGCTGGCCGGAAGTGGTGGGCGGTGCGGAGTCCAAGGAGTACATCTGCTCGAGTTCCCGCGCCAGCTCCGTTCCACGCGTCAGATTGAACATTCCCAAAGTGCCGGCGAGCTTGTGCGCGGCGGCGTGCGCGGCATCGCGGTCCGCTGCATTGAGATGGTTCGCGGTCACGGCCGAAGCTGCGGCTTCGAGAACAGTGACGCGATCGAGAATCTGGGTGCGGTGGCGCGCCCACATGGTGTCCAGGGCCTTAGCGATTGTTGCGTCGGGGGGTAGCGTGGATTGGTCCGGATTTCCCATGGCGAATTGCAGTCACTTCCAACCCAGTGCGCGTGAAATCTGCGTCGGCAGGGCCAGCGGGTCGAATGGTTTGAAGAGCACTGCCTCGACGCCGAGGTCGGCAAACCGCCGCTGGTCGGTGCCCTGGACCTTAGCCGTAAGCAGAAGCACAGGTATCGCGGCGGTGGCAGGATTCTTGCGCAACTCTCGAAATGTCGCGGGACCATCCATCCCCGGCATCATCACGTCCAGCAGAATTGCATCGGGACGCTGCTCGGCGGCGCGAGCGACGCCCTGCGCTCCTGAACTGGCTTTGATCACTTCCCAACCCGCCACAGTTTCCAGGCTGAGCGAGGCTACCTCGCGAATGTCGTCTTCGTCATCGATGATCAGAATTTTGCGGCCCACGGCGAACATCCTCTCATTTAATTCTTGCGTAGCGTTGCGTAATTATGGATGGATTCCATCGAGCCATTTCGTTATGCATTGGGAACGATGGATTCCGGCAGCGGTGTCTCTTCTATCGCGCGTGACGAGCGCAGCATGGTGAGCACGAGTGCCTCAAGCTGCTGCGGCTGCACGCGCGTTTTGGCGAGGAAGTAAGTGGGGCCGAGGGTCAATTGGCTTCGCTCTTCAGGCGAGAGGTCGCGGCCGGAGTAGACGACCAGCGGAAGTTGGGCCAGGCTCTTGTGCTGGCGCAACCAATCGGCAACATTGAAGCCGTCACCATCAGGGAGGCCGATATCGAGCAACATCAGGTGTGGCTGAAAAGTGGAACAGGCTTTGATCGTCTCTTTGAGAGAATGCGCCGTTTCGACGACGATGCTGTCGCGAGAGAAGACTTCGCTAATGATATTGGCGAGATCGCGATCGTCCTCGACGATGAGGATGCGTGCCTTTTCGCCAGTTCCGCAAAGGACGCGCGCCAGTTCAGTGAGCAATAGTTCTTCGTTGAGGGGCTTGGAAACCCATCCATCGGCTCCGGCCGGAAGCTGCTTGGGGTTCTCAGAACCTTCGACGCTCAACAAGACGACCGGAGTGCGTGACGAAGCGTCCATGCGGCGCAGGAGGGGAAGAATCTCCCACCCGTTCATGCCGTCGAGAGCGGTATCAAGAAGGATGGCTTGAGCATCCTGGCGCGCCGCGGATAGTGTTTGCTCTACGGTGGCGGCCTGCACCACGGAATAGCCATGCCGCGCAAGTTGCGCTGCGATCCTGGAGCGCGATTCGGGGTTGGCGTCTGCCAGGACAACGGTGCCATGGCCAATTTCCGGTTCCAACCCGCCGCTCGGAGCGGCGGCGGGAGCGGGATGGTAGGGAAGAAAGATGCGAAATGTCGACCCGCGAACCGGATTCCGCTCGGCCCAGATGCGACCCGAGTGCTGCATCACGATGGTGCGGCAGATGGCCAGACCGAGCCCCGTACCGCCCTTTTGCCGCGAGTCAGAGGCATCCACCTGCTGGAAGCGGCCGAAGATGGTCTCGAGCTTGTCGGCGGGAATTCCGCGACCGTGATCGATAACGGAAAGAATGACGCCCGTGACGCCGGGCCGGAGCATCACGCTAACAGGCGAATTAGGCGGCGAAAATTTTACAGCGTTGGAGAGCAGGTTCGTCACGACCTGAAGAAGGCGGTCTGAATCGGCTGAGATTTCCACCTTGGTGGAGTCGTGGATGAGCTGGACGCCCGCGGCGCCGGCAACGGGCTGTATATCGTCGATGGCCTGCTTGACGATGTCGGCCAGTTGCACCGGACGGAAGCCGAGCGGTTCACGCCCGCTCTGGATGCGCTCCAAATCGAGAATGTCGTTGATGAGCCTGACCAACCGATCGGAGTTGGTAAGAGCAATGCGCAGCAGATTGTTGGCTTTCTCGTTGGTCTCGGGGAGAATTCCGGAGCTAAGCAGGCCCAGTGCCCCGCGGATGGAGGTGAGTGGAGTGCGCAGCTCGTGACTCACGGTGGAGATGAATTCATCCTTCATGCGATCGAGTGCGTAGCGCTGGCTGATATCGCGAAGACTAAGCACCGATCCTGAAATGCGGCCCCCAGCGCGGATCGGGGTAAGCGAATACTCAGCAGGGAAGGAAGTGCCGTCCGAACGAAAGATGTTCTCCTCGCCGCTTGCGCCTGTAATTTGAGACGCGGCAGTGCGCAGTGGGCAATCTTTGCCGCAGGCGCGATCCGCCGGCGCGGCACCGTGCAACAGGTCGTGCACAGGCCGGTCAATCAGCGCATCGACGGGCGCGCCCAGGAGCCGCGCAGCGGCGGGGTTGGCAAACGTGACCGCGCCCTGGCGGTCGAGTCCGCAAATTCCTTCAGCCACGGCATCCAGCAAGACCTCCTGCTGCCGACTCAATTCCTCTGTCCGCCCTCGTTCCTGGGTGCGCGCCAGAAGCTGGCCCAGGGAAGATGCGGCGGTTTCAATGGCGGCCATGGCTTCACGATCTTCGCGCAAGCGGAAGCGGCAATAAAACTCAAGCACCGCCAGGACTTTGCTGCCTGCGCGCACCGGCACGGCCCAGCCCGACATCATGTCCTGCTTGAGCGCAGCGGCCACGCGGGCGGTCGCGGGCGCCTCGGCGAGGTCGGTGACCCATACCGCCCGCCCCTCTCGCCATGCACGCTCCGGCAATTCGCTTGTGCCGGCCAGCAAAAGGCCCATGCTGCCTTGGATGAGCGCTTCGGCTTCGCGGCCCGGCGCGCCCCATGCGGTACCGAACTCGAGGTGTTTCAGCTCGGCTCCGACTACCCATTCGATGGCCACATCCCAGCCCTGCGAGAGACACAGGGCCTCGAGAATGCGCATGCCCTCCGACTCGCTCGCGGTGTTGTCACCCACAATCTGGCTGACCGCGAGTTGCAGCGCAAGGCGATTCTCGCGCTGCTTCTGCTGCGTCACATCGCGCATGAGGCAGCGCACCGCCAATGGAACGCCCGTTTTCTGCCGACGGCTCAGGCTCAATTCGAGTTCGAGCACGCGTCCATCCGGAGTGTTCTGGCGCACAGGAATGCGGTCGATTAACTCGCCGTCGAGCGCGCGGCGAAAAAGCGCGGCCACCTGGCTGCGGACGCCCTCTGAAAACAATTCTTCAAAGGAACGAAGATCGAGGAGTGCCGTCTGCTCCACGCCAAAGCAGCGCTTCCAGGCCGGATTGGCATAGAGAAACTGCCCGGCTGGGCTCAGCGTGGCAATCATCTCACTGGAGTGCTCGAAAAGGTCGCGATAACGCTCCTGCGATTCGCGCTGCGCCTGCTCGCGGGTCAGGCTCTCGCTCTGATCTACTGCCACGGCAACCATCCCTGTCAACTCGCCCTGCGCATCGCGCAGCGCCGAGATGTGCAGCGTCACGGGGATCTGCACGCCGTCCCTGCGGCGCACCTTGGCATCAAAGCTGGGCACCATGCTGGGAGCCAGCATGCGAACGCATTGCAGATAGGCAGGCATGAGCCCGGCACGCGAAGCTTCTGCCGGGCGCTCCACGCGGCACAGCTTCTGCATTTCCGCCACCAGGCGTTCGGCTTCGCCGGGTGCAAGGATATCTACAGTGCCCCACAGTTCGAGCAGCTCAGAGGCGCGATAGCCCAACACACGCTCGGTGGCGATATTGCAGTAAATCAGCTTGCCGTCCAAATCCAATGCGACCACAGCCGGTCCTGCCGAGTCGAGCAATTGCCGCAACCCTTCGGCGATCGGTTCGGCTTCCTGAACGGCTCCGGCGCGAAGCAGCCGCTTGTTCAACAGGAGCGCGAAAAGCGCAGTTGCCAACACCGCGGCCACGACCGGCAGCGACTCCCAACGGAAATGAGGAAACAGGCGGGCCAGCGCGGCTCCGACCGAGATGGCCAGAATAGAAAAGGGCAGAATCAGCCAGAGCTGCGAGACGCCACCATGCTCAGCCGGCTCGGGTCGCGGTTGCTCGCCCTGTGCATCCGGCCTCTCGCTCATTGGCGCGCTCCCCCGATTCAACGCCTGGCTTGACATGGCACACCACCAACCTCGGCGCTCGTAATCATGCTGCCATCCGCGGCCCTCGAGTCACCCCAGAAAAATCACGACCTGCCACGGGGACCCGATTGCGCGCCGCGCATCGCGCGCGAGTGGCTCTTTTGCGGACGGCAACCCAATGTGCTGGTAGTATATGCGTTTGATTTCAGACTCTCTAGGCAAATCAGCCTCTACCCGCATGAGGCGAAACGCTCAAGTAACCACTCCGAGTGGGGCCGTCCTCACGAGCCCACGGCACGCATGTTTTCCCGCCGTTCCGTCCTTAATGGCCCGTCAGGCCGCGCCGTATACTAGCGGCATGTTTCATCAACCTGCCGCTTCCCGCTTGATTCGTTTCGTTTTGCTCGCAATGGGCTTGTTATTTCTGGTGGCGACTGTGCCGGCCGCTCACGGGTGGGAGCACGACGGCCACATCATGATCAATAAGCTGGCCGCGTCCACGTTGCCGGCCGATGTGCCCGCCTTTTTGCGCACGCCGGCGGCCATCAACGAGATCACGTACCTTGGCCCCGAGCCCGATCGGTGGCGCTCACCCGCCGAGCCGGAATTGAGCGCCGCGCAGGCCCCAGAGCACTTTATCGATATGGAATTGGCGGACGCGCTCGGACCGCTGCCACACAAGCGACTCGACTTTGAAGCCAAGGTCTTCGCGGCGGGCGAGCGGCCAGAGAAGATCGGCCTACAGCCGTGGGAGACAGAGGAAGTTTGGGAGCGACTGAAAGCTGCCTTGCGCGAGTACCGTTTTCTTGCGGCAACCGGCCAGGACACCAAGCCCGTCGAGGCGGCGATTATTTTTTACGCCGGCTGGCTGGGGCACTATGTGGGCGATGGTTCGCAGCCCTTGCACGTTACCGTTCAGTACAACGGCTGGATCGGCCCCAATCCCAACGGCTATACGACCGGCCACCAGATTCATCACCAGTTCGAGGGCCCGTTTGTCGCGGACAACATTCATGCGCCTGAAGTTCAGGCCAAAATGACGCCGTGTAAGCTCATCGAGGGCGACATATTCGATGCGTACGTTGCTTATTTGCGCCACACGGCCACCTATGTCGAGCAGGTCTATCAATTCGATAAGGCGGGAGCATTTCTGGGCGCGGGAACGCCCGAGTCGCGTGACTTCACCGCTGCGCGCCTTGCCGCAGGGGCCAGTATGCTGCGCGACATGATTTACACCGCATGGATCGACAGCGCGGTGCCAGTGCCGGATCCATACGCGGGGAAGTAAATCAATGACCGCTTAGTCGCCTGCTTGTGCGTTTTTCAGGACGGGAATTCGGCGCAGCATGAGGTTGAGCGCCAGCGTCATAAACAGGACCGCAGGGACAGCGGCCAGCAGCCATGCGAGCAATGCCTCACCGGCCATTCCGCCCGCACGGGTAGCGAGGTTGACAGCCGAGAAGTGCTCGAGGG
>Ga0326728_10022024_pt1 | contig 11889 bp, 9 predicted proteins | sample MB3enrmetagenome_FD_207602 | JGI IMG/M metagenome (GOLD analysis project Ga0326728, IMG submission 207602) | Lab enriched peat soil microbial communities from McLean, Ithaca, NY, United States - MB31MN | ecosystem: Environmental > Terrestrial > Soil > Wetlands > Peat | place: USA: New York... | reverse complement strand
CTCTTTAATCTAGATTATCCAAACTCTGCTGTCGGCTTCCTCACAGATCCCTGAATATAGTTTTTATTATGCTAGTTGTTACACTTCCAACGGATCGATCAAAATTGCTACTTGATCATAGACTCCCATACAAATGTCGTTTTTTCAGTCAAGGATGAAATTTAAAAAGTCTGTAAGAACTACCTTCTTTCAAGTATTGAACTACAGTTGATAGAGATTTGCTTGGATTGAATTCCAGAAAATAAGTGAACATGATCTTCTACTATTTCCAAAGCATGAATTTTGTATATTTGCTTCATAAAACTAATAATATAGATGGCAATCCTTGTTATTTCGATTATTGCAGAGTATTTTTCTCGATACTTAGGTACCAAAACTATGTGGTAGGTGATCTGATCATAGTCATGGCTAAATCTGCTTAATTCCAACGCTTGTCCCATTTAGGTCAGAGGTGAGACACATTTCTGACAATGTTCCAAAAAAACTCATTTTAAGAAGAAGCGATGATTTAGAGGATTAAATAAAACAAAAAAAGTGAAGAGTCACTTCATCCCCTTACCTAAGGAAGGGGTATTTGTGATCCTTCACATTCCATAAGTAATAACAAGAAAGAGGAATTTCAAGCAGAGATCAAGACTTTAAGAGACGTAGCTTAATGGACTTCTAACCACATATATAAAAAGTACAATTAAGCATATAATCAAACGCCTGAGATGCTGGGGTAGGAATTTTGTTTTGGATTACACGTAATGTAGGAAACATTGAACTAGTACTTAATGCAAAGAAAATTGGGACTGACTACCTTGTGACTCTTACCGGAGGGAGGGAACACGTAGGAGCTATTGCAGTAGGTTTTTTTGATGAAAAAAGCCAACGAGCAAGCTCTTCGGTGATAACAATACCTGGCCATAGGGAAGAGCAGCTTGCCCTGAAAGGTGCAAGACAGGTTAGCATAGCAACGAAGAAAACAACTATATTTATTGCTGGCATCCATAAGGATAATATCAACCATGAGGACATAAAAAATATAGTTTCAGTCGCATGTGAAATGGTAGAAGATTTGATCACTTTTGTGAAAAGACAAAACTAACAGGAAGAAACTGATGATAGAAATAACAGTGGGAATCAGCGGAGCTTCAGGTGTTCGGTATGGAATCCGCCTTCTTGAGATATTAGCGGAAAAAGGGATTAAAACTCATCTGATTTTGACAGATGTTGCAAATCAGATAATAGAGCTCGAAACTGATTACACCCCCTCAGCAGTGTTAAAGCTTGCAACCAGGAATTATTCACCAAAAGACTTTTCAGCGCCGATAGCAAGCGGCTCTTATAGGACAGCAGGAATGATTATTGCTCCCTGCAGTATGAAAACTCTTGGTGCAGTAGCAAACGGGGTATCTGATACTCTTCTTACGAGGGCTGCAGAAGTCTGTCTTAAAGAAGAGAGGAAACTTATTTTAATGACTAGAGAAACCCCGCTTAGTCTCACACATCTCGAAAATATGCTTCAGGCTAAAAAGGCAGGAGCAAGCATTCTTCCAGCCTGCCCAGGCTTCTATTCAAAGCCTAAAACCCTCGAAGATCTAATAGATATAATGGTGGGAAGAGCTCTTGATCTGCTGGGGATCGAAAACAGTATTTATCAGCGATGGGGTGAAGGCAAATAATTATGGGAAAAATAACTCTTAGAAAGATCTAGAAACTGGAGCACTTTACTAACTCGTAATCGATGATTTCAAAAGTATATTTACCTCTTATAGCCTAATTAAACGATGATTGAAAATATATATGTATCTTTCTAAATGCATACTCCCTATCATCTTTTTTGATTAATTTTCTTGAGGTTTATTCACTTTTGCATGCCATATCTGAATGAATAAAAGTAGCTTTTTGAATCATTCCCTCTTTTATTTTCAACCTAAAGCAATTAAATTAGCTCTGAAACGGTCTCAATATTTGATCTTCTTTGCAGCTATCAATAATTCTTTTTTTGAATGATCAGACTGCCTTACTGTCTGGTATGTATTCAGGAAAACCAAGAAATTTTCTGAAAAAAAATCCAATCAATATATTTTTCTCAAGTTCAAAGTCGAAAATACCATGCAATTTCTGTAGAACAAAAATTTAAAGCATAAATCGGATATCATCTTCAGGTTTGCCTCCTAAAACTGTTTTGTCCAAATGCATGGATGCAAAAATGATATGAAAAGATTTCCAATCAATTACGAAATGAATTTCAGCAAGTTTGTATAAAACTGACTGAAGATGTTTGTATTCTTCCTTAAGAACAAAATCAGTGAGAGTTTTCATGAGCAAAAATTAATGTTAAGGATTTAAACTAGCCAATATTCAAGTGTATAGGATTTTATCGAAATTCTCTCTAACCATCAAAGAGTGAAAACGAGTAATAGACATTAAATCAAAATCGGATTAGAGAACCTTAAATTGTAAGGACAGTCGGTAGAAAATTATATATATAACCATCTCGTATGGGCTCCTGCTATGGAGCTGACCTATTCATGAGAAATATTTGTTACTTATACAGATATCACAGGTCCATAGAATGGCTGAGTTTATACTTGGCATTTGCAGGTCCAGCATGGTTGTAATGGTGGCGGACAATGTATGACTGAGAGAGATATTCCCTTTAAAAAGCTCTATACTGCAGTTGGTAGACTCTTCACAGTAATAATCTTAGCCGTCTGCAGAACCCGCATTGCACACTGCATTTCAAGTCAGGCAAAAAAGATATAGAAAGCGCTTCTGCTGCAAACATAATATTGGCAGCTATTCGATTGTTTGTTCTGGTTTTCCCATAGGACTCTTAGATGCCAATTTAAAGCTATATAAATCACTGGCAAGCTAATAACCAATGAGAGAGCCCTTTAAATGGTTGATTCCATCAATAACAAACCTTAAGACGTGGCGTTTTTTCAGGAAACGTTTCAATGCACGATAATAAAGTGATTGACAACAATATGAAGATTACATTGATGCATGTCTAAGAAGAGACAGATTAGCTATATTGCAAGAGGGTGGAGAGAAAAAGTAAATAATATAGTAAGAAACACAGCAAGATATGCTTGAAGATGACACCTTTTGCAAGGGTTGCAATTCTTGCTCTCAGACTTTATCTAATAAATGCCGGTAATAATCTTGAGATATAAATTCTAAACAATTGTGAAGCAAATAGGAGGTGGAAAGATGGAGAACGAATCCAAAAAAAACCTAAATGAAAGCATCTTTTTTTTGAGCGAAATGGTGGGGACAAAAATAATTCTCAACGGCAAAAAAATAGGGAAATTATTAGACCTCATTATAATTGAAAAAGACAACGTCGCAGAAGCCACACACATCGTGGTAAGTAGACCGTTTGGCTATCCCTCATTAATGGTACCTTGGGCCAATGTCAGTTCATTCGATGAAATGAATATCAATATAAGTCTCGATAATGTGGAAAAATTCGCCTGCAAAATTCCCGAGGGATTTATCCTTCTTAAGGATTATGTTCTAGATAAGAAAATTCAAGACATAGAAGGTATAGATGTTAAAGTTGTATACGATATCAAGATGGTAATAAGGAGGGACAAACTCTATATAACTGATGTGGATCCATCTCAAAATGCGCTATTTCGGAGGTTGGGTCTTGAAAAATTTGTGAATTTGATCCACAGGAAATACGACAAAAGTAAGAACATGCTTATCCCCTGGTTCTATGTTCAAGCCCTGCCTCCAAATATTGGAAGTTTTACCGGCGATGTAAAGTTAAATATATTGAAGGAGAAACTGAACTATCTCACACCTATGGACATTGCAGAAATTTTTGAATAGTTATCACGAGCAAAGGCTGACTGTCATCAACTAGCTAGATGCAGAAAATGCTCCTGATACCTTAGAGGATATTGGCCCTCATATGCAATGTGAGATTCTCTCAGTAGTAGAGTAAAAGTGTAGTCAGTTTTCATAATTCCACATGTAGTGATTATGGACTGTTTTGCTTCTCCTATATGTTATAGACCATCTGAAGTTAGGATCTAAGTTAGTCGTTGAAGTCACTACTTCCATTTAATGGAAATGAAAATTCAACTATTTTTAATCTATTTTACACTTGGCGATTTTCTTTTGCTTTATGGTGTATGGAGTGGTTTTTTGTTTATGTTTACTCAAAGAGGCTTTGGCTTTGGAACCACTCAATTTAGCCTGGGACCTTTAGACGAAGAATCCTTTGCTTGCTGCCATGAGAGCCAGAATTTGGTACTTCTGTTGTGCCAGAAGGTTCCCTGCCATGCATCCGGTACAGGTAAAAAACTATGCATCTGTAACTTTCTAAATCCAGATATGCAGAATTCTGCACAAGTGGGATTAGGAAGTTTTTCAATAAAAACCAACCTTAGACCATCAGGCTGTATTGTGATCCGATATTTTTTGTAGTCCAGGGTCATATTAAGAGCTATGATAAAATAATTCAGGATAATAGTAGTCTGCACTAACCTATCATTGGCATTGATAATATCATTATCAAAATTCCAATTATTACTAATTTTTTAACCATATTTTATCAGCTCCACAAACTATGATACCAGGAACCACAGCCATAGCTGTTGTGCCAATGCCTATGCCAATGGAAATGGAAATGGAAATGGAAATGGAAATGGGGATGATAGTGGTGTGTATGATGATAATGATGATGCCAATGGGAATAGGAATGATAATAATAAGACCAATAATCCGCGCTTACTGTTGTTGCTATCAATGATGTAAACAATATCAGAGGTCCTAGTGCAATTAGTTTCTTAGACACGATACTTATTATATATTTATTCGTTAAAAAATTTTAGAATTATAAATATGTTAAGTATGATTTACTTATTATTGAAATTTCTAATGCAAGTTTTGGTATATATTGAGTGCATACGTGGCATAGTTTCGCTAAAGCTCTAGATTAATCTAATCGAGAAGTATATTTTAAAATGACCCACTGTAACCGCCGTGAAACTAATAAATCCTAGTTTTTGTGGTGAAGAAAAGCGGCACTCTCAAGAACCATCACCAATAATCTTTCATATATAGGTAATTGATCGTTAATAATATATTCATAGAATAACATTTTGGGAGATATGAAAGCATGCATCATGTGTGGTGGTACAGGAACAAGGCTTAGACCACTGACTTTTAAATATCCTAAACCGAGCATACCGATCATAAATATACCATCCGTTTTACATTTGATAGAGCATCTATCGCGAGAAGGAGTCAATGAAATAATTATTACACTTGGGTATATGGGAGAGCACATAGAAGAACAACTTGGAGATGGGCACATATTAGGGGCACATATAGATTACGTTTACGAGAAAGAAAAACTTGGAACTGCAGGCGGGGTTAAAAATGCCGAAAAATATTTAAAAAATGAACCATTTATCGTGATTGGTGGGGATCACGTACTTAACCTTAATCTTAGAGAGATGTACCGTTTCCATGAAGCGAACGATGCTCAAGTGACCATAGGCCTTCTGTCGATTGATGACCCAAGAGAGTTTGGAATTGTAGATATGGATATTAACAACCGGATCCACCGTTTCTTGGAAAAACCGACGGCAGGTCAGATATTTAGCAACCTTGCAAGCACAGGCATATATATTTGCACCCCTTCTATTTTTGAATGGATACCTGAAAACAAAAAGTACGATTTTGCCAAAGATCTCTTTCCATCCATGCTTGCAGCAAATGTAAAAATTCACGGAATGCTTGTTCGGGGAAAATGGACTGATGTGGGAAGTTCAGCAGCTTATAGGCAGGCACAGCGTTGGATGCTTGATGACCTTCCAGGAACAACAATTGAAGGGAACTTCACAACCAAAAATGCTAGAATACGAGGTCCTCTCTCTATCGGACATAATGTATCGGTAGGTTCGAATTCTTCACTTGTAGGGCCAATAGCCATCGGGAAAAACACAACAATAGGAGAGAACGTCCTTATTGGACCTTACAGTGTTATAGGCTCAAACTGCACTATTGATAACAATGCAAAGATTTTTTCATCTTCTATTTTTGATAATGTGAACATAGGGAAAGATTCCAATATTTCGGGAGCTGTGGTGGCAGATGAAACAATTGTAGGAAATAATTGTTACCTTGAAAATGGAACCTTAATCGGGCATAAAGTTATTGTAGGTAACAATTCTATCATCCATTCGGGAGTCAAAGTCTGGCCGGAAATAAAGATAGATCAGAACTCAAGCATAAAAGAAACTTTAGTCAACTCTGATTATGATATTAATTGTGAAAGTTCCTGAAATATAGGCCTTAACGAATCGAAACTGGAATAAAGGTTAAAGTGAATATTAATGGAGAATATAATAATTAATTATATAAAAATTTGGTCACAAGATATATGCGGAAATTATCCAGGATACAAATGCGAGCCAATTTTGGATTCATAAATTGAATTTTCCAGGACAAGATACTTTTAGGAATCCATATTAATTTTTTCATATTCTGCGGCTTATACAGGCTTTGGATATTTATTTAGTTACTAAATAAACTCGTACCCTAAATTTTTTTGAGATTATTCTCTTATTTTCTTAATATACAACTAATTGAATGAAAAGTTTTTGAAAATGAGTTTGAAAATGATTTTTTTAAAAAAGTAAACCATACCCTGAGACGGCAGATTTATCCGGGTTCGACTTCAATTTATTGTTTCTTTTGCGAATAATCTCAATGTAGAAAGTGACGCATACCTGTGAAAATCATGGCAACTCCCAGAAGATTTGCAGTAGCAATAACTTCGCGGTCCCGGATTGATCCTCCAGGAGAAATTATGTAGCGGATATCATTTTCTGCTGCATGAATTATGCTGTCATCAAATGGGAAAAAAGCATCCGAGGCCATAACACATTCTGACATCGTCTTCTGGCGATACTCCTCAAAGGGGATATCCGGTTTACTCCGTCCATAGATTGCCATAAGATTTTCTACAGCCTTTGTGGCTGCAAGTTTGCGAATTGAGTCAACCCTATTCGGCTGGCCTGCACCTATGGACAGTACCATGAAAAATCCTGGATTATATTCGTGAGCAAGAACCACTGCATTGGATTTGGTTGCTTTACATGCTTTAAGGCAAAATTTTGAGAGAGAGTTTTTGGATTCAGGATAAGGAATGTCGGTTACTGATTCCCATTTTACATAGAGTCCTATGTCGCGGCTTTGCTTGAGCATGCCACCGATTATATATTTATATGTGTACTTAGGCCCTAAATCATTTCTTAGCTCAGGCAGCTTTAGGAGTCTCAAGTTTTCACTTTTGTTTTTAAGGTATTCAAGGGCTTCTGGCTTAAAGTCAGGAGCAAGAATAATTTCCACAAACTTTTCATTCAAAAAAGTAGCACCTTCCAGGTCAAAAATTTCATTCGTGCAGATTATGCTCCCGTAAGCTGAAATTGGGTCTCCATCCCAGGCAGCGTTAAGAGCTTGAATAAGCGTGCTTCCAGTAGCAAGTCCACATGGATTATTATGTTTCACGATTGACACTGCTGGGAAGGCGTTTCCAAGTTCTATTACAGTTTGAAGGGCATTGTCGGCGTCCACATAATTGTTATAGGATAATTCCTTTCCATGTAGCTGAATGACTTTTGCCAGGCTAGGACCTTCAATTTTTGGTTCTTTGTAGAAGTAGGCTTCTTGGTGCCAGTTTTCTCCATAGCGAAGTTTCACACCGTCAGTAAACTTCAGGTTGAGTACTTCTTCTCCTAGCAATGTACTGCTCAGGTAAGTATCAATAGCAGCATCGTAATCAGCGGTGTGCCTAAAGGCCTTGACTGCAAGGGCGGCTCGGGTCGAATCAGAGACTATCCCACTTGAGCGCAATTCTTTAAGAATGTGTCCGTAATCTGCTGGGTCGGAGAGTACAGTCACAGAACGGTAGTTTTTGGCTGCAGAACGAAGAAGCGTTGGACCTCCAATGTCTATATTTTCGATGGCTTCTTCTGGTTCCACACCTATTTTAGATACCGTTGCCTCAAAGGGATAAAGATTTACAGCTATCAGATCAATAAGTGAGATATTTTCTTTTACAGCTTCTGCCATCTGTTCCTTGCTGTCCCGTAGACATAAAAGTCCACCATGAATTTTTGGATGAAGAGTCTTGACCCTCCCTCCCATCATCTCTGGATAGCCTGTTACTTCCGAAACATCGGTAACTCCAATGCCTGCGCCGCGTAGGACTTTTGTTGTCCCGCCTGTTGAAATGATCTCCACACCAAGTGATTCAAGCCCGCGTGCGAATTCTGCAATTCCTGTCTTATCTGAGACGCTGAGCAGTGCTCTTTTTACCAAAAAATCACCAATATAAGTGGTTTAAAAATTATTAGCTATAAAACTTATGGTTTACACGTTATTTAATCATAAGTAAATTTTTTCCTGAGAAAGTTGGAATTTGGAACACCATATTTGATTTTTTTTAGTCAGATTTAATATGCTCTGTAGAAATTCTTAATTTAATTCAAATTATTTTTACTATCTTTTTATTTACTTTATAGACTATCAGTTTAAATTTTACTCATTTAACTTGATTATGGAACTTTCTTTTCCGAAGTGCTCTCCAAACTTCCTTTTGGCAACAGAGAACATTATTTTCGTTATATTTCTTTGATTGTAGTTTAATTTTATCAATAATTAAGTCCAGCTGTCTTCTATATTTTCCCCGAAATTTCGTTCTCTTTCTATGTCTTACAGGTCTGATTGAGTCTGCTTTTTCTGATTATATCTTTATCCATCACATACCATTAAGATTTTCTTTATCCTATTTGATTGTCTTATCAGAGCATTTGCATGTTTGATTTCGTGGTATGTTTTTTGACTAATTTTCCCATCCTAATATTACCTTTTTAGCTGTGCTGAGTGATATTAAAGTTTTCAAGAAACTTCATCGTAGCTTCTCTGTTTTGCTGTAATAATAATAACTTTTATCGGAACTTGTAATTCCTGTTGCACCAACTGCCGTAATAGAGATCATTTATTTATGTGAGTAAAAAAACTTTAGAGTTTTTGACAAAAGAAGATTAAACAGAGAAGAGGGGAGTGGGGATACTAACTTTTGAAGGGGAGTGAAATGGGGAATTTTATTAAGATTGAGTTTTTCTTTTATATCGTTCAGTATGTCAATAAATGGAAGACTGAACAGTTTTAATGCAGCTATCAACAAATTTAATGTACTTATTCGATTTCAATGTTGTTTTTCCTTCTTTTTTTGTAGGAAAATATATGGATATTTTATAACATGAGATTCATAAAAATATGGGAAAAAATACACAACTTAGAAAATTTCTACAGAGCTATTTGATCCACTTAATCAATATCTCGCTTTTAACTCAATTTAAATTTAAATTTTTAGAGATTTATTATTATTTATTATGTTTTAGTAGTGAGTGTAATCAACATCAGTGAATTAATACTCAAATTTAAGGACCGATAAAATATTAAAAAGTTTCCTTTTTTAAGTTTTTAATTTTTTTATCTATAAATTTTATCTATTATTAAGTAGTTCCGATGTGTTTTAGTTTTGAATAACTCTTTTTATTTAATCATGATTCTCTTCAAAAATTTTCCAGAAAAAACTTCCTCTATATCCCTCAATTCTATTGAGAATTTCGATAAACTCTTATGCATCTGAGTTTTGGAGAGTTTAAATCACTCAACATTGATATTTTACTCATGAAAACTCAAATGTATAGATGCTCTTTGAAATTATCTATAATAACCTCAGTTTTCTTTGTTAACTCAGCAATTAATTTCTAAAATAATTGTTCACTATAATCACTGGGATTTTTGTACTCTAATGCTAGAATAAAGGAAAAACTAATAAAGGAGTTAAAGTTCAATTTGATATAAATCCCATTAATAAAAAAATCAGATAAAAGGTAAGAATATGGTTTCAAAAGACCTTCCCTTCAACAAAGAGAAAATTCTCGAAATAATTAAAAAGTATCCTACACCTTTTCATATCTATGATGAAAAAGCTATTCTGGAAAATGCCAGAAAAATGACAGCAGCCTTCGGGAAAGTTCCAGGCTTCAAGGAATTTTTTGCCGTAAAAGCTCTCCCAAACCCCTTTATTCTCAAAATTCTCAAAAAAGAAGGATTCGGTGTGGATTGCAGTTCCCTCCCTGAGTTAATCCTTGCTGAAAAAGTAGGACTAATTGGTGAAGATATTATGTTCAGCTCAAACGACACCCCCTTCGAAGAGTTCATAAAGGCAAGAGAGATTGGGGCATACATTAACCTTGATGATATAAGCCATGTTGATTATCTGGAAAAATTTGCAGGACTTCCGGAAGTTATCTGTTTCAGGTACAATCCAGGCCCTCTTAAAGGAGGAAATATCATAATAGGAAAGCCGGAAGAGGCAAAGTTTGGACTTACGAGAGACCAGCTTTTTGAAGGCTACCGAATACTTAGAGATAGAGGAGTTAAGCGTTTTGGAATGCACACGATGGTTGCCTCGAATGAGCTAGACCCTGATTACTTTGTGGAAACCACAAGAATCCTTTTTGAACTCATAGTTGAAATCTCAAAGGAACTAGATATAACTTTTGAATTTGTGAACCTTGGGGGAGGCATAGGAATTCCCTATCTTCCAAATCAGGATCAAGTCTCCTTTGAAACTTTGGCAGAAGGTGTCAACGAATCCTATGCTTCAATAATCACTGCAAAAGGGCTCTCTCCACTCAAGATCTTCCTGGAATGTGGCAGAGTCATCACAGGCCCCTATGGCTACCTTATTTCCCAGGTAAGGCATCTCAAACATACTTATAAGGATTATGTTGGGATGGACTCCTGTATGGCCAACCTGATGCGACCTGGAATATACGGAGCCTATCATCATATAACCGTTTTAGGTAAAGAAAAGGAGGATGCTATCCATAAGTATGATGTAACTGGGTCCCTATGCGAAAATAATGATAAGTTCGCAGTCGATAGGCTCCTTCCTGAGATCAAAATTGGTGATATCCTTGCAATTCACGATGCTGGAGCTCACGGACACTCCATGGGTTTCAATTACAATGGAAAACTCCGCTCTGCTGAACTTCTTTTAAGAGGAGACGGAAGCGTTGTGCAGATAAGGCGACCCGAAACCATTGAAGATTATTTTGCAACTCTCGATTTCGAAGCCCTGAAAGATTTCAAGGTAGATATTGGTTTGTTAGAATAGGAAAAAATATAGAAAAGGATTTTATTGAATATAATTTTATAGATCTATCGAGTCTAAATAATAGTACAGGTAATCGGGGTTAAAATTCACTAATAAACCTTAATCAATTATTCGTTTTGCCAATATTTATGATTAGTTAGTCCCAGTGAGCTGCTGAAAAACTTTAGCAAGGGTTGTCGTTATGTTTTATCAAAAAGCAGGAAATGTACTCGTTTTTATAACCTTGATCAATAACTGACTGACAAGAACATAAGTAGAAAAAATACTTTTAATTTCTGAATTATTACTTTTAATTTCTAAATTTTTCATGTGGATTTTTAGTCAAAAAGATGTTTTTCACTTTTAATGCTTAAGGGGATATCCATAGCTAAATCTGCATCTATAATTTTTAAGCAAAAAGCTGAAGCTACTGCAGAATGAAGAATGAGGTTATCGATGCAGAGATTTTTGCTGCTGCTGCAGATTCTACGAAAATATTGGGTCATATATTTTTTATTATATGACTTACGAATTTGAAGTTCCTAAAGCTTAACATCATTTATAAATAAAATTCTTTAAAAAAGTTATAAAAAAGATAAACTCGTGTCGATAAATCTGCCCAAATGTACTTGCTTGATAACATCATTTTAATTATTGCTGAATCTATCGTTTTTTAGCTGTACGAAAGCTTATCCTGT
>Ga0326728_10022023_pt1 | contig 11889 bp, 12 predicted proteins | sample MB3enrmetagenome_FD_207602 | JGI IMG/M metagenome (GOLD analysis project Ga0326728, IMG submission 207602) | Lab enriched peat soil microbial communities from McLean, Ithaca, NY, United States - MB31MN | ecosystem: Environmental > Terrestrial > Soil > Wetlands > Peat | place: USA: New York... | reverse complement strand
TCCGCCGCTGCACTGACCGCAAGAGCGCCCATCGTCTCGCCCAGCTCGCCCTGGCGATCACCTTCCTCATCACCGCCAAGCTCATCGACTGGCGAGATCGGTGGTCACCTATCCGCTGAGGCTCTAACTCGCCCTGCAAGTTAAATGTATCGTCGGGCTTCGCCGGGCGGTACAAGGTGGGCACGATGAAGCTCAAGGGAATACTGCTGCCAACCGCGATTGGTGCAATGGTGCTCGGTCTCGCCGTCTCAGTTCAGTTCCTCACAGCGAGCGGAGGGATCCCTCAGCGATGGCAAGTCTTGGCGGGTGCGTCCTACGCACCACTTGGAGAGGCCGCCTACACCGGAGTGCAGGTTAGCCTGAAACCATTGTCAGACTCACAGCTTGCAGCTGTCCAGGTGACGGTTCCCGAAGCGACGTCAATTGCCCAAGCGCAAGTCGGCGCAACAGCCGCGGAGGCCAGCAGCGCCACAGTCCTCCTGGGAAGCTTCACTGATGACGACACGATGACGACTAACTTGCCCGCCTACGTCGTGACATTCTCCGGGATGCATCTAGCCGCAAGTATTGGAACCCATATAGACCATTACGAGAGCGTTGTAATAGACGCGGTGAATGGCGATTACGTCGAGGCTTTCTCGTTTCACTGAGGTGTGTCGTTGTAACGTGACCCCCGCTCCGGCGCTGTGCCAGGGGTGAGTCGTGCTAGTTGGTGGTTCGTTAGACAAGTAACGGATCGTGGAAATGGGTTCTCCGACGCGGACCCCCACGCCCAGGTACTGGGGACATTAAGAACTTGTCGCTGAGCGGAATATGAGGTCCCGTGAGTTCTCGGCGAGCAAGCCGAGCTACCTCTCGACGCTCCGTGCTCTCTCTATCGCCTCGCGGCGTCCCGTGATGTCCTGCACGATGCCGACCAGCTCGACTGGCACCCCGGTCGCGTCGGCGAGGACATCCCCTGTTATGAAGACCCATCGCTGCGTGCCGTCCGGGCGCACGATCCGGTGCTCGAGCTCGTAGTGGCCCTCGTGGCCGATCGCCGAGAGCGCTGCTGATCGCACGCGCTCAAGATCGTCAGGGTGGACATGCGCGAAGTACTCCTCCAGTGTCACGTTGGGACGCTCGGGGGTTCCCATGATCCGGAACACCTCACTCGTGCAGATCAGTGGTCCGTTTGAAGCGATCGCAAAGGCCCACCCACCGAACGGTCCGATACGCTGAGCCTGCTCGATCAGTGCCCGGTCCTCCGCGAGATCTCGCTCGCGCTGCCTGCGCTCGGTGATCTCGTGCAGAATCGCTGACTTCCCAACGATCGAGCCGTCTGGAGCGAGGATCGGCGCCAGGCTCATCGACACATCGAACTTCGTGCCGTCGCGCCGTGTCCGTGTGGTCTCGTGGTAGCTCAGGCGCTCCCCGGCCATCACCCTGGCGAACGCCTGCTCGAAGTCTTCGAGCTCTTCTCCCTCGAGGGTCTCGCCATAGAGACGACCAACCATCTCGTTGGCGCTACGGCCGAAGAGGCGCTCGGCGCTCCCGTTCCAGCTCGTCACATACCCTTGCAGGTCAGTGCTGAATATGGCGTCCTCGGCGCTCTCCATGATCGCGGCGAACTGCGCTCGGATCTGCTCCGAGCGTTGCCGACCGGTGATGTCGCGAGCGATCCAGGTAGCCCCAACGACCTTCCCGCCGGCGCCGACAATGGGAGAGATCGTCAGTGATACCTGCACCCTGAAGTCATCCTTGCGAAATCGCGTGGTCTCGAGGTGGTCAACACGCTCGCCCCGGGCGAGTCGCTCCATGATTATCGAGCGCTCCGCCCGCTGGGCCTCGGGCACGATCATCTCGATGTTCTGGCCGATGGCTTCAGCCGCCGTCCATCCGTACAGGCGTTCAGCTGCGGGGTTCCAGCTCGTGATCGTGCCGTCGAGGTCCGTAGAGCCGATCGCGTCATCGCGCGAGTCGGCGGCTTCGACAGCATCTAGAAGGGCCGCGGAGAACTCCGCCGGCAAACCCTCGAACTCCGCTGGTCGGTCAAGGGTCATCACGCACCCGCAATTTCGGTGTTCAAGCGCAACTGATTATCAGCTTAATTTCTTACCATGACAATATACAGTATTGTTTGACCTCCCAATTGGTGGCGTCTCACGTGCGTTCGAATCTTCACGAGAGGCGGAGGCCTCGCCCCTTCATCACATCAGTTAGGGCCCGGCCCACAGCCCAAGCCGCCAGTCGGAGATCGTGGACATCGGTTCTCCGACGCCATCGTCATGCCGTCCTTCGTCCTCGGCCCTCTGACGCGAACCCCCCACGCCCAGGTACTGGCGACATTAAGAGCTTGTCGCTGACCCGCAGTGGAGAGGGAAGAGGGTTGTCTCTCAGATCACCAGCGACCCCGCCAGAACCTCGCCCGGCACGTCAGCGACGTCGAGGCGCGTCGAGTCCGTTGAGTGTCTTTGCTCAGCTCCCAAGCCTGTAGACGACGACGACCTGGACGGACAGCTGCTCACTCCCCGCTCGCAACGGTACGGCGGACTTGGCGATTGCCGCGGCATCGAAGCCCAAGTACAGGGGCACCGGGGGGGTCGTCTGCTGTTCCTGATCGGTGATCTTCACAACCGGCCCGAGCGTGGCCTTGGTCCCGCGGGCGAGATCCGAAGCCTCGGCTTCGGCGTTGTGCACCGCCTCGATCCTCGCGGTCTTCAGCAAGGTTGAGGTATTGGAAATCGAAAAGGAGATGCCCTGGATGCGAACGTCGTTGCCAACGGCGTGGGCTGCCGCGTCGATGACACTTCCCGCTCGGGCAATGTCGTGGAACGTGACCGTGAGGTCGTCTTCGGCTCCGTAGCTCGTGACGTAACCGCTGGAGTCGTAGTTCGGAGAGAGTTGGAGATTGCTCGTTTGGAGGTCGCCGCTCTTCACTGCGGCGCGGATCAGCACGTGCTCGAGGGTCGCCATTTCGGCGTTGTTCTCATCGAGTGCGTCTGTTGCGCTCACAGCGTTCGTCGAGACCGCCAGCTGTACGATGAGCGTGTTCGGTGTGCCAGTCACGACGCCGGTTCCTGTCACCGTGATCGTGGCGCCCGCTGCAGCACCCAGTCCACTCGCTGCTGACGCGCTACTCGCGAGCAGGGCGCCGGCGAAGAAACCTCCGACGACGATGATCGCGGTCGTAACCAGGACTGCTGGTTTCATCAGGAAATCTCTGTGGACGTTCCTCATGGTGCCTCCGGTTCAATCGGTGACGGAAGTTTCTCGTTCACTCCTACAAAGCCGACAACGCCCCGGCTCGCGTACGACGAGACCAATATTTCTGGGAGCGAGCGTGGGCCGTACCGTGGGAGCGCCGGCAGCGACTCGCCCTCCTCGATCCAAATGCAGTTTGCGGGCTTGAGTTCAGGTGGTCGATGCAACGACCGCGCTCAACGCCTCCAACGGTGGCATCGAGTCGAGGGTCTTGCGTGAACGCTCGTTGAGTTCTCTGGCGACGGCGTTTAGCTCTCTCAGGCTGAAGCCGGCGAGGCTCGTGCGTTTCAGGAAACACTGGCGCGGCAGCCAGTTGGTGTTCTCGTCAGTGCCGCGCTGCCACGGACTCTTCGGGTCACAGAAGTAGATCTGGACGCCGGTCGCGACGGTGAACTCTCGATGCTGGAACATCTCGACTCCTCGGTCCCAGGTCACGCCGCGGGCGAACTCGAAGGTGGCGTGGAGTGCATCGTCGTTATGCGCCACTCTCGCCCACCTCAGTGTTGACGAGACTCGTCCAAACCGCGTTGGGACTCGGTGGCGCTCGGCGATGGGGGCTGCTTCGATGGCGCGGTGACCGACATTCGGACATTACGGCTGCAGCTGCACGCGATCGATGTCGCTGAGGGAAGACGCGTCCTCGCTCGAAGTGCGGGACCCGCCGATTCTTGGGCGGAGGATTTCCCCTTCGAGGGCGACGTTGGCGATGTGGGGAGCTTCCTTGGCGCGACGGCCGAGCGTGGAGAGCATCGGCCGTTCGGCTACTACCGGATTACCCGCCTGGCCGACGGGCGGGCAATCGGGGGGATTGGCTTCAAGGGCCCGGCAGACGGCGGATGCGCTGAGATCGGCTTCGGCCTGACTCCTTCGGCCCGCGGCCACGGCTACGCCGCAGAGGCGGTCGTCCCCTTGCTGGCCATGGCCGCCGACCACGGACTGTCCAGGGTTATCGCCGACACGACTCCGGACAACATCGCTTCGCAGCGGACCCTCGTCCGGGCCGGATTCCACCTCGTGGGCACCGACGGCGGGCTCCACCACTACGAGGCGCCTCTCGACATCGGACATCGAGCCGGGTGGATCGGGCCGAACGACTCAGCCTGAGCGCGCGCCGCGTTGGCAGGAAAGCCGAGCCGGGAGCGAACGGCATTCGGCACGTTGGAGGATCCGAGGTCAACGGACGCCATTGCAGAAACGCGCCACTATCGCGTGAGCTCGCTCTCGGCGGCGCCCGCCAGGAGCTCGCAGGCACGCCAGCAGTACCAGGCGGCGACCGACCGGTACGGACGGAAGGCGTCGCCGAGCGGTTCAAGCTCGCGCTCGGTCGGCGCGGGGACCCGCCAGGCGAGCCCGTAGCCCCGGCGCACGCCGAAGTCCCCAACCGGCCACACGTCGATGCGCCGCAGCTGGAACATGAGGAACATCTGTGCCGTCCACCGGCCGATCCCGCGCACCATCGACAGGTGCGCCACGATGTCCTCGTCGTCGGCCCGAGCGAGGTGGCGCGGGTCGAGGTCGACGGTCCCGTCGAGCACCTTCGCCGCGAGGTCGCGCAGCGACTCGGTCTTGTTGCGTGACAGCCCGACGGCCCGCAGGTCGTCGTCGGACAGGCCAAGCAGGGCCGCGGGGTCATCCGGATCACCCATCGCCGCGACGAGCCGGCCGTGGATCGCCGCGGCCGCCGCACCGGCGAGTTGCTGGTAGAGCACCGATCGCGTGAGCGCCGCGAACGCGGTGTCACTCGGCGGCCGAAAGACCGGCGGCCCCGCGACCTCGAGCAACGAAGCGAGCACCGGGTCCCGACCGGCGAGCTCAGTCGCCGCGGCCTTGTAGGAGGGGCGTCGGGAGGCGGGCCGTCTTCGCTCATCGGTCACGACGAGAGTCTGCCCCGCCTCACCGCCCCGTCGGCAAGCCGTCGCTCCGGTTGGCCCTGCGCACGAGCCGCCACCGCCGAGGGCCGCGCGACTCCTCCTGGCGTCGCTCTGTTGGCGGCCGGGGCGCGATGATCGGGATCGTGGTCACCATGACGACCGAGCGGTTCGAGGAGCTCGTCGCCTCGGCCCTCGACTCGCTCCCGGAGAGCCTCGGCCGCCAGATGGAGAACGTCTCGGTCTCGGTCGACCCGTACGCGCCGGCCGGCAGGTTGTTCGGGCTCTACGAGGGTGTGCCGTTGACCCGTCGAGGCATCTCGTACTCGGCGGTCCTGCCCGACCGGATCACGATCTTCATGCGGAGCATCTGCGCGAGTTGCCGGACCGAGGAGGAGGTTACGGCGACCGTGCGCAAGACCGTGATCCACGAGGTGGCCCACCACTTCGGGATCGGGGACGCCCGCCTCGGCGAGCTCGGCTGGGCCTGACCGAGCATCGTCTTCGACAACCGGCCGCGCCGGGTTCCGCCGGGGTATACGGCCCGGCCGGGGGGATGGGCGGCTCTCTAGCTGCGGTTCGGCGAGAACCTCTCGCGGATCTGGTCGGCGATCTCCGACTCGGTGCTCGGGATCTTGAAGGTGATGAGCGCCGAGTCGTCGGACGGCTCGAACCCGACCCGGTCGTCGTGGAGCACGCAGGTGCCGTCGTCGAGCGTCCGGAACCCGACGAGCAGGTGCAACTGGTCGATCCCGAGGAACTTTGCCGCCTTGTCGAGTAGGGCGTAGGCACCGTCTTTGGTGGCGAAACTCCAGCGGTAACGGTCGCCCCGGCGTTCGATGAGGAGCTCGGGATCGACCGTCATGGCCGCCTTGACCGCTTCGCAGACGGTCTCGAGCGCCGAGAACGCGAACGCGCTCTCGAGCAGCCCGATCCGAGCCGAATCCCGAGGTGTATCCGAGGAAACTGTCACTGTCCCGTCGTCATCCCGCATCACGTTCTATCGCGCCGAACCAAGACCCGTCGCGCCGACCCGGACGGACGCCGGGGCGCGACCCCATTCCGCCAGCACATGTCCGCGGATCGACCTGATTATCGCAGGAAGCGCGGACGGCCCGCGCCCCGCCGGCCTACGCCGCCCGGTCGTCCCGTCCCGCTTGCACCCGGGAGAGGATCGCGGCCGCGGCCTGCTGGATACGCCCGCAGGATCCGCGCACGGCGGCGATCGCTTGCTCGCCGCCGCCGGCCCAGGCTGCGACGTAGCCGAAGGAATAGTCGCCGCTGTCGATGCCGAGCGCCCGGCACACGACGTACGCCGTCGATTCGGCCTCGAGCTCGGCAAGCGCCCGGTCGCCGAAACCCTCGTGGAGGAACGCATGGGCGAGTTCGTGGGCGAGGGTCTTGATGCGCTGGGACGGAGTGTTCCGCACTTCGACCCGGATGCGGCGATCGGCGTGGGAACAGTCGCCGTTCAGATCCCCGGAGAACTCGTGATCCTCGACCACGAAATCGAGCGAACGGGCGACACCGACGAGCCGGTCGTAGCAGCCCGCCGGATCGTCGCCCACGAGCCGGCTGCACACCGTCGGCAGTCGCTCGCCGTCGGTCTGGGAGACGTCGAAGACGGGCACGAGCTTGAAGCCCCGCACGACGCGCTCGCCGTCGTCGGCCGTCTCGTCGCGCCGATAGCAGATCGGCGCGAGGATCCAGATCGCCTTCTCCCCTGCCCGCACGTACCGGTTGAGCTTCCTCCAGGACCGGTAACCCGCCACCTGCGTCGCCTCGGGACACTGGACGGCGATGAGAAGGATGTTGTTGAGGCTGTAGCAGTGGAACCGGCTGAGGTACCCGAGGTACCGCCTCCACTCTGCAGACGTCGTGAGGCTGGCGATCCCCTCGGCGAGCTGGGCGATGACCTCCGCGTGCCTCTTCGTCGGGACCATCGATCGTCCTCCTGTCGGGTCGGAGCGGTGCACCTGAGACATCCGGGCAAAGCGACCCGACCGGCCGGTGCGGCTCCGCGGCTCTAGGGCTGCGGGACCGCGACACCGCGTTGGCAGGTGACGCTGATAGGAGGACCCTCGTCGGGACGACCGATCGCCGGCGCGGCCCGGACAGCCCGAACCACCGGCAACAAAGGACCGATAAACGATCCGATCGGAGCCGTCACGCTAGGCGCGCCATGTGACACCGCCGCCTTGCGACCGACGATCCGGCGACAAGCGCGCCGGCGTCGACGGAGGCGAGGAACCGCGAATCGGCCGGCCCCAACGAAACGGGCGGGGCCCCTGAAGACACCGCCTCTTGGTCAGCTGGTCGGCGAGACGGCCGTCGGAAGGGTGCAGCCCGGCTCGCCGGATCGCTCAGGCGTTCGTCAGGATCGACGCGCCGAGGTGCTGGGCGATGATCGCCATCCGCATCGGGATCATGTTCGCCATCTGCTCGACGTCTTTCATCCTCGGATCGGAGTCGACGCTGGGGTGCAGCTCGTCACGGCGCGGCCTGGGGTGGAGCACGATCGCGTCCGGCGACATCTGCTGGATCCTCTCGTAGTCGACGATCCAGTTCGCGTAGTCGCGGGCGAGCTGCTCGGCGCGCACGATCTCGGCCGGATCCTCGCCCGTGTACTCGTCCGGATTCCGGCCCAGGTACAGAACGTCCGTGTCCCGCATGGCCCCGTCGAGATCGCTCGTCCTCGTCAACCGGGGCCCCAGGAACGCGACGAGCTCACGGGGCATCCGCGCCGCAGGGGACTCCACGGCCACCACGTGCATGCCGAGCGTCGCGGCCCCGATCATCAAGGAGTGGTGGGCGCGGTAGCGCTCCTGGTCGCCGACGACCGTGACGGTCAGCCCGTCGAAACGACCGAACTTCTTGTGCACCGTGAACACGTCGCCGAGGGCCTGGGTCGGGTGCTCGTTGTGCCCGTCGCCGAGGTTGATGACGGGCACGACCTGCGCGAGCTGGCCGTACTCGACGGCCTTGGCGATGACGTACGCCGCGAACGCCGGTCCCCCGTTCTCGGCGGTCCGGATGCCGAGGATGTCAGCCTGGGTCGCGAAGGCGACCCAGGAGTCGGCGAGCGACTCGCCCTTCGCCTCGGACGAGCTGCTCATGCCGCTGATCAGCTCGGCGGATCCGCCGAGCTTGCGCATGGCCGAGGTGCAGCTGCCCCCGGTGCGGGTGGAGGGCTGCCGCATGATCGCTTTCATGACGGCGCGCGGCAGGAGCGCGAGGCCGCGCCGCTCCGGGTCGTGGATCGCCCTCTCGGCGGCATAGGCCTCGTCGAGGTAGGTGGCGATGTCGTTGGCCGTCAGCTGGTGCATGGAGAGCAGGTTCTTGCCCGCCGCGTCTCCGGCAATCGGCTGCGTCACCGCAGACAGGTCGATTACTTCCGCCGTTTCGGCTGCTGCCATCTTCTTCTCCCTCGGCACGAGGCACGGTTGGAATGGTTAGGTGCGGGAATCCGACGGTCGGTCGCCTCCGCGGGGAAAGTTCCGCCCGTCACGGACGACAGCGGGGGCATCGCGACGTCTAGGTACCCGGCCGCGAACATTTCCTCAGCTTCCGTGATGCGAGCTCCACGTGACGCGTCGACGAGTTCGGTCGCGGTCAGGCTAACTGCGTCCCCAGCGGAAAGGGGGAACCACCGTGCGTGCCGGGACGCCCCGGACTCGGTCCGTGAACGGCGCGGACCGGCCCGATCAAGGTATTTCCGGGTCGGCCACGTCGACGATCTCCCGGGAGTGCTCGCCCCAGTCCGACCCCCCGGCCCAGGTCTCGCGCTTCCAGATCGGCACCGTCGCCTTCACGAGGTCGAGACAGAGCCGGGCGGCGGCGAACGCGTCCGACCGGTGCGGGGCGGCGGCGGCGACCGTGACCGACACGTCGCCGACCGCAAGCACCCCCACGCGGTGGAGAAGCGCGATCCGCCGCACCTCGGGATAGCGCGCCCGGACGGCCCTCGCCACGTCGGACATCTTCCCCGTGGCGTAGGTCTCATATGCCTCGTACTCGAGACTGACAACGCCCGGACGACCTTCGGACTGGTCGCGGACCGACCCGCAGAACGAGACGACGGCTCCGCAATCCGGCTGCGACGCCCACGCCAGCACCTCGGCGACCGGCAGTTCCTCCGCCGTGACGGCGATCCAGTTCTCCTGATCCTCAGCGCTCATCGCGGATCGATCGTAGGCCGGGTGCCGCGGGGCCGATCCGCCGGAACGGGGCGCGGACTCCGGGCGGACGGGGAAAGTGCCGATCCGGGGCTTCCCGAGCCCAGGTCGCACGACCGGGCCGGGACCGGGCACGGCCCGGCAGGAGCTCGTCTGGGTGAACGACGCAGCCTCTGGTCCACGGCACCCTACGCTTGACCAGGTGCAGGAGATCCTCGACGACATTGACCGATGGCGGACGGCCGGCCACCGGGTGGCGCTCGCCCGGGTGATCGGTACCGAGGGATCGGCCCCCCGGGAGCCGGGCGCCGCCATGGCAGTCAGCGAGGACGGCGAGGTCGCCGGGTCCGTCTCGGGCGGGTGCGTGGAGACGGCGCTCGTCGCCGACGCCCTCGACGTCCTCGGGTCGGGGCACGCCCACACCGCGATCTTCGGCTACTCCGACGACGAAGCATTCGCCGTCGGTCTCACCTGCGGGGGCACGATCCGGGTGTTCGTCGAACCCGTCGGTGATGGCGGGATGGCCACCGAGATCCTCGAGGCGCTGCACGGCCATCTCGCGGCACGGCTTCCGGTGGCGCTCGCCACAGTGATCGAGGCGAACGTCGACGAGTCGGCGGGCGAGGGTGGGCGCGCCGCGGTGGTTGGGTCGACGATGCTCGTGCGGTCCGGCGGCGAAACGACCGGCGCGCTCGGGACCCGCGAGCTCGACGAAGCGGTGCGTCGCGACGTGCTCGGGCATCTCGAAGCCGGAACGACCGCCATACGCCGGTATGGCCCCCGCGGCGAGACCGGCCGCCAGGATCTTGCCGTCTTCGTCGAGACGTTCGCGCCGCCACCCCGGATGGTCATCTTCGGGGGGGTGGACTTCACGGCGGCGCTCGCCAAGGTGGCGAAGATCCTCGGTTACCGGATCATCGTGTGCGACGCGCGCCCGGTCTTCGCCACGCCGGCCCGGTTCCCCATGGCCGACGAGGTCGTCGTCGACTGGCCCGACCGTTACCTGGCGACGATCGGCCCGACCCTCGGTGCGCGCGACGCGGTCTGCGTCCTTACCCATGACCCCAAGTTCGACGTCCCCGCCGTCGTCGCGGCACTCGCGACCCGCGTCGGCTACATCGGCGCAATGGGGTCCCGCCGCACCGCGGCCGACCGCGAGAAGCGGCTGCGGGAGGCCGGCGTCGGCGACGAGGAGCTGGCCCGTGTCATGGCCCCGATCGGCCTCGACATCGGGGCGGTGACCCCCGAGGAGACGGCGATCTCGATCTGTGCCGAGATCGTCACACGGCGTTCTGGGGATCGCACGGGCTCGCCGCTGCGCACGACCGACGGACCCATCCACCACCCGAGCCGATGAACCCCGCGCCCACCTGATGCCAAAGATGTCGGGCAAGTTGGCACGGGCAGCCAACTAGCCTCGAGCCGAGGAAGATCCGTTGACGACGATCACGACCACCGGGACCCGAGGCCGGGTCGGAGAGGCCGCCCCGCGCATCGACGGGGTGCCGAAGGTGGAAGGGTCGTTCGCCTACGCGAGCGACCTGCACCGTGAGGGCATGCTCTTCGGCGCGACGTTGCGTTCTGAGCCCGCCTACGCCCGGATCCGATCCGTCGACACGTCGATGGCGGACGCGAGCCCCGGGGTCGCGGCGGTCATGCTCGGCGCCGACGTGCCGGGGATCAACCGGTTCGGACTGAACTTCATCGACCAGCCGGTGCTCGCCGACGACGTCGTGCGGTACGCGGGCGAGCCGATCGCCGTCGTCGCCGCCTCGACCCCCCGTCAGGCCCAGGTCGCGGTGGAAAGGATCGCCGTCGACCTCGAGCCCCTCGCCGGCGTATTCGACATGGAGAAAGCACTCGCTCCCGACGCCCCGCAACTTCACGAGTTCGGGAACGTGCTGCGCCACGTCCACATTCTCCACGGCGATCCCGACTCCGCCGAGGCCGACGTCTGGATCGACGGCTACTACGAGACGGCCATGCAGGACCAGGCGGCGCTCGGACCCGAGGCGGGACTCGCGGTGCCCGCGGAAGACGGCGGGGTGGACCTCTTCGTCACGACGCAGTGGCTCCACGTCGACCGGGAGCAAATCGCACCGTGTCTCGACCTGCCCGAGGACAAGGTCCGGTTGCACCTCGCCGGCGTCGGCGGCGCCTTCGGGTCCCGCGAGGACATCCATATGCAGATCCACGCCTGCATGCTGGCGTTGCGCACCGGTCGTCCCGTGAAGTTCAGCTACGGACGCGAGGAGTCCTTCCACGGCCACGTCCACCGCCATCCGTCCCGCGTCTGGATGCGACACGGCGCGAACCGCGACGGCAAGCTCGTCGCCCTGGACGTCCGGCTGATGTTCGACGGCGGTGCCTACGCCTCGTCGTCCCCTGCCGTTCTGGGCAACGCCGCGAGCATGGCCGCCGGGCCGTACGAGGTGCCCCACGTCCGGGTCGAGGGCACGGTCGTCTACACGAACAACCCCCCGTGCGGCGCGATGCGCGGGTTCGGCGCCCCCCAGGTCTGCTTCGCCCACGAGGCCCAGATGGACAAGCTCGCCCGCGAGCTCGGCCTCGACCCGGTCGAGCTGAGGTTGCGCAACGCCCTC
>Ga0326728_10022022_pt1 | contig 11890 bp, 10 predicted proteins | sample MB3enrmetagenome_FD_207602 | JGI IMG/M metagenome (GOLD analysis project Ga0326728, IMG submission 207602) | Lab enriched peat soil microbial communities from McLean, Ithaca, NY, United States - MB31MN | ecosystem: Environmental > Terrestrial > Soil > Wetlands > Peat | place: USA: New York... | reverse complement strand
GATTGGCAGACCGCAAGCCATAGCTTCCAATAAAACTATCCCAAAACTCTCACCAAATAAGGCGGGCGAACAAAAAAGTGATGAGTTCTGCAACAATCGAACCTTATCCGCCTGGCTAACAAAACCACGAAAGCTTACGCGAGGGATAGAGCAGTCAGCTACATACTTTTCCAATTTAGGCCTGTCGGGGCCTTCCCCTGCAATTATCAACTTAACATGAGGGTTTCCTTTAATCACGTCCGCATATGCTATTATAAGATGTTTAACGCCCTTACGAGCTTCAAGCCTACCAACATAAAGAATTGTTTCATCTTTAACAGTTTTATGACCAACGAGTGGCTTATAGATGTCTAAATCAATGCCATTTGGTATATAGATAACGGGGGCATGCTCGTAGTGGTCGATATAGCTAGTAGCCGCAGGAGATACGGCTGTTACAACATCCAAATACTTTAAGATTGACTTTACATAAATACCGATTGAACCAGCTAGGGTTTTTGCCAATAAAGTCTCTGGTGTTGTGGCATGAAAAGTCCCAACTACCGGGCAAGTGACTCGCGGTAACATCTGCATAGGTAAAAACGGCACTAACGGTTCATGGATATGAATAATGTCAAAATGCTTGTCGGCTAATAACTGGTCGATTGAGTTAAGGTCAACGCTTATGGCAACATCAGGTGAGGTATGCTGGGGTGTCCTGATCCGCTTGGATTTACCTATAAATACAGTTTCCGCCGGTGTTTTGCCATTGTACCCCTGCGGTAATGGAGTAATAATTGTAGCTTCATGCCCGCGGTTATTTAGTTCATGCTGCAAGGCAAGAACACATTCTTGGACGCCACCAGCATGAGTTATCATGTTGTACGGGCAAACTAAACCAATGCGCATTAGATTAGTATAGCATTAGGGGTTGGATAGTAGGCGCCGCAAAGCAGGAGGAACAAGTGGGGCGGCTGTTTTGGCATCTGCTATAACACTTGGAGCATGTGTGTCGATATTCGACTTAAATCCATGAAAATCATTAAAAATAACTTTCATGTGTTGTTCAACTAGCCGTTGGTCAAAGTAATGGTCAGCTCGTACAGATACATGCCAAACCGGCAAGTCAAGTCGAACTCGGCAATTGTCCAGCTTTAAAAAGGCTACAACTGTAGCCGCCCAGGTTCGACAGTCATTTACCCGCCACAGGTTAATTTCGGTGTTCATTGTCTCATTAAATTCATCATTTGATAGACCTTTGAATCTTTCCTGGGAGTTGTGGCCTTTATCGTAGACAAGTCTTAAGAATATCGGCTGCAGAACGACATTACGATAAAACCAAGCAGGGGCTCTCAGGCTGAAAAACCTGGAACCCCACAAATATAGGTTATAGCGGCCACGGCTAAAGGTAAAATCATCCTTATGGGCAAACCCAACAATACTTATCATCACATCCACCCGTTTGGTAAGCTCGGGATAACGTTGCAACATACGCGTTACAACAACAAACCCAAAACTTAACCCCACTATGGTTAACCTACGCCGTTTGTAATGTAACTTAATAAAGGCAGCTAAATAATCGGCCAGGGCATCTATGGTTGGCTTTTGGCCAATTTTATATAAACTATCCATACCACCGAAACCTGGCAAATCAGGCACCGTAACAGAGCCATACTTACTTAACTCTTGTATCAACCCAAACCAGCGTTCAATTGTAGAGTGCTGGCCATAAACAAACAGAATCTCACGTGTTCGGTTTTGCGATGAGGGCATAACTAACATTCGCCCCATCAAACTGTCCATGTTTAACGGTACTATAAATTTAGCCGGGCTATCGGTGGGGCGTTTTTTCATATATAAACTCACTGTACTCGAAAATCCAAACAGTGACAAGGTACTTACTTTTAACTGTTAACCCAAAATCTATGTTTGTGTGTTTATATTAATTGAGGTAAAATCAATCTGTTCGGTAGGGCGTAGCCAAGCGGTAAGGCACCAGGTTTTGGTCCTGGCATTCGGGGGTTCGAATCCCTCCGCCCTAGCCAAAAAACATAGGCACAGCAAACTAATAAATTACGCATTTTATTGAACATTAGTTTGGTATAATAGCTCCATGCAAAGTTTAGATGACGACGAAAGAAAAGCTGTATTGGGTGAAGTACTTGCGGATGAGCTCAAGGTTATTAGAGAATATGTTGAAGACGTTCCTGAAATTAAACAAAAAGTACATAAAATCAATGCTACTGTAAGCGAGATTAACGATAGGCTGTCTGTGCTTGAAAGTGTTGTTAGAGAGCATGAACTAGAAATCAGGAAATTTAAAACTAAGCCTGCATTCTAATGGTCAAATTAGTCCGAAGATCATCCACTATGGCTAGCTGGAGAAATAGCCGATCAAGTCCTAAAAGATAAAACTATTGAGAAATTAACCTTGTCTATCGATAAACCTGATGCGTTTGAAAGCGGCGTGCCTGGCATCGAAATAACCATGGTTAATCCCTGCTCAAGCAATATGGTTTTTAAAAATTAACTGACAGGTTTTGTTATTCTAATACTATGGTCAAATTAGTAGGTATACTTAACGTTACGCCAGACAGTTTTAGTGATGGCGGTAAGTTTATAGACCCTGCTGCCGCTATAACCAAAGCTGACCAGTTATTCAAAGATGGTGCAGCCTTGATTGATGTAGGCGCTGAATCCACCCGCCCTAACGCCACACCACTCACCTCCACAGAAGAGTGGGCACGGCTGGAGCCAGTGCTAAAAGTCTTGCTCATAAAATATCCCGGAAGGATCTCTTTAGATAGCTACCATCCCGAAACAATTAAGCGGGCGTTTGACATAGGGCCAGTCATAGTTAATGACGTAACTGGCTTTAATAACCCTAAGATGGTTGATACCGTTGCCGACCTAAAACCACTGGTTATCATAAGTCATCTGCCAAAGATGAGTATTCAAGAAGCCCATAAGTTAACACCGGTTTCGACCGTAGAACAAGTCAAGAAAGATTTACTTACTAAAGTACAAACCCTGAAAAACCATGGGTTAAGTTCAAACCAAATAATCCTTGACCCCGGCATAGGCTTTGGTAAAACTATGGAGCTAAACAAACAATTGCTTAAATTTGCCGAACAAGTGCCAGATTATAAAGTAATGATCGGCTACTCCCGAAAACGATTTTTAGGCGACAATCGTATGGATCTAGTGCCAAATATTGAAGCAGGTAAGATTGCCGCCGCCCACGGTGCTGCATATTTAAGAGTACACGACGTAGCTGGTCATACAGAACTTTTATGTCAGCACAACTAGCAGTCCTGCATGCCTCTATGTGGCTCTAGACTGTTCCTTTCTCTGGATAAACAGTTGGCTAAAATAAGGTTAGGCAAGTAAGCACTAGTTCTCATTTAAAAGTGCGTCAAAGAACGGCTAATATCTCTTCGGTTTTTCTTACCAAGCCCATGAGGGGAAATATATTGGTAACCGTAAAATTGTGTTCGTCAGCTGACATGGCAGCCATCGCATCCTCTACAAAGATTTGATTATAGCCATATTCGAACGCAAACCGGGCGGTACTTTCGACACCCATGTTTGTTGATATGCCGCATAAAACCATGGTTGTAATACCACGCCGTCTAAATTCCAAGTCAAGCTCTGTCCCATAGAATGCGCCCCACTGGCGCTTGGTAATTACAAAGTCTTCGGGACGCGGTCCCATCTCAGGCATTATTTCCGCCCAGTCCGGTTGAGAAGCTTGAGACCACCTTCCTCCATCAGTAACTGGGTGTAGCGCGTCTTTACCGTCAGCAGACGGCTTTACTCTCACCAGAAAAACAGGCATACTTTTTTTCCTGAATGCCTCAGCTAGGGCTGCCGCATTGCTAACTACAGCCCCAGACTCGTAGGGGGCGGTTGTGCTCCCAACTATGCCTTTTTGAAGATCTATAACTACTAGTGCTGTTTTTGATGTATCTATCAATGTTTCATTCATAGTGCCATGATACCACTACTGCCGGGTCTGACAAATCAAAAATACGATAGTATAAAAAGCTTGGCATAGCCCAAAAACTTCTTTAGATTATGTTTTTTATTTAAACTTTAAGAGTGCTTCCAGGGTTATCGCTAAGGCTATCAATATCCAAACAAATATATCTGAACCTTTAACGACCGCACGATCCACTAATTTTCGAGAGTTTTTACCTAAAGGCAGCTCTTTATAGTTCAGTCTGAACCAGGCTCCATTAATTGCCAATACACCCCCGTAACAAAACAAACAATAGATGCATAAGCTTCCTAGATTGAAAATACATTGCCAGAAATACCAAAAACCAAAACCGACAAAGAACAAAGCCACGGCTTCATATACAAAACGCAATTTACTATTTATTGAACCACCTATCCAGCCTACTAATCCAGCCGACAGCGTAATTGCAAAAAAGCTGATACATAATAGTGAGTTAGGAAAACCAAAAACCGAACTTTGATGGGCATTAAGAATATTTGAACAGTTAAAAGTCGAGTTAAAGTTACACGTTAAAACCGCATGGGCATTTTTCAGAAGCGTTATTTTTTCGAGCATCTGCAAAAACGACGCTGTAAAGCCGACTGCAGCACCAATTGTTATGATTCCGTATAGTAGTTTTTGTTTGGCAGGAGGCCTCATGGCTCTTATTATAGCGCTTAACCATAAGAACTACCTAGTGCATGAGTCTAATTTCAAAAACACGCCAAGTCTTGATCTAGGCTAGACGTATATTGGGCAAGTGTTACTGTGCCTGCCGTAAAGCTGGCGCCATTGCAAGCTTCAATAGCCAAACTCCGGTCACTGCCTCCTGTAGCCACCCAAGCCGGTAGAGCAGGGCGCCAGCTTCCAACCAGCTGTTCCCACTGCCCGGGATAAGAATAGATACCGACCTTTGCCTCTAAAACGTTTTGCTTTACTGCATTAATCATTCCTTTAATCGCCGCCTGGTTTTGCTGTATATCACTAGTCCAGCTGTTATCCGTTTCAACGTCTATCCACCATCTGTTAATGTGTACTAGTTGGCTATCGGCATAACTTAAGGCATATTGGGCAGCGTGAAAACCGTAGTTATAGGCTAGACATGTACTATTGTCATCATGGCACCGCCTAGGTGAGTTCTTAAACTGCAGATGAAAGTCTGTACCCGGCCAACCGCTATTCATATAAAGCATCGGGGCGGAGAACCAAGCCGCTTCACTACGTAAGCAGTCATTGCCGCTGAAATCCAAACCACCGGTAACACCAACGATACCGAAAGCTGCGTTTGATGGATTAGCCTTACAGTTAGGCCACGAGACATCAACACCAACCAGATTATTATCGGGTTGGCGTTGCAAAGCCAAGGCCACAAAGACTATAAGGATTATGCCCAGCAAGCCCGCGATATACACCAATAACACCTTCATCCTCATACTTACATGATAACGTAAGCAAGTCGGAAAATCTCTACCAAGTAGAGCGCTATTGTCCAGGTGACTGCTCAAAGTTATACTACCTCTATGGTAAAACCTCATGTATATATCTTTCGTGGTGCGCCCGCTAGCGGAAAAGGAAGTATAACGCCAAAATTTTGCAACTTACTGCCACAACCGGTGGCTCTTGTAGAACAGGATCAGTTTCGATGGGGGTTGCATCTCATTGGTCGTAACATTCCAGACATACAAGAAGAAGAACATATGCTGGCTTACCGAAACACTGTTTTAATTTACGAACAGTACCTAAAAACCGGCAAGTATGCCATTGTTGTAGAGGGCTTATTCACCTGGGATGACAAAACCTCAAGCCAAGGCAACGCCAAAGAACTCATTGAACTGGCAAAGCAGTACGGCTTTCCTTGTAAAAGTATAGTCCTTAGAGCTGACAAAGAAGAACTACTGAAACGAAATGCTGCCAGGTCATACTCAGTTCCATTGCTTGAATTCGAAAAATTATACGACAACATATACTCCGTAGTAGACGAGGATGAACTAGTGATCGACTCTACGGGCCAGAGCCTTGATGCGACTTTGCAGCTCCTTAAAGCCAAGCTTGGCTTGTTATAGTTCTACTCTATGCGTTGGGGGCTAACACTTCCGGCTTCACTACGTCATCGCAATAAACTGATAGCTTAATACATTCTCCAGGCAGTTTTCAGTCAAACCGATTAGACTTAACAACGAAAGATATAAGTTAGTAACTTAAAAGGATTTTTTATGAATGTTGTAAGCCGTGGTATACGTAATGCTTTCCGTAATGTAATGCGGACCATATCGGTCGTAGTTATTCTAGGCCTAAGTATTGGTTTGGCTCTAACTATGCTAGTAGCCCATGAAGCTGTTGGTCAGAAAATAAAATCAGTGGAAAGCTCAATTGGAAATACAATTAGTATCCAGCCGGCTGGTTTCAGCAGTTTCAGCTCAGCCAACAATGCGCTGACAACCAGCCAGTTAGCTAAAGTGCAGTCGCTAAACCACGTTACCAGCCTACAGGAAAGCCTAACTGACCGCTTAACAACTATCGGCTCTTCGCAGCCTTCTTTTGGCTTTGGCGGCCAATCTTCCTCAAACAATACCGGGACAACCAGCCTGACTTCACCTATTACCCTCAACACTAGCGATAATAGTAGTGGCGGTGGTGCATTCCATGTATTTATAAATGGCGGCAGCAGCCTACCTACCAATTTCAGCCTGCCTATAACCATCATCGGCACAAATGACCCGACCAGTATCAACAACAGCACATTAACTATCACTAGCGGGAGCAATATAGACGGAACCAAGGACAACAATACGGCTATTATCAGCAGTGCTATGGCTAGCAAGAATAGCCTAAAGGTAGGCTCAACCTTTACTGCCTATAGCACAAATATAACTGTCGCCGGTATCTTCACTGACAGCTCTGGCATCGCCAACGGCGATGTAATTGTATCGCTGCCGACGGAACAAGCCCTCAGCAACCAAAGCGGTGACGTTACAAGCGCAGTCGCCACAGTCGGCTCCTTAAACAACCTCAGCTCGGTTACTACGGCTATTAAAAACGTTTTGGGCTCTTCGGCAAACGTAACCAGCTCTGTCGAACAGGCCAACGAAGCCGTACAGCCCCTAAACAGCGTGAAAAGCATCTCGCTATTCAGCCTTATTGGAGCGGTTATTGCCGGATCTGTCATCATCCTGCTCGTTGTGGTAATGATAGTCCGGGAACGCCGCCGTGAGATCGGCATCGTAAAAGCAATTGGCGGATCTAACCTTGGTATTATGTTCCAGTTTATGGTTGAGGCAGTAACATTAACACTTTTAGGAGCTGTTATAGGCCTTATTATTGGCGTGGTAGGCGGCAATCCAGTTACCAAACTACTAGTCACTAATAGTTCAAATAGCAGCACGTCAAGCATTAGCGTTGGTGCTCCAGGTTCAAATGCGCCTGTTACGCACCCGTCAGATGGCGGTTTTACTGGATTCGGCCATAGGCTAAGCAACAACACCGTGGTAAGTGGTATAAAGAATATCCATGCTACAGTCGGTTGGAGTATCTTACTCTACGGCCTAGGAACGGCCATAGTAATAGCTATCATTGGTAGCGCATTAGCATCTGGTTTGATTGCTAAAATTCGGCCAGGCGAAGTAATGAGAACGGAATAAGGAGTACTAATATGCTTAAACTTTCACATGTCACAAAACAGTTCTCGTCTGGCGACACCAAGGTAGTTGCCGTTAGCGATGTTTCGTTCGAGGTTCCCGAAGGCTGCTTTGCCTCAATTATCGGCCCAAGCGGCAGCGGTAAAACTACCTTGCTTAGCCTTATGGGAGCACTCGACAAACCAACCACTGGCTCAATTGAGGTAGGTACCCAAGACGTTACCAAGCTAAGCGACCACTCCCTTATTAAGTACCGCGGACAGGCTATTGGTTTCGTGTTTCAAAGTTACAATCTGATACCAAACTTAACAGCTCTTGAGAATGTCATGTTAGCAATGGAATTTACTGGTGTGGCAAAGGACAAACGCAAAAAACGCGCAAGTGAGCTGCTGTCCCAAGTCGGTCTAGATACCGCAAAACAAAGCCGCAAGCCTGGGCGCTTAAGCGGCGGCGAGCAACAACGCGTAGCAATTGCCCGAGCTTTAGCTAACCACCCCAAACTTATCTTAGCCGACGAGCCTACCGGTAACTTAGATAGCGAAACTGGTAAAAAAATATTTGATTTGCTACATAGTTTAACTAAGACCGAAGACACAACTATAGTAGTAGTCACTCACGACCTATCGATCGCCGGAAAAACCGAAAAAACCTTTCAGCTGCGCGACGGTAAAATGGTAACTGTTAAATAGTTATTTTAAGGCAGCCTGGTTTACTTAAATTCCCGCATGCCGGCATAACTGATTAAACATGCGATAATAAAAACATGCAGGGAGCATTTAAAAAAGCTTACGGTGAATTAAATGAAGCTCAAAAGCTGGCCGTAGATACTATTGAAGGCCCAGTGCTAGTAATAGCAGGCCCGGGAACAGGCAAGACCCAACTATTAACAACACGAGTCGCCAACATTTTAAATAAAACTGATACTTTGCCGGCAAATATTTTGTGCCTGACTTTTACTGACTCAGCCGCTGCTACAATGCGACAAAGGCTCACTAACATCATTGGGCAAGCAGCTTATGACGTAACCATCAGCACTTACCACGCATTCGGCAGTGAGCTTATAAGACGCTATCCGGAATATTTTGCGGCTTCAGCAGACCTAAGGCCAGTTGACGACCTTACAATCGATTCGTGTCTGCGCGATATTTTAGCTTGTCTGCCTTATTCTAACCCCTTACGCCACGATATATTCCTGCATGACATCAAGACATTTATTAGCGACTGCAAACGCGCTTTGATTACGCCGGAAGGTGTTAAGCGTATAGCCTACGAAAACGAACAATTCTTGCAAAGCACTACTAAACTCATCCAAGAGCATCTTGCTGGTCTGGTTAAACTAAATAAAAGTTCAGTACCTCTATTTGCCAAGCTAATGTCAGACACTGCCAAACTACCAAGCCCAAAACCAAATACTAACGTTGTAAGCCTGCGAGTTGTATGGCAACAACAGTTAGAAGCAGCTATCAGCCATTTTAGTGAAACCGGCAAAACAAGCGAAGTTACTAAATGGAAAAATACTTGGCTAGCTAAAGACGAAACTGGAAACTTTATTGCAAGCGGCTTAGACCAAGTCCGCAAGTTACGGGCGGCAGCTACCATATACGAACAATATTTAAGCGAACTGGCTCGGCTGGGCCTATACGACTATGATGACATGATATTACGTACCATCCGTGGGCTTGAAGACCATGCTGACCTGCGTTACAGCCTGCAAGAACAGTATTTATATATCCTGCTTGATGAATTCCAGGACACTAACGGTGCCCAGGCGCATTTAATTGAGCTTTTGACCGATAATCCGGTTAACGAGAGTCGCCCCAACATTATGGCGGTAGGGGATGACGACCAAGCCATCTATGCTTTCCAGGGAGCCAACTACTCCCATATGCTAAGTTTCTACGAAAGGTACCATAACGTAGTAGTCGTATCATTAACAGAGAATTACCGTTCACACGTTGAAATCTTGAACCTCGCCAGCAGCATAGTCAACCAAATCGGGCAGCGCCTCCATGACTACTTCCCCCAGGCCGACAAACACCTCGTAGCTAAAGCCAAAGGATTGCCAAACCATGCCGGGATAGAACGTTATGAGTTCCTGAGTGATTTATCTCAAAACGCCTGGATAGCCAAAAAAATCTCAGAGCTAGTCGTTGGGGGTGTGGCTAGTAGCAGTATTGCCGTATTGGCCCCTAAACACGTGTACTTAGAGTCATTGGTGCCATTCTTGCATGAACAGAAGTTACCTGTACATTATGAAAAACGTGAAAATGTCCTGGATGATGCTGTGGTCCGGTACCTCACTACCATGAGCCGTTTAGTACTAGCCCTGTCAGCCCATGATTACAACTACGCCGATAGTCTGTGGCCTGAAATCTTAAGTTTCCGCTTTTGGGGGCTTTCTACCGAGCGGCTCTGGCAGTTGTCTTGGGAGGCAGACGAAACGCATTCCAATTGGGCTAATGTTTTATGTGAGCATGAAGACACCAAGCCTGTAGCCTTGTTCTTTATCCGGCTAAGCCAGATTGTTGCAGCCGAGCCAATGGAACGCATATTGGATTTTCTAATCGGCTCAGAAAGCGTTGACCTTAGCCTAAGTGACACTTGGCGCTCCCCGTTTTACGATTATTACTTCGGAACGTTAAAAAACGAGGCCGACGATACGGCCGACTTATGGCAACTGCTATCCAATCTTACTGTGCTGCGGCAACGCCTGCGTGAATACCGGGCTAGTGAATTGACGCCACTTAACTTAGCCGATTTTGTAAAATTTGTTGATGCCCACCAAGCTGCCGATATTAAGATACTAAACACTAACCCTCACCAGGAAGCCCCTGATGCAGTAGAGCTCATGACAACATATAAGGCAAAAGGGCAGGAGTTTGAGGCTGTATTCTTGCTAGCTTGCAGTGACGAAGTGTGGGGAAGCAAAGCCCGCAGCCTGAGTTCGCATCTTAGTTTACCGGAAAATTTACGCTTTATACGCTATAGCGGAGCCACCGAGGATGAACGCCTGCGTCTGTTGTATGTCGCTCTAACCCGTGCTAAAACCCAGTTATATCTAACGAGCTATACCAGCAGTTACACCGGCCGAGCCACCACTCACCTCAAATATTTGGATGAGCACGATAATGAAGCGGGTGAGCTTATTAGTCCTTTTCTGCCGGCTGGCCGGCAGAAAATACATGCGGCTGATGTTACGCCGCCAGCTCTGCCAGAGTTAACCGTATACTGGCAAGGCGTGCATTACAAAGCAGCCCAGAAGCCAAGACTGCAGGCTTTGCTAACTCCAAGGCTAGAACACTTCCAATTAACCCCAACCGCGCTAAATTGTTTCACTGACGTGGCCAATGACGGCCCTACGGACTTTTTTATCAAATCCCTATTGCGTTTTCCGGTAGCGCCCACCCCTGCCGGGCAGTATGGCAGTGCTATCCATGAAACGCTTGAATGGTTAGCTTCATATGCAAAAGAGCACTCAAAACTACCAAATACACGCCAAGCGCTGCAGTTTTTCGAAAAACACCTAGACGCAAAACGCTTGAGTGAACCGAAAGTTTCATTACTCAAACAGCGTGGCAGAGCAAGTTTGCAGTCATACCTTAAGCAACGAGCAGACACCATTAAAGCATCGGGTTTTACCGAGTACAGTTTTAAAAACGAAGGGGTTTTTGTTGGCGACGCTCATTTAAGCGGCAAAATTGATAAGCTGATAGTTAACCCCAGTGAAAAGACCCTGATTATAGTTGACTACAAAACCGGCAAAAGCTATGAGCGGTGGGCCAGGGAAGCCAAACTCCATAAGTTCCGCCAACAACTCTATTTTTATAAGCTGCTAGTTGAGCGCTCACATACCTTTGCCGGCTATACAATTGAGGATGCTTACTTGGAATTTATCGAACCAGATAACAGTGGTAAAATTAGCGAACTGCATTTAAACTTCGATTCAGCCTATTTAAAGCATGTGGAGAAGCTTATCGAGGCTGTCTGGCAACACATCTTGCAGCTTAAATTACCGGACGTATCAGGTTATTCGCAAGACTTAAAAGGTATCGAACAATTCGAACAAGACCTTATTGACGGCACCATTTAAAGACATTAAAAAGCCGCCCGGGTATAAGAGCGGCTTTCAAAGTTAACTTAAAAACTTAACTTATTTCTTTTTCCGTGCAGCAGGTTTCTTTTTCGCAACTACTTTTGTGGTTGCGGTTACGCTACTTACACGAACAGCAGCAGTTGCTTCTGCAACTTCCGTACCGCTGAATAACATACTCTGAAC
>Ga0326728_10022021_pt1 | contig 11890 bp, 10 predicted proteins | sample MB3enrmetagenome_FD_207602 | JGI IMG/M metagenome (GOLD analysis project Ga0326728, IMG submission 207602) | Lab enriched peat soil microbial communities from McLean, Ithaca, NY, United States - MB31MN | ecosystem: Environmental > Terrestrial > Soil > Wetlands > Peat | place: USA: New York... | reverse complement strand
ATCTCTAGGACGGTTTCGTCGTCCGACAGAGGCGTAAAACGACCCGAGCGCATGACCTGAAAAAGCGGGGCACGGGAAGGAATGCGCAAGCTCCTGAGTCTTATGAAATGCGGGTTGATTTCACTCAGCACCCGTGCCGATTGCCTGGCGTGGTCTTCGGATAGCTCCTTTCCTCCAAGTCCGGGCATTATGTATTCCGAAAGCTCCATGCCGGCCTCGATAACCTTCCTGCCTGCCACTATCTGGCGTTTTGCGTCAACCCCTTTTTGAACCAACGCCAGCACGCGGTCGGACCCGCTCTCCATGCCCACGTGAATTCGGTCAAGCCCGGCCTCGCGGATTTGTCTCAGGTCGGCCGCACTCATTTTGGCAAGCGTACTGCTCCGAGCGTATGAGGTGATTCGACCGATCCCGGGAATTTTCCGCCTTATATGCTCAAGGGCCTCGACAATAACGGAGGCCGGGAGCACAAAGCTGTTGGCGTCCTGGATGAACACACTGCCTTTTCCCATGTAGCGCCAGAGGGCTATCTGCCGGTCAAAATCGTTGAAGCGCCTGCCGGTAAATACCTTTTCCAAAACCTCGCGGGTCATATCGCCCCCCTGGCCGAGGCTAAAGGAAAAGGCGCTGAGTTCCTCGTAGATCTGCGCTGCCGTATCGATGTCGGCCTTGATTTCTTCGACAGAGCGTCTGCTGAACTGTTTGCCCTTGTACACCGGGCAGAAGGCACACCTGTTCCAGGGGCAGTTCCTGGTGAAACGAAACAGCAGGCTTCCTGCCTCGCTTGGCGGACGTATCGGACCCTGTTCGTAGCATTTTTGTTCCATTGCGCAACCCCCTCGCCTGTCATCGGCCCTTTGCGGTTGTGAGCATCCGCCGCTAAAGCGCACATTCGGAGCAGGCAAGACAACTACCTGGAAAAATAACAGATCTTATGACTAAAGTATGGACGAAAAAGTGACATTCGTCCACCTTTCGGCCGAAAAATAAGCAAGCCGGCAGCCCCGGGATGAAGAATCGGCGGCAGGTTATCCTTCGCGGCGCGGAGTAAATTGGGGACAAAGCGCCCATTTACCGGTTTGCCCGAGTTTTTCGCTTGACACTTGCTCATTTGTTGTATTATGAGCGAAATCCGTATTGACAATGAGGAAAGCATAATGGCCGCAGTTCTTAAGAATTCTTCGATGGTGTGGTGGTGGCAGGCTTTTCGATGAGCCTGTCCACATAAGTCCCGTTGCGACATTTAAGGGCCGTGGGGCCAGGTTCAATTTTTTTAACCTGGTTTCGCGGCCTTTTTATTTTCCGGGCAGCTATGTTTTAAACGTTCGAGCATCCTGCAAAATTTGAGAAGCGGTTGCCGGAGCGTCAAAAGCGCGGGCGAGGAAGCAAGGCGGGCGGCAACACGGCGGACCGGCCCAGGTTATTTTGCAGGTAGACTCCCTCAACAGGCAAGGAGGAGAAGAAAAAATGGAGCAAATAAAGGTAGTCCTGGCAGACAATGAAATCCCGAGACAATGGTATAATATTTTAGCCGACATGCCGACACCGATGAGCCCGCCGCTGCATCCCGCCACGGGCAAACCGGTTGGTCCGGAGGACCTCGCCCCTGTTTTTCCCATGAACCTGATCGAGCAGGAAGTCTCGACCGAACGCTGGATAGACATCCCGGAACCGGTAATCGAAAAATACCTCCTGTGGCGTCCTTCGCCGCTTTGCCGGGCGCGCAACTTCGAGAAGCTCCTCGGGGCCCCTGTAAAGATTTACTACAAATACGAAGGAGCCAGCCCTCCCGGTTCTCACAAGCCCAACTCCGCAATAGCCCAGGCCTACTACAACAAGGCTTTCGGCATAAAGCGGCTATCGACCGAAACCGGAGCGGGCCAGTGGGGAAGCGCCCTCAGCATGGCCTGCGCGATGTTCGGCCTGGAGTGCAGGGTCTTCATGGTGAAAATCAGCTACGAGCAAAAACCTTACCGCCGCCTGATGATGGCCACCTGGGGGGCCGAATGCCTTTCGAGTCCGAGTGAAACAACAGGAGCCGGCCGAAAATACCGGGCCGAACATCCCGACTCACCCGGGAGCCTGGGAATCGCCATAAGCGAAGCAGTCGAGGACGCGGTCAGAAACAAGGATTCCCGCTATTCCCTTGGCAGTGTTCTCAATCACGTTCTGCTCCACCAGACCATCATCGGCCTGGAAGCCCAGAAGCAGCTTGCGAAATTGGGCGAATACCCCGATGTGGTAATGGGATGCGTAGGCGGAGGCAGCAATTTCGGCGGGATCTCCCTTCCCTTCGTGCGCGATAAAATCCATGGCAAACAAATATCCATCGTGGCGGCGGAGCCGACCTCCTGTCCGACCCTGACGCGCGGTCCGTTCGCCTATGATTTCGGGGATACGGCCATGATGACTCCGCTTCTGCCCATGCACACGCTTGGCCACGACTTCCAGCCCGAGCCGATCCACGCAGGCGGTTTGAGGTATCACGGAATGTCCCCGATAGTTTCCCATCTTTTACGGCAGAACCTCATCGAGGCAAGGGCCTATGACCAGATCGAGACCTTCTCGGCGGGCGTAAAATGGGCCAGGTCCGAAGGGGTAATCCCGGCGCCGGAGACCAACCACGTCATAGCCGCCGTAATACAGGAAGCCGAGCGTGCAAAGGAGGAAGGAAAAGAAAAGGTGATACTGTTCAATTTCAGCGGTCACGGTATAATTGATCTTTCCGCCTACGATGCGTTCCTTTCCGGGAAGCTGACACAGCACAAGTTGACCGATGAGGAAATTCAGCGGGCGCTCAAATCCATCGAAGGATTGCCAAAACCATGACAAGGGTTTACCGCAGAGAGCGCGGGGAGCAATAAACGAACATTTTCGTTTATTTGTCATCTCCGCGCTCCGCGGTGACGGGTACTGAGGGAAAGGATTTTGAAAACACAGGAAGATCTCTGGATAAGGTGCCCCAGGCTTGGTGGGGAGACGCCTTTCACATATTGCCTGAAAGAAGGCGGGGATATGCCCTGCGCGCGGATCGTTGTTTGCTGGCAGGCCTTCTTTCCGGTTGAAACGTACCTCAGGAAAATGCTTTCGTCTCGAAGATGGGAGGCGTTTACACAAAGAAAACCGCAGGAAAAGATTGCCTCCTTGCTCGAGTTGGTTGAGGAGGCGAAGAAAAACGACAATCAATAATGAGGAGTAAAAAGTAGAGTTCGAAATCGAACCGTGCAGAGCATGATCTCCTTATGGACTCTTATGGGTCAAGTGTTCAGGATCACTTCCCGACTCCATATGCCGCCAGACAACAGTCCACAGGCTTGCACCCGGGCCTTTTCACGTATGCGCACAGGCAACAGGCCTCCGTGTTGCTTTCAAGCTTTTTTTCTTCACCGGTTTTTCCTTCACGCATGAATTTCATTGTTATGTCCTCCTACACTGCCCAGGATATCTAATGACCCTCTACAGTTAAATATAATCACCGACACAGGGACTTTTTGACCTTGTCGAAAATTTGAACTGCCACCCGTAGAGAGGAGTAAACGGCCGATCGTTCGGTCCAGGCAAAAGAGTGGTTGACCAAGCCCCGATTGTGCGTCTATTTTCTTTCCGGAAGCGGAGACTCACTACGGGTTTTGGTTGCGGACCGGGGACCATGGCTGGAAAAGTTCCGATTCAATGGCATGGGTGGGTTGTGCTTGTCCTGGGCGCCCTGGCGGCTCTTACGGCCTCGAATCTGCCGGTGGGACGCCAGGTGGACCTCCTGGCCTATGATCTGCTGATGGCCGCGGCCCCTCGAACGCCTGCAGATCGAGACGATGTTGCCGTGGTGGGAATCGATGATGACGACACCATTGCCGATGCCGGGCTGAGGGAGGAAGTCAAGGACTTACCCCGGGTATTCCGGCGCAACTATCTTGCCAAAGTGATCGAGGCCGTTCTGGATGCCGGAGCCGCCGGGATAGGCCTCGATATCGTGCTCTCCGGTTCCGTATACAGAACCTGCGATATGGAGGCGGACCGCCAGTTAAAAAACGTTCTCAGGAAATCGAGGATGCTGCAACAACCGGTGGTCCTGGGCTTCTTCCCGGCAAGCCAGGGGAAAAAATCGGAGATGCCCCACGATTACTTCCTGCTCTCCGCGGACCGCCTCGCCTTTCTCAACTTCGATGAGGACCCTGACGAAAAGAGGCGTACAGTCTCTCTTTCGATTCACGGCAAAGATATGCTGGACCGGGACATTACGGTCAATTCAATCTCCTGCGAACTGGCCGGCCTTATCAAAAAAGATCTTGCGCCGGACAACCCTTCCCACCTGAAGATCGATTACAGGCTCGCGCCTGTTCCCAGGTATGCGTTCTGGGACGTCTATTCACTGGCGACCGAAAAAAACGACCTAAATGAATCGAGGCTCAGGGACGCCTTTGCCGGTAAAATAGTTTTTCTGGGTTACACGTTCAGCGTTGAAGACGAACACACCATTCCGGTGAGATTAAAAATTTTCCCGGGCGCCAAAGAGGCTTCCGACCGGGTTCACGGGATTTACATCCATGCCCTGGGGGCAAAGACGCTCCTTGCCGGCCGTATTTTAGAAGACGTTCCAGCCTGGCCCACCTGGACGTTGGCTGCCGTACTGGCTTTTGTGTCGGGAATGCTGTTTTTGATGCTGTCTCCCGCGCTGGCGGGGGCAGTCCTCGTTTTGCTTGCGCTTCTGACATGCTTTGGAATATACGATCTTTTCCTGTCATTCCAGGTGATGAGGGCCGCTCCAGCGGCATTCGGTCTCTTTATTCCGGGCGCATTCACCGGAGTTTACCGCTACAGCGTTCAGTATCGGCAGTTCCGCTATGTGAAACGATTGTTCAAGAGTTACGTAAATCCTCACGTCCTGCAGCAGATCCTCGACGATCCCAAATCCGCTCTTTTTGAGGGGCAGCGGGTCATCGTGAGCGTCATGTTCACCGACATCAGGAATTTTTCCACACTCTCGGAGGTCTTGGACCCACAGGTTGTCGTCTCGGGGCTCAATCGGTACCTGAGCGAGATGACCGAGGCGGTTGTGGGGACGAACGGCTATCTGAACAGATTTATCGGCGACGGCATCCTGGCGATCTTCGGGGCCCCGAATGCTTTGCCCGACGATGGCGCCTGGGGCGCCGTAAGGTGCGGACTGGACATGCTCGACCGCCTGCAGAGGCTCAATCTGTCCGAAATATTTCCAGGAATTCCCGAGATCGGGATCGGGATCGGTGTTCATACGGGGGAGGCTATCGTAGGCAATATCGGATGTTATCAAAAACTGGACTATTCGATAACCGGAGACACGCCCAATGTTGCATCGCGCATCGAAGGAATGACCAAGGTCTACAAAGTTCCCTTTCTGATAAGCGAGTCCACTTACGAACGTGTAAAAGACCGGATCGAGGCCAGGTTTGTCGACACCACCCAGGTCAAGGGACGCAAGGAACCGGTCAATCTCTATGAGGTCGTGTCTCTTAAGGCGGGCGTAAATCCCACCGGCGCCTGAGGCAAGGCGCATGAAGGCGCTTGAGTCTATTCCCGGGATAGTGGTAATAGTGTCCGGACTTTCACAAACACGAATGCCCGCGTTTCAGGCGCAACCGGCTCAACTTTTTGTCAAGGCGGTGGTTTCAGCAACTTAGATAAAAGAAGCAGCGCAAAGTCTTTTTGCCCCTCATGAATCATCGAGGGAATTTACGAATCGAGTTGACACAATCCCCAGGGAGGCCAATGGAGATGAGACGAAAAGTGCTGAAGGGCATACTTGGCGCATTAGGGATTTTGCTTTTGTGGTCCTCCTCTTCATTCGCCCTCAGTTCGTGGAAAGTCTGCGACCTATCGGGTGAAGTATTTTTGACCCGAGGCAATGACAGGACTGCAGCCGCCATCGGATCGGACATAGCTTCGGGAGACACATTGACGGTAAAGGGCGGGGCGTGGATTGAACTCGTGTCCACCGGCGACTGCCATGTGTGGGAACTCAAGGGAGATCGACAATATAGCTTCACGGAGCATGAGGTAATGAGCCGTGAAGGCGATAAGGTCCCACCGGCTCACTGCCTTGCGGTTTGTTTCAACCCTGCCGGATTTTCGATGGGGAAAGCGCAAAGAATTGGGGGCATGATAGAACGAGGGGGATCGGTCGATGATGAACTGGTTGAGACGGGATCGAACGCAGCGCTGATTAACCTCATTATTCTCCATGCTTTGGGCGGGCAGAACATCGAAAAAGCCAGACCCTACTATGAGACTCTGAAACAGCGAGCCCCAGGGTCCAAGTTTGTTGAAAGCGTATCAAAGGTTTTCGAAACAAAAGCTCCTGCACAGAGGTAGGGGCCGGGCTCAATTTTGCCGCCGCGGGTTTATTTTCTCCCGCGCCGACTTGTTCCTATTAATAGTACGGCCGCTCTATTTCAGCCGACCTGTAACTGTTTTGTAACTGCTTTGGTGATATCGCAGTTTTCAAAATGACAATTTGCGGGCGGCCCCGCCGACTGCCCGGTTGAGAATGCGATGGGGAGACATGTTGTGACATTCGACCAGGTTATTAACCGGGAAAAGATACAGGAGTTGATAGAAGGGGGATCCGGAAAGGGTGTCAAGGTTGGCATCCTTGACAGCGGGGTTGATTTCACCCACCCCGCCATTGCGAATGCCGCGCACCGGTCCTTCGAGGTACGAGAATTCCAGGGTAATTTTGTAGCCCGCGAGGGACCGGGAACGGACGTGCTGGGGCACGGCACCATGTGCGCGGGCGTAATTCACGGGATCGCGCCTGAAGCCGAACTGTATAATATCAAGACCCTCGACGAGCGCGGGCAAAATTCTCCCGGCAAGGTCATTTCCGGACTCCAGTGCGCCATTGCCCAGGGTCTGCATGTTCTCAACCTGAGCCTGGTCTCCCTTAACATGTCCAGAAACACCATTGTCGATATGCTCTACTGGGTGGAAAAAGCCTACTACAATGGGATGATTCTTGTCGCAGCCACGGACAACAGGCAAAAACGGGGGTTTCCCGGCGATTATTCATCCGTGATCGCTGTTGATTTTCAACATTTTCCCGATTTCAGATCATTTAACTACTTTCCGGGTAAAGCGGTTGAAATTGAAGCCAAGGGTGTTTACGTCCAGGCGCCGTTTCCGGGAAATACGTACATTTCGACAACCTGTACGAGCATTGCCTGCCCGCATGTTACCGGCTTGGTGGCGCGTATTCTTTCCACTATGCCGGGCCTCACATCCTTTCAGGTAAAAACGATCCTGATGGCGGCAAGAGCCAACGGCGAGAAAGCATAGGAGGCTATATGGACATCCTTGAAGCAATTGAGAGGATAAGCAAGTCGATTGAGACCTTGTCCAATGAGGTCATGGGGTTGAAGGTTATGGCCGCCGGAGCTTCACCGCCGGGTCCGTATTCCTCGCGCACGGAATCAGGAGGGGCCGACGACCAGGTCAAGATCGTCTTGAGTTATCTTGCAATGAACCCCGGCATGGAAAGAGATGAAATGATCAATACGCTCCTGACCTGCGCCATGAATGTGGTCAGGGCGGAAGGGGCGGCGCTGTGTCTCTATGAAGACAAGAAAGACGTGCTTGTCTTCCGGGCCGCGGTGGGCATCGCCGCCGACCAGATCATCGGCTTCGAGGTGCCCCTGACCAACTCACAGCACGGCATTGCTTTTCGAATGCGCCAGGTCATCTCGTCCACTCCAATGAACAGGGAGATCGACGCAACTACGGGCGAGCACTATCGCAACGTCCTGGTTGCCCCTCTACTGGTAAACGATGAGGCTATCGGTACGCTGTCGGCCGTTAATAAAAAGACGCAAGAGCAGTTTACCCCGCAGGACATCGAGGATTACACAGGTTTTGCCGAAGTGGCTGCTCATATTATCCGGCAGCGCCTGCGCGAATGCAACCTCAAGCAGATCATCGAAGGAGAGGCCGCCGCAATTCCCGTGGAACTCTCAGGGGTCAAGAGCCTGACGGACGATATGGACCTTTTGGAGATAATCAGGAACATAGTCACAATAGGGCGCAGGTCCCCCGAAATGATTCCTTTGTGCAGGCAACTTATCGGCGCCTTGGCAAACATGGATTGAGCGCGCCGGGGCGCGCGTCCCGCGCTGCTCTATTTGAGTTCTTTCGAGTAATCGCGTTCAACAGGCACAAGGCCTGCAAGACGTATTTTTCGGTGAGACCCATATCGGATTGCTTCAATGGAGAGGGCGTCATGACACTTGTAAAGGGCCCGGACGGCACTTTGTACGATGTTCCCGATGGAAATCTTGAAAAATATGAAATCGCCCCTGAAGACCTCGTGGATAAAATGGAGGCCTCCGGCGTGAAACCTCCATCCGGGATCAATCCGCAACAGAGAGGACACCAGGTCCCGCAGATGCGCCTCTGTTTGAAGCGCTAATTCGTAAACCTTCAGTGCGTGAGCAGCGCCGGAAGTCTCTACAGCCCGGTCCGGCCCTGACCCCTCGCGAGGTGGTTTCGATGCGTATCGAATCCTTTTTTGAACCGATCGTGTATGTGACGGCCAAGGTAACGCATGGCTGCAACCAGAAATGCAAGTATTGCAAGGTGGATTCGTTATCCAAAGCGGCCATGAAGATGTCACTGGAAACCGCCAAAAGAGCGGCGCGCCTCCTGATCGAAAATTCCACCTTCTCCTCCCTGTGGTTCAACATGCACGGAGGGGAGCCCCTGCTCATGCCGGACGAATGGATCGAAGAGGTGGTCTGCCATGCCTCGGAGCTTGCCGCCAGGCATTCCAAGCAGGTCAAGTTCCCCATAGCCACCAACGGCACCCTGCTGTCCGAGGAGCGCCTCGTCAAGCTCCACAATCTGGGAATTGACTTTTCCATGAGCTGCGACGGTCCTCCCGGGATACATAATATCATGCGCGGCCGTGGTGCAACCGTTTACAAAACCTACCGATTGTTCAAGAAGCATAAGATCCGCGTTGGCATAATGGCGGTTATCAGCCGGGGCAATTATGACAAGATGAAACAGATCATGGATTGGTACCGCGAGCTGGGGATTCGCGCTTTTCTGTCAAATTTCGTAGAAGCCCAGGGACGCGGCGTCAACAATCACCTTTTGAACCCACAGGAAATGTATGAAAGCGGGGTTCAAATTCTGGATCACATGTGCGAAACCGGCATTTCGGTATCCAATGACGACATGTTACGCAAGGCCGTCTGGTTTGTGCAAGGCCGAAACAATGGTGACGCTCTTGCGTGTCCGAACATAGAATGCCACGCCGGCAGGCACATGGTTGCAGTTGATATGGATGGGAGCATTACGACTTGTGGAAGTGCCGATACTTCAGATTACCTGCTCGGTCACATTGACCACGATATAGACGACGATCAATATAAGAATGTGCTCCATCGATTTCATGATAAAGGAAGATGGATCATACGCTGTTTCGACTGCCCGGCAAAACGTATTTGCAGTCATGGTTGTACCACAGCCTGTAATAAATCAAGTGACTACAGGGAGAACATGTGTCAGTATACGCGCATGATATGGACACATCTATGCGAGTATCCTGAAAAGGCAAATTACATAAATGATATAATAAGCGGACGCAAGGCTCAATGTGTATAGTGGACAGTGGAGGGTGAGCCGACAAATACTGAGCAATTCGAAAAAAGGAGAAGATTATGGCCGTTGTGAGAAGTCTGGAAGGAACATTTTACGACATCCCGGACAGCGAACTCGAACAATACAAAGTTCCAGCCGACCAGGTGAAGTCCCTGATGGAAGCAGCGGGGCAGAGACCACCGCAGAACCCGGCACAGCGGCCGGGCCAGCAGGGGCAGCAGGGCCAGGGCAAAGCGCCCGGCGGGTGTCCGCAGATCCTCGTCCAGTTCATAACGCAAGCGCCCGGCGCCCCCCCACCGAGGCAGGAACAGGCGCCACCGCAGGCGGAAGGCGAAGAGGAGAAGGTCGAACCTCAGTGGTACTGGGTAAACTGGGCGAATTGGGCAAACTGGCACAACTGGTACTAACCGGTCTCCCGGGAACGGTGAAATCGCCACAGTTTGCGGTGTACAATGGACGGTTTGCACGCAAAGCCGTGTTTTTGACGTCGAAGAACGCGAAGGAACAAAAGCAGAATACAGCCTGGGCCGCGGGTTTTGTGGGTCTTCTGGCAGACAGGTACAGGTTAAATACGTTACCGGGAAGTTGCGCCGGCAGCAGCGGGAACCGAGGAGCCGAAGCACGAAGGAAGCCCTGTCCCTGCTGCTCGCTACCGCCGTTCTCCTCTTTCTCTTTCTTCGCGTCTTCGCGTGCAAAATATTGGAGGCATAAGACCCGCCCTCAGATATTTTCTCAAAGGAACATTCGATAAGGATCTTGTGCATGGAAATGCAAAATCCACAAGGGATGCCCGGCATTGAACAGTTATCCGTAGAGCAGAAGGTTTCAAACGCCCTATTTTTTGTCAAATATTTAAAACCGGTTTTATGGATTCTGATATTGGTTGTTGCGATCAATTTGATATCGGCTTCCAGTTTAATACCTATTATGGATTTTGGAAGGATTTTGACCGATTACTTCGGGGAACGACGATCCGTGGTGTGGTCTTTCATAGGTTTATTTACTGCTCCGCAGAATTCCATCTATGTTTACGTCATTTTGGCAGCGCTGCTTACGGTCATTTCGGGCATTGTCACGCTTATATCCAATTATTGCGGCAGTTACGTTCGAGAGTTCATGTTGAGAAATCTGAGGCTCGACGTCTACAAGAGCATCGAGCATCTGAACATGCAATCGGTAAACAGAAGGGGAGCGGGAGATTACGTACAGGGAATTCACCGGGACGTTTACGCGGTGGATCAATTGTTCAGCGAACTCTTTAACAGGACCCTGCCCCAGGCCATATTCGCCGGCGTCGCTTTCGCCGTTTTGCTCAATATCAACTGGGCTCTGACCCTGATATTATTCGCATCCGGGTTCGTGCTCTTTCCGATTTTCACCGTCTGCAACAGGAGGGTCAACCATCTTTCAGGGTACCTGAGGTTCGCCTTCACCGTCATGTCGGACCTGTTGATAGAGACCGTGGGCGGGTTTCGGGACATTGTCGCAGGGGGGCGATTCGACCGGTTCGCGGACCGGTTCGACGATACTCTGAAAAGATCGCAGGGCAGCGCGGTCAACATAGCATGGTGGGGCCAGGTCGGGGGCATATCGACAACGTCTCTGATGAGCCTTTTCAGCGCAGTCCCGATCATCGTGGTGATTCCCCAACTGTTGAAGGCGCACGCCGCGGGCCAGCCCGCAACGGTTTCCGCCCTGATCGGCGCCACTATATCGTATGTGCTGTTTCTTCAGCAGCTTCTGCAGATCTATTCCGTTGTATACAATTTTCTTCAGCAGGCGGCCCTGACTTCCCCAAGCTTTCAAAGCCTCCGGATGATGCTGACACCCGAACCCGGGAGATTTGCCCAGATCGCTCCCACGAAATCCGACAGGTTTCCAACACGGTTATCACCCGTTCGATCGATCCGGTTCGACGGCGTCTCGATGGCCTTCAACGGCCGTCCTGTCTTTGACGGACTGGATTTTGCGATACCGGGAGGCAAGATTTCGGCCATCGTGGGGCAAAGCGGTTCGGGGAAGACCACCATATTCAACCTGCTTTTGCGTCTTCTCGACCCGACGAACGGGAAAATTTTGATCAACGACAAATGTCTGGAATCCATCGATGAGAAACAGCTCAAAAAAATAATGGGGCTTATTCCCCAGGACCCCTTTATTTTTAACTGTTCCCTTCGTGAAAACCTCCTCATGGCCTCATCCGACGGATTGGACGAGAACTTGATCGACAGGGCCATAGACCTGGCGCAACTCCGTG
>Ga0326728_10022020_pt1 | contig 11890 bp, 11 predicted proteins | sample MB3enrmetagenome_FD_207602 | JGI IMG/M metagenome (GOLD analysis project Ga0326728, IMG submission 207602) | Lab enriched peat soil microbial communities from McLean, Ithaca, NY, United States - MB31MN | ecosystem: Environmental > Terrestrial > Soil > Wetlands > Peat | place: USA: New York... | reverse complement strand
ATGCACGGCGACCCAGCCCAGTACCATGGTCCGACTCTCTTCGCAACTCAATCCACACATAAGCTCCTCGCCGCCCTCTCACAAGCATCATTCATTCACATTCGGGAAGGGCGCAAACCGATCGATCACGCACGCTTTAACGAAGCATTCATGATGCATTCATCGACTTCCCCTCAATACGCAATCATAGCCTCAAACGAAGTGTCGGCAGCAATGATGGATGGCGTCGCAGGAAAGGCCATCACCACTGAGGCTATCAAGGAAGCGGTTGCGTTCCGTCGAATGATTGGGCGCATTCGCAAGGAATTCTTATCCAAAGGGGAATGGTTCTTTTCCGCATGGAACGCGGAGGAGGTTAAAGACCCGACCTCTGGAAACCGTATTCCCTTTGAAGATGCTCCCGAAGAGTTACTCATCAACGATGCAGACTGCTGGGTTCTACATCCAGGCGATACATGGCATGGTTTCGAGAACCTCGAAGATGATTACTGTATGCTTGACCCCATCAAGGTATCCATTGTTACTCCTGGAGTTAACGCGAATGGCTCTCTCGAATCAACAGGAATCCCCGCTACTCTAGTAACCGCTTACCTCGACCAAAACGGAATTATCGTAGAAAAGACAACCAACTTCACTATACTTTTTCTTTTCTCCATCGGCGTTACACGCGGAAAATGGGGCACCTTAGTGAACACGCTCCTCAAATTCAGACATGACTACGACAATAACACGCGACTCACTGAAGCACTACCAAACTTGGTGGCAGCGCATCCCAAGAATTACTCTAGCATAGGCCTTCGCGATTTGGCGGACGAAATGTTCACGCAGATCAAGAAAAATGGCCAAACTCAACTACTTGAAGACGCGTTTTCCGCACTACCCTCCCCAATGATGACTCCTGCTGAAGCGTACAGGCATTTGGTGCACAATGAGATCGAGCGCGTCTCCATCGATAAAATGGCTGGACGTGTCGTAGCAACAGGCGTTGTGCCGTATCCGCCCGGTATCCCGATGCTTATGCCCGGTGAAAGCGCAGGACCGGATAACGGTTCCCACCTGAACTACTTACGTGCTCTACAATCATGGGATCGTAGTTTTCCAGGCTTTGAACATGATATTCACGGTGTAGAAAGCATCGATGGGACATATTTCATCTCCTGCGTCAAGAATAAGGATTAGCTATGCTGAGCGTCCATACAGAGTACGCTACCTACCTGGCAATCTACAGTTTAGCGCCTCTTAGTTTCTTTCCTTCCAAACCCCCTCAGCAGCTCGGCAAAGGAAAAAATTCGGCGAGCCGATCAATTCTCTGGCATCTAAGAAATTGGTTCTCATGTTCAAGAATTGTCTTTGGTGTGCAGGCTAGAACCATGAATAGGAAACTGTTTAGAGAAAGATAGAAGCATGACGGTCGCATGCCTCAGAAGTTCAAAGGGCGTCCTCCTCGGCCTAGGGTTGAGGGGCTCGCTGACCTTGTTTTTGGGCTTTCGCTTTCTTTAGGGGCTCTGGCTCTGGTTGTAAGTCCACCCAGCAGCGATTCGGAAATTAATAGCCACATACTCGTGTTTGTCTTCGCATTTTTGATTCTGATTACAATATGGATCAACTACACGGCGTCCATGTCCGTGTTGCCCATCGAGTCGAGGCTGGTCGTGGTGCTCAATGTGATAATGCTGCTTTTAGTCGCGCTTGTTCCCTTCCTATTGAATGTCGTAGAACTCTCCAATTCCTCGCTGACCGTTGCAGGGAACCTTGCAATTCGCAATTATGCGGCCACTCTATTTACTGTCGATCTCTTCGGATTGCTGCTGGTACTCGGACTCTTTTACTGGATCCTGGAGCAGAAGGAATCAAAATTGCGTACTCCACGCCTGTTAAGGCTATACAAGAACGGTAGAAATCTAATGTTCATCTTAGCTGGAATCATGCTGCTCTCTGCGGCACCTATCTTCTCGTATGTGATTCTCGGCAACCCAGTCAGGTTCTACGTTTGGTATGTGCCGATCATACTCTTTTGGCTGAGAAGATTGACTGGATTTCGTTTCTAGTCTAAGATCATTGTCGGACAATAAGGTTCTCTCTGGTGTGGAAAGGACGCCAGGAAGCCCAAGTACACAAAACTTCTGCGGTTACGTTAACTCTCTAGCTCACGGTCATCTTACTACTAGCACTGAGCTGGCTGCGTGATTCACAACTCCGTTCGACACGCTGCCGAGCAAGAGTCTCTTGAAGCCGCCCGACCCTTTTCTCCCGACGACTATAAGATCAATCGCCTGACTTGATGCGTAGTCTGTTAAACCCCGAACTACCGAAGTAGCGCCTTTGAGAACTCTCTCCCGAACTTTCACTCCTAGCGGTGTTGCGATGGATACCACTTTGTCAATCCACTCTTGAGCGTCTCTCGTGGCGTACTTGTAGTATCCCTGCAGTCCATCGATGTTCATGCCTGGAGAAGTCAAAGTCTGTGTTGGCATGAATGCGTGGGCAGGTGTTTGAATTACGGAAACAACTAGCAGGGTCGCTTCATTGCGTTTTGCCAGTCTGACCGCAACCCTTGCTGCCCTGAAGGAGCTCTCGGATCCGTCCACTGCGACAAGTATCCGCTTGAACACTCTATCTGAGTCGACATGGCTCTCCGTCTTTAATCGATCCTTTCTCTGCTTACTCAAACACGCACCACACTCACTGTTTATCCTCAAACAGCGACAAATTAACATTGGGCCACTTAGGAGTCAAAGGAAAACATTCTCCGAATCGAGGAGGCTGAACATAGTTCGCGGTATATGGCGCTGTCTTGTGATTTGGAAGAGTTCAGAGCCTCACGACGCGAAATAGAGAGAGATGAATCCAGCCATCAGTCGCTAGCTCTAGAGCGATATCATGTTGTGAGCCGTTCCTTCTCAAGTGCGGCTAGAATGTCACTCTCTGACACAATGCCGATGATGCGTTTCGGTTTTGATCTATCGACGATTGGAACCCTGGGAACTGCGGCTCCGTGCATGATGTCCAAAACCTGCTGCACCGGTGTGTCTGGATACGCTGAGTGAACATCTTTGCTGCAGACATCAATGACCTTAGTTTCGTATCTTTTTTCCTGTGGTATACTATTGATTTCGTTAACCGATATCATTCCCACTAATCCGTCCTTATCCACAACGGGGAACGTTCTTAGTCGATATTGAAACAGGTATTCCTCAATGAAGTCTAGGACTGAGATTTCCGCTGGCACCGCGATCACTTTCTCGGTCATGACGTCCTTTGCCTGCAGATGAGCGATTTGAGTGATGTCTATTTCAGCTCGGAGTTTCTGATATTCTGAAACTGAGGCTTCCCCTGAGACCGCGTAGGCTACTGCGGCGGCTACTAGGCTGGGTATCAGGTAGCTGGGGCCGAAGGTGGTCTCGGCGACGAACGCGACGGCAGCAAGAGGCGTCTTGTAACCCGCGGCTAGGAACGACGCCATCCCCACCGCAACAAACAAGGCAACCCTTGAGGGTGAAAACATCTCTCCGAACAATCCACCCAGCGAAGCGCCCATGACTATTTGCGGAATGAAGATGCCCCCGACGCCAGTGCTTCCCAAGGTGAATGATGTCGCGAGCATCTTCATCACAAACAGTGACGAGAGAGTGACCGGTGAGATGCCTGGGGTTTGTGCCAGTTGGACTAAGTCATAGGAAAGTCCCAGCGGGTAAGGATGATGGAACATTAACACGCTTACGATTCCTATCACCGACACCACAGCGGCGCCAACTAATGCTCTGTAGTAGAACTTACCGCTCAGCCTGGAAACAGCCCGACTCACGTTCCTGTAAACCGCGATGAAAACCAAGGCAGCCACTCCACAAATTAGCCCCAAGACGGCTGATGCTCCTATGTCCACGAAACCGAGAGAAGGAATCCCAGGAAAACGAAATAGAGGCTCAGAACCATCGATTCCCACTAGAGTCAAGTATGACACGACAGCCGAAAGGAGTGACGGAACGAGCGCATCATGCGCAAGATCGTCCTTGAATGGAACTTCAAGCGCAAAGATGATTCCTGTCAACGGAGCCTTGAAAACTGCGCCAATGCCAGCCGCTGCTCCCGCTAGGATCAAGATGCGCTTGTCATCTCTCGTCAGACCCACTCGTCGCAGCCTCGACCAAACCCACTTTCCGATAACGCCACCAGCATATACCGACGGTCCCTCCTGCCCAGCACTACCTCCCAGACCAATTGTGAGAACTGCGGCGACCATCTTTTGCGGAAAAGAACGCTGATCAAGTATCTCCTCAGGCACATTGTAAGCCTTGACGATTTCCTCGGTGCCTGAGCCAAGATGGTTGGAACATTTTGTCAACAAGTATCCGCTAACAATGAAGGCGGTCGTGGAGAGAGGAATTATGAGGTAGGGATTCTCCGAGAGTAGCGCTGAAAAGTATGTCCAAAGCTTAAGGTTGGTGACATAGTCGAAGAGTGCAACCACAAATCCAGTTAGCAATCCGAGTACTGAAGATAGAACCACCCATTTCTCGATGTATCGAAAGAATGGCTCGCGTGTGCGGAGCCTGGGTGGCTTTAGGTATTTCATCAGTAGCCCCATTGCGGAGCCTCACGATTCTATAGGTTTGGTATTGGCCTCGGATAAAAGGAAGCACCGACTTCTTAAGACGTCCAAGCAATGCGCTGGTTGATGAAACGTTGTCCCGTGGCGAGTTTGCTAGCGCTTTTCTCCTGGCGCCGCGGTATAGTGACAACGAGATTGGTATGCTCGGAGACTTGTCAAAGACGCCTCTCTAGCTTAAAGAATAGCGCAGTGTGTTATGGGGTGGGTGTCGGTTTGGCAACTGTGAGGGAGTTGGCTGCAAGAATCTTAGATCTATTTCGGGAAAAAGCCAAGAGCAAGGGTGCGGCGGAAATTTCTGCTACGTCGCTGTACAAGGCGTTTGAGGGCGAAGGTTCACACGATATGGTTCAAGACGCGATCCGCTACCTACTCGACAGGGATTTCATAGCGCCACACAGTTACAGTTTAACAGCTAAAGGCATGGTCAAGCGAGTAGGCAGCGAAAGAGAAGAAGGGTCTAGCTGAAGAAACGCGCCCACAACGACTCCGTTTGAGCTATACGGCCTGATAGCTGACTCGAGGGGCGGGACGCTTTGGGTCTACGTGGATAGCGATGTTACTAAATGGCCCAGATCTCGTATCCGGTCTCTTTCATGTAGCGTTTATGTTCGGCGACGATTTTATCGAGCCTTCCGTCGTCGAGGGCCTTGCATATGTCTTCGAAGCTGGATACGTCAATGATGGGGGGTTCGCCGTAGTGGTACCATTTCCATTGGGAATCTGAGGGTGTGAAACTTTGGTCTCGGTTCCAGTGGTGGTCATACCATTCGATGTGTTCCCATAATGTTTCGGCGGTCCATCCGTTCTTAATTAGAGTCTTGTATTCTTCGCCGTATGGGCATTTGAAGAAGTTTAGTACGTCGCACGTTCGGTCGCCGGCTCCTCCAAGCTCGCTGAAGAGTCGTAGTCGCGCCTTTTGCATTGCGTGTTGTCGTCGGAATTTCTCGGCTTCAAGTTTTTCGCATCCGTCGTAGAATTTCTGTCTGGCTTCTTCGCCGCCCTGGTTCGCCCACACCTTCGTCGCCCGATCTATGTCCTCTCTTGCGGTTCGGGCTTGTTTGATGGCGCAGCGGCAACATGTGCTCCATGCGAATGTGGGGTCTTTGATCTGGTTGAGTAGGGCTAGGTAGTCGGTTGCCCATTCTTGTGGCATACTTGTGTCGTTGAATAGGGTTATGATGTAGGAGTCTGGGAAGGTTGACCAGTCTGCCCACTGCCACTTGTCTGCGGGTACGACTCGTCTGCCTCGGAACTTCCAAACTCGTGGGCTGTCTTTAATCTTCTTTCGGAGTTGTTGGATGTTCTTCCTGATCGATTCCTTGCTCATCGCTAAGCCGTTCCTCTGTCAGTTGTTTGAGGTTTTGGATTTCCTTCTTCAGGCCTTCGATGTCTACGTCGCGGAGGATGGAGTTGCAGGCTTGGCCTGCGGCTATGACGATTCTGGACCATTTGATTCGGTCTGGGGGAGGCGTCTTGGGGTGGGTCACTCGGTCTAACGCAATTTCTAGTACCGCACGTAACTGTTTGATGAGCCATTCGCGGGTCGTGGGATCGACCGTGCCCTCACTCTCCACCGTCGACGTTAGCTCATTGGGGGTTTGCCTCATGCTTGGTTCTCCTGTGCTCCTGGTTGCGTCTGGGCTGTTCGGGTTCGTTGAGGCGGTGTAGGATTGAGTCGCATATCTCGCTGACCATAAGTTCAGCCTCCCCATGCGGCAGGGGTTTCGGGGTGTCGGCGCTCAGCTTGTGACTCACTTCTTCAGGAGGCAGCTGATTTTCTCCTGCCTGAATCATCTCCCTAAGGGTTCGAGATTTACGATCCTTGTCCATACTGCCTCACAGTCCTCCGAGTCCGATTTCAATGATGAGGCGGGTGGAAGTATTCGGGTCAGACACCAGTTTCATCGCTTAGCCGTTGATGCGTTAGCTCGAGAAACCTTGTGAATGAGAGTAACACTCGACACAAAATATACTGGTCTCTCTCCACAGAACAAAAGAGGTGGGCGGTTTATGCGCAGCCTTCGCCTTGGGAAGCTCAGTCTCGTCTCGTTCACGTGCTACGCAGGGGACATCCGAAGGCAGCGCGGTCGCTGCTTTGCAGTCCCTGTCCGCCACATAGGTACTTGATGGTTGCTTCTTCTCTCGCTCGCCTGTCGGAGACGTAGCGCACGATTTCGGACACGATTATAAGTACCTTATAGTCACTTATAGTAGACCTTAGATGACTACGACTATTCCGTTGGAGAAGGAAACAAGAGAACGGTTGCGGTCTCTTGGAAGAAAGGGTGAGACATACGATCAGCTCATAAAGCGACTGATCTCGCTGGCCGAATATGAAGAATTCATGACGATGCAATACGAACGTTTGAAGGACAAGAAAGCCTTCGTTTCCTTGGACGAGATCTGATGCCCTACGAGGTTAAGCTTCACCGGGGGGTTGCCAAGACTCTTGCGGGAATGCCCCCCAAACTTCGCTCCAGCATAGTCGGAGCCTTACGCACTCTGCAAATGGATCCATTTCAGCGGCGTTCCGGTGCAGATGTTATTCGACTAAAGGGAACGAGAGGAAGAGAAGACCTTTTTCGCCTCAGAATCGGTGACTACCGGGCGATCTACGCGGTCGAGGGCAATGTGGTTTACGTGACGGACCTGTTTCATAGAGGGAAAGGTTACTGAACTCGGAAGAAATTCGTTGAAACGTCTGTGACACCAGTTTCATCCCTGGCCGTTACCCTCGGCCGAGAAAAATCGCAACCGGGACTCGTCATTCTCTCGATAGCGTCCCGGAAGTTTTCTCGAGGCCTCGTCTGGGATGGGGATGTTCTTGGTCCCGATGGTTTGTCGTGTGTATGTGTGCTCTAACTTGCTTCTTGCTGCAGGGGGTCTGAGGGTTTGCGCTCGCCTCGCGATCTATTAGGATGGGGGTGTCTAGAGCCAGGTTCTTGTTACGCCTTTGATCTCGTCGTAGTGAGGATCATCCGATAGGATCTTGGCTTTCTTCGCTAGGGCTGTTGAGGCGATTATGCAGTCGCCGGTTGGTATGGTTGGGTGTGTGCTCTTCAGGAGGCCTGCTTCTTTTGCTATCTCGGCTGTGAGGTCGGTGATTGTGAGGCCGCTTCTCTTGAGGGATAGGTATCTGAGGGTTGCTTCCTCTCTCGCTCGCTTGTCGGAGACGTAGCGCACGATTTCGGTGACAACTATCGTGGGTATGATACCCGTTCTCTTCTCCACCATGCTTCTGAGCCGCTTGGAAACCTTCGACTTCATCTCCTGGTTGTCGGAGAGAAAGTACTCGAGTAGGAATCTTGAGTCGATGATCTCCAAGACTCCTAGTATTCCTCCCGCATTCGCTCGACAATCTTCCGGGCCTCTGCTGGCGTGCCATACTTTGCGTCCACGCCCGCCAGCTCCATCAGGTCAGGCACTCGGCGAACCAGCAGTCCGTGTTCACTCTCCTCAATCACCAGGTCGTCGCCCTCTTTGATGCCGAGCTTCATTCGCTGCTCCATAGGAAGGGTTGTTTGCCCCCTTCTCGTGACCTTCACCACCACTCCCAACGCTCATCCCGACATGGTATGACGTTATCCTACTCTATAAGTGAATTCCTATTTAGAAACACGAATCCTGAATAATGCCACTGCGACGTTCGCGTTTGACAGGGGGCTCGGGCTCACGGCCAATCGGTTCATCCCTACGACGAAACGTAATCGCTAGCCGTTACCCTCACCCAAGAAAAAATCCACAAACAACCCCAAAACAAACCCCACCCCCCAGACGAAACGCAAAACAGAACGTTTCACGTCAACCAGTTCCCCTCAACCATACCGCAGCTCCGCTGGGATGGAAAAGTGAAACTAGTGGGTTATGGTGTGGTGTTTGGTTCGCACCGTGCATAGGCCTCGAATTACGCCCGAGTGTGGGTTTCATTTTCAGTTCAACACCTTGAGCGATTGGGGGCAGCGCGCTAAACGCGTCGACCGAAGTCTTCGTGCTTACACGCCTGCTCCATCAAACCCATCTTCTTTGGGAGCCCTCGTCCAACCCTGACGCCCGTTACCGAGTGTCGTGGGTTAGAATGGCTGCCTTTTTTCGGGAGAGGCTTCGAGCTTAGATGCTTTCAGCCCTTATCCTCGACAGCGTGGCTGCCCGGCAGTGCCCTGTCGGACAACCGGTAAACTAGAGGCTGCGATACCCCGTTCCTCTCGTACTAGGGGCGCCTTCCCCTCAGGCAACCAGCACTTCCAGCAGGTAGAGGCCGACCTGTCTCGCGACGGTCTAAACCCATCTCGCATTCCCCTTTAATCGGCGAACAGCCGCGCCCTTGGACCCTGCTGCGGGCCCAGGATGGGAAGGGACGACGGCGGAGAACCAATCCTCCTCGTCGATGGGGACTCTCAGAGGAGACGAGCCAATTACTCCCGGGGTAATTTTTCTGTCACATCCAGCCCCCAACAATGGGGACATGAATGATCGCTAGACCCGGCTTTCGCCTCTGGATGCCTTGCTGATGAGCATCCAGTCAGCCCGGCTTTTGGTCTTGCCCTCTACTCCCGGTTTCTGTCCGGGATGAGCCGAGCTTTGGGCCCCCTTGATATTTTTTCAAGGGGGTGCCGCCCCAGCCGAACTGCCCGCCAGCCGTTGTCCTGCACACTAAGGTACAGTTAGGAATGCGACCGCAGATAGGTGGTGTTACATTGTCGCCTCCATCAACCCCAAAGAGTTGACTTCGAAGGCTCCCACCTACGCTCTGTACCCGCAATCACATCCCAGCGACAGGTTGCAGTAAAACTCCACGGGGACTTCTCGCCCCGCTGGAAGACCTTGGACTGTTCGTCCAGGTTGTGGGTTCACCGGGCCCTAGGCGGGGACAGCGGGGAAGTCGTTAATCCATTCATGCACGTCGGAACTTACCCGACAAGGCATTTGGCTACCTTAAGAGAGTCAGAGTTACTCCCGGCGTTTAGCGGCCCTTAGCTTGGTTGAACCCGAGTTTCAGGTACCGCCACTGGCCAGGACTCAGGAACCGTTCACACGTTTTCACGCTGGCGGTTCCCTGTGTTTTTATTAAACAGTCGCCTCCCCCTAGTCACTGCGACCTGGCGTTCCAGCTTGCGCCAAAACGTCAGGCACCCCTTTTTCCGAAGTTACGGGGCTAATTTGCCGAGTTCCCTCGCCTAAGTTCAACCCGATACGTCTAAGGCTTCTCACCTAGGGGCACCTGTGTCGGATCTAGGTACGGACACGGCGGATCCATTCCATGCTCCTTTTCATTGGCTCGAGGAATCAGCGGAACCACCCTAAGACGGGCGGCTATTCCCCGCTTCGACCGGTTCTCACCATTACGGTACTCCCCGGGCTTAACGGGTTAAATGGGGCGACGGCCCCACTCCACATATCCCCAAACGTCAGATCACGGACTTGCGTTGCCGCGCGTACCTCCGTGGTACCGGAATTTTAACCGGTTTCCCTTTCGGCTAATCCGGTTAAGGCAAGCCTTAGGACCGACTTACCCCCGGCTGACGACGCATTGCCGGGGAACCCTTGCCCCTTCGACGGAGGGGATTCTCACCCCTCTATGGCTGTTACTACCACCGGGATCTACACTTGTGGCCGGTCCACTGGATCTTAGAACCCAGCTTCCACCCAACCACAACGCCCGCCTACCAACACGATTATGCATCGTGTTCTAGGGTAACGGTACCTGGCTTAGCCCCGTTCGTTTTCGGCGCCCCCAACCTCGGCTGGTCAGCTGTTACGCACTGCTTGGAGGGTGGCTGCTTCTAAGCCTACCTTCCAGCTGTCTCTGGTTGAGGACCGCTTTCTATTTCTACACTTAGCCAGGATTTTGGGACCTTAACCCTAGTCTGGGTTGTTCCCCTCGCGACATAGGACCTTACGCCCTACATCCGATTCCAGCCTTCTACGGCGCCAACGGATTCGGAGTTTGAATGAAAAGTGGACCCTTTCGAGTCCTTGTTTTTCAATCAGTACTCTACCCCGTTGGCCACCTCCAGCCAGACCATCCTTAGAGATGTTTCGGCGGGAACTAGCTATCACCGAGTTAGATTAGCCTTTTACTCCTAGCCCCAGGTTATTGGAGTGAGTTGCACGTCAACACCCATTCGGACCTCCACCGGGCTTTCGCCCGGCTTCGCCCTACCCAAGGCTAGATCACTCGGTTTCTAGTTTCATCCCCGTGATTTTAGACCCTTTCAGATCTCGTTCCTCGCGTCTTGCGACGTTGCGAACTTGTCGGTTTCCCTACGGCTTCGAGCTTCAAACTCTTAGCCTCACCACGAAAATGAACTCCCCGGCCCGTGGTACAAAACGGAATACACAACCCTGGTCCCCCCTCACACGTACAGCCGCGTTACCGCGGTTTCCTTCGGAGGGGATCTACCCTTTCGGGCTGTGCACAACTGTGACCACCTGATTTCAGGCTCTTTTCGCCCCCCTTCCGGGGTGCTTTTCAGCTTTCCCTCACGGTACTAGTGCGCTATCGGTCTTGGGACATGTTTAGCTTTGGAAGTTGCTTCCTCCCAACTTTCTACGCCCAATCCGGGGCGTAGTACTCAGGGATCCCAACCCAAACCTTGCCTGATTACGTCTACGGGACTTTCACCCTCTACGGTGGGCTGTTCCAGGCCACTTCAACTTCTCAGGTTAGGGCGCGGTCGGGCCCTATAACCCCACAATCCCGCATAGTTTCCTATGCAGGTTCAGTTTGAGCTCTTCCCTCTTCGCTCGCTGCTACTAAGGGAATTCCAATTGGTTTCTCTTCCTCTCCCTACTTGGATGCTTCCGTTCGGGAGGTTCCCGCTCCATGTCGGAGCGCCGCAGGTATCGCCCACGGCAGGAAGTCCTATTCGGGTATCTCCGGATCGAAGCCTGCATGCGGCTACTCGGAGCATATCGCAGCTTGCCACGCCCTTCGTCAGTGCCCAAGCCAAGCCATTCGTCAGGTGGCTTATCATGCCGAACTTACTATGGAACCCACACTCGTCTAACGTTAGAGGCCTATGCATGGTGTTCATCATGACCATTCTAGCCCAACGGTCACTACACCCTTAGCCTCGAAGCTTTCACTTCGAAGCCGCATTATCGTTCGTTTAGGTTTGCAGTCACATTCATTTGCCTTCCAGTCCGCTCGAAGTTTTCTAAGGAGGTGATCCGGCCGCAGGTTCCCCTACGGCCACCTTGTTACGACTTCTCCCTCCTTGTCTAACCTAGGCTCGACATGACCAATGAGGCCACGCCTCACCAGAGCCAGACTCGGATGGA
>Ga0326728_10022018_pt1 | contig 11892 bp, 9 predicted proteins | sample MB3enrmetagenome_FD_207602 | JGI IMG/M metagenome (GOLD analysis project Ga0326728, IMG submission 207602) | Lab enriched peat soil microbial communities from McLean, Ithaca, NY, United States - MB31MN | ecosystem: Environmental > Terrestrial > Soil > Wetlands > Peat | place: USA: New York... | reverse complement strand
AGCCACTCATCACTTGTCACTGTTCTTTGGGCGCGGTACCCAAGTGGTAAGGGAGAGGTCTGCAAAACCTTTATGCGTGAGTTCGATTCTCACCCGCGCCTCCAACTTTCTCAACCTAATACCCACCTTATCAGGTACTTGCCTTCGCTCTACCGGTTCACGCCGGTTCATGCCAAATCATGCCTTTTCACGCTACAACTGGCCCAAAACTGGCCCGGCCCTTCATGAGCTTTGAATCGTAGTGCAGCATCGCCGCTTCCTGGTGCTCTGCTGTCGGGTGCACGTACTTCATCACGGAACGTAACCCCGTATGTCCGAGGATTGCCGCGAGTGTGGCCAAGTCAACCCGGTCCTGAGCCAGGCGCGTTGCGAAAGTGTGGCGCAGATCATACAGCACAAATTGAATCTGTTTCTCCGGCGGCCTCTCGACCCACTTGCCGTCTACCTTTTCGTGGTTCAGCGCGAATAAGACAGCATCGTGCTGGGTGTTGAGGCGCTTGATCGGTCTGCCGAGAAGCTTCGGGGAGGGGAATACCCATTCGCTTCCGTTTTTGAGCCTCCGCGCAAAAATCTGCATCGATTCTTGTGTGAGCGTGAGGGTCCTCCGCGCCGCCTTCGTTTTGCCCTTCTGGATTTGCAGTTTTCGGCCGAACAGATCGATATCGGTATGTAGCAATCTCACGATCTCATCCGGCCTGCACCCCTGGAGTAATATCAGCCGAGCAACATCGCGCAGATTGCCAGTCGCCTTCCGGAAATACGCTTCCTCCTCAGCCGGGGTCAGAACATGCATTCTCACTGCATCCGCGTCACTCGGCATCTTCGTTTCTCGCACTGGGTTGCGTGCCGCCCATCGTTGTTTCATGGCATACTGAAAGAATGTGGAGAGCGCGCAGAGGTCGTGGCGAAGCGTGACATCTTCAATGTCATTCCTCCGACGCCCGGACTTGAAGTCCTCGATCAACCCCCCCGTGATCGCGCCTACCGGTGTGCTCCCAAAGAACGCGGTCAGGCTCGCAAAACTGCCCCTGATCCGTTTATAACTGTTCGGATGGCTTCGATACTCCCCCTCGGCCCATTTGAGAAAATCCGCAGCAGCTTCGTTGAATCTTCTGACCACAAGGCGTTGATTAGGGTCCCGCCCCTGCATCACGAGTTCCCTCGCTTCCGTTTCCCGCTTTTGGGCTTCGGGTTTGTTTTGTTTTGTGGCCGGTAAGCCGGTTGAACCGCACCAAATCCGACCGTCCACTTGAAACCGCCAATGCCATTTGCCGTTCTTTTTCCTTAGCGCCATAGTCGATTTTTTGACTCCTTATCCATTCATAGAGTTCACTTTCGAGGTATCGAATTCTCCCATGCTCCAATTGGTAGAAGGGCGGGCCCTTGCCCTGCGATCGCCAGTTTGCCAGGGTCCCCTCGTCCAAGCCGAGTATCGGCGCAACTTCTTTGGGCGACAGCATGCTGTTGCGGGGCTTGCGGTGAGAAATAGAGTGTGAGTGCATTGCAAACTACCTCTCGCAAAGTTCGCTGAACCTCAGGCTCTTCGATGGGAGAGTGGATTTTCGGCGCCCAAGATCGGTCCTGACCGCACCTTCGACCTTCTGTGCCTCGCGCTTATCTGTCATCTTTGTTGACTTCTGGTAGCGTATTCCATCAAACCAGAAGTCATAGGACCAATACTTTCCACGCCTGAATAGGGCCATCCTACGCCTCGTCCGCAAAAGAAGTCCGCTCACCGTCCACACGTCTAGGTGGCTCAGCGGGTGTTTCCCTGAAGGAATCCATCAATTTTTTCGGGGGTGAATCTTATGAGACGACCGATCCTGATATGGGGTATCTTGCCCTGCTTGATCCAGGTATACATCGTCGACGGCTTTTCTCCGAGGATTTTGGCGGCATCCCTGATATCGTATAGCTTCGGCACTGAGCACCTCCTGCATCGTCAAGACTGTCGAAACTCTTCCAGTCAACAGAGAGGGGCTCAGCTCGCCTCCTATCAAAACCAGTCCACTAACAACTTCATGTCCCGAGCGTAACAGAACACATACCATATGGCAAGAATTAAATTGTAAAATTTGTGATTGCCCAAATTCTATACAGGTATAATCATACTTTTATAGCTTCACTATGTGGCTTAAAAAAGTCGAATGGTACTTTTGCCGGCCAGGGTGGCGGCCGAGAAGTCTCGAAAAAACACATACATCCAAAAAAGTCTAATCGTGCATTTATAGACGCAGGGGCCAGCATTGGGCGTTCCTTGGGAGCAGTTTGCCACCAAGTTCGCAGGGTTCGGGGTCTAACGGCAGCACAACTTTGGGATTCGCACAACCTGTCTGTAGGCTTTCTTAACAAAAAGACGAACCGCTCGGCCTGTTGACCTGGAAAAATCCCGACACAAGAGCGAGTCAAAGAACCGCATCCTGAAACAACGTAGCGTATACTGCGCAGGGCAAGAAACCACAGAAGGCTAGCTCGGCGTAAGCAGAATTCTCTGCTCAACCGACAAGGCAATAACAGTTCAACTAGATTGGCTGGAGATGACCTGGTAGAAGAGGTTCGAAGTTTGCTGGTCGAGCAAGAGATACCCCAGCTCATCACAAATGAGCAAGGTGGGCTCAGCCTCAGGAGCCACACCTGCCAGAAGTGAAGCCTCAATAATCCGAGCCAACTGAGGCGACCATTCGCTCGCTTGATTGGCGCGATAGGTTGGCGGAGCGGTGGTTCACTAAACCTTGGGTCGGGTGTTCGAATACATCCAAGCCTACCATCAAAACCGATGAAATCCGATTGGGGCCGGTGAATTTTATTGCTTCATCTGTTACCATGCATGCCAGCAAGTAAGAGTGACTGATCCTATGACGCCGTCATCCCGCTCCGCCATGAATGGGTTGGAGGTGAGGCCCCGGGCTTTTGCGGCACCGGCAAGCGGAACGGCGACGGCGATGCGTTCCACAACGACCGGAATCTGGAGCTCAAGGTTGATTGCACTGTGGCTACCCGCACCGCAACAATTTGAATTAAATGCGCCGAACCAAAATTACGCTTAAACAGCTCGAAACCTTCCTCTTCAAGTCCGCCGACAAGCTGCGGTCGCAGATGGACGCATCGGAATACAAGGAATACATCTTCGGCCTCCTGTTCCTGAAGCGCCTTTCGGATGTGTTTGATGAGAAACGCGCACAGGCTCCGCAAAGATTACAAGCACCTTTCGCCTGACCGCCTCGCGGAAATCTTGGAAACCCGCACCAGTTATGGCGACACCATGTTTGTGCCGCAGCGTGCTCGTTGGGGAGAGCCTTGGACCGAGACTTTGGAGAACGGCACTACACAACCCCACCCGGCTCTCAGGGATACGCAAACTAACATCGGTGAAATGCTGAATAAGGCCATCCACGCCCTGGAGGATGAGAACGAGGCGCTCCATGGTGTGCTCAAGGGCAACATCAATTTCAACGAGATGGTCGCCGGTAAACCGAAGGTAAAGAACGATGACCTGAAAGACCTCCTCGACCATTTTACTAAGAGCGTAGATGGTCAGGGCATTCCGCTCGTCAATGATGTATTTGAGTTCCCTGATCTTCTCGGCGCGGCTTACGAGTATCTGATCAAGGAGTTTGCCGACAGTGCTGGCAAGAAGGGTGGACAGTTCTATACGCCGCCCTGGGTCGTGCGCCTAATGGTAAGGCTAATTGATCCGAAGCCACATATGAGCATCTATGATCCTACTGTGGGCTCCGGCGGCATGCTCATTCAAAGCAGTCAGTATGTGAGCGAACAGGGTGGAGACGGCACCGACCTCGACTTTTACGGGCAGGACAGCGACGCTGGTGTCGTCTCCATCGCGAAAATGAACCTCATCCTGCACAATCTTCAGTCCTCGCACATCGAGTTCGGCAACACGTTGGAGGAGCCGCACAACGTCAAAGACGGGCAACTCATCCATTTCGACCGTGTGATTGCGAATCCGCCATTCGCGACAAACTGGACCAAGTCCCGCTGCCAGCGGCCCGAACGATTCCAGTATGGCGACGCGCCGCAGACCGGGAAGAAGGCGGACCTCATGTTTCTCCAGCACATGCTGGCCAGCCTGAGGACAGCGGGACGCGGTGCCGTAGTCATGCCACATGGTGTCCTGTTTCGCGGACGCAAGGAACGTGACATCCGCATGGCTCTTTTGCGGGCACGAGTCATTGAAGCCATCATTGGACTGCCGCCCAAACTGTTTTACGGCACCGGCATCCCAGCAGTCATCATCATCCTGAACAAGTCCATACCCGACCACGAGCGCGATTACGTTTTCCTGATCAATGCCGACCGAGAGTTTGCTGAAGGCAAGAAGCAAAACCAACTTCGGCCCGAGGACATCGAGAAAATCGTTCACGTCTTTCAGAACCGCATCGAGGAGGACAAATACTCCCGCCGAGTGCCTATTTCCGAGATCGAGCATGAGCACGACTGGAACCTCAACCTGCGTCGTTATGTGGACAACACCCCCCCGCCCGAGCCCGAGGATGTGCACTGCCATCTCGTCGGTGGTGTGCCCCGTGCCGAGGTGGAAGCGCTTGCTACATCTAAACAACTTGACAAGTTCAACCTCTCCGCAGCCTGCGTGCTCGATCCGCTCGATGCACAGCGATTCTTGTTCAAGCCCGACCTCACTAGCGCCGCCAAAGTTCAGACGCGGTTGGAAGCCCAACCGGAGATCAACACGACGCGCAACCGCTTAAACGACGCTCTGGCAAAATGGTGGGAAACGGCTCGGGACGACTTCTCCAAGCTAGCTCCGCACACAGACCCCTCAGCTGTGCAGGAGGGCTCAGCTTCGTTACTGGCTACGACCGACGCCCGCCTACCAAAGGTGCGCGCCACCTTGCTCGACCACCTCGTGAAGGCGCTCGCGCCGCTGGGTGTGCTGGATGACTACCAGTCGCGTGGCGTCTTTGTGAATTGGTGGGATGGCATCAAGTATGACCTCAAGACCATCACCTCCATCGGTTGGGCACCCACGCTGATTCCGGAACCGCTGGTCATTGACCGCTTCTTTGCTGCCGAGCGTGATGCCATCGCTGCTCGGGAGCACCTTATCGCCGAGGCTGAGTCATCCGTGGCGGAGACTGTGGAAAACGCTCAGGCCGTGCTGGAATACGATGCCGATGAAGGTGAAGTCATCACTGCTGCGCTCATGCGCACCGAGTTGACCAACGCAATTAACGATGATGGATCGGAGGAAACCCGAATATTCCGTGAAGCGCTGGAGGGGCTCCAGACTGCGGAAGCGACGCTAAAGGGGCACAAGGATGAACTCAAGCGTCTCTCAGAGGAACTGGCGCTGAAAGTGGAATTCAAACTCTACGGTACCGAAGACAAGCTGGAGGAAAGGACCATGTTGCTGACCGCCGCCCAGACAGAACTCGCGGCTCTCGGTGGCCCGCTGCCAGTGACCCCGGTTCGGCGTGCCAAGGGCCAGCCCAAGGCCACCGAGACCGAGAAGGAGCAGATGAAAAAGCGCAAGGCCCTCGCCGAAGATGTGTCCACGCTCTCTGCCGCCATCGCTCACTACCACGCTCTTCTCCAGGAGATTGGCGGAGTCATTACAACGGAGGAGGCACGCGGATTGATCCTCCAGAAGCATCACGACCTCGTCGCTAGTTGTCTTCACCGCTACACGCAGGCAGAGGAGCGGGCTCTTTTCGACATATTCGAGAACCTGTTCGCCAAGTATTCCGCCAGTGCGGAGACCATCGAGACGGCACGGCAAAAGACACTGGATGAGTTGCAGGGCATTCTGTTTAAGCTGGGATATTGATGAGCGTTCCAACTCCCGCTAAATCGTTTCGGAGATTGTCAGAAGTAGCCAAAGTGTATCTTGGCCAGTCTCCAGACTCTCGCACGTACAACAATCAAGGTGAAGGCTGGCCGTTCCTACAAGGGAATGCGGAGTTTGGCGCACGCCGTCCAACGCACCGACTTTACTGCACTGCTCCAAACCGCCTTTGCGACGAAGGCGACATCCTTCTTAGCGTTCGTGCTCCTGTAGGCGCAACCAACCAGGCTGATCGAACCTATGCGATTGGTCGAGAGCTCGCGGCGATTCGCTTCGCGGAACATGACCGAGGCTTCGGCTGGCATACTCTTCGCCACGCGGTTCCTCAGTTGGAGTTGTTGGCTCAAGGCTCAACATTCACAGCGGTGAGCCGAAAGGAAATTGAAGAACTCCTCATTTCGTTTCCAGAGGAAGGGGCAAGAACGGCTATTACGGGGATACTCGACACGTTCGAAAGCGCCATCGAGCAAACGGAGGCCCTCCTGGCGAAGTGGCAGCGGATAAAGACGGGGCTGATGCATGACCTCCTAACCCGCGGCCTCGACGCCAAAGGCCGTCTCCGCAATCCTTCGACGCACCGCTTCAAGGACTCGCCATTGGGACTAATTCCCGAGGAATGGGAGGTTCGCGCCCTTGCAGAAGTAGTGCCATCCAATCGACCAATAGTCTATGGAATTCTGATGCCGGGAGAATATTTCGAAGGCGGGGTACCCGTTATCAAGGTGAAAGACATTCAGGGAGGAATGATCCTCCTGGGTGGATTGCTGAAAACTGAACCCAGAATCGATGCGTCCTACAGTCGCTCGCGCGTTCGCAGCGGCGACTTACTTTTTACGATTCGAGGATCAGTCGGCAGGATGGCCGTTGTTCCCTCGGAACTTGACGGCGCGAACATCACCCAAGATACCGCTCGAATTACCGTTGCAACTGGCAACACAACGTTCGTTCGGCATTGTCTTGAAATGCCTAGCCAACGTGCCTTCATAGAACTTCACACTATTGGTCAGGCGGTCAAAGGGATCAACTTGCGGGAAGTCAGAAAGATCATCATTCAGTTCCCCAAGCCCGATGAGCGCCATGAAATCGCACGTCGGCTTGATACGCATGAGCGTGATACGCGAATCCTCATTGATCACCTCACCAAACTCCGAGGTTTGAAGACAGGCCTTATGCAGGACCTCCTCACTGGCCGTGTTCCGGTTACGCTGTTGCTTTCTGATGTTGTGTTGTGAATTGACCATGCCAACCCTTCGCGAGATTGTTGCTGCCGAGAACGCCACTGCGGAAGAGTTGCCGCTTGTCCACACGACGCGGTGCGAGATCCTGGCGCACATTTTCGCCACTCACGAACTTCGTAGCGTGACAGAATGTGCTGTCTTCCACGAGCACCTTCTTTACTTCTTCTACGGTCGCCCAGCCTATCAACATACGTTGGGGGGCGAACCGAGCGGGAATCTGGACCTGTGCCCGGTGTGCTTTGTCTTCAAGCCCTACACGATTGGCAGCAGTGCTAAGCGGGTCTTCGCGTGCGACTCCGGTGGGGTCCACAACGGATACTTTAAGGACCACCTGCATCCACCGGACCGCGATGAGATGCAGCTGGAAACGACGCTCGATAGTGCGCGCAAGCTGGTAGCGCTGGTATTCGGCGACAACCGCCAATACTTTCTTGGGAAGGCGAAGCCTGTACTTCCCACCGTGTTCACCCCCGGTTCACCCGCAGCCCGCTTTCATGCCCTGCTAACCGACAAAGGCAAGCTGGCAGGCGATGACCGGCGCTCGGCCATCGAGGTACAGATGGATTCACCTGTTGCGCTCGACCATCACCTGCTCTACGTGGTGCTGCCAAACGAGAAGCTCAACGAATCCGCCACGCGCGAGGTGGTGTTGCACACGTGGCAGGCGGACCCAATTGGCTACGACGTGTATCCGGGTAGGCCGCCGCACGAATACCGCACGTTAATCTGTGACATCCTGAAGCGGCGCTTTGAAGAAGGAGGTCGGCTATGAAGGGCGAAGATTTATTGCCGCTGACCGGCCTTTATCGCGTTCGGAACACCGCACCCGGTTTCGCTATCTGCCTATTCCGGCAGGTGGATGGAAACATCTGTGTTCAGCAGGTCGGCGAGGATGGGCGCATTACGGGATTCCTACCAGCGAATGTGGACGGCAGCTTCATCTTTGACCCGCCGCTGCGGCCAGATGGCGAGCCATGGTCCGCACGGATTGGCCAGAGCATGCTCTATGCTTTTCACCGACCAGACGGCAGTTTCGACATCGGTTCGCGCGAAGAAGTGGTTGCGACTGTCCGCGAGGAACTCCCTAATCTTCGCGCCTTGCCCTTTCTCTGGCAAGAAGCGGCGAGCTTCGTGGGCGATGAGGAGCAATTCAGACGGGCGAAGTCCGAGACCGCCAAGCTCCTGTCCCATCCAACGTGGGGACGACCTACTAAAGGCGCGTTCAACGCTGGCGATTCCACGCCGAAAAGCCGCGCTTCGGCTGAGGCGATCCGACTGGATGAGAAGAACCACGTCGAAGAACCACTTCTTGAGCACCTCGCGAAGTTGAACTGGACGGTGGTCCGGCTGGACATGCATAACCAGACGCCCGCCGACACCGGACGCAAGGATTTCTCCCAAGTGGTTCTGGAAAGCCGGCTCACCATTGCAATCGCTGCCATAAATGACTGGATGGAGCCAGACCAGGTAGAGGAAGTCGTCCGTAGGCTGTGCGACTTCCAAAGCTCGTCACTGATCGAGAACAACAAGCAAGTACTCAAGTGGATTACAGAAGGCACAGGCGTTACGGAAAACCGTAAGACTAATGAACTCAGCCCGACCGTACAGATCGTTGACTTCGCAAATCCCGGTAGGAACGACTGGCTGGCGGTGTGCCAGTTCAAGGTCCGCATTCCCGGGCGCGAGCAGCACATCATTCCGGACGTGGTCCTTTTCCTGAACGGCCTCCCGGTAGTCGTGTTCGAGTGCAAGAGCCCGCAGGTCGAGGAACCGATTGCAGAAGCGATTGACCAACTCCTGCGGTACGAAGAGCAGCGCGATGCTAGCGGCGAAGGGAATCCGGCACTGTTCTACTATAATCAGTTCCTCGTGGCCACTTGCCGCGAGCAGGCGAAGTTCGGCACAATCACCACGCATACGGAGCGGCACTTCCACCGCTGGAGCGATCCCTGGCCGTTCTCGCTAGACGAGATCGCAGTGCAGATCGGTAAGGAAGGGGCCGCTGGTTCGCCAAGCGATCAGGCGAGGCTCACCGCAGGCATGTGCTCACAGAAGAATCTGCTCTCACTGCTACAATCCTTCACCATCTTCACGACAGATAGCCGGGGTCGCACGCACAAAGTCGTGGCCCGCTATCAACAGTTCCGCGCTGCTCACAAAGTACTGGAGCGGATGACCAACGGCGAGACACCAGCCCAGCGGGGCGGTATCGTCTGGCACACGCAAGGGTCGGGCAAATCGCTGACAATGATCTTTGTGGTGCGGGAGCTTCGGCGGCGGATTGCGCTTCAGGACTGGAAGGTTGTGTTCGTTACCGACCGGACGCAGTTGGAAGGCCAACTCAGTGATACGAGCCTTAGTATTGGGCAAACGGTGATAGCAGCGGAGAGTATCCCCCACCTCAAGGAACTGCTGCGTGATCCTTCCTCGAACTGCGTTATGGCGATGGTGCAAAAGTTTCAGGAGCGCGATCTTCAGGTTATCTTCCCGGTGCTGAATTCAAGCCCGAAGACCCTCGTGATGATTGACGAGGCCCATCGTACGCAATACGGGTTGCTGAAAGCGAACCTGGAGCGCGCCCTCCCGCACGCGACCAACATTGCCTACACGGGCACACCCATCGACAAGACAGAGCGCACCTTCGGGGCGTACATCGACTACTACACGATGCGGCAGGCGCAGGAGGATGGTGTGACGCTGGAGATCGTCTATGAAGGCCGGACGCACTCCGCTTCCGTTTCTGATCCGAAGGCGATTGACGTGAGGTTTCAGGATGTCTTCTCCGATTACCGGCTTTCTGAGCGGCTCCAAATTCTCGGCTACGGTACGAGGGACGCATACCTCGACGCCAAACCCACGATTGAGGCCAAGGCGCGGGACATGGTGCGCCACTTTGCACGGCAAGTTTTCCCCGGCGGCTACAAGGCACAGGTGGTGGCAAATTCGCGTATTGCTGCCGTTCGCTACGTCAAAGCGCTGCGGGAGGCGATTGCGGAAGAAGTGAAGTCGCTTGTCGAGGACAACCCCCTACAATTGAACGCCGACGAACTGCGGCAGGTGGAAGCTGCGTTGGTTATCACGTGGGACAACAACGACGAGGCCGAGATTAAGGACTCGATGAAGAACGTAGACACGGAACTTGTGGTGAAGCGCTTCAAGATGCCATTTGATGCGGAGGAAGACACGGGTGACCAGAAAATTGATGGTCACATTGGCTTCGTGGTAGTGAACGAGATGCTAGTCACGGGATTCGATGCGCCGGTGGAGCAGGTGCTTTACCTCGACCGCATCATGAAGGATCACGGTCTACTGCAAGCCATCGCCCGCGTAAACCGCGTGCATGACGACAGTAAGGATTGCGGCTTCGTGGTGGATTATGTCGGTGTTGGGAACAACCTCCGCCAAGCACTTGATGCGTATGCCCAGAAGGAACTGCAGGAGGTGATTGATTGCCTGACGCCCGCGTCGGAACTGATCGGTGAACTCAAGCAGGCACTCGATGAAACCTTGGAGGTTCTGGCCCGCAATGGCCTATCCGAAACGACGGAGACCGAGGCTTTCTATGATTTGTTCTACGACGAGGACATCCGCTTCGAATACCTGACGGCGTTCCGTAAGCTGACGCATGCCTTCAACAAGGCGCTGCCGCGGGCTGAGGCCCTAGATTACTTCAAGACATTTCAACGACTCGGGGCGGTCAACGAGCTCGCCAGCCAGTTCCTCAAGGACGGTCGTCTGAGCATGAAAGGGGTGCCGAAAAAGCTGCGCAGTATCACTGATGAGTTCTTAGTGTCGCAGGGCATCACGCAGAAGGTCGCACCCATCTCGGTGCTCGATCCTGATTTTCAAAAACAGGCAGCTCAACGGATTCGCGCCAAGACTAAGGCAGCGGAGGTGGAGCACGCCGTCCGCCATCACATTGAGGTGAACTTCGATGAAGATCCGGAGCTGTTCGCCTCGTTTGCGAAGGAGCTTGAACGCATCCTGCTGGAGTTTGCAGGCAACTGGGATGTGATATGGCGCGAGATGGAGAAGCTCCGCCAGAAGCTGATGGCAAAGGAGCAGGAGGAAACGCACGGGCTCGACCGAAAACGCGGCATGCGGATCTTCCGAATCATCAAAGCCGAATTGTTAGGGGATGCCTCACTAGATGAGGACCAAACAGCGAAACTCGTCAATCTGACACAATTGGTCCTCCAGGAGGTGCAGACTGAATCCCGTCAAGCGGGTTTCTGGGATGCTCCAGCGAAGCAGGCGCGGCTGCGCGGGGAGCTACAAAAGGTTCTCCTCGGACCTGACTATGTGGATTTTGGGCGAATGTGGGAGGTGAAGGCCACAATCATCTCCCGTATCATGGAATGGTCGCGCCTCAATCATAAACTCGTTATTCGACCATGATGACTGACTACAAGGTTGTTTACTCGGACCGAAAGACCCTCCGCATCACTGTAGAGCGGGACCGGAAGGTCGTCGTCCGCGCGCCAAAGCAGGCCACCGACAAAGCTGTGTCTACCGCGATAGAGAGGAAGCGATTCTGGATATGGCAGAAAATCCGCGACCCGCAAAAGTATCCCGACCCGCGCCCGAGGAAAGAATATGTTGCAGGTGAAACATTTCTTTTTCTCGGGCAGCACTACAGTCTGGCGCTCACCGATGGACAAGAAGGTGCGGTACGGCTAGTCGGGCGGCAGTTCGAAATGGCACGCACCGATAGGCATGTTGGTGACCGGCTATTTCGCGCATGGTATTTGGGGCAGGCCAAGGTGATTCTCCCTCCGCGAGTTGCAGCCTTTGCAGCCGCGATGGGTGTAACCTACAAACGAATCTGGG
>Ga0326728_10022017_pt1 | contig 11894 bp, 11 predicted proteins | sample MB3enrmetagenome_FD_207602 | JGI IMG/M metagenome (GOLD analysis project Ga0326728, IMG submission 207602) | Lab enriched peat soil microbial communities from McLean, Ithaca, NY, United States - MB31MN | ecosystem: Environmental > Terrestrial > Soil > Wetlands > Peat | place: USA: New York... | reverse complement strand
ATTGCGGCGCAGTTAGGCATTGCCAAGGGATCCGTGTTCCAGCATTTCAAGAGCAAGGACGGATTGTTCTTCGAGGCATACAAGAAGGCGGTGCAATCGTTTCCGAAGTATATGCAGGCTCCGGCGGCGGTGCAGGAGCGGGGATTTTTTGAACTGCTGCGGTACTGGCTGGGGCGCACGGAGAACATGGTGCGGGATAACTGGTCGTCATACCGAATCTATCTGGTCGGTAACTATGGGACAGATCTGGCGCTGCGGCGGGAGATTAACCGGTTTCTGGTGGCGGAGGACCCCTACGGATGGCGCGAATTTGTGAGCTTCGGAGTCAAGCGGGGAGAGTTGCGGACGGACCTTGATGTGGATATGACCGGATCGATCCTGGAGTGGACGATGGACCGGTTTCAGGATGCGCTGCTGACGGAGGAGTTAGATCCAGGATTGTTTCGTAAGTCGGGACCGGTTCCAGAGGAGAAAGAGGCCCGCATTGAACAGTTTGTCGAACTGTTGCGGCGGGCGATTGGATCGGCGAAAGTGCAGGCGCCGGGGAAGAAAGCATGAAGGCCGGAATGAGCGTGGAGCAGATGGTTGCGAGTTATGACGAGACGGCGCCTCTGGCGGAGGCGTCGACGATTCCGGCGCCGTGGTATGTGGATGCGCGGATTGCGGACCTGGAACGACAGACGGTTTTCTCGCGGACGTGGCAGGTGGTGGGGCGGGCGGACCAAGTGGAAAAGCCGGGACAATTTGTGACGGCGACGGTGGCGGGAGAGCCGCTGGCGGCGGTGCGCGGGAATGATGGCGTGCTGCGGGCGTTTTATAACGTGTGCCGGCATCATGCGGCGGCGGTGGTGACGGAACCCTGTGGGCAGGCGTCGATTCTGCATTGTCCTTATCACGGATGGAATTACGGGTTGGACGGGACGCTTAAGGGGATGCCGGAGTTCGATGGGGTGAAGCACTTCGAACGCAAGGACAATGGACTTGTCCCGGTGAAGGTAGAGACGTGGGAACAATTTGTATTTGTGAATCTGGATGGGGAGGCGGCTCCGCTGGCGGAGTTTCTTGGCGGATTGGTGAAGCGCGCGGCTCCGCTGGGATTGAGTAAGCTGCACTACTTTACGACTAAGAGTTACGACATCCACTGTAACTGGAAGGTGTTTGTCGATAACTATCTGGATGGCGGGTATCACGTGCCGCATCTTCACAAGGGGCTTAGTTCGGTTTTGGATTACAAGCAGTACAAGATCGAGAATGAGGGCAGATATTGCTTGCAATCAAGTCCGATGGTGAGTTCGGACGGAGATGCGGCCACGGGCACGACGCGGAAAGGCGATCGAGCGTGGTACTTCTGGCTGCATCCGAATTTCATGTTCAACTGCTACGAGGGGTATCTGGATACGAATCTGGTGATCCCGATTGATGCGGACCATTGCCGGGTGATTTTTGATTTTTACTTCAGCGACGTGAGCGAGGCGGCCCGCGCTTACAACGAGCAGAGTGTCGCGGTGGGAAGTCGGGTGCAGGACGAGGATTTGGGGATTTGCGAGGCGGTGCAGAGGGGACTGAAATCGCGGGCCTATGGAGCGGGGCGGCTCTCGGTGCGGCGCGAAGCGGGGGAACAATTGTTTCATCAGCTGCTGGCGGCGGATTTGAAGAGCGGGTTGGGGCAAGCGGCGGCGTGCGAGGAGTGAGGCTTAACCGCGCTGGTACGGAGCACGCGGAGACACTTGAACCTCCGGGCTACTGGGGACGAAAATTGAGTACGATGAGTTCTTTGGTTTCCTCCGGAGCCGGTACCCATCTCCATTTTTCTATGGCATCGACCGCGGCTTTTGCCAACAGAGGATGGCCACCAAGCACTTGAGTCAACCTCGGTTTTCCGTTGGGCGTAACTGCGGCCTCCACCCTCACGGTTCCACTGATTTGCATTTTATGGGCGAGCTCTGGATACGCCGGGTCCACCTTGCTCAATATCTTTCTCTGTATTTCCAGCTGTACTTGGCCGAGAGAAGAGGATGGGGAGAAGGCGGTTGATCCTAAGGCGAGAGCTAGGAGGGCGGCTGAAATATAGGGTCGCATCTTCATGCCGGTAGCCTACGCCCAACCGGTGCCACCGCGAAGGTAACTAGGGTAATCAAGCGCCGTTCCGTAAGAGATCCGGCGAGCCGCCGGCGCTAGGAGCCTAAAGTTTGTAGCTTGAGGGCCATGACGACTTCAGCTTCGGCTTGGACGGTGCTAGTTTCGGGTTGGTTATCGTCGGCTAACGTCAGTTGAGCGGGGACAGGCCTACATCGGCGAGCAAGCGGCGGAATGCGGGCTCGTTGTGCAGATTGTCAAAAGCATGCTGGGATGCCATACCGGGCACCTCATCGTCATGTTGATCGTAGGCAATTTTCAGGTAGCGCAGAGCTTCTTGCTTGTTCCCCAGGAGTGAGCACGTCTCCGCCAGGAAGAACGGCGACGACAGGCCGCGCTCATAGAGCTTTGTTTCTTGCTGGCGCAGGCTCTCCAGCAGACCTTTTCCGCCTCCGGCGGCGAAACCTTTTTCGGTCGCTTCCACGACGGCGAGGGCTGAGTTGTCGCGCATCAGAAGGGCTTCGCTTCTGGCTTCGACCAAGTAATGGGGATAGTCCGCGGTCAGCAGGTAAATGCCCTTCAGGTAGCGGTGAGGAGAAATAAAGTCGGGCTCGTTTTCTTCCATCTGCTTGAGCAGGGCGATGGCGTCCTGCTGCCGGCCCGCGACGAAAAGAATGGAACCTTTATCCGCCAGGACGGACTTGGAAGCGGGGTCTAGCGCCTGGGCGCGCTCGATTTCCGCCAACGACTCAGGGTCACGGCGGAGGCTCAAGAGGTAAGTCGCGTACCAGTGATGGGCGACGGCGTTGTTGGGATTGAGTTCAAGCGCTCGCCGGAATTCCCGATCGGCGGTGGCGACATCCCACATGCCCCAGAAAGAAACAAAGGCCAGAGAGGCGTGCGCTTCGGAGGACTGGCCGTCGAGTTCGACCGCTTTTTTCGCGGCGGCCAGAGCGCGCGGATAGGCTTCCGAGCCAGGCATCACGGTGTATTCGCGCAGCAGGTTGTAGCAGTCGGCAAGGCCGACATAGGCGGGCGCATAGCTGGGGTCGCGGACGATGGCCTGGGTGAAGGAGTCGACCGCCTTGTTCAGGCTCTCCGGAGTGCGTTTGTTCCAGTAAAACCGGCCTTTGAGGTAGAACTCTTCGGCTCCGCGATTGGCGGGAGGATGAGGATAAGAAAAGCCGGTTTCCGGCGAGAGGGAAGAGGTTGCGGGCGCCCTCGCTTGGGCGGTACGACTCGATGAATCATGTCTCGCCCAGTAGATCCAGGCCGCGAAGAGCAATGCCAGCACCGGCAAGACAAAAACCAATTTCCAACGCGGGGAAGAAGTGGGAACGAGTGCGGCCACTTCTTCGGGTTCGGAGTCGATCGCCGGTTCGGGCGGCGGTTCGGAGATGTGGGTGGGCGCGATCCAGCGATAGCCGCGGCGTCCGACGGTTTCAATAAAGACGGGATTTTCGGCGGAATCGCCGAGCGAGTCGCGCAGACGGTTGATGGCGCTGATGACGCCGCGATCGAAATCCACATATACGCCGTCCGGCCAAAGGATCTGGCGAATTTCCTCCCGGCTGAGAACTTCGTTGGGGTGGCTGAGCAACAGCTTCAGAGCCTGAAAAGGCAACTCCTGAATCTTGACCTTGACTCCGCACTTGTGCAGTTCACCCGAGCGCAGATCGGCCTCGAACACTCCAAAGCGAACTACGGCATTTGAGGAGACACCTGCTGGCATAGGATGGGCAGATAAGGGAGGGAATGTCAGTTTAGCACAGCAGCGCCCGGTGGGGCACCAACATAATGTTGGGCTCGGCGGCCCTCATTCTGGACTTCAAAAACGGCGTGACCATTCACCGTATCGTATTAATAATAAGACATTTATTGCGTTACCGGAGTTTAGTTGGAACGTGACCAGCAGGGAATTGACGGGGACGAGAATTTCAGCGAAAGTGAGCGCCGTGCGCGGATCGGTTCAGTAGCCCCTCAGGCAGAGACTGCCGGGACCTTTGGCGCAACTCCCCCGAAATGCGAAAGACTTCATATTTTCAAATACTGAGGAGACGATCCATGAATTGCATTCGCTTCCAGGTTAAGACATTCCGCATGGCCGCAATTGCGCTCACCATGCTTGCACTATTCTCTGCCGGGGCAGTTTGCCCGGCCCAGGCCCAAACTTATACCCCGCTCTACGACTTCGGGGTCGGGGGTAACTACGAGGTTAATAGCTTTCCTATCGGTCAGCTGGCGCTCGGCCGCGACGGCAATTTCTACGGCACGGTTCAGAATCCCAACGGCCACTCTGGAATCTACGAGATGACGCCCGAGGGCGTGGCGACGGTGCTTTGGGCGGACACGAGCCCCAGTGCAACCCAGTGCTTGACCGGCTTGACGCTGGGCAGCGACGGGCTTTTCTACGGAACTTGTCAGCAGTGGGGAGGCAACAACTACCAGAGCGGCGGCAGCGGTGTCGTCTTCAAGTACGATCCCAGCCAAGGGCAGAGTGGATTCACCGTTCTGTATTCCTGGCCGGAATGCAATACCGACGGGCCGCTGTATCCCAATGCGTTGACCCTGGGTACCGACGGAAATTTCTACGGTTCAACATCAGGCAATACCTTCTGCCCCAATCCCAAGGGAACGGTCTTTAAGGTCACGCCGACCGGCACGTTCACCACGCTGCGCGCTTTCCAAGGGACATCGTCGAAGGACGGCGATACCCCATCGGGCCCGCTCACGCTCGGCGCCAATGGCAACTTCTATGGCACAACGGAGTTGGGAGGCAACATCGGGCAAAATGGCGGCACGCTTTATGAGGTTACGCCTAAGGGCAAGGTTACGTTGCTCTATAGCTTTGCCAATACTTACGAGCCGGCGGCGGGCATGACCCAGGGAGCCGACGGGAAGTTCTACGGTACGACTTGGGAGGGCGGCACCTACGGCCAGGGAACGATCTTCCAGTTGGCCGGCAAGAAGATCAAGATCCTGCACAACTTCGATCAATCCGTGGGCAATACGGCATACCCCAGCTTCCCACTGACTCTGGGTACGGACGGCAACTTTTACAGCCCGTCCAACGACAACTCGGGCGGCAGCTACCAGAGCTTGTTCGAGATCACAGCAAAAGAGGTTTACACGGATCTGTTCGACAATTTCAGCAGCGCGAACGGATGGATACCGAGTTCGCCAATGCTGCTCGACCCCAACGGAACTTTCTACGGCACGACCTTGCAGGGCGGCGTCTACAATGGCCAATCGGTCGACCACGGCGTGTTCTACAGCTTCAGCACCGGGTTGACGCCGTATATCATCCTCCAGTTCCCGCGCGGAACGATCGGAACGTCGATTGGCATCTTCGGCGTGGGACTCACCGGAACGACCGCCGTCTCTTTCGATGGAGTCGATGGGGACTTCACCGTGGAATCCGATACCTACCTGACGGCGACCATCCCCGCCGGTGCGAAAACCGGATACGTTACCGTCTCCACGCCTTCGGGCACGCTGAAGAGCGCGGTAAAGCTCACGGTAGTTAACTGAGGGAGAGCTTTCGCGAAACAATAGCATCACCGTGAGCTGGTTTCCTGGTTCTCGGTGCCGGAGCGTGGATCGGGGATCCGCGCTCCGGAATCAGAGACTGCCGACGCCTTCGCGCAATTCCCCCAAATGCAAGAGACTTCATAACGACTGCCGAATACGGATGGAAGGCCAACGCGGACAGCGCTGCTGTCCATTAAGGACGAGTTAGGCACGCAACCCGTCTCACTTACTGGAACGGGAAAGTAAGAATACATCGCGGCAAACCATTTCACCGTGAGCCGGTCTCCTGGTTCCCGGTGCCGGAGCGCGGGGAGGGGCCCACGCTCCGGATTTTGTTGCGTTCGAATCCGTTATCGAATTTGCCGTTACTCGTGAACGCTTGCCGGTTTACGCTGGCTTGACAGGGTCCGACTATCTTCTTATTGTTGCTAACCATCCATGAACATTGTTAAGGCCACGAAGAAGTATGAGGCTTGGCTGGGGTCGCACATCCCAATGGTTGGGCGCGATTTGCGGTTCAAGCATGAGCAGATGGCGGCGGCCCTCTTTCCGTTCTTTCGGGCGACTTTCTATCGCTGGGTGCAGGTGTGGCCCGAGGTGTGCGCTGACCTCGACCGCGTGCCGCATCTTTTGTCAGTGGGCGATTTGCACGTGGAAAACTTCGGCACCTGGCGAGACACCGATGGGCGGCTGGTGTGGGGAATTAACGATTTTGATGAAGCGTGTGTGTTTCCCTACACGATGGATCTGGTGAGGCTGGCGACGAGCGCATTGCTGGCGTCACGCGACAATCGTTTGGCGATGAAGCCGAAAGAGTCGGCGACCGCGATATTGGCGGCATACGAGCTGGGAATGGAGCAGGGCGGGAGTCCGTTTGTGTTGGCGGAGAACCATGAATGGTTACGGGCGATCGCGGTGAGTAAGCTGCGGGATCCGATCGTGTTCTGGCAAAAAATCGATCGTCTTGCGACCGTGAAGGGAAAAATCCCGGAAAACGCGCGTGAGGCGATTGAGCATCTGCTGCCGGAGCGGGGCATGCCGTACCGGTTGGCGCGGCGAGTGGCCGGACTGGGAAGCCTGGGGAGGCCTCGGTTCGTGGCGATCGCGGAGTGGAAGGGCGGGCGAGTGGCGCGGGAAGCAAAGGCGCTGCTGCCATCGGCATTGTACTGGCTGAATCCGAAGCGAGCGCCGGAAGAGATTTTGTACGCGGCGATTTTGCGGCGGGCGGTGCGCTGTCCGGATCCGTATGTGCAAATGCGGGGGCACTGGATCGTGCGGCGGTTGTCGCCGGATTGCTCGCGCATCGAACTGGAGGCGCTCGGAACTACTCGATGGGAACTGCGGCTGCTGGAGGCGATGGGGAAAGAGACGGCGAATATTCATGTGGGGACGGAAGAAAAGCGGCGAGCGATCCTGAAGGATTTGCGCCGGCGAAAAGGGAATTGGCTGGCGGACGCGGCGCAGGCGATGGCGGACGCAATCGAGAAAGATTGGCGGGAGTGGAGGGAGCGCCGGCAGAGCTAGACTCTGCCGGCGCTTATTGGAGGGAAAGACCGTGCGAGGACTCGGGTGGGTCGAAGAGCTGAAATTCCAGTGTGTGGGGTTTGTTTTCAGCTCCGATGGTGAGGAGAGCGTCGAGGATGCATTCCAGAGCCTCTGGGGAACCTGACCAGACCCGGGAAAAGGACTCGCGGTGAACCGCCAATTCACCGACCAGTTGGCCCACCGCGTGGGGGCAGAGATCGACATCGGCCAGAGTCGGGTCGCTGCCAATCGGCAGCGGAGGGGTGTGTGCTGGAGGAAGGCGGAGGCTGGCCTGGGTTAGCCAGTGGCCGATGAGGGTTTTGAGATGCTGCCGGCAGCAGACGCTCTTCATGTCTTTCTGCGAGGCAAGCGAAGAGTGCCAAGTGAGAATCTTGAGGCGGTCGAGCCAGCGGTTTTCGACCACGAGGAACCATCCGGTGTGGCGAAAGGTGTTGAGGCCGCAAACTGAGCAAGCCGAGCGTTTTGTGATTGCGTAATCCATCGGTGGCTCTTTTTGCCAATCCGTCAAGCTCCGGCCGCGGCGCGGGTGAGGAAACTTGGGCTCGGGCGTTCACTGAGGGGAACGGTCAGCATCCCGAGGTTGGAGTCAAATCGAAGCGTGAAATGCGCGGAGCAGGCGTCGCAGAGCCAGAAATGTTCCCGCCGGCGGAGTTTCCGCCGGTTGCCGTCAAACGCGGCGTTGAGGTCAGAAGGGAAAGTTTCTGCCAGGAACAGCTTGCCTTCGCGCAGGGAACGAAAGGGAACCGTGCAGGCTGGGTTCGCGCATTTTTGGAGCATAGGCTGGGTCCAATCTTCTCTTCTGTGGAGTTTTGGCCAGAGAACTTTGCGAATACTGCACGCCAGAGGCCGAAGCGTTGGCGCTCACATTAGAAGTTATTTACCCGCGTTTGCTGTGAGTTAGATGGTGGGAAAGTGCTCAGGATCACTTTGGCGATGAACGGTGCTGACGGAAAGCAGTCGCCGCCGACGGATGGCCGTCAGTGACTTCCAGCATCGTCGGCGCGATCTGGGTCACCGTCCAGTTGGTCATTGAGGGAAATTCGCAGGGAAAATTCCGGGAGTGAAATGCCCAACCATGCAGCCAGCGCTAATGATTGCGATGGGCCGACGATCCATACTTCCGTTACCTCCTCCAGCGGGAACAAAACTGTTAAGGTCGCATTATGGCCACTGATATCGTTGCCGGCTTGTCGCCTGCCTACCCAACTAAACGGCGATCGATACGCTACAAACTGGACGTCCCGCTCCGGGTTATTTTTCACAAGCAAGACGCAACTTTGATCAGAGAAGGGCGGGGCACAGAGATTAGCGAATATGGGATGTGCGTAATGGCGGGAGTGGAATTGAAATTTGGAGAAGAAGTCGAAATTGAATTTACTCTTCCGTATTCGGGTGAACCGATTCGAGTTCCGGGAGCGGTGCGCAACCGCAACGGCTATCGCTACGGATGCGAGTTCACCCTGGACGGTCAAGGAGAACGGAAAGACGTTTCGCGTTTGCGCCAAGCCCTGCAAACCCTGGGCGCCGTCTCCTGAGTTACGAGACGATTGCGGTGATGGGAGCGGAATGTCTTCCCGGATCCTGCGTTCAGTTCGATGGCCCTACTGACCTCCGGGAAGCGCGCGCCCACGTCGCGCCGGCTCCCGCCCTAGGTGACATAAGCAGAACGATTGCGTCAACTGTGCCGAATGGCCTATTTCTGCGATAGCGTCTAGCGCACGAACCAGTTGGAAGCGGCGACGAGAACGCCTGCGGTCGCCATCAACAGGCCGAGGTGCCAGAACATGCGGCGGCCTGAGAGCAGGGTGATCGAGGTAATCACCAGGGCGATCTCCAGGAAGACTTCGCCCAAGTCGAAGCGGTCGGCTTTGCGGCGGGTAAGGTCGGCTTCCTTTTCCGTTGCGCGAGCCTCCTTGTCGAGTTCCTTCTGCTCGTCTTTGTAGCGGTCTGCTTCGGCTCGGTATTTCTCCTGCAGTTTGGCGACGGCTTCCGCGTCCTTACTGGCGACCACGGTGGTCAGATCGGCGAACAATTCGTCGGTGTGGCGGCGGATATTTTTGGCCTGGTAGTAGGCCCACTGGTCGGTGACCTTGTTCTGCAAGATAATTTCTTCGGTGTGGGTGCGATGGCCAAGCAGCGACACGGTCGCCACCAGCACGGCCAGCACCGCCATGGTGAGGGTGATGGGGGCGAGATCGGGATGCTCGCGGGCATGTTCGGCGTGCTCGTGCAGTTCGGTGATTTCTTCGCTCATGGTGCTGGGCTCCTGTCTAAACTCGCTGGTGGAGAGCCGGGCGTCCCCGCCCGGCCGCCATACTGCTGGACGGGCGAGACGCCCGTCGCTCCACCGCAAAACTCGTTACGCTAGCGACGATCTATGAGGATAACCGAAATTCCCTATTCTCCCATCACTTTAATAATCACCCGCTTGTCGCGCTGGCCGTCGAATTCGGCGTAGAAGATCTGCTGCCAGGGGCCGAAGTCGAGCTTGCCGTTGGTGACCGGGACGATGACTTCGTGGTGAATGATCAGCGACTTGAGATGAGCGTCTCCGTTGTCTTCGCCGGTCTGGTGATGCTGGTAGTTCTGCCGGAAGGGGGCGAGCGTTTCCAGCCACTGGTCGATGTCTTTGATGAGGCCGCTCTCGTTGTCGTTGACGTAAACCCCGGCGGTGATGTGCATGGCGGAGACCAGGATCATGCCGTCTTTGATGCCGGACTTCTTGAGGGCGCTTTCGACTTGCGGCGTTATGTGGACGTAGGCATGCTTGGTTTTCGTGTGCAGGGTCAGGTATTCGGTGTGGAATTTCATGCTTCCACATCTACCACGGGGAGGGGTTGGCGGGGAGAAAAAGTTTTGGGCAGGTGACGGTCCGGCGGCGCCGGTGTACGTACAAAATGTTTCACGTGGAACACTTTGTTATTACTTAGATATATGTGCGATATAGTAAGTACAATGGCTGGGTCAAAAATACCAGGTCTTCATTGTCGCGCTTGGCGGGCTTGCAAGTCCTTGATAACGCTCGGGCGCGAGTGTGGTTAAACAGACACTAGCGGGCACTTATTACGCTGTAATTATTACAATCTCATTTATTTGGTGGGCGGGCGTCCCGGTCGAGTGTCGGTGGAGGCCCCGGATTGATTTGGCAGACATTCGGAGAGACATCGTCGTTATACTCCCCTCGTTGATGTGGCCTTAAGCGCCAAAGCACGACGAATGGCATCATTTGATGCTATAATCAGTGCTATGAGGACAACGGTTGCGCTGGATGACGATCTCGTACGCACCGCCCAGGAGTTCACCGGGGTGGCGGAAAAAACGGCGCTGATTCGCGAGGCGCTCAAAGCTCTCATCGAGCGGGAGAGCGCCCGCCGATTAGCATCCCTGGAGGGCACCATGCCGAAACTGAAGAATATTCCTCGGCGGAGGCAGGGGACGAATTGATTCTCGCGGATACGTCGATTTGGATCGACCACTTTCGTTCGGGAAACCTTCGTTCCCGAGACAACGAACTGCGGAAGCATCTGAACCAAGGGCACATTGTGATCCATCCGTCCATAATTGCGGAACTGGCCCTTGGCTCGCTACGGGAGCGCAGCAAAACGCTTGCGCTGCTGGACCTTTTACCCCAGGTGCGAGTGGCGCAACTGAGCGAAGTGCGGCGAATGATTGAGGCTCGTCGCCTGTACAGCCTGGGCATCGGTCTGACCGACGCACAGTTGATAGCTTCAGTCTTTATCAATCCGTCCACGGTTTTGTGGACAAGAGATAGGCGACTCCGAAAAGCCGCGGAAGGGCTTGGCATTCACGCCGGGCTGGCTTAGCATCCTGCCGCTCGCGGGCCCGCCCAAGCAGAGCTTGGACGGGGCACCCTCGTGAGCTCAAACGATTGCGATGGCCCGGGCCACCCGCCAGACTGCCTGCATCTCGGATCAAATGCATAGGTCCTTCGCTTCGCTCAGGATGACAGCGTAGATTTATGCGACGAGATTACGGGACACGGCTCTAACGCGGCGGCCGAGCTGCGTTCGGCTTGGACGGCCGAGGGCCGTCCCTACGCAACCTTGGACGGGCGAGGACGCCCGTCTCTCCACTTACTCTAGCGCATCGACTCTTCGATTTCGGAGATCCAGTCGGGACGCTTTAGGACTTCTCTGGGCTTGGGGCCGTCGGCGGCTCCTACTATGCCGTCGCGCTCCATCAGGTCGATCAGGTGGGCGGCTCGGCCATAGCCTATGCGCAGGCGGCGCTGCAAGAGCGATGTGGAGGCTTTGCCGAACTCGATTACCAGGCGCACGGCATCGTTGAATAGTGGATCGTTGTCGTCGGCGGAGAGTTCCCCGGAATCTTCGTCGGCGCCCTCTGGCAACTCGCGATCTTCTTTCGGTGCTTCGAGGAATTTCTCCTGGTACTGCGCCTGGCCTTGGGCTTTCCAGAATTCCACCACGGCTGCGATTTCTTTTTCGGTTACATACGGCGCATGCAGGCGGTGAACGCGCGCGGAGCCGGAGGGCAGGTAGAGCATGTCGCCGCGTCCTAAGAGCGATTCGGCGCCGTTGGCGTCTAGAATGGTGCGCGAGTCGACTTTGGTGGCTACGCGGAATGAGACGCGGGCGGGGAAGTTTGCTTTGATTAGTCCTGTGATTACATCGACCGACGGGCGCTGCGTGGCTAGCACTAAGTGGATGCCTACGGCTCGGGCCATCTGCGCCAGGCGAGTTATCGATTCTTCTACGTTGTGG
>Ga0326728_10022016_pt1 | contig 11894 bp, 12 predicted proteins | sample MB3enrmetagenome_FD_207602 | JGI IMG/M metagenome (GOLD analysis project Ga0326728, IMG submission 207602) | Lab enriched peat soil microbial communities from McLean, Ithaca, NY, United States - MB31MN | ecosystem: Environmental > Terrestrial > Soil > Wetlands > Peat | place: USA: New York... | reverse complement strand
AATTTCTCCGGTTTCAGCAGCGCGTAGAGCAGGTAGCCGCAAAGAAGAATGGAGATTGCGATTAGAATGATATTTCCCAGCATGGTCTCAGCCCTCTATTTCAGCCGCTCGCAGCCCTTCAGGTACATTATGCCGAGGGCGAAAAACAGTATTGTGCATATCACAAAAATCAGATCGGTCATGGAAGGCTCCTGGCCCGCATCCTAGGTTACGCAAGCGCTCTAAGAAAACGGTGAGCGGCGCATTAGGGAATCGTAAGTATATTACTCCATGTTGCTTGTCCTGCTTCGCAAGTTGTGCCAGACTCCCTGTGCGTACTCCTGATGATGCCTGATCGGCATTCTTCTTTATCCTCGCGGACCAGCGGTGGGACTTCCGGCCAAACCCCAACTCCTCCCGAACTATTTTCTTCTACGAGCGCTCGCGCCGAGTGGGCCCGTCTCCACAGTGGTTTTGTTTACATCGGCGTCGTTTCCATTCTGCTTGGCCCGCTGCTCCCTTATCTCGCGCGGCGCTGGTCTCTCAGCGACTCTCAAGCCGGTTTTCTCTTTGCCGCGCAGTACTCTGGAAACGTATTGGGGAATTTGCTGACAGGTTGGCTGCTTCCGCGATTCGGGTCTTCCAAGGTGATGGGAGTCGGTTTCCTCCTTTTTGTCTTGGGCTTCTCTTTTCTTGGCGCCGGCCCCTGGACTCTTGCATGCCTGCTCATATTTCTTTATGGCATTGCCCTCGGCCTCTGCGTTCCTACTTCAAACCTTCGCGCCACGCAGTTGCCTTCCACGAACACCGCAGCCGCTGTGAGTCTCTTGAATTTCTCCTGGGGAATTGGCGCGGTCCTTTGCCCATTCCTGATCGCGGCGTTCCTGCCTTCGCTTGGCCTTCGCGGCTTCGCTGCCTCCCTCGCCGCGCTTGCGTTGATCTTTTCCGGGCTCCATTTCGCTCGTCCCGTAACAACCCAAGTCCCCGCAACGAAGCCTCCCAAGAGATTGTCCGGCGCCTGGCTTGCCCAGTTGCGACACGTTTCTGCTGTTCCTCTGCTCCTACTTTTCTTTTTGTATGTGGGGGTGGAGACGGCCCTCGGCGGCTGGGTGGCCGCTTACGAAAAGCGCATGCCCGGCATGGACAGTTCCGCCTGGGCGCTGGCCCCTTTGTCTTTTTACGTCTTCCTCTTAATTGGCCGGGGGCTCGCGCCTCTGGCCCTCGGGCGTCTATCGCAAGTGGTCATCTCCACGGACGGGTTGCTCTGCGCCTTTGTCGGCGCGGGAATCGTCGCTTACTCGCAAACACCACCGTTACTCTACGCGGGCACGGCAATAGCGGGTTTCGGGCTGGCGCCGCAATATCCCCTGTACGTCACCTGGTTTGCAGAAACGTTTCGTGAGGATGCGAGTTGGCTCGCCACTCTTTATTTCGGCGGCGCGGCTCTCGGTGGCGGCGTCTTGCCCTGGCTTGTCGGCATCATCGCGGCGCATACGAACTCCTTGCGAGCCGGCCTCATCCTGCCAGTGGCCGTCACTGTTGTCCTGGTCATGTTGTCGTTGCGCGCGCGCCCACGATCCGCGCCGGCATAAAAGTTAATCCCCGCTTGCAAATGGGAATGAACAGGGGCCTGCCGCTGTTGCGATCAAGCGATTGGACGAACCGGCAGGCCACTCGCTACAATTTCGATCATGCTACCGGAATCTCGCGTTACTCCTCCTCTTTCTCCTGCGGAAGCCGCGTGCATTGCCCTTGAACTCTATTCACTCCGCGCGGATGTGCGACCTCTGCCCGGCGAGTACGACGATAATTTCCATCTGGCCACCCCGGAGGGGCGCGCCTTCGTTCTGAAAATCATGCACGCCGCCCGCGAAACTTCTTTCGTTGACATGCAATGCCGGGCGCTCGCCCATCTGGCTGACCGCGCGCCCCATCTTGCACTACCCAGGGTGATTCCCAACTCCAGCGGCCAATTGTACGCGCACGTGCCAACCCCCGATGGCGCCCGGCGGATCGTTTGGCTGCTCTCGTTCCTGCCTGGTACCGCATTGGCCGAAGTGCAACCACACACGCCCGGACTCCTGGAGAGTCTCGGCCGCCTCCTTGCCGAGATGGACACGGCCCTCCTGGATTTTTCTCACCCGGCGGCAAACCGCATTTTGAAATGGGACCTCAGCCGTTCGCCGTGGGCCTTCGAGAAGCTTCCGTCTGTTGCCGATCCCCAGCGGCGCGCTCTTGCCGAGCATTTCCTGAATCTATTCGAGCAGGAGGCTGTTCCGCGCTTCCACCGCCTCCGCCGCAGCGTCATCTATGGCGATGCCAACGATCAAAACGCGCTAGTCGGGCCCGTATCGTCGAAGCCCAGAGAGGTCGTGAGCGTCATCGATTTTGGCGACATGCACACAGGCCTGATTGTTGCGGAGCCTGCCGTCGCCGCGGCCTACGCGATTCTCGGCAAAGATGACCCAATCTGCGCGGCGGGTTCGGTCCTCGCCGGATATCACCGGCGTTTTCCTCTGAACGACGACGAAATTGCCGTGTTTTTCACGCTAATGGCCGCGCGGCTCGCCGTCAGCGTCATCAACTCCGCGCATCGCAAATCTCTCATTCCCAACGATCCTTATGTCACCGTCACCGAGGCTCCCGCGTGGGGTGCGCTCGAACGCCTCGCCAAAATACCCTTGGCCATGGCCAACGATCGGCTTCTCGCCGCGACCACCTCTCCGGGTAATGCGCAATCGTCAGATCGCTCGGGCTCGACGGAGGCTCTCCCCACGCTTGAGCAATCCCTGTCCATCCGCCGCAAACTCTTCTCCTCCAATCTCAGCCTCTCCTACGATCGGCCGCTGAAAATAGTTCGCGGCTGGATGCAGTATCTTTACGACGACACGGGTCGCGCGTTCCTGGACGTCTATAACAATGTTCCGCTGATTGGCCATTCCCATCCGCGCGTCGTGCAAGCCGTCCAGAAGCAGGTGGCGCTCCTCAACACCAACACGCGCTACCTCCACGACAATATTCTCCGGTACGCGCAGCGTCTTACGGCGCTGCTTCCCGCGCCGCTGCACGTTTGTTTCTTTGTGAATTCCGGCAGCGAGGCCAATGAGCTTGCTCTTCGCCTGGCGCGCACTCACACCGGCCGGGAAGATATCATCGTTCTAGAGCACGCCTACCACGGCCATACTTCCACTCTGATTGACATCAGCCCCTACAAATTTAGCGGTCCGGGTGGAAAAGGCCAAAAGCCTTGGGTGCATGTCGCTCCGATTGCCGACGACTATCGCGGCCTCTACCGACGCGGAGATTCAGAGCTCGGCAAGAAATACGCCGCGCACGTGGCCTGGATTTTGGAGGAACTGAAGAGGGAAGGGCACGAAGCGGCGGCTTTCATCGCGGAAACGCTGCCCAGTGTCGCCGGCCAGATCGTTTTTCCGCCGGGCTATCTCAGCGAAGTTTACAAGCACGTGCGGGCAGCGGGCGCCGTCTGTATTGCCGATGAAGTGCAGGTGGGTTTCGGACGTCTCGGAACGCACTTCTGGGGATTTGAAACGCAGGACGTAGTGCCGGACATCGCCGTGTTCGGCAAACCGATCGGCAACGCGTTCCCGCTCGCCGCCGTTGTCACTACCGCGGAAGTCGCCGCATCCTTTGCGAACGGCATGGAGTTTTTCAGCACATTCGGCGGCAACCCCGTCGCCTGCGCCGCCGGCCTGGCCGTTCTCGATGTCCTCGAAGAAAACCAACTTCAGCGAAATGCGCTGAACGTCGGCGCGGAATGGCTGCGAGATTTGCGAGCCCTGCAAGCCCAATATCCGCTCATTGGTGACGTGCGCGGCATGGGCCTCTTCCTGGGCATCGATCTTGTCACGGATCGCGACAAGCGCACTCCCGCAACCACCCAGGCCCACTACGTGGTCAACCGCTTGCGCGACTTGGGCATCCTCACCGGCACCGACGGCCCTCATCACAATGTGCTGAAGCTGCGTCCACCGCTGATTTTCTCCGCCTCCGACGCCGCCTTCTTCACTTCAACGCTCTCCTCCATTCTTGCCGAAGCCCCCGCGCAACCGCTCTAACTCCGGCTTGCGAGTCACTTGCTTTCCTTTGCGGGCTGAACGCGGATTCGCCCGCTTGTGCGTTACGGCGAAACATCATTGCAACCCAACCAACTGAGGAGTAGTCTTTCACGAGCCTTGCGCCCTCAATCTCTTCCTACCAATTCCGGCAGGTAGGGCGGTTTCTTTTTTCATGCCAGAACAAAATTCTGGAGGAAGACAATTCCTATGTCCACGGAGAACAAAAACATCGTTCGCCGCCTCTACGATGAAGTCTGGAACAAGCGCAAACTCGACCTGGTGGCCGAGCTCATCTCCCCTAGCCATGCGCTGAATGACCCGTTTGTCAGCGGCTCGCAGGTTGGCCCGGAGCTGTACCGCCGCCGCATCCTGGAGCTGACCGCCAGTTTTCCCGATTTGCGTTTTACGCTGGACGACCTGATCGCTGAAAAAGAGAAGGTGGTTGCGTCCTGGGTGATTTCCGCGACCCACAAGGGCGAGTTCATGAATATTCCCGCCACCGGCAAGAAAGTTTCCGTGGAAGGCATCACGATTCACTTCATCCGGGACGGGAAGATTCTCGACTCCAATGCACGATGGGATGCGGTTGGCCTGCTGCGGCAGCTCGGGGCCCTTCCCGCACCAGGCCGCAGCAGGGAAGCGGCTTCCAAAGGCTGAGTCATTCTCCGGCTCTCGCTTTGTTGCTCTCCCTGTAGCTTGCCCTGTAGCTCAGGCCTTCAGGCCTGAGCCTTTCTCTCGGGTCTGCAGCGGCCGCCATCTGGTGCGAACGCCGCAGGGTCTCCTGCGGGGGTGGCGTGTGAAATCACGCCGAGGTTTCCAGCGCTTGGGCGAGCTCGAACAGCTTCGTCACAGTATTCCAGTTGCGGCCGGTGCGCGTGGCTTTGAGGGCTCTCTCAATGGCTGGCCAGGACATCTTGGGGCGCGCCATGCCGTTGGGGAAATAGATATAAGCTTCGCGCCCGTCGATCCGCAGTTCTTCCGGAGCCGTCTTGATCTTCAGGGCATTTTGGAGACATTCGGGGCTCGGAATCTCCTTGAGAAACGCTACTGCCAGTTTTTTCGGATCGATGCCGCGTCGCGTGGCGAACGGGTTTCGCGAGATCACGTCTCCCAATTCGGCAGTGGTCCGGGGCACCACAACGGGGCGAAAGCCAAAACTCTTTTCGATAGCGTCTTCGATGCGCCTGGCGAGCTTGGGAATATCGCCCGCTCTGGTCCGGAATACGACGTTCCCGCTTTGCACGTAGGTCTGCGCGTCCTGGAACCCCAAGCTTTCATAGAGTTTCTGCAGCGCGTCCATCTTTATTTTGTGATGGCCCCCGATGTTGACGCCGCGGAGCAGGGAAATAATCACAGTCATGGTGCGGATAAGTATATCCCGGGAAAAGGCCGTGGGGCTTTTAGATAAATGGGCGAAAAGGGAAGTGCGCAGGGTCGCCTCAATGCACCGGTTCATCGCAGGGGAAACGGAGTGGCAAACCTTACTGGGATTTCGGCAGGTGCTCGGCCCGTTCTTGCTTCTTGTCTTCTTTCGCTTTGTCGGACGGCGGATAGCCCTCAAAGCCCTTGGAGAGTTCCTCGTCGGCCTTCTTCCACTCCTTGTCGGGGTTCGTGATCTTGCGAATCAGGTAGAGCCGCCAGACCAGACTCTTCGCCTTCGGGTCAATCAAATCGACAATCAGAGCGCCTTCCTTCCGGCTGCTGGCGCTGACGCTTTCAAAGAGAAAACCCCAGTAGCCGCCGACATACGCGCTGTAGGAACCCCAGTCTCCGGCGACAGCGACATCCAACTGCGCGGGACTGTTCGCCCAGTAGCGCACCACCAGGTCAGGGTTTTCCCCGGGCTTCACCTCGTGCAAACCACGCTTATCCAGTTCGCGCACGACCGAGTGATGCATGCGGTCCTCGATCAGGTCGGGATTCAGTTGGATCGCCACCAAATTCTCAACGCCGCCGATGAAAGCGTAGGTCTTGTACTTGGAGAAATCGAGATTGGGGTCGAAATCGACCATCACCTTGGCGCGCAAAGGCAGGGCAAAAAAGAGCGCGCCCAGCACCGCCACAATCAGCGTCATATCAATGGAACGATGATGCATCGCCCGGAGTTGCGGATGTCTCATGGTTCTCCCTCAGATCGAATCCCTCCCGCATTGGCCAGGATTTCGCGAACCCAACAACCTCTACGCCTAGTGCCGTTCCAACTTGTTCCAACAAATCCCTTCGAGAATACTTTCTCCGTGTTCGCGTCAGATGCTTGGACCGTCATTTGGCCCAAATAGCTGGAACGGCACTAGTGTAGGCCAAGGGCGCGCGTTTTACGAGAAAGTCATCCTGAAAAGGAATCTTTTGGTGCCAGGCGCCGGGAGAAGAGAACCAGAGGTTTCAATTGACCAAGAATTCCTTCTTACGCGTTCTCCGCGTCGAGCGATTCATTCTGAAAGAGGCGCACGAGTTCGGCGTGTTCCATAACCACAGCGGGGTCTTTCTGGATGGCGTCGAAATACTTCTTTTGAAAGTCATCTCCTGTTTCCGTGGGCGCGAAGATCCTTCGGGCCAACGCTATCGCTCCGCGAGTATCTTCCGCTGTAATTTCGGCGTCCGCCGCCAGCGCTTCATCGATGCGCACTACAAATTCGGAGATGTTGTGCAGCCAGGAGAATTGCGGGTCATCAACCACCAACCGGAAGAGCTCACCTGCCGAGACGGCGCCATGCTCCTTCGCGTACTCGCGGCGCTCCATCTCCAAAAGGGTCTTGTGCAATCGCAACAACGCTTCGCGCAGGGCCACGAGCTTCTGGCGCGCCGGAGTGTCCCGCCAATTGCCTTGATTGGTGTACGGGCCTCTATCTTCCGCCATCGTCTATCCCCTCCCAATTTCTCCGCGTTGCGTTCCAGATACGCTGCTACTTCTTTGCGTTCTCCTTTGCACGGACAAACAGATTGTTCCTCACGCTGGAGACATTGGCCACGAATCCGGCCCGCACCGGGGCACGGTTCCTGTCTGCCTCGCTCCCCACTTCGCCCTCCAGCGCTACGCTTCCATTCTTGACGATGATATGGATGGATGGCAATTCGTCCACGGCATATCGGGAGAGCACCGGATCCTCATAGATGGCGCGATACACGGCGCGCCGCAATTCATCGTCGCTAGCCGACGCGGGCAGTTCCTCAATTTGGTTTGCCACCGTCCCGACACCAGCGATGCTCTTCACGGCTGCTTCCGCCTCGGTCTTCAATGTGTGCCGGACGACCTGTCCCGTTAGCGTGATGTCGTTTCCGTTCAGCGTAAAGGCAATATGGTCAAAGACGGAGACGTAGGGAAGGACATTCAACTGGTGGCGCACTTCGCGGGCCAGTCCTTCCGCATACTTCTCCCCTCCGCCCGGCTTCCTGGCTGCCGGTACATTCTGTGCCAGGGCAGGGAATGCCGCCGTCCATCCGGCTAGCGCCAGACTCAGGCCCACCCAAAATGCCTTTCTCGCAAGTTTTAAACCAGTCACCCTGCGCTCCTCATTTAGCTTCACGCACCACTGCCTCTGGTATTGTCTCTCAGGTGCTATTCGCGGTGTTAGCATACGACAGGGGATCGCGCTCCCCGTGGAACATCCCCGCCCGCTCGATTGCCCAGGAGGTTGCTTTTCGCGTGCTGGCGATAGCCCATCGCGGTGCTTCCGGTTATGCTCCGGAAAATACGTTTGCCGCCTTCCGGCGAGCCGTTGCGCAAGGCGTCTCCTTCATCGAGACCGATCTGCAACTGACGCGCGACGCGCATCTTGTCGCTATTCATGACGAGACCGTTGATCGTACCACCGGCGGTCACGGCGCGGTTCAGCATATGACGCTCGCGGAAGTCCGGCGCCTCGATGCGGGCGCCTGGTTTGCCAGCGAATTCATCGGAGAGCGCATTCCTACTCTTGAAGAAATCCTCCTATTCTCCAAGAAAAACGATGTGGTCTTCTACCTGGAATTGAAGCCCAGCGGCTTCTGGGGCGGCGAGCACGCCTTGATCAGCGCTCTTCGCGAATCCGGGGAAATCCTCCGGGTGGTGGTGATTTCCTTCGATCCTGTCATTCTCGCCAGCCTGCGAAACATCGACCCTACCCTCATGGTCGGTTTGTTGTTCGATGGCCAGATCGAGAATCCCTACCAGAAAGCCCTGGAAATCGGCGCGCGGCAGCTTGCCGTTCGCGGCGACCTGGTGACGCCGAATCTCCTCCACGAAGCGCGCAAGCGGGATCTTCAGGTGGTTTGCTGGACGGTCAACTCGCCCGCCCATATGCGGCTCCTGGCGTCGGCAGGCGTTGACGGAATCATGTCCGACTATCCGGATCTTCTCCTTGATTCGCTGAAGAAATAGCTTGATATACACCCGCCAGCTCCGCGACGCTTAATTGTTCGGCGCGCGCGTTCTCTCGCAATTTAAGTTGCTCCAGGAGTTCTCTCACCCGCGCCGGTTCGGCCAACCCGCGCAAATTATTGGAAAGCGTCTTTCTCTTCTGTCCGAAGCACGTCTTCACAAATTCGAGAAAGGCATCTCCATTCTCGAGTCCCAGCTTTGCGCTCTCCCCGGGCAGCCGCAGGGTGATCAAGGCCGAGCCCACCTCCGGAGGGGGGCGAAACGCCCCGCGGGGGAGTTTCAGCACCAGCTCTGGACGCGAATAAAATTGCGTGGCCACGGACAAATAACCGTACGACTTGTTGCCTGGGCGTGCCGCAAGCCGCTGCGCCACTTCCCATTGCACGACAATGTGGATCTGGTCGATCAAATCCGCATAGCGGAAGAGATGGTGAAGAATCGGTGAGGTGATGTAGTAAGGCAGATTGCCGTAGAGGCGGATGCGTCGCCCTGCCGCAATTGCACCTAGGTCCGTTTCCAGCACATCATCCGGCACGACGGTAAGATTCGGATGCTTCTGCGCGAGGCGTTGCAGCCGCGCAATCAGCAACCTGTCGAGTTCCACCGCGTAAACCGGCACGCCGCTGAGGAGGAGGTGCTCGGTCATTTCCCCGTGACCCGCGCCAACCTCGATCCAGCAGTAATCATCCGTCGCCGCGCGCGCGGGAGACTCCATCCCGTGAGGAGATACCCGAATGGCCCGCGCGATCTGCTCCCGCCATCCCGCATCCGCCAGAAAATGTTGCCCTAGTTTTTGCCGCGTCATGGCTGCCCCTGAGTGTAGCAGCCACCCCGCGTTCCCCGAAAATTGAATCGCCCGTAGTGGGCCACTTTCTGGTCCCTGCCTTCAACGCTGTTCAACGCCACGACCTCAGAAATGGCGACATTCCGCGCTTCGATTCCAGCAACCATGCGGCTGACTCTCGATTGGTTGTCCGCCCCCGGCTTACTTGCCTATCGAATACGTGCCGGTGCATTCCATGTCAAAAGAGCCGTCTGGATTGGATTTTATGGAACAGGTCCCGGAACCCTTGATGCCTTTGTATTTTCCGGTACCGCTCAGAATCTTCGATTTCGAGGAGGCAGGTTTCGTGCTGTCTGCTGAGCCGGACCCTTCAAATGTGTAGTAGACCTTGTCGCCATTCTCCATCGTCATGATTGAGCGGCCATGGAAGTTGAAGGATGTTTTCCATGCCTCTAGGAATTCCGTATAGACACCGGTTTTTTCCGGGAAGCTGCGGTCGCTTGAGGTCACGTTACAGGTGCCTTGGAGAATCATGTAGCTGTGACCCGGCACGTCACCCACGTCGAGTTTGTGGCTTACCGATTCTTTCGGGCAATGGAACTTTGTATCAACCTTGCCCTGAGCCATTGTTACGGAGCCGAACACCAGAAGCGAGCATGCAACGAATATTAGTTTGGGCATTTGTATTCTCTCCTTTGCGATGCGGAATCAAAATACAGCCAGACTGTGAGCCGTATGGAGCCGATTGCTTGTGGGGTCCGATTACTTGACTCGGGGGTGTTGCATTCCGCTGTGGGAGATGCTCTTCGGGGAGGCAAGTAGCCGCATTATACGTTAAATGGAGCGACCAAAGGGGTGCCCCCCATCACGTTCACCCCCCTGCCTTCAATCCTGTTCAACGCCTTGACCTCAGAAATGGCGAAATTCCGCGCTTCGATTCAAGCAACCATGCGGCTAACTGCCGTTTGGTTGCACACCTCAGGCTTACTTGCTTATCGAATACGTGCCCGTGCATTCCCCGTCAAAAGAGCCGTCTGCATTGATTTTTCCGGAGCAGGTCACGGAACCCTTGATGCCTTTGTATTTTCCGGTACCGCCCAGAATCTTCCCTTTCTGGGGGACAGGTTTCGTCATGTCTGTTGAGGCGGAACCTTCATATGTGGAGTAAACCTTGTCGCCATCGTCCATTGTCGAGATTGAGCGGCCATGGAAGTTGAACGATGCCTTCCATATCTCTTGGAATTCCGTATAGACACCGGTTTTTTCCGGGAAGCTGCGGTCGCTTGAGGTCACGTTACAGGTGCCTTGGAGAATCATGTAGCTGTGACCCGGCACGTCACCCACGTCGAGTTTGTGGCTTACCGATTCTTTCGGGCAATGGAACTTTGTATCAACCTTGCCCTGAGCCATTGTTACGCAGCCGAACACCAGTAGGGAGCATGCAACAAATAATAGTTTGCGCACTGTGATTCTCTCCTTTGCGATGCGGAATCAAAATACAACCAGACTGTGAACCGTATGGAGCCGATTGATTGTGGGGTCCGATTACTTGACTCGGGGGTGTTGCATTCCGCCGTGGGAGATGCTCTTCGGGGAGGCAAGTAGCGGCCTTATACGCCAAATCGAACGACCAAAGCGGTGACCCCCGTCACATTCACCCCTTGCCTTCAATCCTTTTCAACGCCACGACCTCAGAAATGGCGACACTCCGCGTTTCGATTCAAGCAACCATGCGGCTAACTGCCGATTGGTTGCACACCTCAGGCCTACTTGCCCATCGAATACGTGCCGGTGCATCCCATGTCAAAAGAGCCGTCTGCATTGTATTTTCCGGAGCAGGTCACGGAACCCTTGATGCCTTTGTATTTTCCGGTACCGCTCAGAATCTTCCCTTTGCTGGAGAAAGGTTTCGTGAGGTCTGTTGAGGCGGACCCTTCGTATTTGTAGTAAGCCTTGTCTCCGTTTTCCATCGTCGTGTTGAAGCGGCCATGGAAGTCGATGGATGCTTTCCATGCCTCTTGAGATTCTGTCCAGAAACCGGTTTTTTCCGCGAAGCCGCTATCGCTTGCGGTCGCGTTGCAGGTGCCTTGGAGAATTATGTAGCTGTGATCCGGCACGTCGCCCACGTCGAGTTTGTGGCTTACCGATTCTTTCGGGCAGTGCCACTTCGTATCAACCTTGCCCTGAGCCATTGTTGCGGAGCCGAACACCAGAAGCGAGCATGCAACAAATAATGGTTTGCGCACTGTCATTCTCTCCTTTGCGATGCGGAATCAAAATACAGCCAGACTGTGAGCCGTATGGAGCCGATTGCTTGTGGGGTCCGATTACTTGACTCGGGGGGTGTTGCATTCCGCTGTGGGAGATGCTCTTCGGGGAGGCAAGTAGCCGCATTATAAAATGGAGCGACCAAAGGGGTACCCCTCCTCGCGTTCACCCCCTGCCTTCAATCCTGTTCACCGCCACGACCCCAGAAATGGCGACATTCCGCGCTTCGATTCCAGCAACCATGCGGCTAACTGCCGTTTGGTTGCACACCTCAGGCTTACTTGCTTATCGAATACGTGCCGATGCATTCCGCGTCAAAAGAGCCGTCTGCATTGTATTTCCCGGAGATGGTCCCGGAACCCTTGATGCCTTTGTATTTTCCGGTACCGCTCAGAATCTTCCATTTCCAGGAGAGAGGTTTCGTCATGTC
>Ga0326728_10022015_pt1 | contig 11896 bp, 10 predicted proteins | sample MB3enrmetagenome_FD_207602 | JGI IMG/M metagenome (GOLD analysis project Ga0326728, IMG submission 207602) | Lab enriched peat soil microbial communities from McLean, Ithaca, NY, United States - MB31MN | ecosystem: Environmental > Terrestrial > Soil > Wetlands > Peat | place: USA: New York... | reverse complement strand
TGCCCCCGGGCACCCCGACGCCATCATCCGCAAAGACAATCTTCAGGCCGGGCCCGTGCTGCTCCGCCCCGATCCCGATCCTGGTTGCCCGCTCGCCGTGGCGCACAACGTTTTCGGCGAGGTAGGTGAAGATCTTGGCGACCAGCGGATCGGCATAGATCTCGAGATCGTCCAGGGCGGGCGAGACCTGGATCGCCGGCCGAAAAGAGGCCGGGATCATCCCGCGGACCTGCTGCCACTGTGGCTCCCTGACCCCAACCTCCTGGTACTCCTTGGTGAACGCGACCTGTTTCTGGATATCGAGGACAAGCCCCTTGATCTCCCGGTTCAGCTGGTCCCGTTCTGCACCGGCCGGTATGCCGGAGGCCATGTCCACAAGACCGACGAGGCCGGTGATGGTGTTCGTGATCTCGTGCCGGGTGAACTCGTTCATCATGTACAGCTTCCTGCTCGCGAGCGCCGCGGCCTGCTCCGCACGTTTCCGGTCCGAAATATCCCGGACGATCGACTGGACGTACATTTTCCCCCCGATCTCCACGCCGTTCAGCGACACTTCGGTATAAAACGGGGTCCCGTCCCGCCGGGTGTGCACCCATTCAAACGCGAGGGGAGTTCCCCCCTGCACGGCGCGATCCTTTGCGGCAACCTTTTCCGCAGAACTGACGCCATCGGGCTGGAATTCCGGCGAGAACTCCTCGGGCGAGTGCCCGAGGATATCGGATGCATCCCTGCAGCCGAACATCTCAGGGGTCCGACGGTTGCAGCGGACAAACACCCTGTCCCTTACCAGAAAGATCGCATCGTTTGCCGAATCGAACAGGGTCCGGTACTGCTCCTCGCTCTCCCGCAGGCTCTGCTCACTTTTCATCAGTTCCCCGTAGGCATTCCGGAGGTCCAGCTCGGCCTGTTTTCTTTTTGTATTATCAACGAAGGTTTCGAGAAGACAGGGCTTTCCGGACAGCATCACGGGGGTAACGTAACTGATGATTGGTACCGCTCTTTTGTCTGCTGTAAGCAGGATCCTTTCGGAATTGTCCACGGCCTGGCCGGGACGGGTAATCGAACATCCTCCCGCGTCGGCAGGACGAATAAACCGGTCACCTTCTTCCCCGAGGATCCGGTCCCGGGAAAGTCCGATCAGGTCAGCGGCTGCCGGGTTGATGTCAAGTATCCTGCGGGTGGCGGCATCGATCACGAGGATGCCGGCCCTGACCGACGAGAAGATGTGGTCGAGATAGTCCCGGCTGTCGGCAAGATCCTGTTCTGCCATCCTCATGCGCACAGCCTGCCGGATCTTATAGGCGAGATCGGAGAACTGCACATCTGGTTCGCCGCCTTTCTGGAGGTAGGAATCGGCCCCGTTGTTGATCGCTTCGATGACCACATCCTCCCGGCCCCTGCCGGTATAGAGGATGAACGGGATACCGGGAAACTGCGCCCTTACCTGCCTGAGGAGCGAGATCCCGTCCATGTCCGGCATCTGGTAATCGGACACGATCGCATCGTAGTGAGCCTGTCCTAGGGCTGCAAGTGCTGCCTGGGCCGAGGTCTCGGTGTCGACGTGAAAATCCCCGCTGCTCTCCAGAAACAGTTTGCCGATCTCAAGCAGGTCGGGTTCGTCGTCCACATACAAGACAGTGATCATGGGAATTTCAGCACGGGAGATTACTGGTATCGTTATCGCCATTTATGCTATTTAAGAATACGTACACGTAAATTCTCCCGAAACGACCACCGTTATCCCCTGGAACGGCCGGGAAACCGGTTTTACCAAAAGAATCCCCGGCGCTTTCCGTCAGAACCAGCTCTCCAGCGTCTTCTGCCCGGCTTTTACCGTGTACCGTTCGAGCGCCGCGTCGACCCGTTCCTCGGCAAAATCGTACCCGTCGCAGAGCATCTTTTTGATTCCTGCTGCATCCGGGTGGCCCCATACGAGGCTGTAGTCGCTGGTCACCGGCGGGTGCAGGAAGAACTCCATGACCGGGGCCGGGTCAAAACCCGGGCATTTCTCGGCCAGTTTTGCCTCGAATTCTCCTTTGAGGACGATCTTCAAGGCCGTCTTTGCCCCCACGCCTTCAGCACCCGGGTTAAAGTCGGTTCCCACCAGGATACCGATCTCGATCAGCTGCTCCCGGGTCAGGTGAAGGCCGCTAAGCACCTCGGCAAGCACCACCCGCTCCGGGCTCACGGTCACGACCCGGCCCCGGATCTTGCGCTTCCCGCTCACCGTGAGGTTCCGGACCAGCGTCGGGGTGCCGAACAGGAGCGTATCGTAGTCCTGCGAGACCGCGTACCGGGCGTCCCCCTTCTGCACCATGGAGGCAGCCTGTGCCTCCCCCTCGGTCGGGGCCTGCACGAACGGGATACCCATGAGACCGAGCAGCTCCTTGGATGTCGCAATGGCCGTCTCGTCCACCCGGGTCGACGACCGGGCCTGCTTGTATGCCTCCTCCTCGTCGCCCCGCTCGACCGCTTCCTTCCACTTCTCCCCCGCCTCGTCCCGGCTCTTGCGGCGCACCGCGTTTGTGGCCGCCTTGAGCTCAGGAGGTTTCCCATCAAAGACAAAGACCGGTTTTATCCCTTTTTCAAGGAAGTTGACCATCCTGAACAGGATGCCCGAGAGGTGGGAGGTCACCCTCCCGTGCCGGTCCATCAGCGGCGTCCCATCCGGCTGCCGGATGATGGTTAAAAACTGGTAGAGCGCATTGTTCGCATCGACTGCCGCTACCCCGGAAAGGCCCTCCCAGGTAACCGGTACCTTGTAGTCTGCGATGATATCCCGGAGTGCGACACCCATGGCCCGTTATCCCCTGTCGTATCGTTTGGTCGCCCGGGCTCTTATTTATACACCCGTTTCGAAAACTCGCCAATCAGGTCTTCAAGGTGGGAGGTCGTCTTGTCGTACTTCTCGTTCATACGACTGGAAATCTCCTCAAGGTTTGTGCGCAGCATCCGTTCCCGGGTGATCACGTTCTTTTCGAGGTTCCGCACCTTGATCTGGAGGGACAAAAACAGCCCGCCAAGCGAGAGCATCATGAGGGCGGCGGCAATGGCGATGATAAGGTCCTGCCAGAACCGCAGGATGAGGACGAGGGTGGAGATGACCATGACTGCCGTGAGCAGGATGTCGGGGAGATAATCGGGAATGTCCATGCTTTTAGATGATGAGAGCATACTGATTAAGCTAACTATCCCATCAGGAGACCGTGTTCATGGATACCAGCACCGTAAAAAAGTATATCCCGTTCATTGTGATGCCCGCATTTCTCGTCATCGTGGAGCTGGGCGCTCTCGCCCTCTCGCTCCCGGTCCAGGTCGCCGGCCTCGTCGCATTCCAGGACCCCCAGTCCGTGGAAAACCCGCTCATCTTCATGGCGATCCTCCTGGGCTTTACCGCATTTCTTCTGGTGCTGATCAAATACGGCCGGAAGAACCTGATCGCGTGGGTGATCGGGATCTCCATCTTCCTGACCTTTGGCTATGTCTTTGCCGCGCTGGTACCGATGGTGATGGGGCCCGGATATGCGGAGATCGCGGCCATGGTTGCCCTCGCCGTGGCTGCGACCGTCATTTTGTACAAATACCCGGAGTGGTACGTGATCGACGCCCTCGGGCTCCTCCTTGCGGCCGGCGTGGCCTCGATCTTCGGCGTCTCGCTGGGAACCATCCCGGTCATCCTGCTTCTCGTGATCCTCGCGGCCTATGATGCAATCGCGGTCTACAAGACCAGGCACATGATCACCCTTGCCGAGGGGGTCATCGATTTAAAAACGCCGATCCTCTTTGTCATCCCGAAAAAACGCGATTATTCGTTTATCAGGGAGGGGATCGGGAAACTGGGAGATGGCGGGGAGCGCTCCGCGTTTATCATCGGGATGGGCGACCTGATCATGCCCTCGGTGCTTGTCGTCTCCGCCAATGTCTTTACCGGCGGGGTAAAATATTTCGGGCTCTTTAACCTGCCGGCCCTCGGGGCGATTGCCGGCTCCGTTGCCGGCCTTGCTGTCCTGCTCCACTTCGTCATGTCGGGACGCCCGCAGGCAGGCCTCCCACCCTTAAACGGCGGGACTATCATCGGGTTTTTCATCGGCTGGGCCCTCATCGGCTTTGCGTGAGTCAAGCCATGCCGGGCGGTGGCTGAGGAGCTCTTCGAGCACCCCGTCCACACCCTCTTTTGTCTCGGTGGACATGAAGCGATAACCTTCTTGCACCCTGATGTCGGACTTGTTTGCCACAACCACGAGCGGCACCTTCACCATCCCTTTTACCTCATCGAGGAGCCGCAGCTGCATCTCCATGGGGTACCCGCAGTGTTCGGACGGGTCGAGGATAAAGAGGATCACGCTTGCCACGTTCATCATCGCCGAGAGTGCCTGCCGCTCGATCGGGTTTCTCTCCTCGGCAGGCCGGTCGAGAATGCCCGGGGTGTCCACGAACTGGATCCGGTCCCGTCCCTGCTCCCGGAGCCCGACGATCACGCCTTTTGTCGTGAACGGGTAGGAGGCGATCTCAGGGGTCGCAGAGGATACGAGCCGGATAAACGAGGACTTGCCCACGTTGGGGTACCCCGCGATCACGACAGTAAAAGCATCCTCGATATGGGGCAGCTTCCGCAGGGTGTTTCTCACCTTGTTTAAGAACCGCAGGTCCTTGTCGATCTGGTGGACCATGGAGGCGAGGCGGGCGACTGCCCGTTTCCGGAGCACGAGCGTTTCGGTGGAACGCCGGGACTGCACGGCAATTTCGTGGCCCACCATCTTGGTATGCTTGGCCGCCCAGCCTACCGCCCCGAGAGACTGCTTGATATTGTCGATCCCGTAAAGGATCTCCGCCAACTCCCGGTAAAAGGGAGGGATCTTTTCAAACTCGGGGAACCCCCGGATGATGTAGACCAGCCGGTCGTGGATCGCCGCACCGACGGCCCGCACAAACTCCTCGTTTGCCCGGTCCTTGTTTATCTTCTCTTTCATCTTCTTTGCTGCACGGCGGAAACTCCGGTCAAGGATCTCATCAGCAGTGGGCACCGTAGGCATCCGTTCGAATTCCACAAAACTCCAACCTATATATCCATAGACTGTGATACGTCTTATCGTTATGGAGCTGTCCCTGATCCAGAAGGATATCCTGATCACGCTCATCACCCTCTATCACCAGCAGTCCCATTCCATCAAGGGCGAGGAGATTGCCGACATGATCCTGCGGAACCCGGGCACGGTGCGCAACCAGATGCAGTCCTTAAAAGCGGTCGGCCTTGTGGACGGCGTTCCCGGGCCGAAGGGCGGTTATATCCCCACCGAACTGGCGTACAAGGAACTCAACCTGAGCGCGTCCGGCGGGGACTACGATGTGCCGATCAGCCGTGACGGCGAGGTGGTGAAGGGGGCTCATGTGCAGGAGATCGATTTTACCACGCTCTGCCATCCTGACATCTGCCACGCGGTCATCAAGCTCGTCGGAAGCGCGAAGATTTTCGAGATCGGCGATAAAATCACGATTGGCCCGACACCGGTGAACAAGCTCCTGATCCGGGGTGAGGTGTTCGGGAAAGATGAGTCGAAGCAGTCGCTCTTGATCGCCACGTCAGAGATGATCTCGCTCCCCAAGCAGCCGATAAAGGCCTACATGAGTTCGCCCCTCAAGTCCCTTGAAAGTAACCAGACGCTGAGGGATGCAATTGCCCTCTTCAACCGTCACCATATCCACGGCGTGCCGGTCATTGACGGCGGCCATCTCTCCGGCATCATCACCATGAGCGATATCGCAAAGGCCATTGAACGCGGCCTGTCCCTAGAGACAAGAACCGCTGAAGTGATGACCCACGACGTCGTTGAGGCGCCGTCCGACATCCAGCTCTTCGAAGTGATCCGGCGGTTCAAGGAACGCGAGATCGGCCGGCTCATCGTGACCGAGAACGGGAAGCCGGTGGGCATCCTCACCCAGTCTGATATTATCCGGGTCTTTCCCTCGCTCTGATGCACCCGGCCGTCAGCCGGATTTTTTGTTGTGCCGGGGCGATATGGTGCATTCACGCGGGCCGCGCAGGAAAAGAACGAAAATACCGTATCAATTTTTCAAAATAACCTTCAATGCCTCGCCATTTCAGAACACTTTATATATTAATACATCGTCATTTTTTTTATGACTCGTACATTTGCCCGCAGCCTCTCACGAAAAAAAATTATGAGCAATGACGGTAAGCTTGTCGGGGTGCTCAAGAACATCCGGGTCGATTTCGATTCCGGGCAGGTCCTCGACCTGATCATCCACCCGGACCAGTCCTTTGTCACCGACGGTTACGCACTGGAAGACGGCAACCTGCTGGTCATCCCCTTTGAGTCGGTAAAAGACATCAAGGACTATATCGTCGTTGACCGCTACCTTGCCCGCAGATAAGGTCGATACTTTTTTACGGCTTGTACAAATCCCTTACCGTATCCTTCTTCCATCACATCGGATGCCGCCGCTTTTGTTGCCGGGTGGGCATTTGCGATGGTCACACCCCGGCCGGCCCATGCAAGCATCTGTACGTCGTTCGCCCCGTCGCCGATGGCAAAAAAGTCCTGGGGGGAAAGGCCCATGTCGCGTGCGAGGGCGATAAGGGCGGTTCCCTTGCTCACACCTTCGGACTGGAGATGGATGGCAAACCCGGTGTCGATCACCTGCACCGGCTGCCCGGCAAGCAGCTGCCGGACCTCTTCAACCGGCACCGTCCGGGCAAATGCAAGGTCCGCGTACCGGTACGTGGGGTTATAGAGATCCAGCTCGATCCCTTTCTTCCGGTAGTGGGCCTGTACGATCTCAAGGGCAGTACGGCAGACCCCCTGGTCCCCGGTGATGCGGAGGGTACCGGTGTACCCGATCCGGTACACCCCGCCGTTCTCTGCAATGAACGTCCCGCTCGTACCCGTCATTTTGCAGAGGGCGTCCATGAAGCAGGAGGTGTTCCCGCTCGCGAGGACGACCTCTATCCCGTCTTCGACGAGCGACCGGATAATCTCTACCGCACCGGTATCGATCCTCCGGGCGGAGTCCGTTATTGTCCCGTCGACATCGGTCAGGAGGGCTTTTAACACGGCTTGAGTCCTGCCTCTTCAACCATGAATGGTGCTTCGCCCTCGGGAAGGTTGGGGCTGTCCACGAGACGGGCGATACGCTTGCCGGCCTTGCTCTTCCTGAGGTAGATCCGGAAGGTTGCCGTGTGGCCGACGATGTTTCCCCCGATGGGTTTTGTCGGGTCGCCGAAGAACACGGCGGGGTTGGACATGACCTGGTTCGTGACAAGGCCGACCGCGTTGTGCTCATCGATGAGCTTGAAGAGCTCGTGCATGTGCCGGTTCAGTTTCTGCTGCCGTGCGGCAAGCGTACCTCTGCCTGCGTACTCGGACCGGAAGTGGGCGGTGAGCGAATCGATGATAAAGAGCTTCACCGGCTTGTCGCCGGACTTGAGCTCGTTTGCAAGGTCCCGGGAATTTTCCACGAGAAGCATCTGGTGATCGGACGTGTGCGCACGGGCGATGTGGATATTGTCCAGGAACTCCTGGAGGTCCGGGGCATCATCGATGCCAAGGCCCTTGACCATCTGCTCGATACGCTCGGGACGGAACGTGTTCTCGGTATCGATATAGATCACGCTGCCGTTAAGGCCACCCTGCTCTTCGGGAAGCTGGACGTTGACGGCCATCTGGTGGACGATCTGGCTTTTACCGGAACCAAATTCACCGTACATCTCGGTGATTGCCTGCGTTTCCATACCACCGCCTAAAAGTGCATCGAGCTCCGGGACCCGGAACGAGAGCTTCCGGATGTCCTTCCGCTGCTCGAATATGTCTTTTCCGGTCCTGAAACCCCCGATATCTGCCGATTCGCGGGCCGCCTTGATAATCTTCTTCGCCGTCGACTCCGAGATCTCCGTGATCTCGGAGAGCTCGGCAGGTGCGGCGGTTGCGATGCTCTCAACGGAAAGGTAGCCTGCTTCGCGAAGCTTGTCGGCGGTGCTTGGTCCGACGCCGGGTAAATCTTCTATCTCCAGTGCTTTGTCAGCCATTTCTTGTACATCTCCTATGGCACAACAACATTTTAACCTCACTCATATAACCCGGGGCCGTGCGCAGGGTGAAAGTGATTTATGGCGGTGCCGGGGTATCCAGCCGGGCAGCAAGGGCGGCAAGGCGCTCTGCCACCACATCCGGACTCCTCTCCGCCGGTTCCACGGCCTCCGGGATGATACGGCTTCCCGAAAGCACCCCTGTTATCTTCATCTCGCTCCCGGCCGGAAAATCTCCCTCGATAAGGTACCGTTCTGTGCCGTTGTCGATGAACGTGCACCCGTTGCCGGGAATGATCGTCCCGGTAAAGGTGATTGCCCGGGATTCTTCGTGCGGGACCCGTAAAACGCTGCCCCGGCCCACGCCGAGCTCGATGCTCCCGAACCGGCCGGGCTTTGCCGCCGCATGGAAGATCTCGACCTGATCGCCGGGCTGCACCGGCACCAGTGCCTTCTCGCCCCAGAGCACGACGTTGACCACCTCGTTCCCGTCGCCGATACGGATATTCCGTACCCATGATGCCGCCCCGTCCCGGGAGGTAAACGACCGGGGCTCCTGCACGGTCTTTACCGCGCCCGTCACGGAATAGTACCCGGTATCGCTGACCGATACAAGGGGGGCAAAGGGGACCGTGACGATGCCATCGGAAACGCTTACCGCGCCCGATTCATCGATGCTGTAGGCCCGCCCTTCGGAACGGCGGTCGGGTTTTGCCCCGGCGATATGGATCACGCTTCCCGGCGGGATACTCCGGAGCAGGTCCGGTGCCCACGCTATGAGGTGTGCAGTCCCGGCAGCGTCACCGATCACGCAGTCCATCATCTCCCCGGTCGTCCCATCCCGGCGCGTAAATGCCCGGGGCGCATCTGCCCCGATCAGGAGCACATCGAGATCGACCGGCTCCGTGGACAGCCCCGACCCGTTCCCACCGGCGGTCACATTGCAGGTGATCTCGCAGCTGGCCTTTCGTAAGGCAAGCGCGTAGATCTCCCGGGTATTTTTTCCCGGGTGCCTCCCGATAATCTCCAGCACCTCGCCCGGCGCGATCTCCAGAGCCGCGCCTGCCTTCTCGTCCCAGAGCACAACCCGGGTGGTCCCGGTCTCGTCCCCCACGAGAAGAGTGGCAACCCAGCCCTTCTCGCCATCGTTCCGGGTAAACTCCTTTGGCTCGGTCTTGTCGATCACCTTCGCGAAAAAACAAAAAAGGCTGGATTTCCCGGAGAGTTCCCTGACTTTGACATGCTGCCTCCCCAGTGCCCCGACCACGAGCATCGCTGCGGTCGGTTCATCGAGAAGATCCCCGCAGTCCTCGATCTTTTGCTCCACGCGCCGTTCGAACTCTTCCTGCGTGATGAGGTCGTCGACAAGCGCGTAGTGGAAGAGTACCACGGGAAGGCTCCTGCGTTCACTGCTGCCAGGGCGGCCGCATCATGGTGCCGGTCAGGTCAGCGAGGGTCTCGCCGCGCCGCATGAGCGCGGCCTCGTTCCCGTGGACCAGCACTTCGGGGCAGCGGGGCCGGCCGTTATACTGCGAGGACATCGCATACCCGTAGGCCCCGGCGTCCAGCACTGCGACGAGGTCCCCGGCGGCAAGCTCCGGCAGGTTCCGGTCGGCGGCAAGGATATCGCCGGTCTCGCAGATGGGCCCGGTGACGGTATATTCGGCAGTCAGGGGTGCATCCGCACGGTTTGCCACGATCACCTCGTGGTAGGCATCGTACATCGCGGGCCGGATGAGCAGGTTGAAACCGGCGTCCACGTTGGCAAACCGTTTGTGTGCCGATTTTGTCGAGTTGACCCGGGTGAGCAGCACGGTCGAATCGGCCACTAAAAAGCGGCCCGGCTCGATCCAGAGCTCCGGGGTGATCCCGGCCGCTTTGATCCCGGCAAGGAAGACCGGCATGACGGCCCGTGCGTAATCCTCAGGGGTCGGGGCCGGATCGGTATCGTGGTGGTACGGGATGCCCAGGCCCCCGCCGAGGTCGAGGAACTCAAGTTTTACTCCTGTCCCCGAGAGTTCCTTTGCAATCCGTACCATGACCTCCGCTGCCTTTGCAAACGGCTCGACATCGAGAATCTGCGACCCTATGTGGCAGTGGATCCCGACCGGTTTTACATTTTTGCAGGCAAGCGCCTCCCGGTATGCAGCCGGGATCTGCTCATGGGGAATCCCGAATTTGCTTGTGGCAAGGCCGGTGGCGATCTTGGGATGGGTGGGGACTTCGAGCGCCGGGTTGACCCTGAACGAGATCTCCGCGATCTTCCCGGCCACACGGGCCACCGCGTCGAGCTGGTGGAGTTCGTCCAGCGAATCGACCGAGACTTTCACCCCGTGCCTGACCGCGAGGGCAAGGTCGCTTTGGGTCTTTGAACTGCCGTTAAAGAGCAGTTTCTGTGCCGGCATGCCGGCTTCGAGGGCAAGCGCGAGTTCGCCGCTGGAGAAGACATCCGCCCCGGCACCCAGCCGGGCGAGCGCCCTCATCACCGCGAGGTTGCCGTTTGCCTTTGCCGCAAAGAGCACCTGCACCCGGTCGTAGCGGGCAGAGAGGGCTTTCTGGTAGTCCCTGAAATGATCGCAGATCCGGTCCTCGCTGGTCACGTAGAGCGGGGTGCCGTACTGCTCTGCAAGGGTGACGCAGTCATGGCCGCCGATGCAAAGATTCCCGTTTTTTATCGTGAGATGGGGTGGGAGTTTCACAAGGATAGCCTCCGCATGCGCCCGAGGGCTTCCTGTATCCTTTCTACCGGCCGGGTGATGGCAAACCGCACGTAGCCCTCTCCCGCAGAGCCAAAGCCGATGCCCGGTGTCACAACAATGCCGGCCTCATTGAGAAGTTTTGCCGCAAAGGACATGCAGTCGTTGACCGGCATCCAGACATAGAAGGTGGCTTTCGGGGCCGGCACGTCAAAGCCCAGCTCGCGGAGCCCGGCGGCCAGCACGTCCCGGCGCTCCTGGTAAATGGCGCAGGCCTCTTTCACGCAGTCCTGCGGGCCCGAGAGCGCTGCGATCGCAGCGTACTGGACGGCGTTAAAGACCCCGGAGTCGACGTTGGTCTTGACACGGCCAAGACCGGCGAGGATCTCCGCATTCCCTACCGCCATCCCGATACGCCAGCCGGTCATGTTGTAGGTCTTGGAGAGCGAGTGCATCTCGACACCGACTTCCATCGCCCCTTTTGCCTCCAGAAACGACGGGGCACGGTAGCCGCCAAAGGCGACCTCGGAGTACGGGTTGTCCGAGACCACGACAATGTGATGATCGGCGGCAAAATCCACCACCTCGCGGTAGAACGAGAGCGGTGCCACAGCAGCCGTGGGATTATTGGGGTAGTTGATGAACATGAGTCTGGCAGAGCGCACGACGTTTTTGGGTATGTCATCAAGGACCGGGAGGAAGTTGTTCTGCCGTAAAAGGGGCATCTCGTGGACTTTTCCCTCGGCAAACAGGGTCCCGGTCGAGTATCCGGGATACCCGGGGCTCGGAGCAAGCACGTAGTCCCCCGGGTTCACGAACGCCTCCCCGATATGGGTAATCCCGTCCTTCGACCCCATCAGGGCGAGGGTCTCATTTGACGCATCGAGTGCGACCCCGAACCTCCGGTGGTACCACCCGGCGACAGCTTCCCGGTAAGCAGGCATCCCGGCGTACGAAGGGTAGTGGTGGTTCGCCGGGTCCCGTGCAGCCGTGCAGAGTGCGGCAACAATATGCGGCGGGGTGGGGAGATCCGGGTCGCCCACGCCCAGATCGATGATGTCAACACCTTTTTTCTGCTGCTCTGCTTTCATCTCATCGATCCGTGCAAAAAGATACGGCGGGAGATTGCTCATGCGTGTTGAGTACATAGGTAGTA
>Ga0326728_10022014_pt1 | contig 11896 bp, 8 predicted proteins | sample MB3enrmetagenome_FD_207602 | JGI IMG/M metagenome (GOLD analysis project Ga0326728, IMG submission 207602) | Lab enriched peat soil microbial communities from McLean, Ithaca, NY, United States - MB31MN | ecosystem: Environmental > Terrestrial > Soil > Wetlands > Peat | place: USA: New York... | reverse complement strand
AATAGGGGCGTGAGCAAGTTCTGGGACAACGCGGATGCAGCGGCCCCCAGGACGGGCGAGTCGCCCGTCCCCACACCAGCCCTGCCCACATCGGCGCGGGTGTTTCCCGCGTCCCTAAAGATTGGGAATGTCGAGATCGCTCCCGCCACCGTGCTCGCGCCCATGTCCGGCGTCACCGACACCGTCTTCCGCCGCTTCATCAAGAGGCTGGGCGGATGCGGCCTGATCATGACCGAGTTCACCTCGGCCGACGGCGTCTTGCGCGACCAGCGCGTTCGCGGACGTTACCTGCATTTCTATGAAGACGAGCATCCGGTCTCGGCTCAGCTCTTCGGCAGTAATCCGAGCGTGCTGGCCGATGCCGCGCGCCTGGTGGAAGACCTCGGCTTCGATCTCGTCGATCTGAACCTCGGCTGCCCGGCGAAGAAAGTTGTGAAGTGCAACGGCGGCTCCGGCCTGCTGCGCGATCTGCCGCTGATCTGCCAGATTTTCAAAACGGTGCGAGCCGCCGTGAAGATTCCCTTCACCGTGAAATTCCGCGCGGGATGGAACGACGACGAAATCGTCTGCGTACAACTGGCGCGCATGGCCGAAAGCTGCGGCCTCGGCGCGGTTGCGCTGCACGCCCGCACGCGTGAGCAGGGCTACAGCGGAAACGCGCGCTGGGAATGGATCGCCTCCGTCAAGCAGGCGGTCAAGATTCCCGTGATCGGCAATGGCGACATCCGCTCGCCCGAAGACGCCTGGGCCATCGTCGCCCAAACCGGCTGCGACGCCGTAATGATCGGCCGCATGGCCCCGGCGAATCCGTGGATTTTTCGCCAGATCGAGCAGTATGTAAGTGGAGCGACGGGTGTTCCCGCCCGTCCGCCTCGCGTAGGGACAGCCGCCCTCGGCTGTCCAGCGGAGCGAAGCTCGGCAGCAAGAATGTACGACGAACCCACCGAAGCCGACCGCTACCAGATGATCCGCACGTATTTTCGAATGCTGCTGGAAGAAGGAATGCCCGGAGCCGAAGGCAAGATGAAGCAGTTCGCCTCGTGGTTCACCCACGGCGTGCCGGGAGGCGCAGCACTCAGGAAGGCGATCTACGACGCCAAGAGCGGGGCGGAGATACTGGGGCGGGTGGAAGAATTTTTCGACGCCAAGCTTCCAGCACAGACCACGTAGGGACAGCCTCCCTCGACTGTCCAGCGGGCGAAGCCCCGCAGCATTCGCCCAGGTTTCTGGCCCGCCTTGCGCGCCTGGACAGCCGAGGGCGGCTGTCCCTACGTGAGCGTCTTCAGCGCCAGCCTTCCCCGCTCGCCGCGTTCCACGTATCCCCACGGCGTTTGGTCATCGTGCGTGAACACCGTCAGCCATCTCTCCGGGATCGCCCACGCATAGTACTTCTTGCGGCTCTCGATGGTTTCGAGCGGAAACAGATCGAACGCCATCACCCAAGTCAGGTCGAGATGCGCTGAGGTCGGAATCAGATCGGAGATGTAGCACGCCTTCTTCCTCTCGTTGCCCCCGCCGCCACTCTCGATAATCACCGCCTGCATATTCGCCGTGTGCCCCGGAAAAACCTTCACCGAGATGCCGGGCAATAGCTCCCGATCGCCGTTCAGCAGCACCATCTGCCCGGTCTCCAGCAGCGGATCGTAATTCGGGCTCATGTAGCTGACCGCATCGCGCTCCAGTTGCAGGCGGCCATGCTCCCATTCTTGTTCTTGCACGTAATAGGTGGCATTGGGGAACGTTGCGACCATCTGATCCCCGCGCCGCACCGTATTCCAGCCGCAGTGGTCAAAATGCAGGTGCGTATTGATAACGATGTCGATGTCTTCAGGAGCGACGCCAGCGGCGTGCAGGTTGTCGAGCAGTTTCGCCGGCTGTTTGTAAATCTGCGCCAATTTGTCAGGCAGTTTGTTGCCGATGCCAGTCTCGATCAGGACGTTTTTCTTGCCGGTGCGCACCAGCAGCGAATTAAGGCCCGCGTCGAGCCGGTTCTGCTCGTCAGGCATGACCTTCTTCGACCACATGGCCTTCGGAACGACCCCGAAAAAAGCCCCGCCGTCAAGGAAGTACGTTCCATCGGAAACGACAGTGAGTTCGAAATCGCCGAGAGTTGTGCGATGCATAAGGCCAGCTTTCAGCTATCAGCTCTCAGCCATCAGTAAAATCCTACGTTCGCCGAGAGCCAAAAAGCTGATAGCTGACGGCTGAGAGCTGACAGCTATTTCAACTCCTTATTCCAGAAGTCTTCCATCATGTGGTACAGCTGCTTGCTCGTGTCCGTCCCGGCAATTCCGTGGGTCTTATTCGGATACACCATCAGCCGGAACTGTTTCCCGGCCCGGATCAGCGCATCCGTCATCTGGATCGTATTCTGGAAGTGCACATTGTCGTCGCTCGTCCCGTGCACCAGCAGCAACGAGCCGTGCAAATTCTTGGCCGCGCTGACGGCCGAATCGTCGTAGCCGCTGGCGTTGTCCTTCGGCAGACCCAGGTAGCGCTCGGTGTAAATCGAATCGTAGTCGCGCCAGTTGGTCACCGGCGCCACCGAGATTCCCGCCTTGAAGCGGTCGGAGTGCGTCAGCGCGTAGAGCGTCATCCAACCACCGTACGACCATCCCCAGATCCCGGTGCGCGTGCGATCGAGCTGCGGAAACTGCGCATACAACTGGTCGAGCGCCGTGAGTTGGTCTTTCAGTTCGACCCCGCCCGACTGCAGCCGGATCGCGGCGGAAAATTTCTTTCCCCGATTCGGGGTTCCGCGATTGTCGACCGAGAAAATCGCGAATCCTTCGTTCGCCAGAATCTGGTGGAACAGCGCGTGATCTCCACCCCAAGCGTCCTCCACCATCTGTCCCCACGGACCGCCATAGATGTACACGATCAACGGAATTGGAATTTTCGGGCTCGCATCCGCATGGCGCGGCAGAATCAGATCGCCATACAGCACCGTGCCGTCGTCTGCTTTGAATTCCAGGGGCTTCGAAGCAAGCGGGACATAATCGGCCAGGTTTCGCGCTTCCCAGATTTTCTGGCAGGGGCCGGCCGGCGCGCACACGGAAATCCGAGGCGGCGTCAGCGCCGTAGAATGCGTTTCCACGAAGTGCTTGCCGTCATCGGCGAAACTGGCCTCATAGCTGCCTTCTTCCGATGAAAGGCCCTGCATCCCTGAGCCGTCCAGCTTCACGGAAAAGAGCTTTTCCTGTCGCGGATCTCCTTTATTGGCGGTGAAAAAAACCGTGCCCGAGGCATCATCCACCCCGCTGATTGCGATCACTTCATAGTCTCCGCTTTCGAGCTGGCGTTCGAGTTTGGCATCGGCCGCGAGCGGGTCGGGCCCGTTAAAACTGTAGAGATAAATGTGGGTGTGGCCGTCGCGCCAGCTGGTCCAGAGAAAGCGGTCGCCGGATTTCAGTATGCGAAAGTCGTCGTTGACGTCGACCCACGCATCCGGCGCCGATTCGGTGAGCACTTTGCGCGACCTGCCCGAATCCGCGTCGATGAAATAAAGGTCCATCCCATCCTGCTTGCGATTCAGGACCTCGGCCCAAGCCCAGCCTTCGCGAATCCAACCGAAACGCGGCACATAGGTGTCATCGTCATCGGTGAGTTTGATCCAGCGCACCTTGCCGCCCTTGCTGCCCACCACTCCCAGGCGTACGCTGGGATTCGGATCTCCCGCTTTCGGATATTTTTCCTGCTCGACCCGGGGATGCGTCGGCAACCAGTCGGTAATGGGATAGGCCGGTACGCGGCTCTCATCCATCTGCAGAAAAATGATTTCGTGTCCTTCCGGCGACCAGAAGAAGTTGCTGCGCACCGCCAGTTCTTCGGCGTAAACCCAATCCACTTCCCCGTTCAGGATGTTGCCGTCTTTTTCTTTGTCCCTCTCTTTATTTTTGTCTTTTTCTTTCTCCTCGCGCGTGAGCGGACGTTCGCCTTCCTCTCCCGACACCGGATGCACATAAAGATGGTGCTTGCGCACGTAGGCGAGGCGCTTGCCGTCGGGGGAAAACTTCGGGTCTTCGCTCGGGTCCGGAGACGAGGTAAGCTGCACCGCCGTTCCCGTATCCAGGCTGTAATACCAGAGCTGTCCCTGCGAATCGAAGAGCAGATGCCTGGAATCGGGCGACCACGTGTAGGCAGCGACGTGATATCGCGTCACGCGCTCTTTCTCACGCTCATCCTTAATCCTGCCCGTAGAAGGGGCAAGCTGCGACAGCTTGGTCTCGCTAGCCAGAATCTTTTTCTCGCCCGTCACCGCGTCCACGTACCAGAGTTCGCCATGCTCGTCAGCGTCATCGCGCTGCACGAAAGAAACTTTGGTGCCGTCCGGGCTCCACTGGATCGTCTCCGGAGCGCGCCCCGTGACTCCGCCTTCGGCGAAGATCTGTTCAATGGTGAGTTGCTTTGGCGCAGCGGCCGGTGCACCGGTCTGGGCGCGCCCCGCGGAAAGCAGAACCAGGTTGATGGTGAAAACGAAAAACAGTTCTTTCACGAACGCACTCCGATTCATCATGAGGTGTGACCCAGGAAAAGCGATTTTGTAATTTGGCAATCGGATAATTTTGTAATTTGGAGCGGCTGTCGTTCTCGCTATTTAGATTACACGATTACGAAGTTACAGAATCATGGCAATCGCCTTCATCTCCGCGCGCACGGGATGTTTCTTTTCATAGGCCGCGATCTCCGCTTCATGTTGCAGCGTCAGCCCGATATCGTCCAATCCGTTGAGCAGACAATGGCGCGAGAAGTCGTCCATGGCGAAGGGCGCCGTAAATCCTCGTTCGTCTTCCACTCGCAAGGTTTCGAGATCGACCGTCAGTTGGTAGTTTTCGAGCTCTTTCGAGCGGCGCATGATCTCCGCAACCCGCTCTTCGTTGAGGCGCACCGTCAGCAGGCCGTTCTTCAGACTGTTGTTGGCAAAGATGTCGCCGAACGACGGCGCGATCACCACCTGAAAGCCGAAATCCGCCAGCGCCCAGACGGCATGTTCGCGCGAGGAACCGCAGCCGAAGTTTTTCCCCGCGACCAGGATCGAGGCCTTCGCATAGCGCGGCGCGTGCAACACAAAGTCGGCGAGCTTCGCGCCGTCGCTTGAAAAGCGCCAGTCATAGAACAGAAATTCGCCGAACCCCGTGCGCTCGATACGCTTCAGAAACTGCTTGGGGATGATCTGGTCGGTGTCCACGTTCACCTTATCGAGCGGGACCACGACGCCGGTATGCTTGCGAAACGGTTGCATATTTTCTACTCAACCTTTCTGCTCAGTGAAATCGCCAGTTACGAATATCAGTGAAATGTCCGGCAATCGCCGCCGCCGCTGCCATCATGGGACTGACCAGGTGCGTGCGTCCTCCGCGGCCTTGACGTCCTTCGAAATTCCGGTTGCTGGTGGAAGCGCAGCGCTCTCCCGGTTGCAGGATGTCGGGATTCATACCCAGACACATTGAGCATCCCGATTCGCGCCATTCAAAGCCGGCATCGAGAAAAATGCGGTGCAATCCTTCCTGTTCGGCTGCGCGCTTGATCGCCTGCGAGCCCGGCACCACCATGGCCCGAACCTTCGGATTCACGTGCTGCCCTTTCGCCACGCGCGCCGCCGCCCGCAGGTCTTCGATGCGCGAATTGGTGCACGATCCGATGAACACTCGGTCCACGGCAATCGCCTCGATCGGCGTTCCGGGAGCGAGGCCCATGTAGGCGAGCGCCTGTTCCGCGGCGCGCCGGTCGGCCTCTTGCGCGAAGCTCTTTAACTCGGGAATGCGCGCGTCCACCGGCACAACCATTCCGGGATTTGTCCCCCAGGTCACGAAGGGCGCAAGCGATGCCGCGTCAATTTCGATCACCCGGTCGAACTCGGCTCCGGGATCGCTGGCCAGAGTACGCCAGTGTGCCACCGCGCCGTCCCAATCCTTTCCTTTCGGAGCAAATCTCCGGCCGCTGACATACGCGAAAGTCGTCTCATCGGGTGCGATCAATCCGGCTCGCGCTCCCGCCTCGATGCTCATATTGCACAGCGTCATGCGGGCTTCCATCGACAACGCCCGCACCGCAGCGCCGGCGTACTCGATCACATATCCAGTGGCGCCATCGCTGCCGATGCGTCCAATAATTCCGAGCGCCAGGTCTTTCGCAGTCACGCCCTCGGCCAGCTTTCCGTTTACGTGGATCTGCATCGTCTTCGGTTTTTTCTGCGGCAGGCATTGCGTCGCCAGCACGTGCTCCACTTCCGACGTTCCAATGCCAAACGCCAGCGATCCGAACGCACCGTGGGTCGAGGTATGGCTGTCGCCGCAGACAATCGTCATCCCGGGCAACGTGATGCCCAGCTCCGGGCCGATGACGTGGACGATGCCCTGCTCCGCCGAGTCCATATCAAACAACGGGACGCCAAACTCGCGGCAATTTTTCTGCAGCGCTTCAATCTGCTTCAAGGCAATAGGGTCGGTGATGGGAAGGCCCCGCGGAGTGGTCGGGATGTTGTGATCGACGGTTGCCACCGTGCGCAAAGGCTGCCGCAGACGCCTTCCATTGGCGCGCAGCCCGTCGAAGGCCTGCGGCGAAGTCACTTCGTGCACCAGGTGCAAATCGATATAGAGCAGCGCCGACTGGCCTTCAGGAGCAACGACCACGTGCGAATCCCAGACTTTCTCAAAAAGAGTACGAGGAGGCATAGTTTTTAAGTTTCGCCCATAGTTCGCCGAAAGTTCAAGGCGGCGAAGGCTCGAGCGGCATCGATAAGTCTACCAACGTCGCCGCCGCAAGATCTTCGCCTTGGGTCTTTTTTTATTGCGCGCTCATGGCGAATCCAGAGTAGCTGTGACCACGGTTGCAGTCGAGCTGCGCTCGGCTTGGACGGGCGAGGGTGCCCGTCCCCACACGAGCGGGGTACTCCAGCGGAAGTGCGCGTTTCCGGTTATGATTCATGCAGTCTATTCGAGGACAACCCTGCATGATCAACGGCAAACGCATTGCCGTCGTGTTCCCGGCTTACAATGCGGAAAAGACGCTGGAAACGACGGTGCGGGAATTGCCCGACCTGGTCGATATCCGCATTCTTGTCGACGACCACAGTTCCGATCGCACCCTTGAAGTCGCTCACCGGCTGGGCTTGCAGTCCTTCGTCCACAACCGCAACTACGGTTATGGCCGCAATCAGCAGACCTGCTACCGCGAAGCTCTGGCAGCCGGCGCCGACGTCGTCATCATGGTTCATCCCGATTATCAGTACACGCCGCTGCTGGTAACCGCTATGGCGAGCATGGTTGCTTACGGTGTCTATGACGTCGTTCTCGGTTCCCGCATCATCGGCAGCACCGCGTTGCGCGGAGGCATGCCGCTTTACAAATACATCTCCAACCGCCTGCTCACCGCTCTTGAGAACCTGTTTCTGCGGGTCAAGCTGTCGGAATATCACACCGGCTACCGCGCTTTCACCCGCGAGGTACTCACCCGGCTGCCGCTCGGAGAAAACAGCGACGATTTCGTTTTCGACAACCAGATGCTCGCCCAATGCGTCTACTTCGGCTTCCGCATCGGCGAAGTTTCCTGCCCGACAAAGTATTTCGCGGAAGCCTCCTCCATCAATTTCCGCCGCAGCGTTCAGTACGGACTCGGAGTGCTCGAAACCACGCTTCAGTTCGCGCTCCAGCGGGCCGGTATTATCCACATCCCCATCTTCAGCGAAAAAGGAAAGACTCTCGAGGCCGGTTCTGAGGCTTACTACGAGGGACAACTGCCGAGCGCGTCACCGCGGCGTTGATTGCCGCGCTGCCAGTGAAATGCCGTCAACTGTCATAAAATCAGAAGGAAGCGGCTGCTCTGCTTGGGACGAGGTCATGCTGTCAAACTCAGGATCGAACTCAGCACCGAAGGCAACCAGCAACCGGAGCCGCGCCGTGGTGCTGCTGAGCGGAGGCATGGATTCCTGCGTGTGTGCGGCGCTCGCCGCACGCGACCACCAGGCCGCTGCCGTCCACATCAGCTACGGGCAGCGCACCGAAGGGCGCGAACGGCGTGCCTTCGAAAGCATCTGCGACCGGCTCGAAATTCGCGACCGGCTGCTGGTGCGCAATGAAGCTCTGCGCGCGATCGGCGGATCCGCCCTCACCGATTCGAGCATTGCCGTTCCCGAAGCGCACGGCGCCGGCGCGCCGGTCGGCCTAAGTGTTGGCGTTCCCGTTACCTATGTCCCTTTCCGCAACGCGCATTTTCTTGCCGTTGCCGTCAGTTGGGCGGAAGTCCTGGGAGCCGAAAAGGTTTACATTGGAGCGGTTGAGCCGGACAGTTCCGGCTATCCCGATTGCCGGCCGGAGTATTATCGGGCGTTCAACGAGGTGGTGAAAGCGGGCACTAAAGACGGGACAATCCGGGTGGTGACGCCGCTGATTGCGATGCATAAACAAGGGATTGTGACGCTTGGCCTTGAACTGGGGGCCCCGTTCGATTTAACGTGGTCATGCTATCAGCGTGAAGATCGCGCTTGCGGTGTCTGCGACAGCTGTGTGCTCCGCCTGCGCGCGTTTCGCGCAGCGGGCGCGGAAGATCCCATTCCGTACGCGGAAGCCGCCGCTCGATTGAGCTAGAACGTGAAACGCGCAAATAGCGATTTCTTTTTTTTCGTTGCGAGGGAGGCGCCGCGCGCGTCCGTGAAGCTCGAAAAGCGGAAATCAGATTGAGTAAATAGAGTTCAGTAAAATCATATGGAATGCCGGGAGGCCAAATCATGAGGAAATATTTCATCCTTCCCCTGTTGTTCGTCTTCGCCGTGGGGCTCTGCGCTCCACTGGCGTTGGCGCAAACCACGGGTACCGTGAAGGGAGTTTGCAAGGATCTCGACGGGAAGCCGATCGCTCAGGCCGAAGTGCTGTGGTCCGGGACCGAATCCGGCCGCAAGTACAACCTCAAAACCAACAAGAATGGCGAGTACTTCTCGCTGGGCATCGTCCCGGGCAAGTACAATGTCACGCTCAGCAAGGACGGCAAGGAAATCTTTCACTACAGCGGCGTCCCGGTTGGCTTGGACGAAACGGTGCAGGACTTCGACCTGAAGAAAGAGCAGGCGAGCGCGGCCCAGGGCCAGGGATTGACCGCGGAACAGGCCGCGAAGGCGAAGGAGGCTCTTGCCAAGGCTGAGAACGAGAAGAAAACTGTCGGCACGCTCAACGAGAAACTCAAAGCCGCCAGTGCGGCTACCGATGCCGGCGACTACGAGACCGCAATCGCCACCCTGACGGAAGCCAACCAGATCGACAGCACCCGCGATCTGATCTGGTTCAAACTCGGAGACGCCTACCGCATGTCGGCGGCCAAGCAGACCGATCCCGCCGAAAAACAGAAACGCTACGAGTTGTCCGCGACCAATTACCAGAAGGCAATTGAACTGCGCAGCGCGTCTGAGGCGGCACAGAAAGACCCCGATAATAATGTGAAAATGGCCGCCTACTACAATAACCTTGCTGAGACCTTTGCTAAGTCCAACAAGGTCGATGATTCCGTGGCCAACTACAACAAGGCGGCCCAACTGGATCCGACGCATGCCGTCACTTACCTGTTCAACGAGGGTGCGATCTTGACCAATGCAGGCAAGGGCGACGATGCCATCGTGGCATTCGACAAGGTGATTGCCACCGATCCGACTAAAGCCGCAGCTTACTACTGGAAGGGCGTGAACTTGATCGCCAAGGAAGTCGTCGGCAAGGACGGCAAGGTTGTCGCGCCCGATGGGACCGCCGAGGCCTTTCAGAAGTATCTTGAGCTCGAACCCAATGGTCCGTACGCTGAGGGGGCCAAGGGGATGCTGGCCAGCATCGGCGCACCGATTCAAACCGGGTTCGAAAACAAGACGAAGAAACCGGTGAAGAAGTAGCGTAAACCCAGTACCCAGTTGCCGGTACCCAGTACCCAGTAAAACCACAGCGCCAATTTTTTCTGGGTGCTGAGTACTCGGTACTGGGTACTGTCTTCCGTTACCGAGGTCGTTGACCTAGTTGTCCTTCGCTCTTTCGCACATCCGCGTTACATTCATTACATAGGTTCCTTTGGCGACATTTCTCCCCCTGTGGTGTCAATGCCGATAACTGGGAGTGTATGGGATGGCTGCTCCGGGGAATTCCCCGATTGCGATTGCCTTCGAGGGCATCAGCGGAACGGGTTCGATCCCGACGCCGGTTCTGCTCGCCGGCATGTTGCGCGCATCAGACAAAGTCAGCGACCTGATTTTTTCGCCGGGGCGTCCGCCTCAGGTCGAGATTCACGGACAGCTCACGGCGGTTGAGATCTCCGGGAGCAGCACGCTTTCGGCGGATGACACGCGCCGCATCGCGGCCGATCTGATCGGCACCAACAAGCAAGCCATCAGCACGCTTCGCGAGCAAGGTTCCTGCGACGTTTCCTATGGATTGCCGGGACTGGCGCGCTTCCGCGTCAACGTCTTTATCCAGCGCGGCAGTTGCGCGATCGTGATGCGCGTCATTCCCACCGTCGTTCCCACTTTCAGTTCGCTGCATCTGCCGGCGCAATTGGAAGAGGCGGCGAAGGTCCGCAACGGGATCATCCTGGTGACGGGTGGAACCGGATCGGGCAAGTCTTCGACGCTGGCCGCTTTGATTGACCGCATCAACAGCCAATATTGCTATCACGTTCTGACGGTTGAAGATCCAATTGAATTTCTGCACCGGCACAAGAAATCGACGGTGCACCAGCGCGAACTGCACAGCGATGCGCCCAACTTCACGATGGCGCTGCGAGCGGCGCTGCGGCAGGCGCCGCGCGTGATTATGGTCGGCGAAATCCGGGACCGGGAGACGCTCGAGATTCTTCTCGACGCCGCCGAAAACGGCCACCTCGTTCTTTCCAGCATGCACACGGTCGATACCTCGAAGACGGTGGAGCGCGTCATTGGCGCGTTCGCTGCGGCCGAACAGCAATCGGTGCGCGAACGTCTCGCCAAGACTTTCCGCTACATCGTTGCCCAGCGGCTGATCCCGCGCAGCGACGGCGGTGACCGCATTCCCGTGGTCGAAATTTTGAAATCCAACTCGCGCACTCGCGATTGCGTCGAACAAGGCGAGCGGCCGGGCCGCACGCTGCTGGACGCGATCAAGACCTGCGAAAACGAAGGCATGCAGCACTTCGATGGCGAGATCGCGAAACTTGTCCGCTCGGGACTGGTGGATCTGGAGACCGGCCTTGGCTTCGCCAGCAATGCGACCGTGCTGGGACAGGAACTGGCGCGGTAGGTCATTGCCAGATCCGATTACTGCATACCCCCCTACCCCCCCTCCCCCCTGCCGTTTAGAATCATGGGGTTAGGGGAAAATTCCCGCTAAATCTTTGGGTTTAAATGGCTTAGAGGTAAAATATTTATTTTTCAATGACTTAGCTGGCTTTTTCGCCTGGCGCTGGGCTTCGGCAGCGGGCTGGCGCCCGCTTATCGTCTCAAATTGGTGTTTTCAAAGACCGCGACACGTGGGGCTGGAGCAGCTTCGAGGGCCGTCCTAGGGGACGGGCACACCTCGGATCTGCTACAGGTCGATCTTCATTGTCGCCGACGGGCGGTTCGATGTCTGTGATGGTGCTCACTGCTCGTTTGTGATGAAAAAAAGTCAAAGGCCCCGCCCTTCGCTTCGCGATAGGACGGGCCGATTACAGCCCGCCCGGCAGGCATTGCGCGCGCGCGGCGTTGTGGGACCCGTGGGTATAATCGCAAAATGTCTCCGTTAGATTTCATCGGGATTGTCGTCGGATCGTTGGGCGTCCTTGGCACCTTTTACTTTGGTATCCGCTCAATGTTCCAGTCCAGCGATTTTGAATCTCTCCAGCGCGCGGTGCGGGCCAATAACCAAGGTCTGTTTAACAACATATGGCGCATGGGCGGTAACGCAGAGAACGCGTT
>Ga0326728_10022013_pt1 | contig 11897 bp, 11 predicted proteins | sample MB3enrmetagenome_FD_207602 | JGI IMG/M metagenome (GOLD analysis project Ga0326728, IMG submission 207602) | Lab enriched peat soil microbial communities from McLean, Ithaca, NY, United States - MB31MN | ecosystem: Environmental > Terrestrial > Soil > Wetlands > Peat | place: USA: New York... | reverse complement strand
TCTTCTGTGCCATCACGTTCATGCTCGCCCTGATCCTGCCGGCGCAGTCCGCGAGCCTGGTCCCCGCCGTGGTGCTCATGATTATTGCGGTGATCCAGCTGGTAATCGCCTGGGCCGCTCCCTCTACCCTGTTCGGGCACTGGAAAGAGGATCATTACAAGGACAAGCTGGAATGGGATGCATTCGCCCACTTCCTCTCCGACCTTGCCATGATCCGGAAGTATTCACCTGAAGATCTCCCGATGTGGGGCGACTGGCTGGTTTATGGCACGGCGCTCGGGGTCGGCGACAAGGTGGAGCAGGCGATGAAGGCGCTCAATATCCCTGTTGCTGAGACCGGAGTGCCTATGGGGGTCATGGGTATGAATGCATTCTTCATGCCTATCGTCACCTTTATGCCGATGAACCAGGGCGGCCCCCATGGAGGGTTTGGCGGAGGGGGCTTTGGCGGCGGATTTGGAGGGGGTGGCGGGTTCGGCGGCGGCGGTGCCGGGGGACGGTGAGCTCGCGCGGCCGTGCCCCCCACCCGGCACAGCCGGCGGGAACCTCAATTTTTCCCTCCTTTAAGAGGAAAAGAGATATAACTCCGCGCCAATCCAATGAATACCAAGAATACAGGAAAAGATCGCTCCTATGCACTATTCGGAAGGCCGGCTCGGCCGGATATTCGTCCTGAGGATCGATGACGGCGAAGATTTTCTTGCCGTAACAAAGGAATTCGTACAAAATAAAGCGGTACAGACCGGTACTATCCTTTTTCTTGGCGCACTCCGGCAGGGGCGGCTGGTGACCGGCCCCGAAGATCTCGTCATTCCCCCGGAACCTCATTACGTCATGTTCGAAGGCGGCTGGGAAATGGTGGGTATCGGTACCATCTATCCGGGTGACGACGGCCCGGCGATTCACTACCATGCCACGGTCGGCAGGGCCGGCCATGCGTTGACCGGGTGCCTTCGGGAGAAGGCTGTCACGTACATCGTTGCTGAGGCAGTCATCCTAGAATTCACTGGTCTTGATATCCATCGTGGGCTTGATGAGAAGACCGGTGTCTCTCTGCCTATCCATGGAAAGCCTGACGGGATCGGGCCGCAGTCCCCTCCGTCTTCAGGAAAAGGGATATCACCCGCTGAATCTGCACCTGAAGAGAAGGGGGAAAAGGAAGAAGAGGATGTGTCGGGTGGTCTTGCCGAGATCATACGTGACCTGACCCGCCGCCCCCGGGCCTGATTTATTCAAAAGCAGAACGGCTACCATGAACCCACAACCCGTGTTTCTGCCTCTCACCTCCGCTGAGGGCAGGGCTTGTGGAATCGACCGGTTTGATATTATTCTTGTTACGGGCGATGCCTATATCGATCACCCCTCGTTTGGCACGGCGCTTATTGGTCGGGTCCTCTGGGATGCGGGATTTTCCGTTGGCATCATCGCTCAACCTGACATAAAAACCGACCGCGACTTTACGGCCCTTGGGAAACCCCGGCTTTTTTTTGGTATCTCTTCCGGCAACGTTGACTCGATGGTCAATAACTTCACCCCCAACCTGAAACGCCGGAGCTCTGATGTATACTCGCCCGGGGGGATACCCCGGCGCCCGGACCGGGCGACCATCGTGTACGCAAACCGGGTCCATGCGGCATATCCCGGTACGCCCATCGTCCTCGGGGGCATCGAGGCGAGCCTGCGCAGGTTTGCGCACTACGATTACTGGCAGGACCGGGTGCGCCAGTCCATCCTTGCCGATGCCCCGGCCACCCTCATTGCCTATGGTATGGCAGAGCGGCAGATGGTCGCGATCGCCAAACGGCTTGATACAGGGGAACCAGCCCGTGCGCTGCGGGATATCCCGGGAACCTCGTACACTATGGAGGTGGCCGAATGGCGCTCCGCCCGGCCTGAGGGCATCGTGGAGATCCCAGGCTTTTCCGAGGTTTCTTCGGACAAAACCGCGTATGCCCGGGCGTTTGCCCTGCACTACCGGGAGCAGGACCCGGTCCGGGGCCGGCCGGTTGCCCAACCTCATCCCAAGACCGTGATCGTCCAGAACCCCCCGGCCCTGCCCCTTTCTAATCCTGAACTCGACCATATCTACGAGCTGCCGTTCTCGCGCCGGGCACACCCCTCATACCGCGAGCCGGTCCCGGCGCTCGAACCGGTACAGTTCTCGGTGGTGAGCCACCGGGGGTGCTTTGGGAGCTGCTCGTTCTGTGCCCTCACCCACCACCAGGGGCGGATCGTCCAGAGCAGGAGCGCAGCATCCATCGTCCGCGAAGTGACCCGGATGGCCGCAATGTCGGAGTTCAAAGGGATCGTTCAGGACGTTGGGGGGCCGACCGCAAACATGTACGGTATGGAGTGCGATCGCTGGAGCATCGCGGGGGCATGCCCGGACAAATCATGTTCACCGGCCTGCCAAACCCTCAGGACGAGCCACCGGCAGCTTGCAGACCTCCTCAGAAAAATCAGCGAAGTGCCGGGAGTAAAGAAGGTATTCGTTGGCTCCGGTATCCGGTACGATCTTGTGCTTGCCGATGATCCCGGTTCCCGGTACCTGGACGAGCTCTGCGATTGCCACGTCTCAGGCCATCTCAAGGTCGCCCCGGAGCACATCTCACCCCGGGTCACAAAAGCCATGAACAAGCCGGACGGTTCGGTATTTGACCGGTTCGTCGACCGGTTCGAAGCCCTCCAGAAAGGGAAACACAAGCGCCAGTACCTCGTCCCCTATTTTATGTCCGGTCACCCGGGCTGCACGGTCAGCGACATGGTTGAACTTGCTGAATATATCCGCGACCGCGGGCTTTATACCGAGCAGGTACAGGACTTCACTCCCACGCCCATGAGCGTCTCTACGTGCATGTATTATACCGGCCTCAACCCGTTCACGCTCGAACCGGTGCATGTGCCCAAGGAGAGGGAGAAGAAGATCCAGCGGGCGCTTATGCAGTACCGGGAACCGCAGAACCGGGGCCTTGTGCTCGAAGGGCTCAAAATGGCCGGCAGGGAAGATCTTATCGGGAGAGGGAAAAAATGCCTTGTTGCGGGAGACGGAAGGGGAGAGTGGGGCCATCCTGAGAGACGGAGATAATCAGGATGAGGGTGAACTGACCATATATTTCCTACGTGATTTAGCAAGGCTACACTAACCGTTTATCTCTGGATTGACGCGGAAGAGAAAATCTTGAGCCCATTTATCACTATAGCGATCTATTACTTTTCTGAGTCGTCCTATATGATGCCTTGATACATCCCGATGCAACCGTTTATAATCTGTTATGGTTTCAGGTGACTTTTCCCATACCTTTTGACCATCAATCGTATAACCAATTCTTCCTTCAATTACATCAACATCGGCCCAACATTCCAGTACTTGTGGATTATATAACAACCACGCGAAGAAGCCCTCCGAATAATCTCTCTTTATCTTTGTGAACTGATCCCATAATTTATCAAAATAGTCATGGCCATCAGATGCCATCAGTTCTTCAGCGGCTACCGGACCTTTAGTCTCATTCAAAGATTGAACAAGATTTTTTCGATTATCTGGAAAAGGAGTATTAAAATCCCAGTCTTTCAGATATTTCTGATAGTATTCATGATTTACTTGCCTATGACATAAACCGGGAATTCTTTGCGATTCAGCATCTTTATTCTGGTGAACAGGCCGGTAGATCCTGCCATACGCAATTAGATCAATTGTTTCATGCACCCAACCCGGTGGCATAACCCCTAGTGAATAAAAATACTTTATAAATTTATTCTCTACTTTCGCCCGTAATCATCCTCGAACCGGACAATGTCGTCCTCTTCAAGGTACTCGCCCAGCTGCACCTCGATCACTTCAAGGGGGATCACGCCGGGATTTTTGAGCCGGTGCCGGATCCCGCTCCGGACAAACGTGCTCTCCCCCTGCCGGAGCAGTTTTGCTTCGCCGTTGAGTTCTACCTCGGCAGTCCCGCTCACGACCACCCAGTGTTCGCTCCGGTGGTGGTGGAGCTGGAGGGAGAGTTTCTGCCCGGGCTTGACCGTTACACGCTTGATCTTGTGCCCGTCCGAATCCTCCAGCACCGTGTAGGATCCCCAGGGCCGGTGGACCTGCCGGTGGAAGCGGGTGACCGGGTCGTTCCGTTTTTTGAACCGGCCGACGAGATCCTTAACCTGTTCCGTGTGCCGGTTGTCGCAGACTAGGAGCGCATCGGCCGTGTCCACCACGACGAGGTTGTCCACGCCAATCATTCCCACGTGCTTGCCCGGCGCGTGCACATAGTTGTCCCGTGCCGACAGGTACTCCGCCGTCCCGACGTTTCCCTCGCCATCGTGCGCTTCGACCTCATAGAGCGCCGCAAACGTCCCGAGGTCGTTCCACTCTGTATCGAGCGGTACCACGGCCACCCTCTTTGACGGCTCCAGCAGGCCGTAATCGATCGAGATGGAATCCAGTTTCCCGTACTCCGGTGGTTTAATTCCGCTGAATGCAGCAAAGAGCCGGGGCTGGTATTTTTTAAGTTCCTCAAAGAATGTCGAGACAGAAAGGAGGAAGATCCCGCTGTTCCAGAGATAGCCTTTCTTCACGTAGCCTGCGGCGGTCTTTTCGTCGGGTTTCTCTTTGAACTGGTCGACGACAAATCCCTGGGCAAGCGCCTTACCCGGTTTGATGTACCCGTAGCCAGTGTGAGGTGTGGCGGGTTTTACCCCGAATGTGACAAGATACTCATGTGCGAGGGGTTCTGCGTCACTGATCTGGCGGATCGCAGTATCCCCAAGCAGATGATCGCTGGGGAATACCACAACGATAGCGTTTTTGTCCTCTTTTTTGATTTGCTGCATCGCCCACGCAATGGCAGGGAGCGTGTTCTTTCCTTCGGATTCTGCGAGCACATGGCTATCGGGTATGGCATACTCCAGATCGTCTATCTGGTTGCGCACGAGATACCGGTGGATCTCGTTTGTCACCACCCAGATCTCGTCTTCCCGCGAGAATTTATTCGCCCGCTCGCAGGTCTTCTGGAACAGCGACCTCCCGTCCATCGGGATGAACTGCTTGGGGAAATATTCGCGGGAAAGGGGCCACAGCCGCGTTCCCACACCACCGGCAAGGATAATGGTCTTCATGAATCCACCTGAACCTGCCCCGGGGTCATTTCCCGATCCCGGTTAATCCTCTTAGAGTACTGTGTCCGGATTATCATTTATAAAAGTCGATCAGGGGCGGTACCGGTCACGCTGATGGCGCAGCCATTCCCGGGGCATCGATGAATGTCCTCAGCCAGAGCTCGGCGCAGGCGATCCGCCAGATCTCGGGGGAATAGGGGGTCGTACCGGCAAGGAATGCCTGGTAATCATGTGCAACCCCGGCCGCATCCCAGTAGGGTCGGGACCTGAAACTGGCGGATGAAAAGATTTCGAGCATAAACAGGCGGAGCTCGTCTTTCATCCAGCATTCTTCCGGGGTGACAAAGCCCATCTTGTCTCCCCGGCACCGTACGGACTCGGGGACAAGGCCCCGGAGAGCGGCCCGCAGGGCGAGCTTTGTGCACCCCCCCCGGATCTTCTGCGAGAGGGGGAGCGATGCGATGTACTCCACCAGCCGCACGTCGAGGTACGGCACCCGGGATTCAAGGGAGAACGCCATTGCGTTCCGGTCCTCGTAATGGAGGAGGGCCGGCAGGTTGGTGGAGAGGAGCTCGCGGTACAGGACCTCATCGAGCGTGCCGCGGTACCGGTCGACCGGCTCCGCAGTGCATTTCAACAGGCTCCTTCTCGTTTTGCGCACCCGCAGCTGCTGCCGGGCGGTACGGAAGAAGTCCCTGTGTTTCCGGAGGCTTCCGGTAATCTCGGCGAATGCTGTCCACCAGCGGAAGGCCCGGATGAGCCCCCGGATATAACTGCCCTGGTAGCCCAGGTACCCGGCAAGGAGTTCGTCTGCCCCCTGCCCGTCCAGTACCACCTTGACCTTTTTCTGCGCGAGGCGCATCACGCAGTACTGGGCATAGATGGAGAGCGAACCAAACGGCTCATCCTGCATGTACACCAGCCGGCCGATATCCTCCCGGAGCCGGCCCGGAGCCGGCTCCGTCCGGTCCGCATCGACACCGGTACCGGTCACGACGTCGTCAATGTACCGGCTCTCATCGAATCGGGTACCCGGGAAGACCACTGAGAACGTTTTCTGCCGCGCACCCACGCTCTCCGGGGCTTCGCTCCTGATGAGGGTGTTGATCATGGCCGTCAGCGCCGAGGAGTCGATCCCACCCGAGAGGCAGGTTCCTACGGCCACATCGCTTCTCAGGTGGATCCGGGTTGCTTCGAGCAGCTGATCCCCAAGACGTTCTGCGACTGCCGCATCGTCATCGTCTCCCCGGATCGCCGGGTTCACCTTCACGTCCCAGTACCGGAAGGGCGGCTGGATCCCGTCCTTGGTTACAACCAGGGCATGGGCCGGCTCGATCTGGGAAATGCCTTCGAACATCGTCCGGCTGCAATGATCCTGTACCCCCCACGTGAGGTAGGTGCAGAGTATCTTTTCGTCAGGCCTCTTCCCAACAGCCGGGTGGGCAAGCAGTGCCTTGATCTCGGACGCGAATAAAAACGAACCGCTGACATCCGTATAGTAGAACGGCTTGATGCCGAACCGGTCCCGGGCGCAGAAGAGTTCCTGCTTCCTCTCGTCCCAGAGGGCGAATGCCCACATGCCGTTGAACCGTGCAAGGCAGTCATGTCCCCACTCCTCGTACGCGTGGAGGATCACCTCCGTATCCGACTTCGAATAGAAGGTATGCCCTTTCTGCACGAGCTCCTCGCGGAGCTCGACGAAATTGTAGATCTCGCCGTTGAAGACCAGCCAGAGGGTGTTGTCTTCGTTGGTCATCGGCTGGAGGCCGTCAGGAGAGAGATCGATGATGGCGAGCCGCCGGTGGACGAGGCCGGTGCTTCCGCTCACGTGCGTACCCTCACCGTCCGGGCCGCGGTGGATCAGCCTCTCCGACAGGTCCGAGAGGAGCCGGCGATCCGGTTTGCCGCCTTCAAAGCAGTACTGTCCTGCGATCCCGCACATTCGTTTGATCTATGGTTTCTTGGAGGATTAAAAAGCTGATATGGGGAATGTACTACGCTTTCATGATTTTTGTCCGGGGATATTTGGGGGTCAGTAACAGTAATATTGTTTTTATAAAAAACAGGATGCCCACAGCATTCTCCATCATACTTCACCCATATTTCCATGACCCGATCCCGTACGAAACTACAATTTTCCCCCACTGACCCCCCAAGGGTCTGGCCCGGTTCCTGGTGTGAAATCGGATACTTTTACGATGATAAAATATCTTTACCGGCAGGGGCAGTACCCGCCATGATATTGGGGGGGTCAGTGGGGGAAATTCAGGGGACTTCCCTGCCGGCCACCATTGGCTATTGTCTCCCGACTCTCGTACCCATCGTCCCGGGAACTACCGTGCCGGAATATTCACGCGGGAAAAACAGATGAGATAATCATTGAAAATCCCCGGGGAAGTCCCCCGGAAAAACAGGGCAAACTCCTGAAGGGATCAGGGGCTACGAAAAAAAGAAAAGACTCATTCACTTCCTCGTACGGGCAGCCACACCCCTCTTTTTCCCGGCTGCTTTCTTCTGCGGCGCCGATTTTACCTCACAGGGAAAACACTTCTCAAGCCGTTCGTCGATGACCCGATAAGCATTGGCAAGCACGGAGGAATTCGAGATCATCCCGGAGAGCAGGATCACTTCAAGGATCTCCTCACGGGTCGCCCCCATCCTGACTGCTGCCTGCATGTGATAGCTCGTGCAGTACTGGCATTTCAGGGCCGCCCCGACCGCCATGCTGATCAGTTCCACGTACTTCGGGTCGAGCCGGCTGGTCTCAGCCACGGTGCCCTTGTACAGCAGGTGGGAGATGAGGACCTCGGGCCTCTCACCCATGCGCTGGAAGATCAGCGGTACCTTCCCGTACTCCCGCTCGATAATCTTCAGCCACTCTTCGGCTGTAGCGTCGGCACCCTGTTCGACAATCTTCCTGAGCCGGTCCTCAAAATCGTCTTCCTGTCTGCGTCCCATAATATCCTCCTATATCATCGTGTTCGTCTCCGAGAACGGCCTGACCCTCAGGATGATGTAGTCCCGCATGCGTGAGGGTTCAATATCTGCAATATCGCCGATCGTTATACCGTCCTCAATCTCGGTCTTCCGGAGCACCTCTGCGAAGGTGTCGTATGGCAGTTTCACCCGGAGCCCCGACATCTGCACCGTGAGCGGGGTCGGCGAGGTTACGGCGAGAATGGCCGGCACCCGCTCGCGGATTACATCCATGAGCCGGGCCGGAGAGACCGAGAGCGGATCCTTTGCGATCTCTTCCCGCCGCTTTTCGAGCACGCGGGTGATCTCTCCGATAATCTCGTCAAGCTTGGTGAGCTCCTCGGACTCTTTGGTGCGGTGCATGAACCGCCCGACGTTTCCTACGTACCCGTCCACCTTCGGCTCCACGATCCGTTCGAGCACTTCCTTGTCCGGGCCGCCGCAGAGTACGACCGGCACTTCGATCCCCCGGAGCAGCACCGGCATCTTGTGCTCGATGCAGGTCTCAAAATTCCCGAGCAGGTATACCGCGATGTCATGCTCATTGATGATATCGCGCTCTTCGTCGTTGAGTCCCGCGATCCTTTTTCCCGGGCCTCGCGCCATCCCTACCATATTGCTCTTGGCCCCCAGCCGGCGCACGTACTCCGCGATATCGCAGGAGGGATGCGGCAGGTGGTGGATCTCAAGGCTCATGCTCACGACCGCGATCTCAGTACCGACGAGTGGCGAATCGAGTACTTCTCCTGCAAGCGGCTTTCCAATCGTCCGTATCAGCTCAACATCGTCCTTTGGTACAAAGCACTGGAGCACGACCTCCTGCGCGATCATATGCTTCTGGACGATATACCCCCCGAGATCATCGATTAAGTCGATGATCTCATTGTGCCGGTAAATCCCGCCCCGGTAGGTAATCGGGACGAGGATCATGGCGTCTCTCCCATGAGTGCAAATTTTTCCTGGACGAGGGCAAGGCCGGCGTCGGTCAAGGTGTCCTCGCTTGCCACAAACGAGAACTTCTCGGCCCCGTAGTTCTCGCTCCTTACCCGGAACCCTTCGGGACAGATGCACCGGAGTGCATAGACAAGATCCTTGTACAGCGCCTGGCTGGGATCGGCAATCGCCATCTCCTCAATCTCCCGGGCACCGGTGCTGATCCCGCTCAGGATCACCGTGAACCGGTCCGGCTGGTCGACATGGTCATTCCCGAACCGATCCCAGAAGATCCTGAGCATCGGTGCGAGATAGGTCTCATCAGAGATCGCAAGGGTCATTTTCCCTTCCTGCGGGTTGATGTTCGCGATATCACCGACCCGGACGAGGGTGGCGACTTTTTTGAGGACCCCGACCGCTACAAAGATGGGGACTTTCGGGTCGATGTAGACATGAATCTTGTGGATCACCCGCAGGAGGTTGTGGTCGAGGAGGACGTCGTTTGCGATCTGCCGGTAGTACTCGCCTCCCAGTTTTTCCGTGCATTCCACTTCAAAGTACTCAATGGCCTGCATCTGTCCCGTCCCTGATAAACCCTGATGCCAGCAGTGCCGAACCGACCGCACCGATGTACTGCGAGTGCGGCGGGACGACGATTTTTATTTTAAGGAGTTCTCCCATCGCGTGCACCAGCCCCTCGATAAGCGATGTGCCGCCGACCATAATCACGGGCTCCTTGATGTCCACTTCCTGGAGCTGCTGCTCGAAGACCTGTTCGGCAACACTGTGGCAGGCAGCTGCCGCCACGTCCTGCCGGGTGCTGCCGGCCGCGAGGGCGTTCACGAGGCTCTGGGTGCCAAAAACGATACAGTAACTGTTCATGGGCACCCGGCCACCCATGCCTTTCATCGCGAGCGGCCCCAGTTCGGTGATATCGACACCGAGACGCTTCGCCGTCATCTCCAGAAACCGGCCACTGGCCCCGGCACAGATACCGCCCATCGTAAAGGTGCCCGGGATACCGTCCATGACAGTTATCGCCTTGTTGTCCATGCCACCGATATCGATCACGGTCGCCGGACCGTGCTGCTTGTTGGCGAGGTAGACTGCCCCTTTTGAGTTTACGGTCAGCTCTTCCTGGATGAGGTCGGCGTTGAAGTCTTTTCCAACCAGGAAACGCCCGTAGCCGGTGGTTCCGATGGCCTGGACATCGTCGCGTGTCATTCCCGCTTCGGCAAGGGCATGTTCGACGACTTCGCGTGCGCACTTGAGCACTTCGGTGGTTGGCTGCCAGCCGGTACCGATGATCTTGTTGTCCTTCATCACCACGGCCTTTGTGGTCGAGGACCCGGAATCGATCCCGAGGGTGATCCCCTCCTGGACCTCCCGGGCGAGAAGCGCCCTCCTCCGGGCAATCGTCGTGAGGGCTTCCATGCGGGTGAGGAGCGTTCCCGCCGTCGTACGTTCGGTAAACGAGTAACTGACGACCGGCAGCTTCGAATGCTCGAGGATATAGCGCCTGAGCTCGTTTCGCACGATCGCGGCCTCGGCGCACCGGAAGCAGGTCGCAATAAAGATCGCGTCGGCTTCAACACGGCCGTCGACCAGTGCTATCGCCCGGGATATGGCGAGTTTTAAGTCGGGGCTCCTGACTTCAAGGCCGAATGCATCAAAATCCCGCGTTATATCCTTGAGCGCGACATCCGGGAAGAAGATCTCACCATTGACGGATTTTGCCGCACTATTTATCTCCTCCTGTACGCCCGAGTATTCCGGTCCGCAGGAGAGCTGGGCAATGCGTACCGGCGTGGTCATAATTTTCCTCCCAGATCGGTCAGGAACCGTTTGATTGCAGCGACAAACTGCGTCCCCTCGGCCTCGTTTTTCGGGTACTCCAGCTCGAGTTTGGGCATCTTTTTTTGCCGGATCAGGAACTTTAAGAGTTCGTTGGTCCGGGCGCAGCCCATGCAGCCGAACGCGAGGTCAGCATTGTTGATGATGATCGCAGCGTCACATTCCTCCACCATCGGGCCGTACAGGGACATGCGCCCACGCACGCCGCTCGGGACTTCCACAGCTGCCCAGCGGAGCCCTTTTTTGGGATCTTCCGGGGTTATCTGGAGCGGTGCTGACTCAAGTCCGGCGGTCTGGACGCGTTCACGGATGGCGATCGCGGAACCAAGCGGGGTGTGCCCGAACCGGGTCACCATATCGGAAAGGATCAGGCTCGTTGCTGGATAGATGAATATTTTTGCCATGGTCAGGGCTCCTGTGCATCGATCAATTTCTTTAAGGTATATACGTCCAACCGGGGTGCAGTCTGCGAGGCTTCCGGCGCCGGCACGGTCGCGGCGTCGCGAGTATCCAGCTCTTCGAGGGCGTGGGAGATGTACGGGAGAATGGTCATCTCGAACTCGATCCCGTGGAACCCGGGCCGTGCCCCCCCAAGCGTCGCCCGGCACCTCCGGGCGTCACCCGGCGGGAATCCCCGGTCTTTTACAAAGATATAGGCCGGGTCCATCTTCCTGACCTCGGCGATCACGCGGTTGACATCTTCCTCTTTTCCCATGATACCCAGGCCGAAACAGTTCTCCTTGATCATCACGCCCTTTGCCACTTCGTACGCCCGGATCGCGACATCCGTCGGGGTCACCTTGAAGGATTCCACCACCACGTACCGGGTCACGGTCCCGACGTTTGCCGGGCTGTAGTCAGTCATTGCATCACCTCGCGGATATACACCGTCTGCCGCTCCTTTACCTTTTTTAGTTTGTCCGTATCGATCACGCGCCCGATGATATTGGTGCCTTCAAACGGTTCCGAAGTCGGGCCGAATTCCCGGTTTGCCGATAACCGTACCCCCACAAGGCCGGCTCCTT
>Ga0326728_10022012_pt1 | contig 11897 bp, 10 predicted proteins | sample MB3enrmetagenome_FD_207602 | JGI IMG/M metagenome (GOLD analysis project Ga0326728, IMG submission 207602) | Lab enriched peat soil microbial communities from McLean, Ithaca, NY, United States - MB31MN | ecosystem: Environmental > Terrestrial > Soil > Wetlands > Peat | place: USA: New York... | reverse complement strand
TATCCGTTCAGATACTTCACCGGGATGGTCTACCCGCTTCAGAACGGGACCTATTATCTTTCCAAAGGGTCGGTGCTCTACACGAGCAGAGGCACGGGTACATGGGGCCCGCCTATACGCGTCCTCGCACCCCCTGAGATTGCAATTCTGGACATAGTTCGTGAGTGAGAAAATCAGGATAACTAGTGGCGTTTTCGCAGGCGCTCTAATTCGCGCGTTTCTTCCTTTCGCTTGAGGCTTTCCCGTTTGTCGTATTCCTTCTTGCCTCTGGCAAGGGCGATTTCCACCTTCGCCTTCCCGTCTTTGAAATAAACTTTGAGGGGAACCAGTGAAAATCCTCGCTCCTGAGTTTTTCCCAGAAGTCTTTTTATTTCGGATCTGTGCAGCAGAAGCTTTCTTACCCGTTCGGGATCGTGGTTTTCATAGGAAGCGTGAGAATAAGGGCTTATATGCAGACCGAAGAGAAACGTCTCGTTGCGCTTCACCCTGGCATAGCTGTCTTTGAGGTTGGCGCGGCCTTCCCGCAGCGATTTCACTTCTGTGCCGAGCAAAACGATGCCGGCCTCGAACCTCTCGCCGATTTCGAAGTCGTGAAAAGCCTTCTTGTTCTGGCTGATGATTTTAATTTTCCCGGTTGGGTCGCTGGCTTTGGACATATACCCGATTGGACTTCCTTCCATTCTATTCCATAAAACTTTATTGCTGTGCGCCTTCAGACTGTCTTGCCGGAGCAGGTGTATTGCCGGGCCAGTTCGGTTCGAATACCCGGAATTCTTCCGGGTACTTCTTCATAACCATCTCCGTCACGGATTCGTAGATTTCCTGCGCCGTCCTCATGCGGAGCACGTTGTTGGCAAACCGGCTGCATTCCTTCATGGAAGAGCGCCGGATAAGGTTCTTTACGCGCGGCAGGGAGGCCGGGTTCATGCTGAAAGAATCGATTCTGAGGCCAAGCAGAATTGGAACGTACATGGGCTCTCCGGCCATTTCTCCGCATATTGCGACAGGGATTCCTGCCTCATGGCCGGCATCCACCGTTTGTTTAATGAACCTGAGAACGCTGGGGTGCAGCGGCTCGTAAAGATACGCGACGTGCTCGTTCGATCTGTCTATTCCAATAGTGTACTGAATGAGGTCGTTGGTTCCTATGCTGAAAAAATCGACCTCTTGCGCCAGCAAGTCAGCCAGGGCGACGGCCGATGGAACCTCAATCATTACCCCGAAGGCCATATTTTGATCGAAGGGGATTCGTTTTCTGGTCAGGTCCGCCTTGACCTCTTTTAGGATGTGCTGGGTATCGAAAACTTCCGTCATTCCCGACACCATGGGCAACATCAGCCTGATGTTGTGAGCGACCGCGCCGGCCCGCAGGATGGCCCGGAGTTGAGTCTTGAACAGTTCCCTGTAATGCAGGCAGAGGCGAATGGATCGCAGACCAAGCGCCGGGTTGGTTTCCTCGAGCCTGGGGAACCATGAGGTCAGCTTATCGGCGCCAAGATCGAGTGTTCGTATCGTGACCTGGGAGGGGGCCATTAGCTCCGCCATGTCGCGGTAGTCTCTGTAAAGAGCTTCCTCATCCGGGAGTTCCACCCGATTCATGAAAAAAAATTCCGTCCTGTAAAGGCCGATGGCTTCGGCGCCGTTGTCCTTGGCGGCTACGATTTCTTCGAGGACTTCGATATTTGCCTCAGCGCTTACCCTGACGCCGTCTTGAGTTTCAGCGGGCAGATGTGCATGCCTGCCGATGTTTTTGATGTAAGCTTCCAGTTCCTCCTGGCGTTCGTAATAGAAGCTTAAATCGCTTTCGCTCGGATTGACGATTACAGTTCCCGTTCCTCCGTTGACAATGAGAATATCTCCAGTCGAAATCAGACGGGCTGCGTTTTCAGCGCCTACGACGGCCGGGATATTGAGTGAGCGGGCAACAATCGAGGTATGTGAAGTTGCTCCCCCGATTTCAGTAACTACTCCCAGTGTGCGTCCTGCCTGCAACTGTATCGCATCGGCGGGTGTAAGATCGTGAGCGACGATTATGGCGCGTTCCTGAATATCTTCCAGATTGGTATGGTTGTGTCCCGCAAGAATGCGGATCACCCGGTCCCCGGCCGCATTTACGTCGGCTATTCTGCTCTTTGCATATTCGTCGTTAAGGCCATTGAAAAGCTCCCTTGCTTTTCTCAGCGTTTTCATAACGGCGAGCTGCGCGTTCGACCGTTCCTTTTCGATATAACGCATGGATTCGTCATATATCGAAGGGTCCCTGAGGATCATCTGCTGGACTTCCAGCAGCCGGGCGTGTTCTCTAAATTCAGACCTGATACTCTTCTTGATTGCCTCCAGGTCCGATTCAGCTTTAGCGACGGCTTCTTCGAACCGCCTGCATTCATCGGCGACGGCCTCATCGCCGAAAAGCCTGTAACGCGGTACCGGAATTCGGCCCCGTTCCAGAAGGTACGCTTTTCCTATCGCGATACCGGGCGCCGCACCGATCCCCTTGATAGTCAATGATGAGTCGTTGTTCATCGATCGATCAGAGCTTTCCCAAAAAAATATGCTGGATTCTACTTCCAATTACCATTTTTTCGGCGCAAAGAAGAGTCCTCACATTTCGCCGAATTTGGTCTGAAAAAGGGCAGCCAGGGCATTGAGGGCTTCGGCTGCGTCCGGACCTTTTGCGGAGATGTTGACCTTGCTGCCATGAGGACAGATAAGGGTCATCAGGTCCAGAATGCTTTTGCCGTTGACAGTGATCCCGCACCTGGTGATGAGTATCTCGGATGCAAAGCCGCCGGCAACTCTGGCTATCTGGGCCGCAACCCGCGCGTGGATTCCCAGTCTGTTGGAGACAGTGAATTCCTGCACCAGCGCAGGGGATTCTTCGGCGCTTTGTTCCAAAATAGTTCCCTTCCGATACGACTGATTTCGCGGCTCTATTAGCATATGGGCGCCTGCCAAGTCAACTTTGTGAAATCGTGGTAAAGAAGTATATCGGACAAAAGCCTCATTTGCGTAAGTTCAATTTAACAACAAAAAATGAAAAGAAACGAGGGGGAAGAATAATTTTTACTTGATATCTTTAGCCCTGAGAACTTCGATTACTTTTTTTGCAACGGACTTGGAATAGAGCATCGAAGTGTGGCTCAACGGGCGCGTTTCATGATAGTCCCACCCCTCATAGGGAACTCTTAGGGCCTCGAACGGAAGCACCATGTTATCCACGGGTGAAAAAATGGCCGTCCCGGCACATCGCAACCGGGCCGGGCCGGATTCGAGTTCGGTAAAAAGTGGTCCCCGATAGAGCAGACTCGAGGCGAGTTTGCCAATATGAAAGGCTGCCAGCTTGGAGCCCTGGTGAGGGCTTCCCAAAGTTATAACAGCAGCGGGAACCTTTTCTCCCTCTGCTCTCTCCGCATATACCCTGGATAAGAGCCCTCCAAGACTATGGCCGATCAGGCATACCGGTTGGCCCGGGACTGCCTGCCTTGCGTCCTCGACGAATTTTTCGAATTTCTCGACTGTCTTCTCGAAGCTGGTAAATAAACTCCTGTAATTCATAACGTAAATGTTTTTGAAGCCGGCTCTGCGCAATCGGATTCTGAAAATGAGCCAGGCGCTGGCATTGTGGTAGAGTCCGTGAGTGAGGATAATCACGGGTGCTGAGACGCTGATCTCTTTCGGCTCCCAAAGGCGTCGGAACAGGCCCAAAGGATAGGTGGTCATTAAAACAATCACGCTGCAGATGGAGGAAAGCACGCCTGAGAAGACCATGGCTCCCAGTCTTCGGCCCCGATACGGATCGAGTCCGGACCTCCAGGCATTTTCGAACCAGAAGAATGAATAGGAAGTGAGCGCCGCCCAGATCGAGGCGAGCAACAAAAGGCCCAACACGAGAAGCAGAGTGTTCATGGCCGGTTCATCCTGGATTAAACTGCTTAAATATCTTTATGGCTATACCAGTTATGCTTCCGTCTCAAAAACTTCGCGACCGTGGGAAACAGCTCTATTTCCGTATGAGGCAGAAAATTCGCGGCTATGAACTCGTTCATGAAATCGGGATATACGCTCAATTCTATGTAAGTCATACGGTTTGCGATCTCTCCGGCTCTATGAAAAGCATCGGTCGAGAGCAGGGCATGCCTTGCCCCGGCAAGGGAACTGTTTCCGATGAAATGGATTCGCTCCTTCGGGATATCGGGCAAAAGACCGATGAAGATAGCCTTTTCGATATCGAGATGAGCGCCAAACCCCCCTGCGACATATACTTTTTCAAGATCGGCGAAATCCATCGCCAGCGTCTTGAGGAGCACCCGAATGGCCGCAAGCACTGCCCCTTTGCTCTTGATGAGATTGCTGATGTCGTCTTCGGTGATCACTATCGGCTCTCCCGTGGCCGTTTCTGCCTCTTTGGCGACGACGAATTCAGGAACGTCATCGACCACTCGTACCCTCGGGTGATGATCGAGGATAAATTTTCCGCTTTGGTCTATTATGCCCGCAGCCAGAAGTTCGGCAATCCCGTCGATGATGGCGGAGCCGCAAACGCCGAGAGGCTTTTGTCCCCCAATGGTTTCGTAATGAACGTGGTCCCCGACTATGGCGATCTCCTCAATGGCTCCGGTTATAGCTTTTGTCCCGCATTTTATCCCACCACCCTCAAATGCCGGTCCCGCCGAAGATGAGCAGCACACAAGCCATTCGTTGTTTCCGATTACGATTTCTCCATTCGTCCCGACATCTATCAGGGCGCTGATCTCACGGTGATCGTGCATCCCGCAGGCATAAACGCCTGCAGTTATATCGCCGCCGACATAACTGCTGACACAGGGCATGCAATGTAAAAGAGCGTTGGGATTGGCTTTCAATCCGACCTCTTCGGTCAGAAACGGCGGAAAACGCGTAGCAGCGGGTATGTAAGGCGCAGTACGGATGTTGCACGGCTCGAGGCCGAGAAGCAAATGTGTCATTACGGTATTGCCTGCAGTCACAATTGAAGTGATATCATGGTGCTTGAAGCCATTCTTCCTGATAAGCGAATCGACCAGTGCGTTGATCGTAAAAGTTACCGCCTCGGTCAAAGGCCCGACACCGTACGTTCGACTACAGGCAAAAATCATTCGGGAAATGACGTCCTCTCCGTAGCGAGCCTGGGAATTGTGGCTGGCCTGCGCGCTCAGGACTTCTCCCGTGCCTAAATCAACCAGTTGGGCCACTATGGTGGTTGTCCCAACGTCGACCGCGACACCTATGTTCCTTGAAGCGGTATTGCCGCCTTCAATTTCATGAATCATCGGGCAGTCGTCATCCCGGAAATGCACACTTGCGGTTACCTTCCAGTCATTTTCCCGCAGCCGGCTCGCCAATCCCCACAGGCATGAGAAATGCGCCTGAATGTTGGGATATTCCGGGACCTTCTTCCTCACAGCCCGGTAAACCCGCTCCAGGTCTGAAAGGCTGTCCTCGATAGTAGGCTCTGGCAACTCAAGATAATATTTCTCACACATCGGCCTCACGATCGGCGCGGGCTTGTAATCGGGCCCGGGAGCTTTCTTTGGTTCGGCTTTGGAAATGATATAATCCGATATCTGAATCTGAACGTCGGTTCGCGATTCAGGTGGAATCCAAATTTCGACGTCATCGTCAAGAAGCTCCGACTGGCAGGCCAGCGTAAACCCCAGGTCGATTTCTTTGCGGCTCAGCTTTCCGACGACCTTGCCGCTCAGATTCAGCCTGCCTCGTTTAACCTGCACGCGGCATTTACCGCAGGCCCCCAGTCCTCCGCAAAGATTGCTGATATCTATGCCCGCTCTGGATGCGACATCGATCAGCTTCTCGCCCGATTGCGCCTCGGCGGTTATGGATTCAGGCTTGAAAGTTACTGTTATTTTGGGCATCCCGGTCTCCGTACGGGGAGTTCGATCTATTTTTCACACGTTGGAATATAGCGGGTTTGAGCCAAATCTACAAGGCTTCCTGCAAAATCTGTTGAAAACGTGATATGATCAAACCCCTCCAAAATTGGCGGACAGAGAAGAAGCGATAAAAATTGTATCTTACCTCTTTCATTCACCGGGAAGAATTGCTGCGCATAGTCGAGCGCTGGCTTTGCGGAAGGCCTGAGCCGTTCGACGCCATGCTGCTGACGCGGATATTTATCTGCGACGGATATGTACTGGGTGAGACGCTTGAAACCATAATCGGCCGGATTGTGGGCGAACTCCATAACGGGGAGTTTCGAAAAGTTCGCATCCACAGCAAGGGAGAACTGAGGGATGCCCTGTGCCACATTGCCGGCAGGATCAACCCCAGGATGGAATATCTGTTCGCGCGCTACCGGCAAAATCCCGAGTACTTCTATTCTGAAACCCCAATCAGCGGGTCCGTTTGCCTGGATGCCAACGGGAGGCTCATTGCCTCACACAGAATCAAACGGCCCCGAAGAATTGCGGAAAAAGCCAACAGGCGCATCGCCAACTGGATTTTCCAGACCGTTCAGGGCAAAGCTCTGGCTATGGCCCGTGTCCGTGCCACGAAGTCCGGCATCCCGTTCGAATCTTTGATTACTCCCAGAGATGAAATGGAACAGGAATTCATCGAGGCGGAGCGAATCATTGCCGACAACTTCCGTCAGTGCTCGATCCGATTGGACCGGCCTTCGATTACCATAGACGACGTGGGCGGAGTGAAAATTCTGGGAAACGAGCAACAGTTGGTAAGGCTCGAAGAAGCTCTCAGAAAAGACCCGTCCATCGGTGTTGGGGAGCGCAAGATCTTTCATGGCAATTATGAAGCATCCAAAATGATTCTAGACATCCCGTGGGACCCTGAAAAAATTTGCAGAAAATTCATAGATTCGAAGAGCTGGGAAAAGTATGCGAATCGAGGAATTTCGACCTCGGTGTTAAGAAAAGGGATAGAGCCCTTCATGGAAAACGCCGAGGAACGAATCAAAATCGAGCTGATTCTGTCGACACCGGAAGCGATGGTCGAATCCGAGCTGGGCAACAGCATTCATGAAGAAAGGATAATCTCTCAGAGAGACTACAAACCGTACAGAGGATATATTCCCGTGAACGTCGAATTCCTTCTCGAGTACCTTTTTGCCGTTGGTTTCAGTCCAACGACCGAGCTGAAGGACGTTCCCATAAAGCTGTGGGGAAGGTATCTGCCGGATACGCTCGTTACATTTATACGCGAGCTGATGCGGCTTCCTGAATACGATCTGTTTTATTAACTCGTGTCCATCCGGAAACCCCGGATGAGATACTAAGAGTTTCCAATTCGGAAAGAAGGCATTTTTCGCCATGGCAAGGAAATCAAGGGTTTGCGCGGAGGCGTACGTAGGTACGCCGCACAAGAAAACCCGAAGATTGACACAGCCAGGGCGGAAAAGGGCACTTTCCGGATGGAAACCAACTCACAAGGAGATGAAAATGCCCGAATTCAGCTACCAGGACCCTTTCCCTTTGGGGAAAGATGAAACAAAGTACAAGCTCCTTACCGATAAGTATGTTTCAGTTGCGAACTTTGAGGGAAAACAGATTCTGAAGGTGGAGCCCGAAGGGGTCGAGTACCTTGCAAACCAGGCAATGCGGGAGGTCTCCTTTCTGCTCCGCCCTAAACAGCTCGAACAATGGAGCGCAATCCTTGCCGACCCGGAGTCTTCTCCGAATGACCGCGGGGTGGCCATAGCGCTTCTTCAGAATGCGGAAGTGTCCGCAAGCTTCGTTCTGCCGCTTTGCCAGGACACCGGCACCGCCACTATCGTCGCCAAAAAGGGCCAGCAGGTCTGGACCGGCGTCAAAGACGAAGAGTATCTTTCCAGGGGCGTCTATAAGACCTACACGGAGGAGAATCTGCGTTACTCCCAGACGGTCCCTTTGACCATGTATGAGGAAAAAAATTCAGGCTGCAATCTTCCGGCTCAAATCGACATCTACGCCGCAGACGGCGCCGAATACAAATTTTTATTCGTAGCCAAGGGCGGAGGATCGGGCAACAAAATGATGCTTTACCAGGAATCGAAAGCGCTCCTGAATCCGGTCTCGCTCGAAAAGTTCCTGGTCGACAAGATGAAGACTCTTGGCACGGCCGCATGCCCCCCTTACCACGTTGCCTTCGCGATAGGCGGCACATCGGCCGAGAGCTGCGTCAAGACGGTAAAACTTGCAACCACAGGTTATTTCGATCACCTGCCAACTTCCGGAAACGATGGCGGACGGGCTTTCCGGGATTTGGAAATGGAGGAAAAGATATTGAAAGCTGCCCATAAGTCCGGCTACGGGGCGCAATATGGAGGCAAACACTTCGCCCTGGATGTAAGAATCATCCGGCTGCCTCGCCACGGCGCGTCCTGTCCGGTTGCAATGGGAGTTTCATGTGCTGCGGACAGAAACATCAAAGCCAAAATCGACAAGGACGGCATCTGGATCGAGGAGCTGGAGGCGAGCCCGGGAAAATACATCCCGCAAAAGTACCGTGGAAAACATGAGCACGGCGTTGTGAAAATCGATCTCAACAAACCGATGAAAGAAATCCTGGCTGAGTTGTCAAAGCACCCGATAAAGACTCAGCTCTCTTTGACCGGAACGATAGTGGTGGGCAGGGATATAGCGCACGCAAAACTCAAAGAGAGAATCGACAGAGGCGAGGGGCTGCCTCAATATCTGAAGGATCATCCTATTTACTACGCCGGTCCGGCCAAAACCCCCAGGGGAATGCCTTCAGGCTCATTCGGTCCGACGACGGCCGGCCGCATGGATTCCTATGTGGACCTGTTCCAGTCTCATGGCGGCTCGCTCGTAATGATTGCAAAAGGTAACCGTTCAAAGCAGGTAACCGACGCCTGCAAAAAACACGGCGGCTTCTATCTGGGCTCCATCGGTGGGGCTGCTGCCATACTGGCCCGGGATAACATAAAAAAGGTCGAAGTGCTGGAGTACCCTGAACTGGGTATGGAGGCCATCTGGAAGATCGAAGTGGAGGACTTCCCCGCTTTCATCCTTGTCGATGACAAGGGCAACGACTTCTTCGGCCAGTTGGCGGGTTGCTGACCGGCCTGTGTCCGATAAAAATTGACGCGGAGAGGGCGAGACGCGGAGACGGGGCGAGAAACGAACCGTCTCCGCGTCCCCGTGTCACCGCGTCAGGTTTTACTTACTGCTTCCACTCTTCCACCACTGGATTGCTCAGGACTCCAATTTTCTCTATTTCGATCTCTACAACGTCCCCATGATGAATCGGTCCCACTCCGCTCGGCGTACCCGTAGCGATCACGTCGCCGGGCATGAGGGTAAAATTCTTCGATATAAAGGCTATCATATCGTTTACCGGGAAAATCATCTGAGAGGTAGATGCGTCTTGAACGGTCGCGCCGTTCAACCGGCATTGAATGCGCAGGCCCTGAGGGTCGCCGATGTCTTCGTGGAGAACGATCTGTGGCCCGATGGGACCGAAGGTATCCAAAGATTTTCCTCGGAACCATCCCGAACGGTCGCCTGTCTGAATATTGCGCTGGCTGACGTCGTTGAAACAAGTATAGCCCAGAACATGCTCGAAAGCCTTGTCCGGTGTAATGTTCCTGCACTTCTTGCCGATTATTACCGCCAACTCGGCTTCGTAATCGGTGCGAAGGTCCTCAAATCTGTACTCCAGCAGGAATGCGGGTATTACGATCCTTTCGCCTGGTCCTATGAGCACGTTTGGCGTCTTCGGGAACAGGATGGGCTCTTCCGGGGCCTCCTCTGTAAATCCGCGCACCTTGACCGAGTGGCTCTCCGCAATGTGGCTGAGGTAGTTCAGGCCAAGAGCGACTATTTTTGACGGATTTACCTCGAAAGATTGCGATCTGCCAAAAACCGGCAAAGTAACCATTGTCTTAATCCTTTGGTGGGATGATCGGGGCCGCCATCTTTTCATATCCCGCCGGCACTTCGAAGAGGGAATCGTCCAGCGAACCCAGCTTGATATTTTTGTATTCCATTGTCACTTCTGAATCTTCCACCTTGATTGGAAACGGAAACTGCTTGGAAATCCAAAAGACGGTCTTTTCCCCGTCTTCCGTGATTTCGTATTTCTTGCAGGGCATCCCGGAAACCGTTTCTTCCCCTAGAAACTTCGCGTTCTTTTCTTTCTCGACGGTCCATTCTTCAAAGGTCTTGTCTGTAGACTGATAAGGCATTTCCATGTATGATTTTTCTTCCGGCGTGATCATCCAGGTCAGCTTCTTATCGGGTCTGATGATCATGATTTGAGTCTCATCTTCTTCGGTAGTTTCCTGCCTGATTTTGTCTCCTTTTACAAAAATCTTGCCGGTCATTGGTTCCTCGCCTTTGGGAACTATGAACATGTCGGCCGTAAACTCCACTTTGGCGCCAGCGGCCCCCGGAAAAGCCGGAACAGCCAGTGACATGAAAAAGATAATGGAAAAAAGCAGCATTCTTCTCATCGCAATCCTCGTAATATAGAGTCGTTAACCTGTGCTTCAATTTTTGCTTCGGTTAATTGCTTCTGAGATATATATTCTACTGATCGGCGTGTCAATAACTGTGACCCCCGCGCGGGCGGGATTGGAACTGTGACCGATCGGGTGGAAAAGTGGCGGCGGCAGAGTGTGCCTATCTATCGGAAAAAGAGGGGAAAACGTTCCTTTCCGTTTACGTTCAGCCAAGGGCTTCGAGCAGCGGGTTCTCGGGAGTTTTCCGCGACAGGCTGAAAATACGCATTGGCTCACCTCCGGTTGAAGGAGAGGCAAATCGGGAATGCGTCAGTTTTCTTGCCAAAGCCCTTGGTGTTTCCAAATCGGAAATCAAACTCCTCAAGGGCGGGCAGTCACGCGAGAAAACATTCGTGATTTCAAGGCCGATCGCCTTCGTCCGTGAAAAATTAAAGGAAGCCGAACTGTAGAGTTTCTAGCTGTCTCCTGTTAAACTGATCACAAGACTAAAAACTAACAACTCGACGGAGATTGCCATGCGAGAAGCCGTAATTGTCAGTGCAGTCAGGACCCCGCTGGGAAGCTTCAATGGATCGCTTAGCACCATAGGCGCCACTAAGTTGGGCGCCATAGTAATCGAAGAAGCCGTCAAACGCGCCGGGATAGGCAAAGATCGGGTAAACGAAGTCATAATGGGATTGGTGCTCCCTTGCGGTTACGGGCAGAATCCGGCCAAACAGGCCGCAGTTGCGGCCGCAATGCCCTGGGAAGTGGAGGCAATTACGGTCAATAAAGTCTGCGGTTCGGGCTTGAAGGCCGTGATGCTTGCCGCTCAGGCCGTCCAGTTGGGCGATGCCGACGTTGTGGTCGCCGGCGGGATGGAGAACATGAGCATGGCGCCCTACTATTTGGACAAAGCCCGGTCCGGCTACCGGATGGGAAACGGGGCACTGGTGGATTCCATGGTTCACGACGGTCTGTGGGACATCGTAAACGACTTCCACATGGGTATTTCAAACGAGTTTTGCTGTGAAAGATATGGTGTTACCCGCGAAGATCAGGATAGATATGCCGCCGAGTCCTATAGAAGGTCTCTGGCGTCCATCGCAGCGGGAAAATTCAGAGAAGAGATAGTGCCCGTCCAACTGCCTTCTCGAAAAGGCGAGCAGGTTGTTTTCGCTCAGGATGAGTGTCCCAGGGAGACGCCCTATGAGGCGCTTGCCAAGATGAAGCCTGCCTTCAAAGAAGGGGGTGTCACCACTGCCGGAAATGCCTCCGTCATCAGTGACGGGGCCGCCGCAGCCGTTATTATGTCCAGGGAAAAGGCAATGGAACTGGGCTGCACGATAATGGGCACGATAGGCGCTCAGGCTTCTGCAGGCATCGATATGAAGTACGTCCTTGTAGCTCCGATCATCGCCATCCCTAAATGTCTTCGCAAAGAGGGCATAGGTTTCGATGACGT
>Ga0326728_10022011_pt1 | contig 11897 bp, 9 predicted proteins | sample MB3enrmetagenome_FD_207602 | JGI IMG/M metagenome (GOLD analysis project Ga0326728, IMG submission 207602) | Lab enriched peat soil microbial communities from McLean, Ithaca, NY, United States - MB31MN | ecosystem: Environmental > Terrestrial > Soil > Wetlands > Peat | place: USA: New York... | reverse complement strand
TCAAGCTCGAGGATTTCGCCGAGACCGCGTTTCAAGCATTGAGGATGCCGGAATTCAGCTACGGTTGTGCAGTCTTTCTGCAGTCGGACATTGTGAATTTCCAGCGACAGGGTTGGAAGCCTGAGGAGATACTTGCGGGCCTGGCAAATGTGCTGCCGAAAAACGTCTTTCTTTATGTTGCCGGAGTCTCCAATGTTGCCACTTTGGGCAAACGCTTTGTTCTTCAGGGTGGCACGCAAAAGAACCTGGCGGTGGTTAAGGCGGAGCTGGACTTCATCAACGAACACTATCGCGGGAGTGGACGGCCCGACGTCATCGTCCATCCGCACTGTCGTTCGGCAGGAGCGATGGGAGCTGCGCTTGAGGCCATGGAGCGCCGTCAAACATCCGCGCAAAGTGTGTTTCCCGGCTTCGACGCTATGGATTCACTCCAATACACGATCCACAGAGGCGAGGCTACGCGTTGCAAGTTCTGTACTAACCATTGCATTCGGACATTCGTCGAAGTCAGCACCGCAGAGGGCTCGGAATCAGATTCGAGGCGAGTAATCATTGCCAGTTGCCCACGGGGTGAGGCAGAAGACACAAAAGCTGCCAAGCAGATTAATGCAGTGTGGAATGATGTCCGAAAGCACTGCCCGAACTTCGTCCAACTTGCGGCGGAGCAATGTTGGAAGCCGATGAACTCAGATAAGGTCTCGAAAACTTCGGCGTCGAGTTCCGGGTGGTTTTTCGCGAAGAGGGGTCAAACAAAGAAGCACCGGCAACGCATCCGGACGCAAATAGGAATCCCGCGAGTTCTGAACCTCTATACTTATGCGCCTCTCTTTTCGTCCTACTTTCAGAGCCTCGGCGTGCCCGCAGAGAACTTGCACTACTCGCGTTTCACAAACGCCGAGCGGTACCAGGACGCGGCCGGCTTTTCTGCCATTGATCCGTGCTACCCATCCAAGGTATCGGTTGCCCATGTGTTCGATTTGCTGCAGCAGTGCAAGAGGGCGCGTCTCGATGCGATATTTTTCCCGATGTTTGATGTCCTGACCACGACCGTGACGGACTGCAGCGGGTCGTCCGCATGCCCTTGCGGATCCGCCACACCGGAGGCTGTAAAGGCGGCATTCTCCCGAACCGATAACTGGTTCAAGTCGGCGGGAGTGCAGTATCTCAATCCCGTTCTGGATTTGGCGGATCGCGAGCTATTCAAATACCAGATGTTCTCCTGCTGGAAGAATCTCCTCGATCTAGACTGGGAAGAGAACTCGCAAGCGGTTGATATTGCCTTTTCGAGTTGGGAGACATTTGAAAGCAGCTTCCGAGAGCAGGCCCGGCTAACTCTGGATGAATTGGAGCGTAATAACAAGGTCGGTCTTGTCATGCTTGGTCGGCCATATCATCACGACCCAGGCCTTAACCAGGGAATCCTTGAGGAATTTCAGCTGCTTGGTTATCCGGTCTTCTCACAGAGCTTGCTGCCGCTCGACTCAGATCTTCTGGACAGGCTCTTTGGCGCCGAAGTTGCAGCAGGGCAGATAAGTTCGCCATTGGATATTTCGGATGTATGGAAGAGCACCTTTTCTGCAAGTAGCAATCACAAGATATGGGCGGCCAAGTTTGTAGCTCGACACCCAAACCTGATCTCGGTTGAACTTTCCAACTTCAAGTGTGGTCATGACGCCTTCATCAGCAGAGTGATTGAACAGATTATCGCCATGTCGGGCAAGCCGCACTTTTCGTTCCGCGATCTGGATGAGAACCGTCCGATGTCTTCAATACGGATACGGATCGAGACCATGCACCACTACCTATGTCACTACCGCGAACAACTAGAAGGGAATCTCTGCATTCAGGCCTGACGAAGGGGATTTAGATGCAATACATGACCAGTACTGTTCCAAGCAGTTCCATCCGATCATTGAGAAGCCGTCCGGGTAAACGAGCGATCTTTGCCGGTTATCGCCCGGGTTTCAGGAAAGCCATCAGTTCTGCATTTGTCTTACTGGCGTTTTTACTGTTTGCGGGCATTTCCGCTGCAGAATCCTCAAGTTCAGTTCCAACCAAGGATTTGAGACTCGATCAGATTCTGGATCGCATGGAGCAACATGAGAACGCACAGTGGGCGTCTCTGAGGCACTATCGCGCGAAAAGACACTACGCCGTGCATTATAGAGGGTGGGCAAAGACACTTGAGGCGGAAATGGATGTGGAGATCACGTACGACGCTTCGTCAGGAAAGACCTTTTTGATCGTCAAGCAATCTGGATCACAAATCCTCTGCCGAAAGGTTTTGCAACGCGCCCTGGACAGCGAAAAGGAAGCATCGATGGATAAACGTGCTACGGCACTGACGCAAGCGAACTACAGATTCCAACTGTTGGGCGCTGAGGATCTCCACGGCCGCTCTACTTACATTTTGAAGGTGGAACCCATAGCTCCAAGCAAGTTTCTTTACAAGGGAAAGATCTGGGTAGATGCGCAGGAGTTTGCAGTCGCCAAAATGGAGGTGGAACCGGCAAGGAACCCTTCCTTTTGGATCTCGCGAACGATCATTGACCATTCAAATGCCGCTACTGATGGTTTTTGGTTACCACTGCAAAACCGAAGCGAAACAAAGGTTCGGATCGGTGGGACTGCGGTGATGACGATCGATTACGGACCCTATGAGCTAGTCCCAAACGGGTCGAACTGAACCAACCAACGACAACGCACAGCAGACTGCAACTGAAGTGGAGTGGTTCGCTGAACAGGCACAGTGAAAGGACAAAAGATCAGATGGCTAAGTCAAGAAAACTTAAGGACTTGGTGGAGAGTATTTCGGGCGCGGAGGTGCTAGGGGATCTCGCACTCGACATGAGGTGGTCACGGGGCCATGCTTCTGACCAGTTGTGGGGGAGGATCAATCCCGAACTTTGGGAAATCACACACAACCCGTGGGCAATTTTTCAAGCGGCTTCTCCGACCAAGCTCAAAGAGCTTCTTCGCGACAAAAGCTTCGTGGAAGAGATGGACCGTGTCCGAGAAATCCACGGTGAGAAGACTTCTGAAGCAGAAACGTGGTTTCAAAGTGCGCACCCTGCATCGAAACTTCAGTCGGTCGCGTACTTCAGCCTCGAGTTTGGGCTCAGCGAAGCGCTCCCCATCTACTCGGGGGGGCTGGGTAATGTTGCCGGAGACCAACTGAAATCGGCAAGCGATCTTGGAGTTCCCGTAACCGGCGTCGGATTACTTTACCAACAAGGCTACTTTCGACAGATCATCGATGCGGATGGATCACAGCGTGCTGTCTATCCGTATAACGAACCTTCTCAGTTGCCCATTCTGCCTCTAAGAGACAGCACCGGCGAGTGGCTCCGTATTCGTGTCCAACTTCCAGGAATCGCAGTGTGGGTACGTACATGGGAGGCCAGGGTTGGTAATGTGAGACTTCTCCTATTGGATTCCAACGATCCAGCAAACCCGCCCGCGTATCGCAGCATTACCAACGAACTGTACGGCGGCGGAACAGAACAGCGTCTTGAGCAAGAGATCGTGTTGGGCATTATTGGATACCGGATGCTTCACATACTCGGGATTCATCCGGATGTGTGTCATCTGAACGAGGGCCATGCCGGATTTGCTGTTTGGGAACGCGCGCGTATTTTCATGGAAGAGACAGGCCAACCTTTCGACGTCTCTCTTCTCGCAACCCGCGCTGGAAATCTCTTCACGACCCATACGCCGGTAGAGGCTGGAATCGATCGGTTCCCGGCGTACCTCATGGAACGCTACTTACACGAATATTCAACTCAACTACTCCATGTGCCGTTAAAGGATCTCCTGGGCATGGGAAGGGCGAACCCCGAAGATCCTGACGAGCCATTCAATATGGCATATCTAGGGATTCGCGGTTGCGGAGCTGTAAACGGTGTCAGCAAGTTGCATGCGCAGGTGAGCAGAGATATGTTCAGCAAGCTGTTTCCGCGTTGGCCAGTCGCGGAGGTTCCTGTTGCGTGTGTTACCAATGGCGTTCATGTTCCAAGCTGGGATTCCGTCGAAGCCGATGCGCTTTGGACGAAGGTGTGCGGTTCCGACCGCTGGAGGCAGGACCTGGGAGATGCTGAAGCCCAGATTCGCACTGCAACGGACGAAGACCTATGGAAGATGCGCTGTGCAAACCGCAGCCGCCTTGTAGATGTCGTCAGAGAACGGAACAGAAGACAAGAGAATTCCATCATCGGACCCTGGTTAAGTCAGAATTCCAAACCCTCTAACATCTTCGATCCGAATGTGTTGACCCTTGGTTTTGCACGCCGCTTTGCCACCTATAAACGGCCGAACCTGTTGCTCCGAGATCCGGAACGCCTGATTCATATCCTGACCAACGCCAAACATCCCGTGCAACTGGTCGTCGCCGGCAAAGCTCATCCTCAGGATCGAGGAGGCCAGGCAATGATCCGTGAGTGGGTGCAGTTCTCCAGATCTCAGGACGTGCGCAGCCGGGTTGTCTTTCTGAGCGACTACGACATGGGACTCGCTGAAGAATTGGTGCAAGGCGTGGATGTTTGGATCAACACTCCGCGGAGACCCTGGGAAGCCTGTGGAACCAGTGGCATGAAAATCCTTGTGAATGGAGGGCTCAACCTCTCGTCACTTGATGGGTGGTGGGCAGAGGCGTACGACCCCGCCGTCGGATGGAAGATTGGAGACCAGCAGAGCTATCCGAACGAGGAAGCGCAGGACGCCGCCGAAGCGGAACAGTTGTATTCGTTGTTGGAGAAAGAAGTCATCCCGCTTTTCTACGATCGCGATCAGAACGGAATTCCGATCCCGTGGGTTGCGATGATGCGCGAGAGCATGGCCCGGCTTACAGGCCAGTATTCGGCGAACCGCTGCGTCCGGGAGTACACGGAGAGCTTTTATCTTCCCGCCGCGGAAATATACGGGAAGCGTGCCGAGAACCGTGGTCAATTAGCAGCTCAACTCAAGCAGTGGCAGGCGGACCTTCGGGCGCACTGGTCAGAGATTCACTTCAGTGAATTCGAAGTGCGTCCCGACGATGACGAGCTCCTCATCCAGGCGCACATCTATCTGGGAGGGGTCCCACCGGATCAGGTTCGCGTTGAGGTGATCGCAGACAATCCCGGCGGAGTTCCGTCCGTCACGGAAATGACCAAAATCGAAGAACTCGTCGGCGTGAAAGGCGGGTTTGTTTTCCAAGCGAGAGTGCCGTCCGTCCGTCCGTCGACCGACTATACGGCCCGGATTGTGGCTTCTCTGGAGACGCTCGCAGCTCCCCTGGAAGAGCCATTGATCGTTTGGCAGAAATAGCCGGCACTTGCGGGATGCGACCGGAGTAGCCTGTGGACCAGAGACACTAGCGAACCCCGGTCACATCTCTCGCGCAGAGATCGTGCGGTGCAACTACATGATTCACGAGATTCTCAGACTCGCGCATAAGGATATTCGTGTGATTGGGACGAGTACAGAGCCGTTGTGCTTGTTCGATAATGTTAGGGAAGGACCGCCCGATCTACTGTAAATCACGGGTCAGCGCTGACGCTGAACAGGGTCCCGTGCGTAACTGAAATCAAGAGGGATCCCATGTCGTCATTGTTTCGGTTGTCAACGTGTGTCGTTTCCGTGTTTTTTCTGGTTGCGACTGGTGCAGAATCCCAGAAGACTCCTGATCTCGAGCGACCATCGGTCGGTATTGCACTCAGCGGCGGTAGCGCTCTTGGCCTCGCCCACATCGGCGTCATTCGTTATTTCGAGGAACGTCACATCCCGATTGACAAAGTAGGAGGCACCAGCATGGGAGGCCTCATTGGCGGGCTCTATGCTGCCGGCATGGACTCATCCCAGATTACCGGCGTGGTCGAGCAGGCAGACTGGAATGCGCTCCTCAATCCCAGTCCGCCGTTCGCCGACCAGCCAGTCGTCGACAAGCAGAAATGGAACCGCACCTTCGGCAGCATGACATTTCGGTTTGGGAAATGGTTCTCACTTCCGGCGGGCCTTAATCCCGGCGAAGCCCTTTCGTTGCTGTTGAGCCGTTCCACGCTTGCCTACTCCAACGTATCTGATTTCGACCAATTGCCCACTCCGTTTCGGTGTGTGGCTACCGACCTTGTGAGTGGGGACGCGGTAGTGCTCAGCAAGGGTTCTCTCCCGATTGCGATGCGTGCAACGATGTCGCTGCCGGGAGTGTTCACCCCCGTCAAGATGGGCCAGATGGTCCTTGTTGACGGAGGTGTGCTCGACAACATCCCGGTTGACGCGGTGCGGGGTATGGGCGCACAGACCGTGATTGCGGTTGCTTTCAAATCGCCCAAGCCGAAACCCGAAGAGTTCAAGTCACTTTCGGATGTGTTGCGGCAAACCATCGCGCTGGCTGTTACAAAGAACGAGGAGCGCTCGTTGGCGACTGCTGACGTTGTCATCTCGATCGATACGGCAAGATTCTCCGCCACGGACTATCACCGCTGGAGAGAGATCATCGAAGCGGGATACCAGGCGGCCAAAGCGGATGCTTCCGATCTGGCGCGTTTTGAGCTTTCACAGCAGGAGTGGGACGCGTATCTCGCAGAGCGTCGCTCCCGCATTCATCCATCGCCGCGCAACGGCAGGGTCCTTGCGGTCGCAAGTCCGGATCCATCCTTCCAGAAGAATGCCCAGGCTGAGATCGATCGCAAACTCGGCGAGGGAGTCGTTTCGGAAAGCAAGCTTGAGAATGTGCTCACCGAGATGGTGGCTGCGACCGCCGTTCCTGGCGCTGCCTACGAATGGCAGCAGGGCCAGGATGGGGGAGGCTACAAGGTCAAGTTCGCCGAACGGCCTAATGACCAGGTTCTGGTGCGCGTCTCGGCTCTGTACGCCACATCTCCCGGTGAGCCGTCCCGTTTTGGCCTGAGATTGTCAACCGTCACCATTCCGAGGAACGCCTACAAAGCCCGGTTGCTTGCAACATACAACGTCGGCTACGATCCGGGGGTCCGGGCGGAGGCCTACAAGCCGTTCGGCGGAAGTCAGTATTTCGTAGCCCCCCAACTGTTCATCGAGCGAATGCACTTCAACCAATATGCCGGCCCGGATCGGCAAAGCGATACGCGAGACCGGTTCGGCGGAGCGCTTTATGCAGGTATTGGCACGTGGCGCTTTGCTCAACTTCGGCTGGGAGCACAGGCAGGCTACGACTCCTTCAGCCGTTCGCAGATTATCGATGGCATTGCATCGCGTAATGGTGGATTCACGATGCCGGAGGTGCGCTGGATCGTTGACACCCAGGACTCTGGCGGGATTCCTACGCATGGAACGCGCACAGAAGGTTCGATGGGATACCTCTTCCGAAAGACTAGCGACTATCCGTTTCTTCAGAACGAATTGAGCACGTTCCACCCTGTCAATCGCCACCTGACATTGTTTGGTCTGAATCACACAGGCACCAGTTTTGGAAGAAAACTTGGCTACTATGATCAGTTCATAGCCGGGGGGCAATCGAACATGGCGGCATTCCGGTATCAGGAGTTTCATGGAAACACGATTGTCACGGCAGGGTCAGGCGTGATTCTCGTGGGACCCCCTATTCCATATGTCTCCCCTCATCCGGGATTAGCCATGTGGTACGAGGCAGGACGGTTTGATTTCGGCTCGCAAGGATGGAAAACGCATCAGAGCTCGTCAGTCGGCCTGTTCTTCCCCACACAACTTGGGGCAACCGGTCTGCAACTCAGCTTCGATGAAGAAGGAAGGGCCCGTTTTCGGTTAATGCTGGGAAGCTTTTGAGTTCGATCTCCTTGCTGGAAGTAAGCAGAAGGGATAGCAGAAAGTTCAACCCTGGCGCGGGCCGGAGCGGTGGATTGCGCGGTTGCGGAGCCACTTGGCGAAGCCGAGGGTCAACAGGAGACCGCCGAACGGGATGCACATGAGTGCGATGATGAGCGCAAACCAGCCGATGTTGGTGCTGGCGCCGGTTGGGCCGAAGCCGCCAAAAACGGTCTGAAGCAGGAGTGCCGCCAGAATCCCCGCACCCACCATCGACGAGCCCCATTGCAGTAGCTGGCGCGTGCCGTCATTAACCGTTGCGCTGTGCCTTACCGGTTCGGGAACAGGTTCGCTCACAGGCATTCGGCTCACCTTCCCTGCGCGAGGCGCAGCATCACGTAGGTGATCACACCAGTAACGGAAACGTAGAGCCACAGGGGAAAGGTCCATCGAGCGACCCTTCGGTGCTGAGGAAAGCGGCCGGAGAGCGAGAAGAAAAACGTGACCAGCACCAAGGGAAGCGCAATGACAGCCAGAATGATGTGGCTTGCCAGCAAAGGAAGATACAGCGAGCGGAACGCGGCGTGAACCGGGTAGCGCACATCTCCGTGCAGGTAGTGGTGCAGGATGTAGCTAACGAGGAACAGTGTGGAAAAGATGAAGGCTGTGATCATCGACGTGCGGTGTGCTGCGATCTTGCGCGCGCGGATGAAGGTATAGCCGACAAGCAGCGCAGTCGCGCTGAGCCCGTTGAGTAGAGCGTTGAGCGCCGGCAGGAAGGTGAGTTTGACGCTGGAGGTGTCGGCAGCCGGGTGTTGGTAGATCAGCCAGAACAGGAAGAGCGTCGCAGCCGCGCTGATGGCCAGGATGGCCGCGATGACCGGGCGCGTATTGGCTCGGGACTCCGGGGTTGCTGCCGTGGTGCTCATTCGTTCCTCAGTGCCTCGCGATGGCGCACACCATCAGCGTGGTGAGCAGCAGGGGCAGGTAGATGACGCTGACCTTGAGCAGGTCGCGGGCTACCATGCGGCTTTCGGTTTCGCTGGTTGTGCGCAGGATGCGGGTGAAGCGGATTGCGTAAGCGAGGTAGAACAGTCCGAGCGCCGTTGCGGGAATCGCATAGTAGGCGCCGGCCATGCCCAGCCGCCAGGGGGCCAGGCTCACGGGAATCATGACAACGGCGTAGAACAGCGCTTCGACCACCGTGGACCATCCATCCGGCTGGACGACGGGAAGCATTCGGATACCGGCGCGGGCGTAGTCGTCGCGATAGAGCCATGCAATCGCCATGAAATGCGGAAACTGCCATACGAAGAGAATGGCGAACAGTGCCACGGCAGGCCACTCGATGCGTCCGCGAGCAGCGGTCCAGCCGAGCAGGGGACCCATGGCGCCCGGAAATGCGCCGATGAATGTCGCCAGCGAAGTAATGCGCTTGAGCGGCGTGTAGATGGCGACGTATGAGAAAGCGGTGAGAAGCGCGAGGGACACCGTGAGCAAGTTGGTGTGCAGCAGCAGCCACCATCCGCCCAACGCGATTGCACCAATGCCGGCCAGAATTCCCTCTGCGAGCGAGATGCGACCGGCCGCGATGGGTCGGTCTGCGGTGCGTTTCATCTTTGCGTCGCTGGTGCGCTCCAGTGCTTGGTTCAGGGCGCTGGCTCCAGCCGAGACCAGGCCTATGCCTATGAGCGTGTCGAGCAGGCCACGCTGGACGCTCGAGATACCCGACTGCATCGATCCAAGGTAGAACCCCGTCCAGCCCGTAACCAGCACCATTCCAGTAACGCGCACCTTGAAAAGTTCACGCAGATCGCTGATCAGCGTCGCGGTCACGCCCGGGCTGGGAGCATGAATGTGCGCGTTATGGACTGCGGCCGGCTGCTCGGGAAGAGCCGCGTCGCGTGAAGCGAATTCCGGGCGGCCTGCAGCCTGGGTGGCGGGAGTCATAAGGGCGGAAAGTGACCTCAATGAAGGCGCGGGACGCGCCTCGCACCTCTTTGATGATAACAAGCGGGGCGCGGCTTCGGCTTTACCCCAAGTTGCTCAATCGGTTCCGGGATACTCTTGGGCGATTTCGACGATTGGGCCCCAACTGATGAGCCAGCTTCCCCACGCCGTTGCGCACCAGTGTTAGAGGTTGTCGTTCTGGAACATGGGTCGCCCTGATACTGCGGGTATAAGATCAGCCGATATCGCGGTTCAGCCCGGCGGCTTCCAGAACGGCCTCAGCAACCTGCCGTGGTGTTAGGGCGTCGGAACGCACTGAAACGTGTGCCATGCGGTAGAGCGGGAGCCTGCGTTGGTAGCGCACTACGAGGTCAGCGTGGTCGCCAAGCACAGGGCGCGTATGCTCCGTTCCGCTGCAGCGGGCGAGGGTAGTATCCAGTTCTACTTCAAGGTGAACCAGCAGCGTCCCGGTCGCGTTCAGCAGCAGTTCGCGCGTTTCCTGGCGTTCGATGGCGCCGCCGCCAAGGGCCATGACAACAGCTTCTTCGGATACGAGATTTGCGATGGTCGCGTGTTCCCGGTCGCGGAAAACACCTTCGCCATGGCGCGCGAAGATATCAGCGATGGCGGCGCCGGCTTCCGCCTCGATTACATCGTCGACATCGATGAAGCGCCAGCCGAGTTGCGCGGCGATGAGCGGGCCGACGGTGGATTTACCGGAGCCCATGAAGCCGGTGAGAACGATGCGGCGAACGGGAGCGGCGGGATTCGATTCGGCTTGGATGGACGAGGCCAAGATTACCTTTCAGCGGTAGCGAAGCGGGAATTCGATTGTGACCAGTATAAGAACTGGAGCAGGACCCGACTTATCCCAGCACCATAACCACCGCCCCTGCCGTGATCAGCAGGCCGCCGGCGATGGCGGCGGGCGTGAGTCTCTCGCCTAGCAGCAGCCATGCAAACACCATGACAAGCGGCACGCTGAGCTTGTCAAGCGGAGCCACACGCGATGCGGGACCGAGTTGCAGCGCACGAAAATAGCAAAGCCACGACAGGCCGGTAGCCATGCCTGAGAGTGTCAGATACAGTATCGTGCGCCGGTCGAGGAGCCGGATTTCACCGTGTTTGCCAAGGGCCAGTGCAATGGCCCAGGCGAAGACCAGGACAACCGTGGTGCGAATGGCGGTTGCCAGGTTTGAATCCATGTGAGCGACGCCCACTTTGGCGAGCAGCGCCGTGGCGGCGGCGAAAAATGCTGAAAGCAACGCCCATCCTATCCAGGTCATAGCGTATATAGTAGCGGTTGGTATTGCGACGACCGCGAGTGCGTCTCGCCGCTACAATATCGATAAGCATGCTCCGTCGCTTCCTGATTGTTGCGCTCGCGTTACCCCTGGCCGCCCTCTGTGGCTGCGGCTACCACGCATTTGGTGCGGCGACGCATCTGCCGCCCGGAACGCGCACGCTTGCGGTGCCCATGTTCGCCACGCATACCGAGGCCTACCATACAGAGGCGGCCCTCACGGATGCAGTCATCCGCGAATTCGCGGCAAGGTCGCGGATGCGCGTTACTCCCGGGGAGGGCGGGGATCCCGACGTGGTCCTCCACGGCACCATCCTGAACCAAGTGGTTGCGCCTCTGACTTACAACACCTCCACGAATCAATCGTCCAGCTTTCTTATCACGCTCGTTGTTTCCGTTACGCTGACGGATCGCGACGGCAAGGTGCTTTACGAAAACAAGAATTATGTCTACCGTGAGCAATACCAGTCGACGACCGACCTTCCGACGTTTCTCGATGAGAGCCCGGCGGCAGTGGACCGGATCTCACGCGACTTTGCGCGGGCGCTCGTGGCAGATGTGATTGAAGGAATGTGAGTACCAGGGACCAGGGAATTGGGATTATTGAGTTTCCAACCTCGATTCCCTCAGGGTCTTGCTTCGTGCTGCACTGGTATCCTGTACACGCATGTCCGCTGCGGATCCAACCAGGAGCTTTGTGCGATGAGCGGCACTCGCTGGGGTGCTGGTTTCAGCGCGGTTGGACGCTTCGTCGCGGAGGTTGAGGCTGCGGCTGCGGGTAAGGGGACGCTGAGACCGGGATATGTGCTTGCGGGCGATGAGGTATTCCTCCTCGATCGCTGTCGTGAAGCGGTCCTTAAGGCCTTCGTTCCGCCGGATCTGAGGGACTTCTGCCTGTCGGATCTGG
>Ga0326728_10022010_pt1 | contig 11898 bp, 9 predicted proteins | sample MB3enrmetagenome_FD_207602 | JGI IMG/M metagenome (GOLD analysis project Ga0326728, IMG submission 207602) | Lab enriched peat soil microbial communities from McLean, Ithaca, NY, United States - MB31MN | ecosystem: Environmental > Terrestrial > Soil > Wetlands > Peat | place: USA: New York... | reverse complement strand
ATCGAGCATCGAGAACCACGCGGTGTCGCGATTGCGGCCCTTGACGATCATGTGCTGGCGAAACACGCCTTCGAAGACGAAGCCGAGGCGCAGCGCCGCGCGCCTCGAGGGCGCGTTGAGGTCGTGGCACTTCCACTCGTAGCGGCGATAGCCGAGCTCGTCGAAGACGTAAGCCGCAAAGAGATATTGCGCCTCGGTGGCGCCGACGGTGCGCTGCATCGCCGGCGCATAGAGGACGTTGCCGACCTCGATCACGCGATGCGTCGGGTCGACGCGCATCAGGGTCTGATAGCCGACGGCCAGGCCGGAGGCGTTGTCGAGGACGGCGAAAAACAGCGGATCGGCCGATTGCGCCTTGGCGGCGATGCTGGCCTTGAAGACGGCCGCGTCGGCGTAAGGGCCGTCGGCGAGATAGGTCCAGACGCGATCCCTGTCGCCGCCGTTGGCGGCTTGAAAGAGCGCGGCGGCGTGCTTCTCCGCGTCGAGCGGAACAAGCGTGACCGCGCGCCCGCTCAAGGTCGCGCGCTCGGGGCGCTTGGCGGGACGGTCGTCGACCAGCGGGCCGACGGGCTGCCCGAATCGGTTCGTCTCCATGACTTAGTGATTGTCCCGCGGCACGCCCATCGTCTGCGCGAGGCGCTGGTAGTCCACCGCCGGCTTCAGCACCATGCCCTCGTCGAACTGGGCGACCATTTCGCGCTGGATCTGTTGCCAGGGCGTCTGGCTCTTGGGATAGGCGTAGCCGTGCTTCTCCAGGGCGGCGCGGCGGTTCGCGAGCTCCTCGTCGGAAATGAGGATGTCGGCGGCGCCCCGCTTGAGGTCGATGCGCACGCGATCGCCGGTTCGCAGCAGCGCGAGCCCGCCGCCGGCCGCCGCTTCCGGCGAAGCGTTGAGGATCGAGGGCGACCCCGAGGTGCCCGACTGCCGGCCGTCGCCGATGCAGGGAAGGGCGCGGACGCCTTTTTTGATCAGCGCCGCCGGCGGCTGCATGTTCACCACTTCCGCGCCGCCGGGATAGCCGATCGGGCCCGCGCCGCGGATGAACAATAGGCAATGCTCGTCGATCTCGAGCTCGGGGTCCTCGATGCGGCGGTGATAATCCTCGGGCCCGTCGAACACGATCGCCCGTCCCTCGAAAGCCTCCGGATCGCTCGGATTGGAGAGATAGCGCCGGCGAAACTCCGCGTCGATCACGCTCGTCTTCATGATCGCGTTGTCGAACAGGTTGCCGCGAAGCACAATGAAACCGGCGTCCGGCTTCAGCGGCGCGTCGATCGGGAAAATGACGTCCGCGTCGTCCGACTCGCGGCCCCGGCAATTCTCGCCGATCGTCTTGCCGTTGACGGTCACGGCGTTCTCGTGGATGAGCCCACGCTTCATCAGTTCGTTGACGACGGCGGGCACCCCGCCGGCGCGATGGAACTCCTCGCCGAGATATTTGCCGGCCGGCTGCATGTTGACCAGCAGCGGCACGTGATGGCCGATCCTTTGCCAGTCGTCGACGCCGAGCTTGACGCCGATATGGCGCGCGATCGCGTTGACGTGGATCGGCGCGTTGGTCGAGCCGCCGATCGCGCTGTTGACGACGATCGCGTTGTCGAAGGCGTCGCGGGTGAGGACGTCCGAGGGCTTCAAATCCTCCCACACCATTTCGACGATGCGCCGGCCGGTCTCGTAGGCGATCTGCCCGCGTTCGCGATGCGGCGCGGGAATCGCGGCGCAGCCGGGCAGGCTCATGCCGAGCGCCTCGGCGAGCGCGTTCATCGTCGAGGCGGTGCCCATGGTGTTGCAATGGCCGACCGACGGCACTGAGGAGGTCACGGCCTCCATGAATTGCTCGTAGTCGATCTTGCCTTCGGCGAGATCGGCGCGCGCGCGCCAGATGACCGTGCCCGAGCCGGTGCGCTCGCCGTGAAGCCAGCCGTTGTTCATCGGCCCGCCGGAAAGCGCGATGGCGGGAATGTTGACCGTCGCCGCCGCCATGATGCAGGCGGGCACCGTCTTGTCGCAGCCGATGGTGAGCACGACGCCGTCGATGAAATAGCCCATCAGGATTTCGACCAGGCCGAGATAGGCGAGGTTGCGGTCGAGTGCCGCGGTCGGACGTTTGCCCGTCTCCTGGAGCGGATGAACGGGGAATTCAAACGGAACGCCGCCCGCCGCGACGACCCCGTCGCGCACGCGCTTGGCCAGCTCGAGATGATGGCGATTGCAGGGGACGAGGTCGGAGCCGGTCTGGGCGATGCCGATGATCGGCTTGCCCGAGCGCAATTCTCCCGGCGTCAGGCCGAAGTTGAGATAGCGCTCGATATAGAGCGCGGTCATGCCGGGATTGTCGGGGTTGTCGAACCATTGCGCCGAGCGTAAGCGCCGATCGCCGCCTTTGGCGCTTCTGCCGTGCGCCGAATCTCCGCCGTTGGCGTTCATTCCATCCGTCCTCGCGATGCGGCGCTTCACGCCGAGAGCCATCCGTCATTCGCCGGCACTATGCGGCCGATTCTAGGGCAAATCAACGAGCGCCTGGGCAAGGCTTCAAGCGGCGGGCGAGCCGTGCTATGGCGAATCGCGTCAGCGCGCCCGTAGCTCAACTGGATAGAGTATCGGTCTTCGAAACCGAGGGTTGGGAGTTCAAGCCTCTCCGGGCGCGCCAACGTCCTCCCGCCGCCCGCCAAGCGATCCCGCCTCGGCGAACGCGCGCGACGGCGCCATCGGGACCGCCGCATGAGTTATGAAGGCGCCCGCCGCCTTGACTTCGCCGGCGCTTGTCGCCAGTTTCGCGCGCCCTCGCCCAAGGGCGCGTCCGCCGTAAGGTCATATGCGCACCTATCTGAGCTTCGAAACGCCCGTGGCCGAAATCGACGCGCGCATTGACGAGTTGCGCGCGCTCGCCGCCAAGGGCGAGATCCCGGCTCTCGGCGAGGAAGTCGCCAAGCTCGAGGCGAGATCCCTCAAGATGCTGGCCGATCTCTACGCGGCGCTGACGCCCTGGCAAAAGACGCAAGTGGCGCGCGTGCAGGGCCGGCCGCATTTCTGCGATTACGTCAAAGGCCTCATCGAAGACTTCACCCCGCTCGCCGGCGACCGGAAATTCGCCGAGGACGCGGCGATCGTCGGCGGGCTCGGACGCTTTCGTGGGAGCCCGATCTGCCTCATCGGCCACGAAAAGGGCGACGACACCGCGAGCCGCCTCAAGCACAATTTCGGCATGGCGCGGCCCGAGGGCTATCGCAAGGCGGCGCGCTTGATGGAGCTCGCCGACCGCTTCGATCTGCCGGTCGTCTCGCTGGTGGACACCGCCGGCGCCTGGCCTGGCGTCGACGCCGAAGAGCGCGGCCAGGCGGAGGCGATCGCGCGCGCGACCGACACGAGCTTGGCGCTCGGGGCGCCCAACGTCGCGGTCATCGTCGGCGAGGGGGGCTCCGGCGGCGCTCTGGCGATCGCGGCCTGCAACAAGGTGCTGATGCTGGAGCACGCCATTTACACCGTCGCCTCCCCGGAGGCCGCCGCCTCGATCCTGTGGCGCGATTCCTCGCGCGCCCAGGACGCGGCGACGAGCATGAAGATCACCGCGCAGGATTTGCTGAAGTTCGGCATCATCGACGCGATCGTGCCCGAGCCGGTCGGCGGCGCGCATCGCGACCCCGAGGCGGCGATCGCCGCGACGGGCAGAGCCATCGGCGCCGCGCTCGACTCCTTGGGCAATATGTCGCGCGACGAATTGCGCGAGTCGCGCGCGACGAAGTTCCTGAACATCGGACGCAAGACGTGAACCGCCGGCCGGGTCCGCCTCGGCGCCGGCCGCCGCGACAGTCGGATCAATGCGACAGCCCTGCGATCGTCGGTCCCGGCAGATCTCTCGAGCGCGCCGGCATGGCGACGCAATCGCCGCGGCGGACAGCGACGCAAACGCCGTCGACGCATGAAGCGTCGACAAACTCCTTCGCCCCCGCCGGTCGCCGCGAGTAGAGCAGAACGTTGAAAGCCGGTTTGTATTTTCGGAAGACCCGTTCGTCGTTCTCCGGCCAGTAATAGGGGACGCGGTGATGAAAATGGGCGTAGCCGGCGCTTTGGGTCCAATGCAGGCCGAACGTGCCGATGCCGCAGACGGAAGGCAACCGAGCGATGAAATCGGCGCCGCGCAACACCGCGTGAGCGCGGGTCCAAAGCTCCCGGTAGACGGGGCTCGTCGCTTCTCCGAGGCTGACCAGCACGGGAAAGCCGAGCGCCATCGCGCTGCAGGCGAGACTGCTCCATCGCGATCCCGGCCGCCGCAGGGCGAGCGCCTCGACGGCCCAAGTCGTCAACTGCGCCAACCCGAGGCCGGACGATAGAATGAGCAACAGGATCGCGGGATAGATGAAGCGGTATTCCTTGTGGCCGATCAGCGAGTGCGAGACCAGGATGACGACCGCCGCTACAAGAAGGTGCGGCAGGCGCCGCGCGCCGATCAGCGCAAGGAGGAGGACGGCGACGACGCCGCCCGCTCCCCAATAGTCCAACAAGAAGTCGCCATAGCCATGCCAAGGCGCGACGCCATTGGCCGCGGCGGCGCCGTCGAAGAAATTCACCGTGAAATTTCGCCAGGTCGACGCGAAGGGCGAGCCCCAGGTCATGGCGTCGAGCGCGCCGCTCGCGAGGACGGCGATCGCCGCCCCGCCGACCAGCGGCGGCAGGCGGCGGCGGTAGGCGGCTCCGCTCGGCCACGCCATGATCGCCACGATCGCCGGCGCCAACTGGATGCGCGTCATCGCGGCGAGGCCGAGGAGAAACCCGCCGAGGACGAGGCGGAGCCGTCCGGGCGCCGCGTCGCCCGGCTCAGCGACATAGAGGCCGACGACCAGGATATGGGCCGCGACGGCTTCGCTGAGCGTGCGCGGGCCGAAATAGACGGCGTCGATGGAAACCGCCGGCGCCAGCCCCGCGACCGCCATTCCCGTCAGGCCGAAGAAACGGCGCCCCCACAGCGCGCCGCACAACGCCGCCGCGGTGGAGAGCATGGCGAGGGCCACGCCGACGAACCGGACGTAGACGTCCGGTCCGTCGCCGAGCGGCCGCGATATTTCGATCAGACCGGCGAGCGCGCCGGGAAGCATCCAGCTTCGCGACCCGTACTCGAATTCCCAGGGCGCGACGCCGTAGCCGAACGCCAGCCGATGCGCCTGCTCGATCGTCTGATAGATTTCGTCGGGATAATTGATGCTCGGGAACACGAATACGGGCAGCAATCGGAGCGTAAAGGCGATGAGGGCGAGCAACGCCAACGCCATTCCCGATTTGCAATCCCTATCGTTGCCTTGCGGCACCGGCGGGTCCGATCGCACTCGCATCCCCTTGCGCGGCGGCGAAGACCTCGCGCGGCCGCGCGAGCGAACTAGGCGCCATTCGGGGCGCGCCGGTCAAGGCGGGAACGCCGACCTGCGGCGGCGACCCCGGACACCGGCGGCGCGTCGCGCCGACGCCGGCCTTAATCGGGCCTTCACCATGGCGCGCGAAAGGGCGCGGCGGAGGGAGGTCGGGCCGTCGTAAGGTTAAGCGCGCTTAATCGGCCGCATGGACTTTTTCGCCTCAATCCGCTAAGCCAATGTCAACCAGCCGGGGAAGCGATGACATTGAATTATCGGCGAAAGCGGTTATGGGCGCTGAGCCTCGCCGTCGCGGCGGGCGTGTTCGTCGCCGGGTGCGAGGACGCGCTCGAGCCGGGGTCCGAGCGCTCGTTGCGTCCGATCTCCAACGAAACGCTGGCGCTGATGGACAAGATCGGGACGACGCCGTCCGCGCCGGTCCTCATCCGCACTTACAAGCAGGAAGCCGAGTTCGAAATCTGGAAGATGAACTCGGACGGCCAGTACGCGCTGCTGAAGACCTATCCGATGTGCCGCTGGTCGGGCCAGCTCGGGCCCAAGACCCGCCAGGGCGACATGCAGGTGCCTGAGGGCTTCTACGCCATCGCGCCCGGGCAGATGAACCCGAACTCGCACTATTACCTTTCCTTCAACGTCGGCTATCCCAACGCCTATGATCGCGCGCTGGGGCGCACCGGCGGCGACATCATGGTGCACGGCGTCTGTTCGTCGGCCGGCTGCTTCTCGATGACCGACGCACAGATCGGCGAAATCTACGCGATCGCGCGCGAGGCGTTCAACGGCGGCCAGCGCGCGATCCAGATGCAGTCCTACCCATTCCACATGACCGCCGAGAACCTCGCCAAGCACCGGCTCGATCCCAACATGGCGTTCTGGAAAGAGCTGAAGAACGGCGCCGACCACTTCGAGGTGACGAAGACCGAGCCCTCGGTGCTGGTGTGCGGCAAGCACTACGTCTTCGGCGCCGAAGCGGAGGATGAGGTCGACGCAAGCAAGCCGTGTCCGACGCTGCAACGCGACGACCAGGTCGAGGCCGGCGTCGCGGCCAAGGAAGAGGCGGACGAGGCCGCCGTCGCGGCGTTGATCGCCAAGGGCGTCAAGCCGGTGCGCATCGTCTACCAGGACGGCGGGCAGAACCCCGCCTTCGCCGGACGCGATCTGGACGCCAGCGATCCCGACGCGCTGGCGGGCGGGCCGATCGAGATTCCGCTCGACGCCTCGGGCAAGCCGATTCTCGCCGTGGTCAAGGTCGCCGCCGCCGACGCCCAGCCGGCGAGGGCGCCCGCGCCCGCCGCCGCAACGACGATGATCCCGGCCGCCGCGACGACGACGGCGCCGGCCGCCGCCCCGCCCTCGCCGTTCGCTTTCGTCGGCGGCGTCGCCGACAGCGGGCAGACCATGGTGAAGAAGTGGTTCGGCATCGGCGCCGACAGCCCGACGATTCGCGTTTTCGAACCGGAGCAGCCGATTCCCTCCGACGTGCCGCTGCCGCCCAAGCGCAACGCCGCGCTCGCCGCGCCCGGACCGCAGGCCTCCGCCGACGTGCGCCTCGCCGCCCTCCACGCGGCGGCCAAGCCGAAGCCGGCGCCCGACGCCGGCGCGGCGCCCTCGGCGCAGTAGCGGCGCGCAGGAGCGCGGATAAGAGCGTTGCTACGCCGAAGTGAAAGATCGTCGGCGTCGCGAACTTGGCGCCCGCCTCCGACGTCCGCGTCGGCGGGTTCTCGGCGACGAGGGTCATCACGGCAAACTGCAACCCGAGCAGAGCGCCCGCAGCCAAGCCGATGATCTAAAGAGAAACTGTTCCGTTCGGCCAGCTCTTGCGTGACGGCGGTCAGCCTGCGAAGCGCTCGAAGCGATAGGCCAGTTCCGGGCCCCCTTCTCCCTCGTAGGCGAGCTGGGCCACCAGCAGCGCGAAGGGCTCGGCATAGCGCGCGATCCGCAGCGGACCCGCGTCCACGGGATCGAAACCCACGTCGCGGATCAGCTCGGCGGCGACCGTTTTGGCGCCCGCGTCGTCCCCGCAGTAGACGAGGCTGGGCCTCACGGCCCTGCGACGCGCCTCGAAGACGCCGAAAAGGACTTCGCTCGGCACGGTGTTGAAAGCGCAGACGACCTTGGCCTTCGGGAGCTTCTGCGCCAGGGTCTCGGCGGCCGACGACGTGTGGGCGATGACGAGTTCGCTGTTGGCGGCGTTCATCGGCAGGCAGCAGGTTACGACGACCTTGCCGGCGAGGTCGCCCGCCTGATTCAAGACGTCGTCGATGTGCGACCAGTGTACGGCGATGAGGACGGCGTCGGCGTCCTCGACCGCCTCGCGCGGCGCGCCCGCTCGCGCCTTCGGCCCGGCGTCGCGCGCGAGCGCTTTCAGCTTCTCTACGCTGCGGGCGTAGCTGAAGACTGCGTCGTGCCCGGCGCGAGCGAAGATCACGCCGAGTTTGGCGCCCATCAATCCCGACCCCAGAATGCCGATGCGCACAGGTTGTCCTCCTCGATCCGCCCGAGAGATTGCCCGTCGATCGCGTCGCCGCGCCTGCCGGTCAGCGTCCGACCCTTGCTTGCAGGTGAGGCGGATACCGATCCCCCTGCACCGTGATCTTGGCGAGAGCGCCTTCGATCCCGCGAAGATCGTCGGGCGTCAGCGCCACTTCGACCGCGCCGACGTTCTCTTCCAGGCGATGCAGCTTCGTGGTGCCGGGGATCGGGACGATCCACGGCTTCTGCGCCAGCAGCCAAGCGAGGGCGATCTGCGCGGACGTTGCGCGCTTTTGGGCGGCGATCTGGCCGAGCAGATCGACGAGAGCCTGGTTCGCCTTGCGAGCCTCCGGCGTGAAGCGGGGGACGATATTGCGGAAGTCGGCGCTGTCGAACTTCGTGTTCTCGTTGATGGCGCCGGTGAGGAAACCCTTGCCCAGCGGACTGAAGGGGACGAAGCCGATCCCGAGTTCTTCGAGGGTCGGCAGGATCTCCTTTTCGGGCTCCCGCCACCATAGCGAATATTCGCTCTGCAGGGCTGTGACCGGCTGGACGGCGTGAGCGCGACGGATCGTCTGTGCGCCAGCCTCAGACAGGCCGAAGCGCTTGACCTTGCCTTGGCCGATCAGCTGCTTGACCGCCCCCGCAACGTCTTCGATCGGCACGTTCGGGTCGACGCGGTGCTGATAGAAGAGATCGATGACATCGGTCTTCAGCCGCTTCAGCGAGGCCTCGGCGACCTCCCTGATGTGCTCGGGCCGGCTGTCCATGCCGCTCTGCCCGCCTTTGGCGTCGAACGTGAAGCCGAACTTGGTGGCGATCGCGACCTCTCTGCGAATGGGGGCGAGCGCTTCGCCGACGACCTCCTCGTTCTTGTAGGGACCGTAGGCCTCTGCGGTGTCGAAGAAGGTGACGCCGCGCTCGAACGCCGCACGGATCAGCTTGATCGCGTCCTGCGCGTCCATTGGCGGGCCATAAGCAAAGCTGAGGCCCATGCAACCGAGGCCCAGAGCCGAGACTTCCAGGTTGCTCTTTCCGAGTTTGCGCTTCTGCATGGCGTGCTCCTTCCCGGCGCGGTTTAAGTGGGCGGTCAGGCCCGGTATTGTTCGTCGCTGACCTTCTCCATCCACTCGACGGCCTTTCCGTCGAGCGCCTCCTGAACGGCGATGTGGGTCATCGCCGCAGTCGGCGAGGCGCCGTGCCAGTGCTTCTCGCCCGGCGCGAACCAGACGACATTGCCGGGGCGGATCTCCTCGACGGGGCCGCCTTCGCGTTGGACGCGACCGCAGCCCGCGGTGACGATCAGGGTCTGGCCGAGGGGATGCGTGTGCCACGCGGTGCGAGCGCCGGGCTCGAACGTGACCGCGGCGCCGGCCGCGCGCGCCGGCGCGCTCGCCGAGAATAGCGGATCGATGCGCACGGTTCCGGTGAACCATTCCGCCGGTCCTTTGGCGGAGGGCTGTGAACCGCTTCGCTTGATTTCCATGAGGTCTCTCCCTGGCCTGTCGAAGGCGTCGCCGCCATCGGAACGCTGTCCGACGCCCTAGGAATCTAGCAGGCGCCGCTTTGCGCGATTAGGTGCTAAAATACGCATGCGGTTATGAGCAGGATTCATAAATGCCCCGAAGCGCCTTCCAGGACGTCCTCGCCTTCCTCGCCGTGGCGCGGGAGCGGAGCTTCACCAAGGCGGCCGCCAAACTCGGCGTATCGCAGTCGGCGCTCAGCCACACCGTCCGCGAGTTGGAGGCGGGTCTCGGGCTTCGGCTCCTGGCCCGCACCACGCGCAGCGTCGCGCCGACCGAAGCGGGCGAGCGTCTGCTCCACGCCGTCGGTCACAAGTTTGACGAGATCGACGCCGCATTGGCGGCGCTGAGCGAACTTCGGGCGAAGCCCGCTGGAGCGATCCGCATCACCGCGGGCGAGCACGCCGCCGAGTCGATCCTCTGGCCCGCCGTGGCCAAGCTTGCGCCTGAATACCCGGACATCAGGATCGAGATCGTCGTCGACGAGGCCCTGACCGACATCGTCGCCGAGCGCTACGACGCCGGCGTTCGCTTGGGCGAGCAGGTCGCCAGAGACATGATCGCCGTGCGCATCGGCCCCGACATGCGGATGGCGGTCGTCGGCGCGCCTTCCTATTTCGCCAAACGGCGCAAGCCGCTGACGCCGCAGGAGCTGACGGAGCACAACTGCATCAGTCTGCGGCTGCCGACCTATGGCGGCCTTTACGCCTGGGAGTTCGAGAAGGGCGGGCGGGAGCTGAAGGTGCGGGTCGAAGGGCAGTTGGTCTTCAACATGATCAGCCTGAGACTCGAGGCGGCGCTCGCCGGCCTTGGCCTCGCCTACCTGCCGGAGGAGCAGGTGCGCGCCCAGCTCGAGAGCGGCGAACTGATCCGGGCGCTGGCGGACTGGTGCCCGCCGTTTCCCGGCTATCATCTCTACTATCCAAGCCGGCGGCAGCCGACCCCGGCCCTTGCGGCGCTGTTGAACGCGTTGCGCCACAGAGACCCTTCGCCGCCGCGCCAGTCCGCCGGCCGCCCATTGGCGGCGACCCAAGAGGCGCAGCCGTAACGTCCGAGCTGCGGATCGCCACGGCGCGGAACGCTCGGAACAGGCGACGGCCAACCGTCAGGTCTCCCCCTACCGCAGCGCCTTCTCCATCATAAGATATGTCGGCGCGGCGTAGCCGGGATGGGTGCCTTGCCGCGTCGGCGTAAAACCGCAGGCCAAGAACAGGCGGCGGTTTTCGTCGAGCGCGAGACGCACGCGAAGATGCAGGCGCGGCAGCGCGCGGCGGCGCGCTTCCGTCTCGGCCGCGCCGATCAGAGCGCGCGCCGCGCCGCGGCCGCGCCAGGCGGGGAGCACCGCGAGGCGGCCGAGATAGAAGCCGCAATCGCGCTCCGCCCACAACACCAGGCCGACGATCCGGCCGTCCGCTGCGAGCGCCGCGCCGCCGCCCTCGGCCAGATGCGCCGCGACGCTTGTCGCGGTTTCGCGCAGCGCCGAGGACGGCGGGTCGGTGGCGAGGCTCTGCGCGGCGAAGGCTTCGCGGATGACTTCAGCCGCCGCGGCGGCGTCCTCGGCGCGTAAAGCGCGCAGGCGAAGGCCCGTCGCTGCGTCGACGCCCTGGAGCCGCATCGCCGGACGAAGCGCGTCTTTCATGGCGTCTCGCCGATCCCCGTCCAGTCCAGCACGATCTTGCCGCATTCGCCGCGCCGCATGGTCTCGAACCCGGCCAGAAATTCGCTCGCCGGCAGGCGGTGGGTGACGACCTTGCGCACGTCGAGGCCGCTCTGCAGCATCGCGATCATCTTGTGCCAGGTCTCGAACATCTCGCGCCCGTAGATCCCCTTGAGGGTGAGCTGCTTGAAGATGACCTTGCTCCAGTCGATCAGCGTCGGCTTGGCCGGCAGGCCGAGCAGCGCGACGCGCGCGCCGGTCACCACGGCGTCGAGCAATTGATCGAAGGCGGCCGGCGCGCCGCTCATCTCGAGCGCGACGTCGAACCCTTCGGTCATCTTGAGCCGGCTCATCACCTCGCTGAGGTCCTGGCGCGCGACGTCGACGGCCACCACGTCGGCGACCGACGCCGCGAGAGCGAGGCGGCGCGGATTGACGTCGGTGATGACGACGTGGCGCGCCCCGACATGCCGCGCGACGGCGCCCGCCATGACGCCGATCGGCCCCGCGCCGGTGATCAGCACGTCTTCGCCGACGAGATCGTAGGTCAGCGCGGTGTGGACGGCGTTGCCCAAGGGATCGAGAATGGCGCCGAGCTCGTCGTCGACGTCGTCGGGCAGCGGCACGATGTTGAAGGCGGGCACGCGCACGAATTCGGCGAAGGCGCCGGGGATGTCGACGCCGATGCCGCGCGTCTCCGGATCGAGATGGTAGCGCCCGCCGCGCGCGGCGCGGCTCCGCATGCCGATCACATGCCCCTCGCCCGACACGCGCTGGCCGAGCTTCAGGCGCCTGACGTTGGCGCCGAGCTCGACGATTTCGCCGGCGTATTCGTGGCCGATCGTCATCGGCGTCGGGATCGTCTTTTGCGCCCACTCGTCCC
>Ga0326728_10022006_pt1 | contig 11900 bp, 12 predicted proteins | sample MB3enrmetagenome_FD_207602 | JGI IMG/M metagenome (GOLD analysis project Ga0326728, IMG submission 207602) | Lab enriched peat soil microbial communities from McLean, Ithaca, NY, United States - MB31MN | ecosystem: Environmental > Terrestrial > Soil > Wetlands > Peat | place: USA: New York... | reverse complement strand
CTCCCGCAAATCCTGGTGGAAGCGAAGAGACTTGAACTCTCATTACCTGGGTGCAAGCCAGGCGTCCTCCCAGTTGGACGACGCTCCCAATCTTGGTGCCCAGTCCGGCTTGGGATTCCGGGACCTCTGGTTTGTAGGACCAGCGCTCATAACCCATCTGAGCTAACCGGGCGAATCTTGGTGGGAGCGGAGGAACTTGAATCCTCAACTCTCCGGGTAAGGGCCGGGTATGTTGCCACTAACACCTCGCTCCCACATGGAGCCGGCGCCGCGAATCGAACGCGGGTTTCGTCCGTACCGGGGACGCGCTCTGCCACTGAGCTACGCCGGCTGGAGGCCCTGATCGGATTTGAACCGATGACCTGCTCCTTCGGACGGAGCCGCGCTGCTCCGCTGCGCTACAGGGCCTCAATGCCTATTACCAATCCCTCCTACCTTCCAATCTGTTTGCGGCGGTGTCCGCAGACGAATTTTCGAGATCCACGTCACCCGCCACCATCGCGTTTCTCCATGCAGCCGGACAATGGACTGAAGGCGAACGCGATTGTCACTCCCCAGCCAGCACGTCGTATGCGTTCTACCCGATTGCAATCGGTACTGCTGATACATCGTCGCCTCCGTTCGTCAACTTGGGGTGACTGACGGGAGTCGAACCCGCTAAGAACTGTGTCACAGACAGCCCCCGCACCGTTTGGGTTCAGTCACCATGGAGCTGCGACGGAGAATCGAACTCCGGTCTGCTGGTTACGAATCAGCGGCTCTGCCACTGAGCTATCGCAGCCTGGTGGGGCCACCGGGATTTGAACCCGGACTTCTCCGCTTAAAAGGCGGGTATGCCGCCGGTAACATCTTGGCCCCGCAATCTGGCTCCTGGGGAGGGAGTCGAACCCCCATCTCGCGGTTAACAGCCGCGCGTTCTACCGTTGTACCACCCAGGAGTGGTACCGGGCCGAGGACTTGAACCTCGATGTTGCGCTAATCGGGCGCACATCTTGCCGTTAGATGAGCCCGGCCTGGAAGGCGCGGTGAGACTCGAACTCACATATCGCCAGCTTAGGAGGCTGGTGGCCGATCCAATTGGCCGCACGCGCCCTCAATCTTGGTACCCCCGAGAGGATTTGAACCCCTGTCTCCACGTTCGTAGCGTGGTGTCCTAATCCATTGAACGACGGAGGCGTAAATTTGGTAGTGGTCCAGAGAATTGAACTCTGCCGTGCACCCTGATCCGGGGCAATTACAGGCTTATAAGGCCCGCCCGCACACCAGTGCTGACCACTATGGAGGCGCGGGTCGGAATCGAACCGACGATTGAGCTGTTTTGCAGACAGCCGCCTTCCCACTTGGCTACCGCGCCCTGGCAGGAGCAGTAGGAATCGGACCCACGCCTGCGGTTTTGGAGACCGCCGCGCTGCCACTACGCCATGCTCCTTTGCTACTTGGTCTTTCAGTTGTCAAAGAGCAACAAAAAAGCCCGCTTCTTAGGGCGGGCTGTTTTGGAATCCGATTGTGCTCTGGATTCTACCCACCCCCGCCGCGCCCTGGATTTGTCGCCATAATGGTGTTATCGACGACCTGCCCATGGGCGCACACAAATATGCCGTACGGCCTACCTTGCCGTTCGCGCTTCGTCTCGGGTTTAAGGAATCTCGACATTCTCAACTCTGGGGCTGACGACTGGATTCTAACCAGTGATCTCCTGCTTACAGGGCAGGCGCCTTGAACGCTTGGCTACGTCAGCAAAGGAACATTCGTCAAAGAGCAACAAAAAAGCCCGCTTTTTAGGGCGGGCTACTTAGAATCCGAACTGTGCTTTGGATTCTACCCACCCCCGCCGCGCCCTGGATTTGTCGCCATGATGGTATGATCGACGACGTGCCAATGGGCGGACACAAATATGCGGCACGGCCTACCTTGCCGTTCGCACATCGTTTCGGGTTTGGGGAATCTCAACATTGTCAACTCTGAACCGGCCAACCGCTCATTGTCCGCTACTTCGAATCAAAATGCAAACAAAAAATATCTGGTCCGGGCGGCTGGACTTGAACCAGCAAAACCGAGGGTTTAAGCCTCAGATGTCTGCCCTTGCATCACGCCCGGAATGTTGGCGGAAGGTAGAGGATTCGAACCCCTGCGGCTGTTACGCCGTCGCCGGTTCTCGAACCCGGAGCCTTGCCGGACTCGGCCAACCTTCCGTGGCGGAGGGAGCGAGATTCGAACTCGCGGACCTTGCGGCCTCCTGTATTCAAAGCAGGCGCCTTCAGCCACTCGTGCCATCCCTCCGTAAACTGGCGGAAAGGGCGAGGGTCGAACTCGCAACGGTTTTACCCGCACACACTCTCCAGGCGTGCCGCTTACCATTCGCGCACCTTTCCGAATCTGGCGGAGAGAGTCGGATTCGAACCGACGACGCAATCGCGTTCCGCGTTAGCAGTGCGGCGCCTTAAGCCACTCGGCGATCTCTCCAAATCTTGGTGCCCATGAGAGGATTCGAACCTCCAACATCCGCCATCTCAAAGCGGCGTGTCTGCCAAGTTGCACCACATGGGCACTGGTCCGGTCGGTGAGATTCGAACTCACAGCAGGCGGCTTCTGAGACCGCTCCGTCTACCAGTTGCGGCACGACCGGAAATCTTGGTGGGAGAGGAAGGATTCGAACCTTCGACGTTTGCCCAAGGGCTACCGGTTTTACGGACCGGCACAACACCGCCATCGTTGCCGCTCTCCCGTGCGCCGAGAGGGGATCGAACCCCCAAGAAGGAGTTTTTGAGGCTCCCGTGTCTGCCAGTTGCACCATATCGGCGCAAACAAAAAAGGCCACCTTTTTAGGGTGGCCTTCTCGAGCAACTATTTTCTCGAATTACCTTACACGCCACCCCCGATTTGCAGGCTGAGATAACTCAGCGAAAGGGATGACGATAATAGGGCCTGTTTCCGCACGGAGTAATTATATGGGTGTGCCGTATTAAAGTCAATAACTTTCATCGCGTTTGCGCAGCTCCCGCCCGGCAGCTCGCTGGAACTAGTGCTCCGGCCCACGCTCGGAATTTGGCGTGGGAAGTCGCCTTCCCATCGACTATATCGCTCACAGTCTACTGCTTGGCTGAATTCCGGCCACGGAAGCGCGTTCGGGCACAATTCCATTTAGTTTTACGAGGTCTGTATTCGACCAGCCGACGGATATGGCATCGTCGCTTCTCTGGCAGGCTTACCTGATGCTTCGGATTTCGGGAATTAGGAAACCAAATACACTGGATCTGAGTATGCGCGCGCAGGTAGTCAATGTGCCAGTGGGTGGGGCCGCGGGGACGGATTGCAGTGATGGGCGATCCGGGCGCGCAGGCCACCCGGACCCAACGCGCTCCCCAAGTAACCGTAATAGCCGCGCTGAAGCTGCATCATCTCCAGGGGCCCGATCTGAATCCAGGTATTGCTCGAGCAAAAAAGTATCAACGCGTATGTTCCAGGCTTCGACTCAATAACCATGCCGATGAACTTCCTCTTCACTACGGGAACATCCTCATTCTCGACTCTAACAAATTGAATCTCAGGGAACGTTTATAACCACTTGGTTGAACCTGCTCAAGCCGTCGAAATCAGATTTTGCCACCAGTCCTCACTTTATTCGCCATATTGGCTTCGGGAAGCGGAACGGTGGATCTGGTTTCTGGTATCCGTAGTAATGGGAGTGCGCCGGCTCCACCTCGCCCCTGCGGTCGAGGATCGACGTGGGGCTTTCCTTAAGCGGATCAATGCGATCTGCCTGCTGCTCAGCCCACGCCAAGAAGTTACCAAATGGAGTTCCGACCTCGCAGGGTTGTCCGCCTCGCCTGGCGGAATCACGGGCCGCTGATACGAATGATCGCAGCTGCTCGGCACGCAACCAGTCAGCCGCGGCGCGTCGCAGCGCGCGGACACGCGTCTCTTCGGCCTTGATCCGCTGATGGAGCCGGGCACGTTCTTCGGCCCGTCGCTGGGATTCCCGCTGCTCGGCTGCCTGTTTCTCCTTACTTGTCCTCTCGGCGGCAGCAATTCGAATGAAGCACGCCATTATGGGTGCGATGAGTTCTTCCAGCCGGTGCGACTTGCTGTCCTTCCATCGCTTCTGCTCTTCGCCCCAATAATGCCAGATCTCGATGGAAAGCTGGCCGGACGGCTCATTTGTCGCGGGCTTGCCGCCGAAGTTCAGGACCCTCTCCAGAACTCCGCCGGGAGGTGGGGCCGCGACGGCGACTCGTTCTACCCTCTCGACCAACCCGAACTTGACGTGCTGACCGCCGATGAGTACGGCCGTGTGCTCGCGATGCCCGTTCCCCACCTCGACGGCAAAGCCTTCCGACTCGATTGCTGAAATGAGAGTTGCCATGATCCGTAGTGCCCGTTCGAGCGCGCCCTTCGAGACACGGATGTCGAGGCATTGTTCATCCGTATAGAGAATCTTGCGGTCGTCGGCGGAGGCATGTGCCAAAACGGCACGCGCCTGAGCGATCAATGGATGCGAGAGGTCGCCACGCTTCAAGACGACCTCCCCACTGGACTGCTCAAGCCTCTCAATCTGCGCTCTCTCCTCCTCAGTCGCAAACGTCTCAAGAGGTGGTTTCTCCTTCCGTGGCACTGGTCTCTGGACAAATATCTTCTTTTCGACCGGCGGCAGGGGGATGCGCTGGATATCGTGACCCGCGGCCTTCTTTTCCCAGTGACCCCTGCCGGGCAGCGGTATCTGGAGTTTGCGGCAGACCTTCGCCAGACCCACATCGGAGATGCCATACTTCTTCGCCAGCGTACGCATGGGTACGGACCATACCTCTTCGTAGAGTTCTTCCCGGTTCCAAAACCGGTCGTCGGCTTCCATCGAAACATTCCTCCCAATCAGTCTGCGATTTGAGTGATTCAGGTATTCTTCCGGTCGGTGAAGCTTGCTGCCCCCATGCCCAACCTTGCACCCTATGTCAGGCCGGGGCCCGCTTCGAGTCTCGGCGCCGCTGCCGAACCTTGCCAGAAGGGGCAGGCTGCAAGTTCATACCCAGCGGGGAGAGGTGCGCCCGCATGCGCGGAGTGTCAAGCAGTTCTTCCAGATTTTCCTCGGGACATGCCTTGTTCCGGGCCAGGATCTTCATCAGCTCCACGGTCACCTCGGGCTCGCACTTGCACAGCGCCTGTCGGACGGAATTCAGTTGACTGGGACCCTCGGGCCGCCAGAGAGCCCCATGCTCGGTCAATGATTGAATGCATTCCAAGGTCCCATGCACGTCATATTTGGACACCAGTCGCTTGCCGCCGAACGGCTCGAAGTGCCCGAAGCCCAAATGCCAAAAACAGTTCTCCAGTGCCCCGCAACCCCCGCTTTCTTTGTCATTGGGCTCGGCTCCAATCCGAAGGAGGTACTGAACCACTTCGACCGAGGCGAAAAAGGCGGCGCAGCGGAGCAAGTCCGAAAGGTCATCCCTGCTTGGATCTGGCTTCAGCTTTAGCAAAACGTCCAGTTTGCCCTGGTAACAGGCTTCGCGAAGCGCCGTCGTGTGGCACTCCGGATCATTATCGAGGCGATCGTCGAGTGTCGGCCCTTGGGTCCTCGGATTGGCCCCGGCCCACAACATCAGGCTGACCCACTTTAGATCACCCTCATGCGAGAAGTGCCGCAACGCCCGGTCCGCTTGCTCTTGTAGTTCATTCGCAAGCTCAGGATGAGCTTTCTTGTACTCGACGTATGGGCGCAGGGTGGTCCGTACCTTTTCTCCAAAGGCGACGGCAAAGGGAGAGCCCTTTATCGCATCTGCTCCCTTCTCGAGAAAGAATCGGATGATCGCAGGATCCCAAGTGCCGAATGCGTGCATGAGTGGAATCGACTTGATGTCGGCGCCGTTTTCCAAGAGAAGCTGTGCTAGATCCAGCCGCTTCGCCGTGACTGCGTCCGAAAGTCCCTTGTTTTTGACTTCCTGCGAGGTCTCATGACGTGACAGCAACTCAACCAAACTATGGAATCCAAGGTCGATTGCAACAGCGAGGGGCGTCTTCTTGATCCCTGAAGGCATATGTAGGGACTTGCCGGAAGCCATCCATTTTTCGACGTCATAGAGATTTCCGGCCCTGCAGAGGCCGAGTAGGTTTTTTGCTTCCTCTGGTGTCAGGGGCTCGGGCATGTTGGGAGCAACAATCGCACAGGATAGCTGTAGAGGCGCCAGCGGGCCGAGGGTACCACGAATTAATAACCCGATTCCACCAGTGCTCGGCCGCGGGGAGAAAGAAACTCCTATTTGCCTGGGTTGATCCAGGGGCCGGGAAATGTCCATTTGCCCTGGAAAGAGCGACCCAAGCTGAGGGCTGCCACAATCGGCTTCAAAAAGCTTGACAGCGCGTCGACGACCTCCGGCAATCCCTCAACGACCTCGAATCGGCTCTTTCGGATGAATCCGCGCCACTGTGCTTTCTTTGCAGAATCACCTGAAAACTGGGGTGTTAGTGCCACGGGTTCAACAACAATTCTCGTTTCTCGGTTAGAAAATGTTCGCTGTATGGCGGTGCTTATTGCTTCCCCCTCAAAGTCAAATTGTCGGGCTAGTGTCCAGACATCAAAAAAGTCCTTCATCCGGCTGTTGAGGACGCCAAGCTTGACCATTGATTCGAATTTCTCAGCGACGACGCTTTCTTTGCTGTAGCCACGAAGCTTGGGTGGGGGAAAATCCAGGATGACGGGGTAGTTGACAGGTTCTGGTGCTGGAATGACAACGTCCCCAAATCCCACATCAATCTGCACCGTCACCCGGGCCCGCCCCAAATTGCCCCGCAGCCGAATGCGAACGCCTTGATAGTTAGCTTGTTCGGCAATGCGGGTACCTTGAATGGTCGCCAAATCAAAGGCAATTCCGTCTGGCTCGACGTGTTGCGCGCACACCTCCTTCATGATTGCCACGATGCTGTTGACCTGATTCTTGGTCTTACCCAGTAGATCAATGTCCATCGTCGGCCGATTATCCCTGAGTCTCCACGCGGCAAACATCAGGGCGCCCTTTAGAACAAACTTCTCCACGTGGCGTGACCTCGAAAGCCGATAGAGGAATCGCTCCATCGCGTAATACTGCAGCAGTTCGTTGAAGGGGCGGGAAGTCTGATGAGCCCGGTTCAGGAGCAGTTGGTGAACCGATGCAGCGATACTTGTAGGCGTTCGTTTGGTCACACCAGCGCCTCCAGGTAAGGGCGCATTACGCGTGAGACGCGGCAGACTGTGGCGGCTTCGAGCAGGGTGCCCAGGTTCTTCTTTCTTCTTTCCAAATACAGTTTGAGCGCCTCGCGCGCAGTGTCCATGCCGATTTTGTTTCGGTACTTGAAGCAATCGGCAATGGTCTTTTCGGGGCTGTAAATTCGAATTGTCGTGCCGTCGATCTTTCTGGTATCTACGCCGAACTCGAAAACGTCGTTCGTGAACCAAAACGTTCGGACGGGCGGCCTGTCAAGCCGCGGTGCCTCAGCACCGCGCGGGAGAGCCACATAGACCTCGTGGGGAATCTGTGTTGTCAGTTCGTGAAAAGCCAGCGCGGAGATGAGACAGATCACGCCGCTCGGAACCTTCATCGCTACCGTGACAAGATCCGGATTGCCAAGCGGAGAGAGATCGGACAGCCGGTATAGCCCACGCCCGAGACTTACCAGGCTACCAGAGTTGCGCATCCCGTACAGGGTTTCGGGGTGAATGCCAAAGCGCAGAGCGTCGCGGGTCCTGAGCACGCCGCCGTGATGCAGGAAAATATCCCTGGCGCGGGCGGGCCGGTCGCGTTTGCTTTGAGCTTCCATGGCGATAATATTACCAGCACTTGTAGAGATTTGGCGGTTAAATTATCGGGCCCTCTAACCCGTGATAGGACTTCTTACACGGCTAACCCAACGTCGTTGGGCTATCGTTGGGCCAGAAGTTGAGAACAACTCGAAGAACAAATTGAGAACAGAATACCCCAGAACAAGGTAGAAAACCGTAGAACAACCTCAACGTAAGTCATTGAGAGGCAAAGACGGGCCATTATTTTAGTGGGCTCATAACCCAAAGGTCGCTGGTTCAAATCCAGCCCCCGCAACCAACGCCATCACAGAGTTACGGGGAAACAGGGAAGGACGATAAACCCCCAATAAGAAGAAATCGCTCAGGGAGGCGCCTCAATCGGCTCCCTTTTTTTCTTTCGCCAGCGCCATGCTGACGACCTTGCGGTTCGCTTCGCGCTTGATACTCGGCATGGCCTTTCCATAGACATTCATCGTGGTCATGATGCTGGCGTGGCGCATCAGCTCCTGCTGCACTTTAAGCGGAGCGCCCGATGCGTCGAGCCAAGAACGATAGGTGTGTCGGAACGTGTGCCAACCTATCCCTGGCCCAATCTCGGCGGCAATCGCTGCCTTCTTTAGATGCTTCTTTTGGATTTGCTCTTGATGGTAAGGCTTTCGCGTTCGCGGGTTCGCAAACAACCAATCGGCTTCCCCCCTGAACGGTGCTCGCTGCCGCCAGTCTTGTAACACAGAAACCAATTGAGGATCGAGTGGGACAATATCGCGTGAGTATTCCGTCGTGAGGTTTCGGCGAGCGTGCATGATTTCGCCTGACCGAAATTGCTAATGTCTGTCTTTTGCCCAGGAGGGGCGAGGAGGACAGACGATGGCCGACGACATTCCTGATATTTCCCCTAACATGCGGAAGGTTTACGGGCGTTTGCAACGATGGCGTAGTTCGCATGCTCGCCGTGTGCCGCTTCCAGATGCTTTATGGGCGGCGGCGGGAGAATTGGCGCGGGACTACGGGATAAACCGTACGGCGAAAGCTCTGCATCTTGAATACGGCAAGCTGAAGGAGCGAGCGGAAGCGCTGGGGCAAGAGAAGAGAGTGGTGAAGAAGGTACGGCCAGCGATCCCACGCCACGCGGAATCAACCGCAACGCCGACATTTATGGAGTTGATTGCGCCGCGGCCTGGCAGCACGGCGAGCGCAGTGGTGGAACTGGAAGGGCCGCGGGGCCGGATGAAGATCGAGTTCAAAGGGGTGAGCCCGGCCGAGTTGGTGGCGCTGAGCCGGGCGTTGTGGGATGACAGAGCATGATTCAGATCACGCCGCAGATGCGCATCCTGGTGGCAGTGGAGCCCGTGGATGGCCGCAAGGGCATCGATCCGCTGGCACGGTTGTGTCAGGAGAAGCTTGCTGCCGATCCTTTTTCCGGCGGGCTGTTCGTTTTCCGTAGCCGACGCGGCACGGCGATTCGCTGTCTTGTCTACGACGGCCAGGGTTTCTGGCTCGCGCAGAAACGGCTTTCGAAGGGGCGTTTTCGCTGGTGGCCGGAAGGGCGGAATGCGCACGAGGTGGCGCGGAGTCTGGCGGCGCATCAACTGCAGGTGTTATTGGCGGCGGGCGACCCGAGCGCCACCCAGGCGGCGCCGGCGTGGCGGCCGGTGGTAGTTCTAAGTTGAGAAAAAGTTGCGTGGGGCCTTGCGTTCTATTTTCCACTCTGCTACGCTGCAGGGCATGGAAGGAGAATTTCGCTATCGGGGCCGGGTGATCACGGCGGCGGAAGTGGAGTTCATCCGCCAACTCATCACTCAGCATCCGGGGGCCAACCGGCGGCAGCTTTCTTTGCGGTTGTGCGAGGCGTGGGGATGGAGACAGGCCAACGGCGCCCTGCGCGACATGGTCTGCCGCGGACTGCTGCTGGAACTGGCCCGGGCCGGGCATCTGGAACTACCCTCCGCCACCCATGTGCATCGCAACCCGCTGGCTCGGCGCGCCACGAGCGGGCCCGCGGTGGCGCCAGTTCTCCTGGACACGACTCCTCTGGAAGTATCTCTACGGGTGCTGCGACCCTTGGAGTTTCAGCCCGTGCGGCGCACACCGGAAGAGCCGCTCTTCAACTATCTGGTCGCCAAGTATCACCCACTGGGTTATATCCGGCCGGTGGGTGAACACCTGAAGTACATTGTGTATGCGGCGGGACGCCCGATCGCCTGCTTGGCATGGTCCTCGGCCCCGCGCCATCTGGGCGCTCGTGACCGTTTCATTGGCTGGTCGGCCGAGGCACGGCGTCGTAACCTCCGCTTCGTCGCCTATAATCCACGCTATCTCATCTTGCCCTGGGTCCGGGTCCCGCATCTTGCTTCCCACGTGCTGGGTCAGATGGCACGCCGCCTCGCCGGAGACTGGGAACGGGTGTATGGTCATCCCATCTATTTTCTGGAGACCTTTGTCGATCCCGAACGTTACCGGGGCACGTGTTATCGGGCGGCGAACTGGGTGGTGATGGGGCGGACGACCGGCCGGGGGAAGAACTGTCCCAACAAGCGGCCCAACCGGTCAATCAAAGAAGTGCTGGGATATCCGTTGGTGAAGGACTTCCGGGCACGACTGGGGGAGGCGGCATGAAGCCCTCGCCGGTGAGGATCGACGTCAGCCGGCAAGAACTCGAAGACGTCTTGGCGCGGGTGCGAGAGACGCTGGGAGAGCAGGACTATGAGAAGCTCAAGGCGGCGATTGAAACGCTGGCGTATCTGACCGATTCGCTGCAGGACCGGGAGATTAGCTTGCAGCGATTGCGGAAGATGCTGTTTGGCGCCAGCACGGAGAAGACCCGCGATGTGACCCCCGCCCCATCGAACCCGAACCCGGCACCAGAACCGGCGCCCGCGACGGAGTCCACAGAGGAGAAGCCGCGGCCGGGACATGGTCGCCATGCGGCCGAAGCGTTCCGAGGAGCGCAGAAGGTCGAAGTCACACATACCACCCTGAAGCCGGGAGATGCCTGCCCGGAATGCCAGAAGGGGAAGGTCTACCTGCAGAAAGAGCCTCAGGTGCTGGTGCGGGTGGTGGGACAAGCACCGCTGGCGGCCACGGTCTACCACTTGCAGAATCTGCGATGCAACTTGTGCGGCGAAGCCTTCACGGCCGAGGCTCCGCCTGGCGTGGGAACCGAGAAGTATGATGCCACCGCGTGCAGCATGCTGGCGCTGTTGAAATATGGCAGCGGATTGCCCTTTTACCGCCTGGAGAGTCTGCAGGAAAGCCTGGAGATTCCCTTGCCGGACTCGACCCAGTGGGAAGTGGTAGCGACCGGGGCGGCGGGCATGCAGCCGGCGCTGGAGGAGTTGATCCGCCAGGCCGCGCAAAGGGAAGTGCTGCACAACGATGATACGCCGATGCCGGCGCTGGGTCTGGAGCGAGAGGGAGACCGGGAAGCACGCGACCCGCCGGAACGCAAAGGCGTCTTCACTTCCGGCGTTGTGGCCACCCAGGCGGGGCGGCGCGTGGCACTGTTTTTCACCGGCCACCGGCATGCGGGAGAAAACCTGGCCGCCGTGCTGGCGCGCCGGGCCCAGGCATTAGCGCCACCCATTCAGATGTGTGACGCGCTCACCCGCAACCTGCCCAAGCTGCCGACGAAACTGGAAGTAATCGTAAGCCATTGCCTGGCCCATGCGCGTCGGCGCTTTGTCGAGGTGGTCGCCAACTTCCCCGCCGAATGCCGGCACGTGCTGGAGAACTTGGGCGAGGTTTACGGCTCCGATGCCCAAGCCCGCGAACAAGGGATGTCCCCGGAAGCGCGGCTGCAATTTCATCAAGAGCACAGCGGGCCGGTGATGGCAGGGTTGCAGGCCTGGCTGCGGGCACAGTTCGCGGAGAAGAAAGTGGAACCGAACTCCGGCCTGGGCGAGGCCATCACCTACTTGTTAAAGCACTGGGATCCGCTCACGTTGTTCTTGCGCAAAGCGGGCGCCCCCCTCGATAACAACCTGGTTCATGCCGCATGCGGCATGAGCGGCGGAATGCCGACTTCCGGATTATGCCGACATTTGAATCGCTGGTCACGGAGCACGGATGTCCAGGCTTAATGCAGTCGGCATAATCAGAGACCCTCCAGAAAGGCCAGGAGGCGATCTGGAGG
>Ga0326728_10022005_pt1 | contig 11900 bp, 12 predicted proteins | sample MB3enrmetagenome_FD_207602 | JGI IMG/M metagenome (GOLD analysis project Ga0326728, IMG submission 207602) | Lab enriched peat soil microbial communities from McLean, Ithaca, NY, United States - MB31MN | ecosystem: Environmental > Terrestrial > Soil > Wetlands > Peat | place: USA: New York... | reverse complement strand
ACAAGGGTTTTGCCTCGGGTGGCTACATCGATCTCCCCTGGAAGAACGTTCCGGGCGGCAAGCTGTCGTATGAAATCATGATCGGCCTGCAACGCTCGGTCACCAAGAACCTGACGTCGACTTCCGGCGTGAACGCATTGGTCAACACTGCACTAAACTCTTACCTTGGGAATAATGGCTCAAACGTTACCCCTGCGTACTTCCTCGGCTTGAACCAGGCAACCCCCCTGATTGACGACACGATGGCTATCGAAGAAAGGGCAAAAGTCTTAACCGTTGCCCCATTTGAGCTGAAATACACGATCACGAAGCTCGGCAGATTCCGTCCCTATGGCGTGGCAGGTGTGGGCGGGTACGTCTGGATCGGCTCGGAGAACAACGCGGCTAGCTTTGCCTCATCCCTGAACATACCGGCCGCCGATGCTGGCCTATACGTAAATTGCCTACCAACTCCGGCCGCGCAGGCCGGGTGCTCGGGCCCGACCCTTGCACAGGTATTAACTGCGGTGCTGTCGGGCCCGCAGATTGGCGGTCTTGCGCCATCGGCCCCAGATCTCGCTGCTCGTGGCATCCCGCATGGCCAGGGCAACGTCCTGTTCGGCGGGCAGATTGGCGGCGGTGCGGATTTCCGCGTCTCGCCACGTCTCTCCATGGGTTTTGACTACCGTTACAACCTAATGGAAGGCAAGAACGCGGGCTTCAGCACGTTTGCATTCAAGCAGGGCCTGAACTGGTAAGAAACCGGAGGCGGAAATATGTCCATAAATGAAACGACAAATCCCATTCCAACGACGGTTTCGCGGCGACAGGTTCTGCGCGCAGGCGGGCTGACGGTTGCGGCGGGAGTGGTGGCTTCGGCCATGCCCGCGGCGGCCAAAGAGGCTCGATATGCCGGCGACCTCGCGATTCTGAACGTGGCATTAGGTCTGGAGCATCAGGCCATTGCCGCCTACGACGCGGGCGCCAAAAGCAAACTGCTCAGCGCGGACCAGCTCAAGCTGGCCGTCAGTTTTCAAAACGATCACAAACGCCACCGCGACGCGCTGATGAGTTACATCAAGCGTTTCGGCGGCACAGCGGTCGCGCCCAAGCCCACCTATGACTTCGGCACGATCACCTCGGCAACGGACATCGTCAAACTGGCGCAAAGCCTGGAAGACGGCGCGATGAACGCGTATCTGGCCAATGCCGGCAACCTGGCGAATCGCGAAATCCTGAACGCCGCGGTTCCAATTCTTGAGGACGAAACACGCCACAACACCGTCTTCAAACAGCTGCTCGGCATGGATGTGACCGCGCGGCTGAAATATTGAAGGCGGAGAGAGAGGAGAGTTCATGATCACCGAAAAACCGGAACTCAACTTCGTGGAGCCCGTTCTCGAGGAAAGGAATATTCGCCGGGAATGGCTTCGACTGGCCAGCACGGCGAGCGCGGGAGCGCTCGTGTTCCTGCTGACCGGGAACCCCAAACAGCTGTACGCACAATCGAAGGAAGGCGACCTTGGCATTATGAGCGCAGCTCTCTATCTGGAACAGGAAGCCGTTGCGGCTTACCAGGCCGGAGCGGAGAGCAAGCTGCTGTCGGAAGGCGTGCTCAAGGTTGCGGTTGCATTCCAGAGCGATCACAAGTATCACCGCGATGGCCTCAGCGGGGTGCTCAAGTCGCTCGGCGTGGAACCGAAAGGGCCAGAAAAGAAATACGATTTCGGTCATCTGCACAGCGAAAAAGATATTCTTCGCCTGGCTCATGACCGGGAGAACGGCGCCGTGCAAGCCTATGGCACGCTGGCGTCGAACATCTTAACCAAGGCAGTGTTGAACTTTGGCGCGAACGTGCTGGTGGATGAAGTCCGCCACCGCACGGTTTTAGCAGGCGCGCTGGGCATGCCGAATTACTAGCTGTGGCGGGATGCCCGTCGATCGAAGGAAGGGGCCGGTGAACTTGCCGGCCCGCATTCCGATTGCCGGACCTGAACGGGACGAAGATCCCACGGTCCGCAGAACGGAGCTGCGAATATGAGCACGATCGCTATGGCATCCAGTCTTCCCGGCAAAAAGAAACCGGCGTTTCTCACCTATTTTCTGGGATTCGTCTTCACGCTGTTCATCGGCCTTCTGATCTTCGTCTATGTCGTAACCAAGCGCACGAATCCGATCATGCTTGATCAGTACGGTAAGCCCGTGGCATCGGAGCCGTCGCACGATCATGCCGGACACTGAAGTCCAACCTCATCAGGCCGGGAACTGCGACCTGTGCGGCTTGGCCTGCGGCCGGCATCCGTATGCGCAGCGCATCGCCGAGCAGGAGCGGTCCTTCTGCTGCTTGGGCTGCATGAACGTGTACCTGATCCTCTCGGAAAGCGGAGAGGAAGGTCAGGACTTCCGCGAGACGGAACTTTTCAAGCGCAGCCTGGAACTGGGGCTAATTTCTCAGCCCGAGTCATCGCCGCCGGCCGCGACCGCCGCGACTGCCGCCGCTTCGACGCAGGACGCTTCGACTCAGAAGGAGATTTCCGCCGAGGAATTGCTGCTCCACGTGCGCGGCATGTGGTGCACGTCTTGCGCCTGGCTCATCGAGTACGCACTCGGCAAGCTGCCCGGCGTGATAAGGGTAGAAGCCTCTTTCGCCACCGACTTGGTGAAAATTAAATATCTGCCGCAAAGCATTCCGCCCACGCGCATTACAGAACGCATTCAAAGCCTGGGCTACGAGGCGCGCGAGTTCCGTGCCGGCGAAGAATCGGACGATCCTGAACGGCGCGATATGTTGCTGCGCCTGGGGCTGGCAGGCTTCCTCTGGATGAACGTCATGTACTTGAGCATGACGTTCTACATCAGTTTCTTCGAGCACATCTCCGATAGCATTCGCCGCTATGTTCCGTTTTTCGTCTGGGCGCTGGCCACGCCGGTCGTGTTCTATTGCGGATATCCGATTTTGCGGCTGGCCTGGCGCGGGCTGCGCAACCGCACCATTCGCGCCGAAGCCCTGCTCAGCCTCGGCATATTGACGGCCTATTTCTTCAGCATCGTGCAAGCGTTCCGCGGCGACCCGCACATTTATTTCGATACGGCTTGCGTCATCGTGACGCTGGTTCTGGCCGGCAAGATGATCGAACGCAACGCGAAGGCACGGGCCTCGCGCTGGATCACGCAATTGCATCGCTGGATGCCGAACAAAGTCCGTCTGCTCGCGAATGGCCAAGAGCGCTTCGCCGCCATCGATGCGCTGGAGCCCGGACAATTATTTGTCGCGAAGGCCGGCGAGCACATCGCCGCCGACGGCGTGGTGGCGCGCGGCGAGTCACACGCCGACGAATCTCTTCTTACCGGCGAGTCGGCGCCAGTCGGCAAGCAACCCGGCGACCACGTCGCCGCAGGCAGCATTAACCTCGACGGCGTCCTTGAAATTCGCGCCCTGCGCACGGCCACCGACTCGACACTGTCGCGAATGGTGGCGATGGTGCAGGATGCGCTTACCCGGCGTTCACCGCTGGAGCGGATTGTAGATCGCGTGGCGCGCATCTTTGTTCCGTCGGTCGTGTGCCTCGCGGTCCTGAGTTTTTTGTCGCTCTGGTTGCTGGGCGCGGCCAGTCTGGGGACGTCACTGATGCGGGCCATCACGATTCTGGTAATTGCCTGCCCGTGTGCGCTTGGGCTTGCGACACCGCTCGCCATTACGGCAGCTATGGGTTCGGCCTCGCGCCGAGGCATTCTTTTCCGCGATAGCGAGGTCCTGGAGACCCTTCGTCGAGTGGACGCCGTTGTGCTCGACAAGACTGGCACCATCACGGAAGGCAGGTTTTCCCTGCTCGATCTTGCCCTGCGCGACGTGCAGTCCCGGAAGCCGGAGCTGGTGCATGCGAACGCGTCTCGTTTCGAAAGCCCGGTGGCCGAGCGCGAATCCGCCGCGTTTGCGTTCGCGGAAGCGCGTCTTGAAGCGCTTTCTCTCCTCGCTTCGCTGGAACAATATTCCGAGCATCCACTGGGCCGCGCCCTGGTTGCGTTCGCCAAAGCGGAAGGCATAAGCATCTCGGATGCGTCGGAGATAGAGGTTCGCAAAGGCCGCGGCATTGCCGGTACGGTGCAAGGGAAGCGGGCTTTCATCGGGAGCCGGCGCTTGCTCAACCAAGAGGGGATCGCAGTCGCCGCGGATATTGAAGAGCAGGCACACGGCTGGGAGAAGGAAGGCAAGACGGCCGCTTTTTTCGGGTGGGATGGCGAAGTCCGCGGCGCGGCTGCGTTCGGCGATCGCATCCGCGACGATGCGCGCGAATTAGTAAGTCATCTCAAGCAGAAGAACATCACCGTATATCTGGTTTCGGGGGATTCGAAAGCCACGTCGCAGTGGGTGGCGTCGTCCGTGGGCGCGGATCACTGCCGCTACGAGGTACTGCCGGAAGAAAAAGCCGAGTTCGTCAAGAGCCTGCAGGATGGCGGATCGCTGGTGGCTATGGTCGGCGATGGCATCAACGACGCTCCCGCGCTGGCGCAGGCCGATCTCGGGATTGCGATGGGCTCCGGCGCCGATATCGCCATGAAAGCGGCCGCGGTTGTGCTGATGAAGAGTTCGCTCGACAAAATTCCCGAGACTTTCGCGCTGGCGTCGAAAACGATTCGCGTGGTCCGGCAGAATCTGTTCTGGGCGTTTTTCTACAATATCATCGGCATCACGCTGGCCATCGCGGGCATCCTCAATCCCATCATGGCCGCCGGGGCCATGCTGATTTCGAGCGTGTCGGTGGTGGTGAATTCCCTGCGCCTAACCCGGACGGCCGCATTCCGCTATTGAAGTTTTCGCGCCGACGGTTGCGTTACACTGAGTTGTCCGCAAGCCCGGCGACATCATACGTGAGGTCTACTCTTGGCCGTTCTCGTAGTTGGAGGTGCAGGTTACATCGGCAGTCATGCCGCACGCGCTCTGCGGCGCGCCCGTTATAGTGTCATCGTCTACGACAACCTCTCAACCGGGTTTCGGCAGCTCGCCCAGGGCTTTGAACTCGTGGAAGGCGATATCGGCGATCAGTCGAAGCTCCACCGCGTCCTCTCCCGCGTGGATGCCGTCATGCACTTCGCCGCCCACGCCTACGTCGGAGAATCCGTCACCAATCCGCGCAAGTATTTCCGCAACAATGTCAGCGACGGGCTGACACTGCTCAACGCGGCCGTGGATGCGGGCGTGCGCCACTTCGTGTTTTCCTCGACCTGCGCCGTCTACGGAGTCCCCGAGCGCATTCCCATCACCGAGGAAACACGGCGCGAGCCCGTCAATCCCTACGGGGCGACGAAGCTCGCTTTCGAGCACGCGCTCGAGGCCTACGGTCACGCATATGGAATGCGCTCCGCGCGGCTCCGCTACTTCAACGCGGCGGGCGCCGACGACAGCGGAGAAATCGGTGAGCTTCACGATCCTGAGACGCACCTGATCCCGCTGGCGCTACAGGCGACCCGAGCCGATGGTCCGGAGCTTCAGATTTTCGGCGAGGACTATCCCACGCCCGATGGCACTTGCCTGCGCGATTACATCCACGTCAACGATCTTGCCGACGCTCACATCCGCGCCCTTCAGCATCTGGAAAAGGGAGGAGATTCGCTGGCTCTGAATCTCGGCACTGGGAAAGGCAATTCCGTGCTGGAAGTGATTCAAGCGGCGGAAAAGGCCACCGGAAGGCCGGTTCGACGCAAAGTCGGTCCGCGACGTCCCGGAGATCCGCCAATTCTGGTAGCCGACGCCAGCAAAGCTAAGCAAATTCTGGGATGGACCGCACAGCGCGACCTGACCAACATCATGACGACCGCGTGGTACTTCATGCGCAGCAATCAAGGTTCATCCTGAGGTAAGCAGTTCGTTGCTCGGCAAACATGGCGCCGCGCCATGGTGGCGTAAAGGTCGGTGGGACCGCTTACATTCTTCCCATCAAGCAATGTTCCTACTAGCAATATATGGACGGACTTTACAATCTATGTCATACTTCGACATATGAGTACGACTGAGAAGTCCGAAACTGTATCCTTTACGACGAAGGGGCAGGTCGTCATCCCGCTTCGCCTGCGCAAACAATTCGACATCGAGGACGGGACCAAGGCCGTGGTTCAAGCCACACCGGAGGGAATCCTTCTCAAACCCATGACCGCGGCGCTCATCAAGCGCGGGCGCGGCATCCTCAAGCGCTCGCCGCCAGGCAAGCCGCTGACGGAGAGCTGGGCCGAGCACAAAAAGCGGGAACGGGCACTCGAGGAGCGCCATGCCGGCTAAGGTGCTCGACAGCTTCGCGCTGATCGCTTACTTCCGCGACGAGCCGGGCGCGGCGACGATGGAAAATCTGCTCGTCTCCGCCGGCAAGAAGGACAGCCCGCTCCTCATGACCGATGTGAACTACGCCGAAGTGAAGTACTCCATTGTGAAGAAAGACGGCGCGGCGGCGTGGGCCGAGGCCGCGAAGGTCCTTCAGGGTCTGCCCATTGATTTTCATTCCACCACCCGCGCGCTGGCCGACACCGCCGCCGATTTCAAAGCGCGTTTCAAATTGAGTTTGGCTGACGCCTTTGCCGCCGCGCTGGCAAAGGAAAAAAGGGCGGAACTCGTCACCGGCGATCCGGAATTCAAGCCCCTCGAAAAGGAAATCAAAATTCACTGGCTGTCCCGGACTTGACATGTACTGTATGACCGTACATACTAAAGCGAGTGTTTCTCTCTGCTGCATCACGCGCGTGGTGCGAAACCGCAGGCAGTGCCCATGGTGGCTGTATCCCGAACGCAGGGATCGCTAACCGCGTTCAGCTTGAGGGCTGAATGCTCGCCGCGGGTCGTCAATAGGACGATCAGGAGGAACACTTTATGATTGCCCACTTTCGTCACAAAGGGTTAAGGCATCTCTATGAGGAGGGAAGCGCCAAAGGGGTGCCGTCGGCGATGGCCGACAAACTGCGTAAGCTTCTGTTCGCCCTCGAAACGGCCGAGACGCTGGATCAACTCGGTCGCCTTCCCGGTTGGAGGCTGCATGCTCTCAAGGGCGAACTTAAGGGATGATGGAGCTTGACCGTCACGGGAAATTGGCGGTTGATTTTCCGGTACGACGAACAGACGAACGAGGCCAGCGATATCGACCTGGTCGATTACCACTAGATTGATTACCAGCGGGGAGACCGAAATGCCCATGAAGAAGCCGCCCCATCCGGGCGATTTGATAAGAACCGAAGTGATCGAAGCCCTCGGCCTGACCGTCTCGAAGGCGGCGGAGATTCTGCAAGTGCGCCGCGCCACGTTGTCCGATCTTCTGCACGGCAAGGCCGCGCTGACGCCGGAGATGGCTCTGCGGATTGAAAAAGCATTCGGGCCGGAGATGGATCATCTCCTCCGGATGCAACTCGCCTACGATGTGGCGAAAACGCGAGAGCAGGCGCGGGGCATCTCGATCAAACGCTATGCCCCAGCCTGAGGGCCTACGTATCCAGGTTTGCGCCCCGCGAACGAGATAGTGAGGCCGGCGGGTGGCCCCTCCTATCGCGAAGCGAAGGGCGGGGACTTTGACTTCCGATCCCCACCACCACTTCCATCCGCCCATCCATGTTCCTTCCCAAAACGGGAAAAACCACAAGCACATCGCCTGAAAAACCCCTCTTGACACGCGACCCTGTCACTTTGAAGAAATCGCTCTCCGAACCCCACTGCTCCATTTTTCACAAGTCGTATCTAACTCGCGACCTGTCTATGGCTTGCCCAGACCATCCTCAAAACGCCCACTTCGCGCCCCAACCCTCCAATCCGCCAAAAAGCCAAAATCCTGCTGATCCCAAAAATATTTTTGTTGGTCTTATTGTACGTACAATCAAGTCTGCATAAACGCCACTCCGTTCCTCCCAACTTTTTCATCACTTTTTTCCTGTACGCTCATCACCGACTTGTATCCCAATCGGTGCGAAGATGCCTCGACACTGCATCATCGAGGACTGTGCCCGTCTCCAGAGGACGAACACATTCCAGCCTTATCGGAAGAAAATCTTCACCGCTCTTTGACAAAATATGGCCACGGTAGGCTCGCTTCTTAGGAGCACGCCAAACGGCAAAATACGGTGCTAAGTCCCATCTTTTGAATACTTTGCCGATAACTACCGCATTATCAGCAACTTAACCGATTTAGGGTAGGGGGGGTACCCCCCTCAATTAACGCATCCGACGATGCATCCCCACTCGAATGAAGAGTTTGCAGGAAAACTGAAAGTGCGCAAATACCCAAGTTTTCGGCGCTGTCCCTAGTGTTTGTCGCCCTGCTCGGTGAAGAACTTTCCGCTCTCGCCAGACGAGAAATAGCGCGACGTGACAGTCTTCTTGCGCGTGAAGAATTCGACCGCATCCCAGCCGTGCACGTGCAGGTCGCCGAAGAAAGAATCCTTCCAGCCGGAAAATGGAAAATACGCGGGCGAAGCCGCTACGCCGACGTTGACGCCAACCATGCCGACTTCCACACGCCGGCTATACTCGCGCACCGCCGCTCCATTTTCCGTGAAGATGGATGTGCCGTTACCGCGCGGGTCGCTGTTGACGAGCGCAATCGCCTCGTCGAGCGAGTCGACGTGCATGACGGAAAGCACAGGGCCGAATATTTCATCGCGCGCCACGCTCATGCCCGGCTTTACGTTGTCGAGGATCGTGGGCCCTACAAAATTTCCTCCCGCCGGAGTATTTTTTGGTCGTCGCCCATCGACCAGCAACTCCGCTCCTTCTTTAATTCCGCTTTCGATGGCATCGTGAATGCGCTCGCACGCGGCGCGCGAGATCACCGGTCCAAGACCGGCTTTAGGATCGCGCCCATCGCCCGCAATCACCTTTTCGGCTGCGTCTTTCAACTTGTCCATGATTGCCGCCCGCGCGGAGCCGACGGTAACAAGCACCGATCCTGCCATGCAGCGTTGGCCCGCGTTGCCGAATGCGCTGCCGATCACATTCGATACCGTCTTATCCACCACCGCGTCGGGCATGACGACCATGTAGTTCTTCGCTCCGCCCAGAGCCTGCACGCGCTTTCCCTTCTCCGCGGCGCGGCGGTAAATATGCTTTGCCGTGTTGACCGAGCCGACAAACGAAACTGCGTTGATTCCAGGACTGTCGAGAATCGCGTTGACCACGTCGTGCGCGCCGTGCACCAGATTTACCACGCCTGCCGGAAGTCCGATCTCATCCAGCATCCGGCAAATCAGCTCGGAGGTAAGTGGAACCTGTTCGGACGGCTTGAGCACAAACGTATTGCCGCATACGATCGCAAACGGCAGAAACCACATCGGCACCATCGCCGGGAAGTTGAACGGCGTGATCGCGGCGCACACTCCCACTGGCTGCCGGAAGGTTTCCGTGTTGATGCCGCGCGCCACGCCCTCGAGCACGCGCCCTTGCATTGTCATGGGAGCTGAGCAAGCCACTTCGAGCACCTCGATCGAACGCGTAACTTCCGCTCGCGCATCAGAAAGCACTTTGCCGCCTTCGCGCGTGATCGATTCGGCCAGTTCGTCGATGCGCTGGCGGAACTTCTCGCGCAGCGCATACAGGAACTCGGTGCGTTCGCCCACCGCGCGCCCGCGCCAATCCGCAAGCGCGGCGTGGGCGGCGGCGACGGCCGCCTCCACATCGGCAGCTCCCGACAACGGCACGCGCGCCAGCACATTGCCATTGGCGGGATTGGTCACGTCAATGGAATCGCCACTCTGAGCGACAACCCATCGCCCTCCGATGTAGTTGGAAAGTAGTCTAGTCTCCCCGATCTCGTTAGGGCCGATCGGGATCGTGAGGGAATTAGCGTGCGATGTCATCGGTATGCTCCTCTGTCGGGAGGGTCGGAGGTTGGTCCAACAAAGAATCCGGAGAACACTCTGGCGAGAATGTTGGAGGCGCGGGTCGGAATCGAACCGACGAATAGAGGTTTTGCAGACCTCGGCCTTACCACTTGGCTACCGCGCCCAATCGCCACGTCATGCGGCTTTCAGCAGATTGGCGAACAATCTCACCAGCGTCATCATATCCTGACGCGTCAAAATGAAAGCCCCTTTTTCGGGGCTTGGGGAAGCCTGGCGACCTGTTAATTCTGGAGCGGGAGACGGGATTTGAACCCGCGACTTCGACCTTGGCAAGGTCGCACTCTACCACTGAGTTACTCCCGCTCAGACCTTTATAAGTATAAACGACTCGCCTCAGCAGGAGCAAACCGGGGACAATTAGAGGTCCGTTCGATCAGGGATGCACGCTTTGACGCGGGGCCCATTGCGGATCCTGGTCGGGAGCAACGATTTGGCCGTCGCGCATATGGACGATGCGGTCGCCATATGCGGCGGCTTCCGGATTGTGGGTAATCATTAGGACGGTTTGGCCCAACTCCTTGTTGGACTGGCGAAGCATGTTGAGCACAATCTCTGAGTTCTTCGAATCGAGATTGCCGGTGGGTTCGTCGGCAAGCACGATCGCCGGTCGGTTAATGAGCGCTCGCGCCAGGGCGACGCGCTGCTGCTCGCCCCCGGAGAGTTCATTGGGCCGATGATCGAGACGTCCGGCGATGCCGAGCATTCCGGTGACCTTTTTGAGGTAGGCAACGTCGGGAGCACCTTGGCCGGCGATGTCGGCCGCGATCTCAATATTGCCGCGCGCGGTGAGCGTGGGCAGAAGGTTGAATTTCTGGAAAACAAAACCGATTTTGCTCCTTCGCAGACGGGTCCGCTCGCTATCGGAAAGCGATGCGAAATCGACCCCGTCGATCGTCACACTGCCTGAGTCCGCATGGGAGAGGCCGCCAAGTAGATAAAACAGAGTGGACTTGCCGCTGCCCGAAGGGCCGACAACGGTGACAAACTCACCTTTTTGCACGCTGAAGGAAATGCCCTGCAGCGCGACCACATCCACCTTGCCGACACGGTACGTCTTGCGGAGATCCCTGGCTTCGATGAAGGCCGACATTCATCAAGAACGATAACATATACGCCGAACCCGTCAGACACGGCCAGGCAAGAAGCATCTCGATCGGTGGGAACACGGAAACATGAGGTCTAACGCAGGTTTCTAAGCCCGTGAGGTACGTTGGCAAACACTCCGTGGCACCTACGCCACGGTCGCCCGCGGGGCTGGGCGGCCCTGAAATTCAATGGGGCGCTTAGGGCCACGTTTGCGCACGAGCAGAAGCCGGATCTTTTCCAGCAGATCCGCAGGCTCATACATTCCCTTAGGCAGAAAAACATCGGCGAGTGTGTCTCGCTCATAGATCTTCACGCGACCGGAGATGAGAATGGCAGGGGTCTGCGGGGAAAGTGCCTTGACTTCTTCGATGAGGCGCGCGCCGTCAACGCCTGGCATGATGAGATCGCTCAGAACAAGGTCGACTCCGCCGCGGCGAAAGGACTCCAGAGCGGCCTCGCCGGTGTTGCAGGCGATCACGCGATAGCCGCGAGTTTCCAGCATGATCTTACGAATGGAAAGTGCCTGTTCATTGTCGTCAACGCAGAGAATCGTTTTCTTTGGTTTCATGGCTATTCAACGGCCGCGCTGCCGTTCGCATTCTTTTGGTTTCATGAGAGACTGGAATCCTAAACAGAATTGAAGCGAAGGAAAAGTGGCGCGCTTGCCAATGGCTCGGAAGTGGATGGCATTGTCGCGCATCCCCGCGAACCCGCGACTTCCGCTGAGAGTTGCGGGTTGGATGTTCCGTTCGGCCGCAACCCGAAAAACGTCCACATAATTTCCACCGGTCCGCACATTGACAACTTGGTTATCAGGCTTCAAATCGCGAGCATTTGAGTTGCGAACAAGAATGGGTTGGCTTGATCGCTCAGCGCGAAGAGAGTTTCGTCCGCAGTCGGCATGCGGTACGATCATTGCGCCGCTTTGCGGAAGCGCATGGGGTCCGGTGATCCTCCCGGTCTTCAAA
>Ga0326728_10022003_pt1 | contig 11900 bp, 10 predicted proteins | sample MB3enrmetagenome_FD_207602 | JGI IMG/M metagenome (GOLD analysis project Ga0326728, IMG submission 207602) | Lab enriched peat soil microbial communities from McLean, Ithaca, NY, United States - MB31MN | ecosystem: Environmental > Terrestrial > Soil > Wetlands > Peat | place: USA: New York... | reverse complement strand
AGGTTGCGCCTTCATCGAGGGATTCGTAGAGCCAGCTGTTGGTGGTGCCGAGATAAAGATGACGGGGCTCGCCGGGCACGGAGGCAAAGGCGCGCGCATCGCCTCCATCGGGACCGACGACAGTCCATGCAGCTTGCGCATGCAGGGCGGGGAGGCACAACAGGCAGAGAGAAAGAGAAAAGAGCTGGACCGGAATGCCAAGCTGGCGCAACTTCAGAGGAAAATACCGCAAGCGGTTCATCTAGACGAAAAGCTCCCGAGGTTCTCTATCAAGAATAGACAAAAACAGGGGGCGATAGCGAAATTGGGAAGGCAAGCCGGACGCCGATGCGCACAAGTTGCCACCTCGGATAGGAAAAGCAACCGCAGATCCCCGTTCGACTTAGATCGTCTCCTGCGGAGGACGATCCGCGCTCAGGGCAGGCTTTCGACTCCCTCAGGATGACATCGAGATGAGGGAGGGGCAGGAACTCTGGAATCGCAATCAGCCGAGGTTGAGGGTTTTGAGGAGGCTGCGCGGCTCGTGCTGGATCTTTTCCTGGAGGAGATTAATCGCGTAGATGAGCTGCTCGGGGCGCGGCGGACAGCCGGGAACATAGACGTCGACGGGCACGACCTGATTGACGCCCTGCACCAGGGCATAGTTGTTGAAGACGCCGCCCGAGGTGGCGCAGGCGCCCATGGAAATAACCCATTTGGGCTCGGGCATCTGGTCGTAGAGGCGGCGGAGGACGGGAGCCATCTTTTGCGAAACGCGCCCGGCCACGATCATCAGGTCAGACTGGCGCGGGGAGGGCCGGAACACCTCGGCGCCGAAGCGCGCGATGTCGAAGCGGGATGCGCCCGTGGACATCATTTCAATGGCGCAGCAGGCCAGGCCGAAGGTCACGGGCCAGATGGAGTTCTTGCGAATCCAATTGACTGCGAGATCGAGCGAGGTGAGAAGAACGCCCTCCGGCTGCTCGTAGCCGTAATCGGCTTCTCTCACTTTGAGGCGGTTTTTTGCGCTGCTCTCGAGCGCTCCGAACAGATAGCGGTCACGCTCCACGGTAGACGCCATGGTGCCATTCTACGCCAAGGGAGATTTCGGCGCGATGTCCCACTTTAACCGTCCGCCAGGGCGGACGGCGAAGGTGGGACACCCGGCCTTTGGCCTCTCAATTTTGCGGTTGCGGCATGAAATCCAAGAAGAAGCGACGAGACTTTGGGCAAAACTTGCGTTATTTTTGCGCCTTTATGAAAATGATACGAAAGCACAGTCCAGCTTTCTATATCATCTATCCGGTGGCCCCTTGCGGTCCTCCGACCACCGGGAAACTGTGTCGTACGCCTGGCCCGCCCGAGTCAGCGGCGGATCATCGACAACGAATCCAGCGCTCCGTGCGCGTGAACGATTTTTGGAGTGGAAACTTCAATGTGCCGCAAATGTATCAAAATGTTGATTTTCCTTGCACTGGTCGGGATTCCCGCGTGGACCCTGGCGCAGACAGCAGCAACCACCCCGGCGGCGCAGGCGCCAGCGACACAAGCGCAGATCGCCGCATTGCAACAGGCCGTCCAGAACGCTCAGATGTCCGGCGACAATGCGTGGATGCTGACCTCGGCGGCGCTGGTTCTGCTGATGACGGGGCCTGGCCTCGCGCTTTTTTATGGCGGCCTGGTGCGCAAGAAGAACATTCTCGCCACCATGATGCAGAGTTTCGCCATGATGGGCATGGTGAGTATCCTGTGGGCGCTGGTGGGCTATTCGCTGGCCTTCGGCCACGGGAACCTGTTCGTGGGCGGCTTCGAGCACGTGTTCCTGCGCGGCGTCACGCTCACTCCGAATACCGATTATGCCGCCACCATTCCCGAGCAGACGTACATGATCTACCAGCTGATGTTCGCTATCATCACGCCGGCGCTGATCACGGGAGCGTTTGCGGAGCGCATGAAGTTCAGTTCGATGGCGGTGTTTCTCTCGCTCTGGTCGCTGCTGGTTTATTGCCCGATGGCACACATGGTGTGGGGCGTGGGCGGACTGCTGAACGCCACGGCCGGCCACATTCCCAGCCTGGATTTTGCCGGCGGAACGGTGGTGCACATCACCAGCGGCGTCTCGGCACTGATTTGCGCGCTCTATATGGGCAAACGTATCGGCTACCCGCACACGGCCATGCCGCCGCACTCCATGGTGCTGAGCTTTGTTGGCGCGTGCCTGCTGTGGGTGGGCTGGTTCGGCTTTAACGCCGGCAGCGCGCTGGGCGCGACCCCGCTGGCCACGAGCGCCTTTGTCAACACGCACTTTGCCACGGCCGCCGCGGCCCTGGGATGGACGATTTTTGAGTGGTTTCACAATGGCAAACCGACGGCACTGGGCGCCATCTCCGGCGCGGTTGCTGGGCTGGTGGCTATTACGCCGGCCTCGGGCTTTGTGCAGCCCATGTCGGCGCTGCTTATCGGCCTTGCGGCAGGGTTTGTCTGCTCGTTCATGGTGTTCGGGGTGAAGTCGTTCTTCGGCTACGACGACTCGCTGGACGCGTTCGGCGTGCACGGAGCGGGTGGAACCCTGGGCGCATTGCTGACCGGCCTGTTTGCCGCCAGCGTCATCAATCCGATCTATGGAAAGGACGCAGCCGGCCAGAATATTCCCACGGGTGCCATCGACGGGCATTGGGGCCAGATCCTCAACCAGCTCACGGGGGTGGGTGTGGCGTGGGGGATTTCCATCGTGGGCACGTTGCTTCTGCTCTTCGTTGTAGATAAGATCATGGGACTGCGCGTGGCTCCCGAACAGGAAGTGGCCGGCCTGGATCTCTCGCAGCACGGAGAAGAAGGTTACGCACTCGATTGAGGGTCCCGGGGATTATCCCCGGTGCCAAACAAAGTTTCGGCCTGCGGCGGCCAAGGCGCCGCCCGGCCTGTTACGCTATCGAACGAGGAAGTTCTGCTTATGTTGAAGATTGAAGCCGTATTACAACCTTCCAAGCTGGATGCGGTGAAGGATGCGCTGCTCGAAGCCGGCATTGAAGGCATGACCATTCTTGAGGCCCGCGGCCACGGCCGCCAGAAGGGCCACACGGAGTTTTACCGCGGCCGTGAATATACCGTGGATCTTCTGCCCAAGGTGAAGATCGAGATGGTGGTTCACGACAATCTGCAGGAAAAGGCGATCCAGGCCATTGTGGGCGCCGCGCGAACCGGCCGCATTGGCGACGGCAAGATCTTTATCAGCCGCGTCGAGGAAGCGATTCGCATCCGTAACGACGAGCGCGGCGAAAACGCGCTGTAATCGGATGCATGCGGCACCAGGTTGCGCCGCGCGTCTTGAAGACTGCGCTGCGCAGGCGCGCGAGGACTGCGCCGGCCCGGATTGCGGCGGGCGCCCACTGCGCGCATGCCCGCCAGCGGCGCGACGACAAAACCGACACTCGTTTTGCAGGCAGAGGCGGCTGCGCAAGCAGCTGCTCGCTCTTGTTCTGAGAGAGCGCAGTGTTTTAGTGTGTTGATTTGGTCCAACCATCAGCAAAGGAAATACGCACATGATTCCCAGGTTCGTCTACCTACTTGCCGCGACATGCGGCGTGGCTTCGTGCCTGGCTGCGCAGGACACGCGCACCGTGATTGAGCCATTTTTCCCGCAGCTTTGCACCACCGTGGATGCGCAATTGCAGAGCCATGGGCACACCCTGGCGCCGGCCGACGAGCAAAAGCTCGACACCGCGCGCATCCAGAAGGCCATCGACAAATGCGGCAAGGGGCGCGCCGTGATGCTGCACGTGAACGAGACCAACGACGCATTCCTGAGTGGGCCGCTGGAGCTGAAGTCCGATGTGACGCTGATCGTGGGCGTGGGCGTGACGCTTTATGCTTCGCGCGATGCGTCCCTCTACGCGGTTACACCGGGCAGTTGCGGCATCGTGAGCCACACGCCGGGGCGCGGCTGCAAGCCGCTGATCGCGGTGGATCACGCGCGCGATTCGGCGATCATGGGAGACGGCGTGATCGACGGCCGCGGCGGCGAAAAGATGCTGGGCTCGCAATACTCCTGGTGGGACCTGGCCGAACAGGCTCGCGCCGGCGGCGGACAGCAGGTGCCGCGGCTGATTGTGGCCAACGATTCCGACAACTTTACGCTGTACCGCATTACGCTGAAAAACTCGCCCAACTTCCACGTTTCGTACAACCACGGCAACGGCTTCACGGTGTGGGGCGTCAAGATCGACACGCCGCAGCGGCTGGCGCGCAACACCGACGGCATCGATCCCGGCAACGGTACGAAAAACGTGACCATTACGCACAGCTTTATCCGCGCCGGCGACGACAATATAGCCATCAAGGGCGGACCGGGCGGCGCGACCAACATGACCATCAGCCACAATCACTTCTACTGGGGCCATGGCATGTCGATCGGCAGCGAAACCAATGGGGGCGTGAGCAAGATCCGCGTCTTCGACCTTTCACTCGACGGCCCCGACAACGGCATCCGCATCAAGTCAAACGGCTCGCGCGGCGGCCTGACCGAGGACGTGGTCTACGACGACGTGTGCATCCGCAATTCGCCCAATCCAATCACGCTCGACACGGCGTATTCGGCAGCCGGCACCTTGCAGGGTAACTCCCCGCCCACCATGCGCGACATTACGCTGCACGATGTGCGGGTGAGCGGCGGCGGCAAGATCACCTTCAACGGCTACGCGCACGATTACCGCATTGCGGCCACGCTCAACGGCGTACAGATTACCGACGACGCGAAGTACAGCTACGTGATGGACCACGCCGATGTGACGCTGGGTCCCGAGCCGACGAACTTGCAGGTGCCTGTGGGCGAGGATTCGACGGTGAAAGGGACTCCCGCGGAGGGCAACCCGGCCTCGTGCGCGGACAAGTTCGTGGCGTTTCCGCAATAGCGGCGGCCAGCAATCAGCGCCGTGCCAGTTCCTTGTTCAGCGGGACGCGCACCACTATTTTGTTTCCGGTCCTTACGACCATGCGCGAAAACGACTCGCCGCCCACGTTAGTGAGCGAAATGTACGTTGCATTGAGAGCCGTCACGTCGCCGCGCAGGGGCGCGTTGGGATCGGCAGGCATGGTGAAGCTGACGCGCACATCCGGGCGGCCGTCCCCGTCGAGATCGATCTCATCGCTCACGCGCGAGGGGAGCGAATCCGCGGGTTCAAACACAATTTGAACGAATGGTTCAACGCGTTCGAGCAATCGCGGCTGCACGGGCTGGTAAACCACAATCCGGTAGCCATCGCGCTCGACGGTGCGCGCAATGGTGCCGCCGCTGTAGGTGGCGTCGATGTGCAGCCCGGCGTGGGCGACGAAGTTGCTGAACCCCTGGATGAGGACAAATGGAACACAGACGGCGACGAGCAGCGTGAGCCCCGCGCCTGTGTAGGCCAGAATCGAGAGAATGCGAGAGCGCATGCGGTCCTCCTTCACTTCCAGGTTTCACTTCCAGGGCAGCCAATGAACCATGGTGGCGACGGAATTGGCCAGGATGCTGCCGCCGAACATCGTGGCCAGCGCCCAGGCGCCGTAAAGAAACAACAGGCGGGCGCGCTCGGGTTTCACGGCGACTGCAGTCCCCTTCAGGTGCCACACGGCCGCGTCCTTCTTGCAAACGTCAACGCACGCGCCGCACTTCATGCAGTTGAGCAGCGTCTTTCCATCGCGAATGGATTCTTTCGAGAGCGCCGCCGTGGGGCAGCTTGTCTGGCACAGTGTGCAATCCACACATTTCTCGCGGTTGAAGCGGATTTCGAAGAGGTTGATCTTGTTGAAGATGGATTGAAACGCGCCGAAGGGGCAGAAGAATCCGCACTGGGTGCGCTTCTTGGTCAGAAGGGGGAGCACAACCACCAAGCCAACGAACAGCGCGACGAAGACGCCAAACTGGATGGCGGTTTCCAGGTTGCGCACGGCAGGGAATTCCGTGACGGTTTTGAAGGGGCAGAGCCACATACAGTAGACCGGCTCAAACAGCGCTGCCGATGCCAGTACGACGAAGACGAGAATGGCCCAGGGGATGAGCCGCAAGATGGAGCCGTACTTCGTTACGAAGCGGTGCAAGCGGCGGCGTTTGGCGAACGCAGCAAAACCCTCCTCGATGCCGCCGAAGAAGCACGCGTAGCTGCACCAGGCCTTGCCCAAAACCAGTGTCATGGCGAACCAGACGCCGATCATCATGGCAATCGAGTGGGGATGTTCCGCGCTAGGCAGGATCGATCCCGGGAAGATGATGGTGCGCGCGAACGCCGCCGGCAAAATGATCGACGGAGTGACCATGAAACAAAACGGCGTGTCTCCCGAAACCATGCGGCTGATGGGAATGCTCATGGTACCGCGTTCGGCAATCAGGGCGGCGATGAATCCCACCGGGAAGAGAAAGCCCAGGGCGACAAAGAAGATGCGCCGCCAGCGATAGGTTTCTCCGGTGCGCATCATCAGGAAGAAGAGGGTGGTCATCAAAAGGATGACCAGCAGGGCGCCGATGTGTTGATCCCGGCCTGCTCGCTGGAACGAAGGCATGAACATCAGCAGTGACCACAGCGCGATGGGCAGCGTGAGCAGGATGGACCGGCCGACGCCGCGGAAGGCCGGCGGTCGCGCAAGAGCAGGGGAACGACTAGCCATAAAATGTCCTCTCGATCAAAATGGAAGCTCCGGAAAACCCATACCAGCAGGCCAGCAGAACGGCAACCATGCGGGCAACGGTGACGATCGCCGGCGTTCGTTTGAGGAATCCTAAAGATAGGAACGGAAAAAACCAGATCGCGGTTCCGAAGAAAAAACAGACGAAGAAGAGTAGCGCCGCGGACAAATGAGCAAGTTGCATCGCGCGCACCCCGGCCACAAGAAACGGCGGGCAAAGATTGATTCCCGTCAGGAATCCGAGCGCCAGAGCTCCCGAGCGCTTCGGAACAGGCGCCTCGCCGATCTGCACCAGCGCGCTGGTGGCTTTCGCCACAACGCATCGCCGGTGCGGCCACCCGGCGGCGTACACCACCAGAGCTGCGGCCAGCAGGATCTGGATTCCGCCCATCAGCCACGAACGGCCGGTCCATGCGTGCGGAATGGCGTGTGGAATCGCCGACCCCACCAGCCACACCGCACATGCGAACACCAGATAGCCAGCCAGGCGTGCGGCCAGAAAAAGAAACAATTGGCGGCTGTGCAACCGCACTCCCTGCGGCTGAACCATCATCCATGGCACCACCACCGGCCCGCAGGTTGCCAGGCAGACCGGCCCCGTCGCGAGTCCGAGCACAAGCGCCTCTCCGGCGCTGGCCGAAAGAGAGAGTGCCGCCATGGTGCCTGCAGTCTACGGCTGGCTCCGAAATTCCCCTCGTGACAGAGGTCACGCCCCAGCCACAGCTAAATTAAGATTTTTGTGAATTTAGGCGTTGGCTCGCCGCCGTGTCGCTCATCGCGGGGCGTCCCATCTCGCAACCCTCTGAGTTCCCTCAGTATCCCAGCAAAACTCCCACCTTCCGGCGTTTATCGCTTATTCTTGTAGCAACCCCTTCTTGTTTTGGCTGGCCAAACAAACAACCCTATGAGTGCAGTCGTTTTGGCAGTGGACGATCTTCGGGAGCAGTATATGCGGGAGATGGCGCTGGTGCGCCAGACCTGCGATCGCACCGGAGACGGCACGGCGGCCATCCGGCGACGCTCCGCAGTGGTGGACCGCATCCTGGTCGAGATGTGGCGCCGGGCGTTTGCCGATTTGCCTACGCAGAGCGTGGCCCTGCTGGCGCTGGGCGGCTATGGGCGCAAGGACCTGTTTCCGTTTTCCGACATCGACGTGCTTTTCGCGTTTGCCGACGAGAAGACCGAGGAGCAATCGAAAGAGGCGGTGCGGGCCATCATCCAGGGCATGTGGGACATCGGCTTGCGCGCCAGCCCCAGCTCCCGCACCGTGAAGGAAGCCGGACGGTTCGATCCCGACAACCTGGAGTTCACGCTGGCCACGTTCGACCGGCGCTTTCTGGCCGGCCAATTTCCGCTTTACCAGCAGCTTCACCAGGTCACCTTCCCCGGCCTGGTGCTGAGCGAATGGTCGACGATTACACAAAAGTTGGGCGAGATTGCCCGCGCGCGGCACGCCAAGTTCGGCAATACCATCTTTCATCTGGAACCCAACCTGAAGGATTGTCCCGGAGGATTGCGCGACTATCATCTCGCGGTCTGGTTCGCGGTGCTGTTCCATCTGAAGGAAGCCAAGGAGTGGCCGCGGCAACGCGGCGGAGTGTTCCAGAGCGCGCGCGGCGACGCGGAAGCGGCATTCGACTTTCTGGCCGCGGCGCGATGTTTTCTGCATTTCCGGCACGGGCGCGACGACAACACGCTGGACTGGCAGTCGCAGGACGAGGCCGCGGCGCGATCGATCGGCCTGGAAACGCGGGGAACGGCCGATCCCTCCTACTGGATGCGCACCTATTACCGTCATGCGCGCGTAATTTATCGCCGCGCGGCATTGCTGATGGAACATCTGCCGGCGCCGGTGAGCTTCTACCGCCAGTTCCGCCGGCGGCGCACGCCGATTGCCGGGACCGATTTCCTGCTCGATCAGGACCGCATCGACATCCAGCCCGGAGCGCAGTTCAACGACACCGCAGCCATCCTGCGCATCTTCTCGCTGATGGCCACGCACGGTTACACGCTGTCGCAGGCGGCCGAGGATCGCATCACGGACGCGCTGCCGGTTCTGGCGATCTCGATTCCCGAGGGGCCCTACCTGTGGAATGCGCTGCGCGAGGTGCTGTTGGGGCCCCACGCAGCACATGCACTGCGGACGATGCACGCCCTGGGAGTTCTGGAGATGCTGATCCCGGAGTTCCACGGCATCGATGCGCTGGTAATCCGCGACAGCTATCACCGCTACACCGTGGACGAGCACACGTTTCTGACCATCGACAACGTGCACGGATTGCGCCAGCCGGGGCACGACTACGAGCAGCGGCTGGCCCAGCTGCTGCCGGAGATCGACCGGCTGGATCTGTTTTTGCTGGCGCTGCTGCTGCACGACACGGGCAAGGCGCGGCGCACGGGCGAACATGCGGGGCAAAGCGTGGAGCTGGCCGATAGTTTCCTGGCTCGTCTGGACTTTGACGCCGAGGAGCGGGAAACCATCCTGAAACTGATCCGGCTGCATCTGGAAATGTCGGTGGCCATGCGCCGGGACATCTTCGACCTGGACAACGTGAAGGCATTCTCGGAAAAGATCGGCAGCCCGCAACTGCTGAAGATGCTGACCCTGATGACCTTTGCCGACATCAAGGCGGTGAATCCCGACGCGCTGACTCCCTGGAAGGCCGAGAACCTGTGGCAGTTTTACATGTCCACGTCGAACTTCATGGATCGCTCGGTGGACGAGTCGCGCTACCACGCCGCGATCGATCCCACCCTGCTCAATCGCATCCGCTCGATGGTTCCACCCGCGCAGCACGACGCGTTGAAGCAATTCCTGGAAGGCCTGCCGCAGCGCTATCTGCAAACCCGCCTGCCCGAGCAGATTCGCCATCACTTCCAGATGGCCCTGAACCTGGACAAGAATCCGGTGCAGCTGGACCTGCGGCTCAACCGGCAGCTCTTCGACCTGACCGTGATTACGCGCGACCGTTCGCGCTTGTTTGCCGATGTGGCTGGAGTTCTGGCGGCATGGGGCATGAACATCGTTCGAGCCGGAGCCTACTCCAACGATGCCGGCGTGATCGTCGACAGCTTCCATTTCTCCGATGTATTCCGGACCATCGAACTGAATCCCAGCGAGAAGGAACGCTTTATCGCCAACGTGCATGACGTGGTGGCGCAAAAGCTCTCGGTACAACAACTGCTCGACGCGCGCCGCCACCTGAATCATCCCAACAATCTCAAGGTCGAGGTCCCGACGAAGCTCGAATTCGACAACGAGGCATCGAGCCACTCCACGCTTCTGCAGGTGATCGCGCAGGACCTTCCGGGCCTGCTGCGCCAGATCGCGCTTACGCTCAGCTCACACGAGTGCGACATCAAGATCGCGCTCATCGATACGGAAGGCGAGACCGCGATTGACGTCTTCTACCTGACCAGCCGCGAAGAAAAGCTGACCGCGGAAGCGCAGGAAGCCCTGGGCAGGGACCTGACCTCGGCGCTGGAAGCGATGCGCGTTCCGGCGGCGTGAAGGGTTACGCCGGTACCCCGCCCTTTTAAGATTAAGTAACTCCCTTGACCTTATAGATCAGTTATTCGACTATTCTTCCACCCTAGGTTCCCTGCGCTGACAATTCTCTCAGATTGGAGGCTCAACATGGTCTCGATTGAAGAAACACTTGGCGATTTAGTTGATTGTGCCCTTTCAGGATTCCACATTACTTGGGGGATCGGCTTCTTTGGCCGGGACAATTTCGGGTGCAGCTTCAGGAACGGGCAATTTGGCGGGATCGATGGCATCGAGCCCCTCGGCGCGGGCGGCCTCAAGCAGCGCAGCGGAGGCGGAGACGAAGGTGATGCGCGTGCCGGGAAACATGTCGCGCGCGGCGAGCGCGGCGCCCAGTTGCAGAGCATCAGGCCAGCGCAGCGCGGTGCGATCGAGGAGCTGGCGGGCCGCCTCAAGCACGCCCGGATTCAGCGGCTGCTGCACCATGCGCGCGGCTTCAACGCGCAGCAACTCGAACGCGGTAACAGCGGCTTCAGGCGCGATGTGCCCGGCGCGCTCGCGGCGGCGGATGGCGGCGTAGACTTCGAGCGGCGTGGCGGCCGAGATGAGCTTGCGATTGTCTTCGACGCTCTCCATCAGCCGGATGAGCGCGTCGGTTCCCGGCTCGCGCACAAACAGCCTGGCAAACGCCGTCGCCTCAAGGAAAAAGAAGCTCACTCGATCCCCCGTTCCTCATCGATGGTGACCGCGACAGGCTCGCCCTGCACGTCGATGGGCTGGAAGCGCTGCGAGTCCTCAGGAATGCCCGCTTCAGCGCGGTTGAGCCGGATGGTGGTGGTGGGATAGGCGGGCGTCTTGGGATTGGCGATCTTGCTGGTGAGCACCACGCCGCGTTGAATGGCTTCAGCCAGCACGGACTGCCGAGATTCAGGATGCTGGTTCCAGCGAAAGGCCTTGCGCGGCAGGAAAGAATCGCGGAACCACTTGAGCGCGATGAAGGCATGGCCGCCGCGTTCGGCTTCAGCGAGCGCCGTGCACAGTTCCTTCACGCGCGCATCCATGTCGGCGGGAAGCGCGGGCTCGGCATCCTCTTCGTCTGCGGCGCCGTGAGCGCCGGCGCGTGACACGCGGCCCGGCCGCGGGGCCGGCTCGCCGCCTTCGATGCGCTCGAAGTAGATGCGCACCTCGTCGTACTCCGGCGACCAGGAATCGGCCAGTGCGTCGCGGCGCTTGCTGCGGCCGTTTTCGCTGCATAGCTCCACAATGGCCTGGTAGCCCGGAGGCGCCAGAAAGCGCAATGCGCGGACCATGCCGGGATCCTGCGTGTATGCCAGCTCATTTAATGCTTCTTCGATCATTTCCTCAGCGGCGGGGATGCTGAGATTGCCATTCTCTACGTGAAGCTGCGAACCTCTCGTCGATTTCATATCTTTCTCTCCCGATACAGCCGCCTGTATCCGCAGAGCCAGCAGGTTCACCGGCCGGTCGATCCGGCTCGGAACTGCGCTGCAAACGTAAGGCAGCAACCTTCGATCTATGATTTTTTCCAACCTGCTCTCTGGAATAAAGAAAACAGGTTTTCACTTGTCCGTGCAGTCGAATTCACAAAGCGCTAAGAGTATTTCATCGGCTGGTTCTCTATACGTGCGCATCTATCCAGCCTGGGAATAAAAGGAATTACAGTCCATATTTCGGGCTACAGTTAACGATTGTTCCTATGCGCCGGCTTCCAGCCTTTTCTGGGCGATTTTGAGCCAGCTTTCTGATTTGTGAC
>Ga0326728_10022002_pt1 | contig 11902 bp, 14 predicted proteins | sample MB3enrmetagenome_FD_207602 | JGI IMG/M metagenome (GOLD analysis project Ga0326728, IMG submission 207602) | Lab enriched peat soil microbial communities from McLean, Ithaca, NY, United States - MB31MN | ecosystem: Environmental > Terrestrial > Soil > Wetlands > Peat | place: USA: New York... | reverse complement strand
TACTTCGCGCCCATTTGCGACGCGCCCATCGTGTAAAAGAAAAACTGGAAGTACCAGGTCGTCCCCGCCACCGCGGAGAAAATATAATTGCCCAGCACCGGGATCTTCAGGTCCAGCGTCCCGGCGCTGGCGGCGGCGGCGGTCGCCGCGGCGTTGCTCTCGCCTCCGTCGCTGCCGCTGTGATGCGCGTGCTCCGGACGGATTTCCGAGGCGAGGTATTGATAGCCGCTCCGGTTCTTGAGGTGCAGGCACACGCACCAGATCAGATTGGTGGTGAAGCCGCCCAGGAGCAGCACCGGCAGCGTGGGCAGACCGGTCCAGATTTCCGGCGTGCCGGCCGCGCGCGTCGCGGCGTTGATCCCCTTGCCTGCCTGCAGCGCGAAGGCAAAAAAAGCGCTGGTGACCCCGCAAATAAAGGCGACCAGGATGCCCTTCCGGTAACTGAATTCCTTGATCGCCTTCGTTTTCAGTTCCGCCGGCATCTGCGATTCCTTGGTGTAACCCGCCAGCGCCGCGATCCAAATGCCGGCCATGCAAACTCCCACGCCCCCCAGCGTCACCCAGCCCCCGGTGGTTTTCACCACTTCAAGAATGCTCGTGCTGTTCTCGAACACAAAAAAATCCGGGATGATCGCTTTGCAAATCGGCGGCACCATCGTGCCCAGCGCCGCGCAGCATCCCAGCGCCAGCCCCGTGCCCAGGGACAATCCCAAGTAGCGCACCGTCAACCCGTAGGTCAGCCCCCCGAAACCCCAGAGCAGGCCGAGAAAAAACGTCCACTCCAGCGTGCTCGCGCTCTGCTGTCTGAGCACTCCCATCAGGTCGTTCGTCAGGAAATAGGCGAACGCCCACGGGCAGATGATCCAGGAGCAAACCCCGCCCACCATCCAGTAGGTCTCCCAGGACCATTTTTTCACTCCCTTGAACGGCACATAAAAGCTCCCGGAAGCCAGCCCGCCGAGCCAATGCAGAACTACGCCCAGAAATGGATTTGGTGTCATGGGCCGCCTTTTTCCCTTGCCTTGCCCAATAAATCAAGCCTGCAATGAAGATTTTTTTGCCCGGACATTCGGATCGGGTGGAATGGCGTATGGAATTGAGACGCGCTCTCCGGTCGTGAGAGGCTCGGTCCATGTTCCATCGCTCCAAGACACGGTTGCGCCGGGTTCTTGCCATGTCAAATATAACATGCCGGAGAATGGGTCCGAAGGCCGGGAGAGGCCCGGCCATTGGGTTGGGGATCATGGTCGTCCTTTCAGGAGGCTGTCCGATGGGCCAGCCCGCCCTGCCCGCAGTCCGGTCCGAGGTCCATCGGCCAAACACCGTGGTGGTCACCAACTATCATGGCTGGACCAATGCCCTCTCCCGGTAAGAATTTGGCGTGCGGGAAGCTCGGTCCCGCATTCGAATTGGACACGAGTGCGGGGAGCAAAGCGGCGGCAGGTCGTCGCGGTCGAGGGAATCAGGGGCGCCACGCTACTGCGTCCCACGCATTGGGCGGCCCGCCTCATAGAGGCGAATCTCCTCTTGCAAAGCTCCGGCCAGCGCGTTGTTACTTTGCGCCTCAGCCTGAGCCAGGGCTTTTCCGGCCGTGGCCACCGCCGCGTCGTAGCGCCCTGCCTCGGCATAAGCCGCCGCCAGCGTGCATAGAATTGCTGGATTGCCACCGCCGGTCAGATTGTTCGCCTGCTCGGCCAGCGCAACGGCCTTTGCGCCATCCCGCAAAGAGGCATCGGTTGCCGTCGCCATCACCCAGGCAAGGCTGTTCTGGATTTGTGGTTGGGCCGCATCAATCTCGAGAGCCTTTTGCCAGGATTCAACGGCCTCCTTATACTGCCGGTTCTGGAAGCAGGCCGTCCCAAGCTCTGCCCACGCCCCGCCCAAGCGCGGGCTGATGGCTGCGGCTTGCCGGTAGCACGCAATGGACTCAATCAAATGCCCCTCTTTGAAAAACTCCTTTCCAAGGTTAAGCCATCTTTCCGCCGGAGCCGGACTTGTCCCGGCGATCTTTTCAAGGCAATCCATCGCCCCGTCAAAATCTCCTTTTCGGAAAAGCGCCAGCCGCAAATTATTGCGGGCTGGAGAGAAATCGGGCTGGAGGTCCAGGGCTTTGCGGAACTGGGCGATGCCTTCCACGTCCTCGCCTTGCCGCATCAGTGCGCTGCCGAGACCATTGCGGGCTGCCGCAAAGCCAGGCCGGATTTCCAGGGCCTTGCGGTACTGAGCGATGGCTTCCACAACCTCTCCCTTCTGGCTCAGCGCGTTGCCGAGATTGTTGTGGACCTCGGCAGAATTGGGCTCGAGATCCTGGGCGATCCGATACTGGGCGATCGCTTCCACAAGCTCTCCCTGCTGGCTCAACGCATTGCCGAGATTGATGCGGGCTTCCGGAGCATTGGGGTGCAGATCCAGTAACTTCCGGTATTCCACGATCGCTTCCGCGACCTCTCCCTTCTGGCTCAGGGCATTTCCCAGCCCGTTGTGGCCATCCGGATAATCGGGCAGAATGTCCAGGGCCTTTCGGAATTCCGTGATCGCGGCGTCCAATTCTCCCTCCCGGCTCAACAGCAGGCCGAGACTATTATGGGCTTTCTCATCATTGGGGTTGATTTGCAGCGCCAGACGGAGATGGTCTGCCGCTTCGTTTGTCCTGCCCTGGTTCAACAGAACTGCCCCCAGGTTGTCCTGCGCCATCCAGCAGCCTGGGTTCCTTGCCAGCGTCGCGCGCCAAAGCGTCTCAACGTCGGCATATTGGAGGCATTGAATCCACGTCAATGCGCCGAGGGCCGTGAGCAAGCTCGCGCCACCGATGGGTTTCAATAAGGGCCTTCCCCTTGTCACCCAGCCCAATCCGCGCTCGATTCCCGCTCCCGCCAGGGCCAGCGGACCCAGGCACGCCAGATATTGAAAATGGTCGGCCACAAACGAATATCGAAACGGATAGACATCAAGAAAACCCAGCGCCGGAAACAAAGTCCCGGCAAAAAAAAGCAGCGTCACCAGCGGCCCCGTCCCCAGACTTCGCCGCCCATGCCACAATCCCGCCGCCAGCAACAGCGCCGCCGCGGGAAACAAGTATTGCCACCAGACCGCCCCGCTCACCTCCCAGCGGGGATAAATAAAAATCAGCGGATGCGGCCAGGCCAGTTTTCCAAGATAAAACCAGACCGCCCGGCCGGGGACCAGGCAGCGTTCCATGAGGGAAAGGTGAGATCCCCGGTCTATTCCTATGACCATCGTTCGCTCCATCCACGCGGTGAACAAACCCAATCCAATCCCGGCGATGAAAAACGGCGCCAGCGGCAGCACATCCTCCCTCCACCGCAGCTTTTTCCGCTGCCACCAGATCACCAGGAGCAGCGCCGCCGGCAAGGTGGCGATGACGGACTTGGCCAGCAATCCCACCGCAAACAACGCCAGCGCGCCCACGTAAAACGCCCCCTTCTTCTCATGGTCAAACCGCAGATAAGCCAGCGCGCTCCCCAGATAGCACAGGCCCGACAGGGTATTCTTCAATTCCGACATCCACGCCACCGACTCCGCCTGGACCGGATGCAGCGCCCAGAGCGCCGCGCCCAGCCATGCTCCCGGCACCTCCAACCGGCGCAAGACCTTGACCAGCAGCAAAGCGGAAACCAGATGCAGGAGGATGTTGACGAAATGGTAGCCCGGCGGCGCATCGCCCCAGAGCTTCTGTTCCAACCAGAAAACGCTGCCGACCAGCGGATAATACTGAGGGGTGGCTCCGGGTTGGAACCAAATCCGTTCCAAGCCGTTCCAGGACCGCAAAGCCGGCGCGGTGAGATGGTCCGCATCGTCCCAAACCGGCTTCCCATTCCAGGCGGGCTGGTAGGCCAGCAGAACCGCCGCCAGCAACCCCAGCGCCAAAAGCCAGTCACACCCCGCCCCTGGGCTTTTCATCCCTGGGTCGCTGATGTTTTTTGGGGCCTTTCTGATTTCTTTTGGTGTCGCCAAACTGCCAGCCTCTTTTTGCCCGCTTTCTACCAGAAGCGCCTGCCCTATGCGAGCGCGAAAAAACTAGCATGGTCCGAGAGCCCAGGGCCATTTCATCTGGATGAGTTGTGGGGCGGCCTTGCCGACAAGCGCGGTTTGGACCAAACTCAAGCGGGCTGCGGCGCGCCGGGGCTGTTTTGGGAAATGGGTTCCGGCGCTGCGTGGCCCTGCTTTGACCGGCAAATGGGGTGCGCGCGATGAGGGCGGCGGGCCCGTGGCGTAGTGCCATCGGCACGGCGGAACGGTTGGCTTGTTTTCAGTCAGTGGTTTCAAGATCGCAGGATGAGGGCCAGGGCTTTGGAGGCCGTCATCTGGCGGCACCAGGATTTGAATTCTTTGACCTGGGTGTGGCCGCGTTCTTTTGGCAGTTCGTAGAGGCCGAGGGCCAGATTGGGCAAGGCGGCCAGGATTTGCGCGCCTCCCCGTTTGGATGTTTGACAGGCATCCTCGCCAAAGGTGTTGTCGCGTCGGTAGTGCGAGCCGTTCTCGATAGCCGCCCAGTGGTCGCGGATGATTTTGCGCAGTTCCTGGTCGTCCTGTTGTGGCTGGCTCAGGCCGGTGGCGTCATAGCCGATCTCCACGCTGGCGGGTTTGGGCGGCAGGCCCAGCCAGACCCGTTCGCGCTGCACGGCGATGACTTGCCAGCAGCCGCACAGGCCGATTTCCTCCGGGCTGACGGCCAGCCGGGCGATGCGGCGGCGCTCAAGCCGGTGGTGGCCCTTTTCCCATCCCGCCTCCTTTTCCGCAGGGAAAAAAAGACCGGCCCGCCAGCAAATGTTGCGCCTTGTCCAACACCCCGCTCTGGTTGCCTTTCAGGCCGAAGAGATAGTCGGCCCCCAGGTCTTGAGTGACAAAACGGGTGCTCTCTGGCTGACCATGGATGGCGTCGCCGGTGATGAGGCTGCCCGCCAGATCCGGCAGGGATTGGAGCAGCGGTTTGAGGGCCGCAATCTCGTTGCTCTTTTCGGCAATGGGAATCTGGCCCAGCGTCAACCGCAGACGATGGGTGACGGCGGAAAGCAGTTGCAGCGGCTTGCCGTCGTTGCGCCCGCTCCCGCGCAAGACCTGGCCGTCCACGGCCAGACGCGCCAGCACCGAGACCTCTTGCTGCCAAAACCAGGCGCCCATGACCTGCTCAAACGCGGCGGCGTCCAACCGGCTGATCACCCGGAAAAAGGTCGAATCGCTCGGCGGCACATAACGGCCTTCTTGATTGCGCCGACAGCTCAAGGCCCGCAATTGGCGCCGGGTCAACTTGCGGCACAGGTCCTCAAAACCTTGATAGCCGCCCGCGCCCAGCAAGGTCGCCACCGCCGCGCAGGCCAGCACAAAGGGCTGCCAGTGCTTGAGACCGTGCCCCCGGCGCGGGTCGCGCAACACTTTAAAAGCATCCAACAGCGACTCCAGTTGCCAGCCCAGCAACGGGCAGGGTCCGGCCACTTTCTCCTCCCACTGGGCCAGTTCCTCGGGCAGGCGGCCCCGCCGCAACAGCGCCCGCCCCTTCGGACGCAGTTCCCGCAGGTAGAGTTGTTTGGGCTGCCCGTGCTCCTGGTAAAAGTCCCGGCTGGCGCGCCCGTATCCTGCCGTCAGGCCAACCGCCTCAAAACCACAAGCCTTGTAACAGGTGCCGCGATACCGGCTCTCATCAACAAAACTCTCCACCACCAAAACCGGATGCCCCCACTGTTGCCGCCAATCCGAACTCAACCGGCGCCGGCCCCAAGCGTCGCGCCCGTCGGCGGTCGGTCCAGCCAATCCACTGCACCCGCCCCTTCAAGTGCAGGGCCGCCGCCCCAAAACAGATCAGCGCGACCCACTCTCCGTCCAACTCGGCGACATAGCGGAGCGTCTGCCCAGCCAGACGGGCACTCTGAAGGTAATGCTGCTCTTCGAGCCGAAAATCAAACTCGCCGCGCTCCTCCTCGCGCACCAGGCGCACCGTCACCCGCTTTATCACATCGGCTTCTCCACACTGCGTTTGCTTTTGCATGGCGGAGTTCTAAAAAATCCGCCGCCGAATGTCTAGTCATTTTCTGAAATACTGTCGCCCCCGCTTATCCAACGCGCCCAGATGAAATGCCCCTGTTTACCAAACGTTCAAAGGTTCAAACGTTCAGGACGGGAAAAGCATGTCGGCCTTGGTGGACACCGGAAGATATCGCCCGCCAGGATAACACGGTTCGATGCGGCCTGAGCGCCAGCGCCGCAGTCGGAAAATTTGCGCGAAAACAAAGCGCGGCGCGGCCTGCCCCTGGCCGCCAACCACCTCGGCGCCGCGCCGCACATTGTCGTAGAGCCAGGCGGGCAGGCGCAGATGATACGGATTGCGCTTGACTTCCCCGGCGTGGCAAGAGACGGCGGCGACCAGGTCCGCCACGTCCTGGACGCTGTATTCCACCAGCAAATTCGGCGAGGTCATTTGCCCCCAAAATTCCGTTTCCACCAGATGACAGCTCAACCCGTCCACTTGCGCCAAAGCGTCCATCACCAGCCAATGCGCGCCGATGTGCGTGCTGTTCCAGTCCAGTTCATGCGGGAAGAAAATGGCTTTGGGCTGGTGCTGCTGGAGGAGGCCGGCAACGATGGCGACCGGGGAGGACCAGAGTTTGGGGTGGTTGGCCCGGGTGGAGGCGGCGATATTCTCCAGGCCGCCGGGGGCGGCCAGCGAAAGCTCGAAGCCCAGAAAGCGGCAGGCGCCCTTCAATTCCTCGAGGCGTTCGGCGCGGCGTTCCGGTTTGGCGCCCAGCGTCACGGCGACATTGATGATCCTCCATCCGCATTCGCGCGACAAGCGCAAGGCCAGTCCGCCGGTGATGGATTCATCATCGGGATGCGGCGAAAAAAGGAGAGCCTTGGGCGCGTCCAGCGCCGGCGCGGGGTGGGGCAGTGGAGCGATGCCGCCCAGCGGGCACGCCGCCCCTTCCTGCGCGACACGGGCAAATTCCGAGACGAAGTGGTGATAGGGATTCATCTCCTAATCTTAATCTTACTCCTAATCTTACTCCTAATCATGCCGAATGCCGAAACCAACTGGTGGCACGGATTCATGAGCCTGGGTTCGACGCGGCTGAACGACGGAAAAAACCACTCATATTGAGGGGCCATTGTCCGCAAATCCAACGATACAAATAGGCGGTGGTGCTCCACGTACTCAAGGCGAATAGGAACCAAATCAGTTGCAATTGCCTGAGGGTGACGCCCAAGAGATGGCCGTGATCTTCACCCCATGTTGCGTTGATCACCCGGTTTGTGATCGGCCAGAACGGTGTGAAGTCAAATACGTAATCCTCGCTGTCATAAAGTCGGTCGTAAACCAAACAACTCCACAAACCATTGAAGATAGAGCCGGCGAAGAGCAAAAGTCCAAAAAACAGCGCAACGCGAAGAAATTTCTCCGGCTGCCACCACGGAAGGGGACCAACCAGAGCGCAGAATGCCACGAAGAGAATTAGATGCAGCACACTCATGGGCACAAAATACCAGAGGCACTCCGCTGGGAATTCGCTCCACGGAATTGGCGTCGGATGAAAGGCCGCGCTCATGCGGTGCGGGTGCTTAACGAACTGGCAATTGATCCAACTTGGCCGCAAACACAAAATCGCTCTCCGTCAGCCCGTCAATCTTGTGCGTCCAAAGGGTCAATTTCACCTTGCCCCACGCCAGGTAGATGTCGGGATGATGATTTTGTGATTCCGCCAGTTGGCCGACCCGGTTGGTGAAGGCCAGGGCCTGGCGGAAATCGGGGAACTTAAACTCGCGTTCGAGGTGATGTTCGTTCACCACGCGCCAGCCCGCCGCCAGTTGGCCGGTGAAGCCCGCCAATTCACCGCCCTTTAACGGCGGCACGCCTCCTTTGCACGGGACACATTCTTTTTGCGCCAAGTCAGACATAACTTTCCTTTAAATGGCATTGACTTTGTGGGTTTATCCATGACCATCCCACCGAACCCGTCGGCCATGGACAAGCTTATCATCAACATTCCGGGAGCGCCAGCCTCGGAGATTGAACTCAAACCCGGCGTCAACCGGTTCGGCCGGTCGCTCAACACCGACTTCCAAATCAGCCATCCCTCCGTTTCCGGCGCGCATTGCGAGATCGTGGCGACGGACGGCGGCTGGCGGGTCAAAGACCTCGGCTCCACCAATGGAACCCTGCTCGATGGCAAGCCGGTGCGGGAAAGCCCCTGGCAACACGGACAAACCCTCCGCCTCGGCGAAGTGGAAATAGTCTTTACATCAGAAAACGCCGCCGCGCCGCCGCCGGGGCCGGCTTTGGCCGGAGCCGCGCCGCCGCCGGAGCCGCCCGCCGCCGCCGCCCTTGGCATAGCTTCCGCGAACGTGCCATTGCCGCCTCCCGTCCCCGGCTTGCCGGCCGCTTCGGCCGCGCCCCGGCTTCGGGCGGGAGCCAGGCCCGCATCGGGCTCGCGGCAAAGTTTTTTCGCGGCCATTCCCGGCGCTTTCGTCTTTCCGTTCCGGCGCAGCGGCCTGGTCTTGCTTTTGGGCGGGACTGTTTTCTTCGTCATAATCAATTTCGTGAGGCGCTTCTTTGGCCTCAGCCCTAGTCTTCCGGGCCTTCTTCTCGTTGCTGCCATCGGCGTTTTCGGTGGCGGCTATCTTTTTTCCTTCTTGAAAACCATCATCACGACCACGGCGAATGGCGATAACGAAATGCCGGATTGGCCGGAGTACGAAGGGTTCATGACGAGCGGCCTGTCGCCCTTCTTGGAAATGCTGGCCGTCTTCGCGGTTTGCCTCGGGCCGGGCTGTTTGTATTTGGCGTTTGCCGGGCAGGACCAGGCATGGGTGGCCTGGACCTTGTGGATTGGGGGCCTGCTGTGCCTGCCCATGGCGCTCCTGGCGCTGGCCATGTACGACAACGTGCTGGCGTTGAATCCGGCGCTGGTCCTGCTCTCCATTGTGCGCGTGCCTGTGGAATATGCGGCGGCTTGTTTGGTTTTGGGGCTGCTGGCGCTCGGTTCCATCAACGCGTCCCGCTGGCTGCGTGGCCAGGTGAACGTGCCGGTTCTGGCGCCCATCGTTGCGGAGTTTCTTTTCTTATACACCCTCACCGTCGTCATGCGGGTGGCGGGCTTGCTCTATTATGCCAGGAAGGACCGTTTGCATTGGAAACTGTCCGGATGAACGAGAGCATTTTAAATAAAACCGTAGCCGCGCAAACGTCTCGTTTTCGAGGAGCGCGGGCGTCCCCGCCCGCTGTGTTCGGCGTCTCGCCGAACACATTCCCACAATGCCTCGGCTACACTATTTCTTAAACCGCTCCAGCGATTCCTGCTTCTACTGCTAACCCGGCTTCAGTGCTCCGTCTTGGCATCCGCCGCCATTTCTTCCCCAAGCCGGCGGGTCAAATCGGCGGCCGATAACTGGCCGGGGGCAGTCGCTTTATCCAGATAACCGTAAGCCAGGCACGAACCCAGCTTGGGAAATAACACGCGGGTGTGCGTCCACGCCGGACCCATGCCGATGACGCACAGCGGTCTTTTCCATTTCCGGGCCAGCAAGGAGCGCAGGATTTCCTCGTCGCCCGCCTCGTGCAAACGGGTCGAGATCTTGACGATGGAGGCCAATTCCTGGGCCTCGGCGATGATGTCTTCCAATTTCTCCAACGGGGGCGTCTTCTCAAAATCGTGATAGGAAATGACACAGACCCGGCGCTTGCGTTTTGCCAGGATGGCCACAGGGAAAACGATTTTGCTCCGCCACTCGATGTCCACCCCGGCCAACTCCGTCATCGCCTCTTCAAAGATGTCGAACCGGTTCGCATCCCATCCCTTCCAGGCGCCGCCTTCGCTCTTCAGGCGGGCGGTCAGAAGCACCGGCCAGCCGCGGTCCTGGATGGCCTGGCAGCGCGCCAGCCAGTCGGCCGGAGGCCCCGCTTTGTCAAGCCGCACCTCCACCACATCGCAGCACACCTTCTGGCGCGGTGCCGGGAACGGCCGGGCCAGGGAGGAGAGGGTGCCGACGACGCGGGGAACCGTTCCGACCGTCAATTCCTTGCGACCGGCGCGAAAAACGAGCTTAAGAGGTGGCATGTTGGGTTGTAATTTATGATCTGATGGCGAATGTGACAAATCCGCGGCCCCGGTTCAAGCCATATTTGAGAGCCGCCGCCGCAGAGCTGCCTTCTTGAGCGGAGGCGTTGTCATAAGCAAATCTCGCGCAGACGTTCATAGACCGGCCTGATTTCGTGCTCTGGAAGCGGCGTTTCGTCCAGCCGTTGGCGCACTGCGGACGCGGTGAGCAGGCGGCGGTGAATCAGGGTGCGGCAAAGCTCCAAATCTTTTGAGCGTCCGGCACGGAGTTTCACCACCACCAAGTCCTCTGGCGACAGAGCCGCCAAAGCCTCTGTTTTGGTTTCACCCATTTTTACAAGGCGGCTTTCCCACCCGTGCGGCAAAGTTCTGGAGATTTCAGGCCGAAGAATGTCCGCGTGATAACCCGTGCGCCGGGCAAAGAGGCTGCCTTCGCCCACCGCTTCGTGCAGCATGGCGGCCAGTTGTTCGTCGCACGGTTCGATGAGCAAATCCGCGTCAAATGAAAGTTCCAGCGGCCCGCCCTTCTCGCCCAAATCCGGAAAGCTTGCCAAAAGCGCGCTCGATCCGAGCAGACAAATGCGCTCGGGGCGGGCCAGGGATTGCACCGCGCCCAGCAGATGTATCAATGCCGGTAGCCGCATAATTCCCGGGCCTGCCGCCGTTCTTCCCGGGTCAATATTCCCGCAAACGGATGAAATTCCCGCAAACGCGCGTCCGCCTCGTTCGTGCCCGTGAGGATTTCCCGCAGCCGTTGGCGTCCGGTTTCGCTTTGCCCGGCGGCGGCCAGCACGGCATCCCATTCCCGCAGGCGTTGCGGCGCGCTGTGGCCTTCCTCCAGCCAGCGCGCGCAGTTGGCGCGCGCCAGCGCCAGCAATTCCGGATGTCGCGCCAGCTTGTCCGCCAGCAATTCCCAAAAACTCGGGGCGGGCAGGTTCATTAACTTAACGGGCAAAGGCGATAACCACAACTGTTTCCCAGCCGCCAAAAAAAAGCGCGAGGACCGGAACACTTGCCGTCATGGACTGCATGGTTAAATGGTAACTCAAACGGTCTGCGGCGGCAACAGATACTTGCCTTTGCTGGCGTCCCAGCCCGGATATTTCTTAGCGCGGCAAAGTCGCAACCCAAATATTCTCTCAACAATTTATCGTTCGCAAGACCAGCAGATCGGTCCCTCCACGGCCTCGGTTTCGCGTGTTACAACGAGATAATTTTACCTGCAAAGCTTGTGGTGCAAGTCCGGCAACAAGTTTTGGACTTAATTTGGACGCTGACCACATTATAGCTTGGTCAAAGGGTGGGGAAACCGTTCTGGAAAATCTCCAGACTTTGTGTCGGCGGTGTAATGCGGAAAAGTCGAATCTTTGACAGCGATGAGGAAACGATCCCCGGTGGTGGGACGGGGCGTACCGTGCCTTCAACTCCCCGGTGGTGAAGGCGCTGGATTCCATGTTGCGAAGGGCAAACAGGGCACAAGCTGGAATCCAGCGACGACACGACCAGGCACTTGTCGGGGCGGCCTGTCCCGCCGAAGGCTTGGCGAGGAAGTGTTCGCGTGGTGGCCTTCCGCCTTCATTATCACTCCTGAACAGGGAAGCCCCGTTCTCTGAACGGGGTTAGAAAGAGAGCTATGCTGGAAGGAATCATCAAGATAATGGTGTCGGGTCAGGGCAACGGTTGCCCGCCGATTCTCGACCGGGGCAGGATTCTGGAAAGCTCGAAAGGCGGGGCGACATTCGAATTTCGGACGGCGCATGCAGCGCGTGGGAGCAACGTTGGCCTCCTATGGAGGCCACAGCCCAAAGCCCCGCCCTTTGGGCGGGGATCATTTACTC
>Ga0326728_10022001_pt1 | contig 11904 bp, 12 predicted proteins | sample MB3enrmetagenome_FD_207602 | JGI IMG/M metagenome (GOLD analysis project Ga0326728, IMG submission 207602) | Lab enriched peat soil microbial communities from McLean, Ithaca, NY, United States - MB31MN | ecosystem: Environmental > Terrestrial > Soil > Wetlands > Peat | place: USA: New York... | reverse complement strand
CGGAAACCGCGCCTCGAGCATGCGCGCCTGCGCCGCCCGGAATGCTGACTCGCGCACCAGCCCGCTCTCGACCGCGAAACCACTCATGCGCTCCACGGCCAACGCCAGCGCAGGATCGAGATGATCTTCAAACCCCAGATAGAGGATCTTGCCCGCCGCGACGCGCAAGGGCAGCGCGCCAAAGGCGTCCACGAAAAGACGCGGCACCAGCGCGGTGAGTCCTTCGGGGTTGTGAAACTCCATGCCCAGCACCGGGCAGCCCCATTGCAGGCCCAGCGCGCGCGTCACCAGGTTTTCGTTCACGCTCCGCTGCCGCACCAGCCACCCGCCCAGCCTGCCGCCGCCTGCCGCTTTCTGCGCCGCCAGCGCCGCGCGCAGATCGCTGGGCGTGATCCAGCCCTGCTCGAGCATGGCCAGGCCGAGTGGAATGCGATGGCGGTGGCTCTCCCGCGCGCTGCCTCGCCCGTCCGTCTCGCGGGCCAGCGCCGCGGCAACCCGAGCCGCCGTGCAGCCTGAAGAACAGCACCATCCCCCCTCGAAGACCGGCGTTTCCCGGCGCCGCCAAAGGCGCAGCCAGCCTGCGCCGCAGCGCGGGTTCGAGCAGGTGGCGAAGATCCCCATGCGAACTCGAGCCGGAGCGCAATCGGGTCTGCCCGCCGCGGCGAAGACCCCATCGGCGCCGGCTGCTTGTCCGCCCGAAGTTCGATTCTCGGCGCCGCGCGGAATCAGCGCGAGTGGACGGTTCAGAAAAGGCATCGAATGCTCTCCAGCCGTTTCCTGGGCGCGGCCACTTCGGTGACCCGCAGCCCGAAGTTGCCGTTGACCAGCACCACCTCGCCGCGCGCCACAATCTTGTCGCCCACAATCAGGTCCACGGGCTCGGCGACATGGCGATCGAGCTCCACCACGTCTCCCGGCCCCAGATCGAGAATCTCGCCCAGCGGCATCTCCCGCGAGCCGAAGCGCAGCGAAGCTTCGAGCTCGACATCGAGCAGCAGTTCCAGCCCCGGACTCAGACCCGGCAGCGCGGGCGCGCCGGCTGGCTCGCGGCCCTCTACCGCCGCCGCCGCATGCGCGGCGATCTCCGTTTCATGCTGCCCATCGGGCCGCGCATTGGCCTGTGCTCTGAGCACCCTCGCCTCGTCCTGCACCAGGACCGTCCACGCCCGATCTCCGGACCGGAGTTGAAACGCATGCGAAACCTGGCTCACCTGGGCGATCTCCTCGAAGCTCGCCACCTGGCACTTCTTGCCGGTTCCGGCCAACAGCTCTCCGGCCGCGGCGTCGGCCGCCTCGCGCAGCAGCTCCTTCCAGCCGCTCTTCTGATCCACGCCCTCGCCCACCAGCGGCGTCTCCAGAACGGCGCCGTCGACGACGACGGCGAACCGGCCCTCGACCTCTCCGGCCAGAGTGGCCGCCCAACCAAATGCTCTCGCGCCCAGCGGCCTGGGCAAGGCCTCGCTCAGTTCCGCCTCTCCCGCCAGTGCCTGCCTGAACAATGCTGCGGCCACTTGGGCCCAGCAATCGAAGTAGCTCTTCATCGTGCACCCCCGGCGATCGAGCGCTCCATGCGCGCGGCGCGATGCGCGCCGTGGCGCATGGCTTGCGCAACCGAGAGCGGCTGGCCTGCCACTCTCCACTCCGAAAGCGTGCTCGCGCCCACGCCGAGGCACAGCACGTCTCCCGGCTGCAAGCGCTCGAGCGTGGTGGCCGCCAGGCGCGCCGTGGGCAGTTGCAATGAGCAGCCAAAGCGGACCTCGCGCGCCACCTCCGCCATGCGCGCACGGGTTTCGCCCGGGTGGCGGCGCCGCCGGCCCCAGTCCGTGGTCAGCCGGCGCAGGATGGTGTTCGAAACCACCGCGGGAAAGGCCAGGTTCAGCAGTCCCGAGCTGTGCGGCATGCGAATCTCAAAGCTCAGGCAGAGCGTCTTCTCGGCCACCGAGATGATGCGCGCCACCTGCGTCTGCATCTGGCGCCGGTCGAAGAGGAAGCTCAGGCCCACCGGCTGCCAGGCCACGGTCAGTTCGCGGCAGATGATCTCCACCACGCTGGCTAGAATCGACTCCTCGATGTCGGTCAGCTCCCGGAGCGGCCCGTCCTTGCCGTCGCCGCCCAGCAGCAGATCGATGATCGGAGGCGCCAGACCCAAATCCAGTTGCAGCACCGAAAGCGCTCCCAGCGGCTCCAGCCCTACCGAGGCTACATAGCAGGTCTCGGGAATCCTGAGCAGAAACTCATTGAACTGAATCTGCTCGGCCGAAACCAGGTTCACCTGAAACCGTGTGCGCAGCCATGCGGCCAGATTGTGGGTGAGATTGCGCGCGAACAGGTCGTTCAACAGGCTGATAGCCCGCATCTGCTCGTTCGAAATCTGCCCTGCGGAGGAGAAGTTATAGGGCACCACCTTGGCGCGGACCTCGGCCGGCGCGGACGCGGAGGCCGGGCTGCGCGCGGCTTCAAAGAGAGCATCGATTTCGTCCTGCTTCAGCGTCTTTTCCGGCACGGTTTCCTTCCTCTACGTTCGATCTTCAGCGCTTGCCGCATCGGCCAGACTCGACCCGTCCCTTGGCCCGTTCCCGCGCTTCGACCCTTTCACCGCCGCGCCAGGCCGCGCGCCGGAGTCCGCTCGGCGGTGCCTTTCGTGGCCAGGTCGCGAAGCGCGGCGCGCAGATGCACAACCGCCGATGCGTGCACCTGGGAGACACGCGACTCGACCACGCCCAACGCCAGCCCAATCTCCCGCATGGTCATCTCCTCGTAGTAGTAGAGCGTCATCACCAGTCGCTCCCGGTCGGGAAGGTGCGCAATGGCCTCCGCCAGCCGCTCCTCGAGCTCGCCCCTGAGGCAACGGAAGAGCGGATCCTCCTCCGGCCGGCCCGGCACATACGCCAGCTCCTCCTCGCCGGAGTTCTCGTTGCGCTCCACATGCAGCGTGCCGATCTCCAGACCTTTCAGATCGCCCAGCAGCTGCTGGTACGCTTCCAGATCCATCTCCATCTCGGCGGCGATCTCGGCCTCGCCCGGAGCCCGGCCCAGCCGTGCCGTCAGCACGCGAATGGACTCTTCCACCGCGCGGCCCTTGCGCCGGAGGTCGCGCGGGCTCCAGTCCAGCGTGCGTAAACTATCCAGAATCGCGCCCCGGATACGGAACTGCGCGTAGCTGCGGAACTGCACCTTCTTCGCGGGATCGAATTTGGCGAAGGCGTCCATAAGCCCCACCACCCCCGCCGAGACCAGATCCTCGATGTCCACGTGCTGGGGAAGCCGTTCATGGATGCGGCGGGCGAGAAAGCGCACCACGGGCAGATGTTCGAGCAGCACCCTTTCCTGTTCCGTGGTCAGCGCCGAGCCGGCCGCCGCCTGAGGCGGATACCCGCTTCCCGCCGCCACGCGGCGCTGGGCCTTCGCTCCACTCATTGCCGCAGCTTCCGTTCCCATCGCATTCCCCCGATCGCACTGAAGCCGTTGCGGCTTCCTTCGTGCCCCTTACCGGACGGTGCCCACGGGGCGCAGACGGATCTCCGCCGGAACCTCACCCGCCGCAACCACCGCCAGGCGAGGCAGCACCGGCTCCAGCCAGCGCTTCACGTGGTAGCGCGCCGGACTGGGACAAAGAAGCACGGGCGGTGCCGAGGAGGAGGCGGACCCGATAAGGGATCTCACAGAATCGGTGAGGCGGCGGACCACGGGCGTTGCCGGCGCGGCGGCCGAGGAGAGCCGCCGCTGTCCGGTGGCGAGTTGCCCCATTTCGGGCGCCGCCGCGGCCAGAATCTCCTCTTCGAGCGCCGCATCGAGCAGCAGCACCGGCAGTTGGCCGTCGCCGTCAACCAGAGGCTGAACCAGCCGGCGTCCCAATGCAGCCCTGGCCGCTTCGACCAGGGCCACCAGGCTCTTGTTCACCGGCGCAGTTTCGAGCAGCGCCTCCAGAATGGCGCTCAAATCGCGAATCGAGACCCGCTCGCGCAGCAATTGCTCCAGCACCCGCGCCACCTCGCCCAGCGTGAGCAGCTTGGGCACCAGTTCTTCCATCAGCTTGGGTTGCGAGTCATTGAGCGCATCAAGCAACCGCTTGATCTCCGCCCGGCCAAGCAGCTCCCAGGCGTGCTGGCGGATGAGCTCGCCCAGGTGCGTCGTGATCACCGTGACCGCCTCCACCACCGAGTAGCCGGCGGCGACGGCCTGCTCTTCGAGAGCGGGCGCAATCCAAATCGCGGGCACTCCAAAGGCCGGCTCCCGCGTCTCCCTGCCGGTCAAAGGCCGGCGGCCCGGTTCGCCCGAGACCGCCAGCAGATTCGGCCCCTCGGTCTGCCAGCGTCCGATCTCCATGCCGCGCAGCGAGACGAGATACTCTCTTGGCTTTAAGCGCAGATTGTCGGAGATGTGCACCGGAGGCACCAGAAAGCCCATCTCCGCGGAGAGGTGGCGCCGGAGTGCGCGCACGCGGCTGAGAAGCTGCCCGCCCTGCTTCTCATCGACCAGGGGAATCAATTGGAAGCCGATCTCAAGCGTCAGATCTTCGAGGCGCAGCAACTGCGCCACATCGGAGCCTTGCGTGCTTTCCGCCTTCTTCTTCTCGGCTGGAGTCAGTTCGGCCGCGGCGATCGCCGGCGCATGCGCCGCAAGGCGCTTTGCCCCCACGAACAATCCGGCAGCCACGGCCAGAAAAGCGATCTTGGGCAGGCCCGGTATCAGGCACATGCAGGCCGAAACCACGCTGGCCATGTAGAGCGTTCCCGGCCGGCCCAGCAGTTGCTGCCGGATCTCGCCGCCGAGCATCGCCGCCGAGTTGGCGCGCGTCAGCGTGATACCGCCGGCCACCGAGACCAGCAGCGAGGGAATAATCGTGACCAGGCCGTCACCGACCGTCAGCACCGTATACGTCCGCGCTGCCTCGGCGAGCTCGATGCCCTGCTGCAGGGTTCCGATCAGAAGGCCGGCCACGATGTTGATGGCGGTGATCAGGATGGTGGCCAGTGCGTCGCGCTGGTTGAAGCGCGCCGCTCCATCCATGGCGCCGTAGAATTCGGCCTCGCGTGCGATGGCCTGGCGGCGCCGCCGCGCCTCGGCCTCGTCGATCAGGCCCGCGTTCAGGTCCGCGTCAATCGCCATCTGCTTGCCGGGCAACGCGTCCAGGGTGAATCGCGCCGTCACTTCGGCGGTGCGCACGGCGCCGTGCGAGACCACCAGAAACTGGATCGCCACCAGGGCCAGAAACACCACGAAGCCCACCACATAGTTGCCGCCCACCACAAATTGCCCGAAGGCCTCGATCACCTTGCCCGCCGCCGCCGTTCCCTCCTGGCCGTGGAGAAGAATGCGGCGCGTCGAAGCGATGTTGAGCGCAAGCCGGAAGAGCGTCAGCAGCAGAAGCAGCGTGGGAAAGACCGAGAGCTCGACGGCGCGGCGAATCTGCACTGCGGAGAGGAAGACGATGAACGAAGCGGCCATCGAGAGCGCCAGCAGCAGGTCGAGGACCGCGGCCGGTACCGGCACCAGCATCACGAAGATCACGCTGATCGCGGCCATCGGCAGCATGTAGTCGCGCAGCCGGTGCCAGATCGACGCCTGCGCCGGCAACGGTCCCGCGGCAAGGGTTGCTGTGCTCATCTCTGCACCCCTCCAAAACCCGGAACCGCGGAGCGGTGCCGTTCGCGCAGCTCGGCCTCCACACGCTGGCGGTAGAGATAGGCGAGAATCGCGGCGACGGCCGCATACAGCTCCACGGGGATCGACTGGCCGACCTCGACGGTGCGGTAGAGCGACTGCGCCAGCGGCGGATTCTCGATGATGGGCACGCCCGCCCATCGCGCCTCGGCCTTGATCTCTTCGGCCAGCAGGTTCCGCCCCTTGGCCAGCACTTTGGGCGCTTCCATGGTCACGAAGTCAAAGCCCAGAGCCACGGCGTAGTGCGTGGGATTGGTCAGCACCACGGCGGCTCTGGACACATCGGCCTTCACGCGGCGGCGACGCATCTGGCGCTGCAGGCTGCGAATGCGGCCGCGGATCTGCGGGCTGCCCTCGGTCTCCTTGAACTCGTCGCGCAGGTCCTGGCGGCTCATCTTCAGCCGCGATTCCCGGCTCTGCCACTCCACCAGGTAGTCAATCGCCGACCAGCCGAAGAGCAGCCACGCCGCGGCCAGCATCAATCCGTAGATGTCCTTCCCGAGCAGTTCCAGCCGCGCCGTCGAGAACGGCGGAACAGTCAACTGCCGCGCGATGCGCTGTGCGGCGAAGACAGCCAGGAAACTCGCCGGGACGAGCGACTTGCCCAGACGCGCGGCGGCGCGCAGCGAAAACAGGTTCTTGAGATTGGCCACGGGATTGACGCGCTCCGGCTTGAATGCGATGGCGCTCCCGCGAACCGTCACCCCGCCGGTCTGCGCGATGCCCGCCGTGAGCGCTCCCACCGCCACCATCGCCATCACCGCGGCCGGCGGGCCCAACACCGCGAGCACGAGCCGCCGCACGGCGATCATGGTTGGCTGCAGCGTCGACGGCTCCCAGTTCCCCGGCGCGCCCTGCAGAAGAAATCCCGCATACGCGCTTCGCCACGCCTCCATGGTCCGGCCACCGAGCACGCCCAGCGCCATCACGCCGGCCAAAGTTCCCGCCGCGGCGGTCAGCTCGCGGCTGTGCAGCAGGTCGCCTTCCTTGCGCGCCTTCTCGCGCCGGTGCTGCGTGGCCTGTTCGGTGCGCTCCGGGCATAATCTAGCCTCCGAACCCCGGCGCCGCGCCGGGCGCCGCAATCAGCCGTTCGGCCATGTCGAGTAACCCGGCAAAGCGCGCTTCGATAAAGCGCGGCCAAAGCGCCAGTGAGCCGGCCAGGATCGCAAATCCCGTCAGCGTCTTGAGCGGCACGGTCAGCGACATCACCGGAAGTTGCGGACTCAACTTGCCCAGCAGGGCCACGGCAATCTCCACCAGCATGGTTGCCGCCAGCACCGGCGCGGCTAATTCAAGTGCGGCCAGAAAGACCCCGCCCGCCGCGCGCACCAGAGCCAGAGCCGTGGGGGGCCCGAGTGCGTATGTCCCCAGCGGCACCACACGGAAGCTGCGCACCACCGACGCCAGCAGAATCCGGTCCAGTCCGGCCGTGATCACCACCAGCGTGCCCATGAGTTGAAACAGGTCGCCCAGGAGCGGCGTCTGGATCGCCGACTCCGGGTCCAGCAGGTTGACCAGCGAGAAGCTGAACTGCAGCCCGGCGATCTGGCCGGCAAAGATGAGCATCTCGCTCAACAGCGCCAGCGAAAGCCCGTACACCAGCCCCACCGCCAGTTCGCCCACGATGGCCGGGAAGCTGAGCGTGGCCTGCGCGTTGGGCAGCGTGGCCACCAGCGGCGCCACCAGCCATGCCACCGCGCCCGCAAAAACAGCCTTCGCGCGCATGGGTAGCGCCGTCGACGAGAAGAACGGAGCGAAGGCCACCATCCCGCTCACCCGCACCAGGGCCAGCGTCAATGCACTCAGAAAACTGCTCCAGTCGTTCATCGCCTAAGCGTTCTCCGCATCACTTCCCAATTCCCTGTTTCCCGGCCCCTTCAGCCGAGGTAGCGGTGAAAATCTCCCAGCAGCAGCCGCGTGTATTCCGCCATCCGTTCCAGGAACCACGGCATCCCGGCCAGCAGAATCAGCGCGATCGCCGCCAGCCGCGGCACGCTGGTCAAGGACTGATCCTGCAGGCTGGTCAGCGTTTGCATGAGGCTCAGCACAAAGCTCAGCGCCGCCGCCGCAATCAATAGCGGCGCGGCCAGAATCATGGCCTCCCGCATCAGTTGGCGCATCAGTTCGGCAACTAAATCAGGGGTCATCGCTCTCCTCTCAAAAACTCTTCAGCAACGAACTCGCCAGCAGGTTCCATCCGTCCACCATCACGAAGAGCAGAATCTTCAGTGGCGTCGACACCACCACCGGCGGCAACTGGAACATGCCGATCGAAGTGGTGATTGAGGCCGTCACCATATCGATCAGCAGGAAGGGCAGAAACAGCACTGCGCCGATGGCGAAGCCGGCTTTCAATTCCGACAGGATGTAGGCCGGCGCCACCACGCGCATGGGCAAATCGTCTGCCGTATTGGGCCGCGGAATCTGCCCCGCCGCCGTAAACAGCGCCAGGTCCTTCTCCCGCGCGTACTTCAGCAGAAAGTGCTTCACCGGTTCGGTGCCGCGCTCGATCGCCTCCACTCCCGTGATCTGGCCTGCGCGGTAAGGCTCCACCGCCTGCTGGTCGACTTGATTGAGCACCGGCGTCATCAGAAACCACGTCATCATCAGCGCGAGGCCCATCAGCGTGGGATTCGAGGGCGCCGTCTGCGTGCCCAGCGCCTGGCGCAGAAAATGAAAGACCACCAGCAGTCGCACCAGAGGCGTCATAGCCATCAGGATCGCGGGCAGAAGCGTGATCAGCGTCAGGACAAAAAGAATCGTCCACGGCGTCGCGTCCGAGGGATGCAGCTTCTGGTTGAGATCGGGCAACAGCGGCACCTGCGCTGGAGCCGCCGCAGCCGCCGAATTCACCCAGGCCGCCCACGCGCCGATCATGAGACCCTCGGCTGCCGATGCCCGGCGGTCGATGCCGCTCCGCGTGCGCCGCTTGGCGTTCTTTCGGCAACTCGCGGCCGAAATCTCGATTCCTCGTCGAGCGGATAGAAGGCCGGCCCGCCCTCTGCCGAGGTCGCCACCAGAATCCGCCGCCCTTCGGCCTCCACCAGCGCCAGCGACTGCCGCGGAGCCAGCGCGATGCGCTCCAGTAGCTTGAGCTGAGGCTCTCTCTGCTGCCTTCCCCGCCACCTCTCGATCAGCCACCCCGTGATTCCGCCGAAGCTCTTCGTCATGCCGCCTCTATTCCCTTGTTCCCTCGGTCCCTTGTTCGCTGCTTCTTTCACGCCAGCCGCGTCACCCGCACCGCCAACTGCGTATCCACCACCTCGAACTCGCTCCACGCCAGTTGCACATCCCCGGCCGCCAAAGGAACGTCGTCGCCGTGGCTCCATTGCGACTCGATCACCTGTCCCGGCGCCAACGCCAACAGATGCCGCACGCGAAACTCTCGCACCGGCACGGCAATGCCCAGCTCCACCGGCAACCGCGCCACCGCTGGGCCGAACGCAGCCTGCTCGTCCCCCTCCAAAGGCCGCGAGGCCGGAACCAGCGCCTGCCCGGCTGCCGATTCAGGCACAACCGGCGACGGCGCCGCTTCACGCAGGGCATCGCCCGCCGGCGCCGACTGGGTACGCGCGGCCGCTGGAACTCGCGCGGCCGCGGGAAGACGCGTCTCCGCCGGAACTGGGTGCGCTGTCGCCATCTCGCTGGAAACCCTGCAGAAAAGTGTCCAGAGGAAGGGTGGGTGGATTGGAAAGGCTTAAGAATTGCGCGCCGGACCCGCAGCTACACGCCCGCGCCGCAACATTCACGTCTGTTCACTGCTACACTTGAAAGTGGGAATCCTTTGCGGCTCTCTCATCCCCCGCGGATCGGAATCTGCCGCCTTTTGAGGTCCAAGACCATGCCCGAACCAACAGAAAACAAGAGTTTCACCGGAACCAGCCTGCGCCTCAAGGTCGGTCTGGCCGAGATGCTCAAGGGCGGCGTCATCATGGACGTGATGAGTGTCGAGCAGGCGCGCATCGCTGAAGAATCCGGCGCCGCCTCGGTCATGGCCCTCGAACGCGTCCCCGCCATGATCCGCGCAGAGGGCGGCGTTGCCCGCATGGCGCGGCCCAGCCTCATCAAGCAAATTATTCAGGCCGTCTCCATCCCCGTCATGGCCAAGGCCCGCATCGGCCACACGGCTGAAGCGCAGATTCTTCAGGAACTAGGCGTCGATTACATCGACGAAAGCGAAGTCCTCACGCCGGCCGACGAGGCGCATCACATCGATAAGCACGCCTTCACGACGCCCTTCGTTTGCGGCGCGCGCAACCTGGGCGAAGCCCTCAGGCGCATCGCCGAAGGCGCGGCCATGATCCGCACCAAAGGAGAAGCAGGAACCGGCGACGTCGTCCACGCCGTCCAGCACATGCGCCAGATCACGCGCGAGATGCGCACCCTCACCGTGCTTTCCGAGCAGGAACTCTACGCCGCCGCCAAGGACCTTCAGGCCCCCTACGAACTGATCCGCATGGTCGCCCGGGCCGGCAAGCTCCCCGTGCCCAACTTCTCCGCCGGCGGCATCGCCACTCCCGCCGACGCTGCGCTGATGATGCAGCTTGGCGCCGAGGCCATCTTCGTCGGCTCAGGAATCTTTATGAAGGAGCGCGCCACTCCGCTCGACGTCGAGAACAATCCCAAGGAACGCGAAGAGGCCGTCTCCCGCGCCAAGGCCATCGTCATCGCCACCACGCACTGGAACGATCCCAAGATTCTCGCCGAGGTCAGCGGGCAGGTCACCGGCACGATGAAAGGCCTCGCCGCCGCCTCCATCGAAGAGTCGCAGCTTCTGCAAACCAGGGGTTGGTAGGGGCTGCGGACGCGCTTCCGTCAAGTCGTGGCGCGCGCCGTCAATCCTGTTTGAATCTCTGCATTCCTGTAATCTTTGCTCGAATCAGCGCAGGTCACGGGTCAAACATCGGAATTCAGGCGGGATAATCACTTCAGTAATTGCAGCGATCCAATTTTCTTTTCCCGCACTTCAGGCACCTCTTCCGATTGTGGATGCGTCCAAACAGAAGTGAGAGTACATTCATCCTCACAGGGTTCCCCATGCCCTCCATCTTTACTCCCATCCCGTCTGAGATCGAGCGCAAAGCCCCCGGCACAGGTGGCAAGCCGCCCGTTGATCGCCGGCCCACCGGCGGAGGTGGCGGCGGAGGCGATGACGACTGGAAAAGTCCACGCCGCGGACCTCGTGAGGTTCTGCATCGCACCCGTGCCTTCGTCTTTTGCGCCCTGGCCGGCGACATGATGTTCTTCGTTGTGCTTGTCGTGCTGTTTTACGCGCGTCAGGCCGGCACGCGCATGGACCCCGAAACCCTCCGCCAGATCGGCGACTGGCATCCCGTCCTGCTGCCGCCCATTCTCTTTCTCAACACTGCGGTCCTGCTGCTCAGCACCCTCACCATGGAGCGCGCCCGCCAACACATCTTTCGCGAGTTTGACGTGCTCGAAGAGTGGCTCGGCCTGGGAAGGCCGGCGCTGCGCCGCACGCTGCCCTGGATCGCCGCCACTCTGGTTTTGGGCGCGATGTTCCTCGTCGGTCAGGTCATGGCCTGGAAGCAGTTAACCGCCCAGGGATTCGCGTTTGACCGTTGGGCCACGCCGGCCAGCTACTTTTTCTACGTCATCACCGCACTGCACGGCGCGCACTTGGTCATCGGCATCTTCGCCTTGCTCTTCTGCCTCTGCGCACTCGCCCGGCTCAAACGCGTCGAGTCCCGCCAGATCGCCGTCGACTCGACCGCGTGGTTCTGGCACACCATGGGCCTCGCCTGGCTCATCCTGTTTGGGGTCTTGATCTTCGGCCAGTAAAACTGCAGTCAGCTCTTAGCTTTCAGCCTTCAGAGCGGGTGCCCCAGGTCCCTCGCATTTGGGGACCTGGGAAACCGCAATCCCTGAACCTGGTCGCCGCATCCTTCGGTCGTGACCGATCGAGGTTCGTGCGTGGCTGGGCGAGCGAAAGTCGGGATCGAAAAATCGATTGCGAAAGCAGTTTTTAGTGCGGGGGCGCAAAGCGCGGTAAATCAAGGCAAATGTTCGCATTTGCGGTACCGGAACCCCCTCAAATGGTCGCTTGAAAGGTGTCATTTGGTGCCCAAATGGTCGCTTGAGAGGTTACGAATTTGCGCGAAAGAGACCAAACAAAGTTGCGTTTTAGAGGGTTTTGTAACCTAGAAAGGTTCCGTTTTGAGGGTGACACGCACCTAGAAAAGTTACGAATTGTATTTGAAGTGTGCGGATGGCGCAGCC
>Ga0326728_10022000_pt1 | contig 11904 bp, 11 predicted proteins | sample MB3enrmetagenome_FD_207602 | JGI IMG/M metagenome (GOLD analysis project Ga0326728, IMG submission 207602) | Lab enriched peat soil microbial communities from McLean, Ithaca, NY, United States - MB31MN | ecosystem: Environmental > Terrestrial > Soil > Wetlands > Peat | place: USA: New York... | reverse complement strand
ACGAGCTCCTTCTCCTGGTTCGGATAGATGCCTATGCCATCCACCAGGTCGCCCGCCACAAGGATGTATTTAACCTTGGCCGCGAGCTCCCGGGCCTCGCCCCTGCCGTGCATCCAGTCCACGAAGGCTTTGAACTCTTTTTCCAGGAAATATTTCGAGCCGAAGTGCGTGTCCGAAAGGTAGGCGATGGCCAGGTCGTTCTCGCCCCTCTTGAGCTCCTTGCGCGTCACCGGGAAATCCGGCCATTCCACATCATTCACTATCATGTAGGGCTCGAGCACCTTCCCGGTCAGGGCGATCACGTCGTCCACGAGTATGGATTTGGCCTTCTCAGCGAGCTTCTCGTCCCTTTGGCCGGATATGATCGCCTTGAACGAGCCGGTCATGTCCTCTATCTCCAGCATCAGGTTGCCCTTCTTGGTCTCCTGCTTCGAGCTGACCATCACGTGGACGAGCACGCGCTCGTTGACATGGCTTTTGGCGTCCTTGAGGTCCATAAGCGCCTCCTCTCCCATGCTGTGCAGCATTCGGGAGGTCCGCTGGTAGCGGTTCCTGAAATAGTTTATGAAATTCTCCGTCTCCCCCTTGGTCCTGGACTTGCCGGTGACGTCCTTCGTGTGGATGACCTTTATGTCCGCAGCGTACTCCTTGGCGAGCGGGATGAGGCCCGCGCCGCGCACCTCGACCTTGGGCTCCTCCTTCTTCGGGGCCAGCAGCGGCTCCATGTCCGCCCTGCCCACCAGGGGCTTGTTGAGCGCGATTATCCTCTGAACGAGCTCCGGGTCGCCGCTCTCGTTGAGGAGCTGCTCTGCCTCGACCGAAAGCCTGATCCCCTTCTCGTCCAGCTCCTTGACCATCCCTATCGCTGCTTGGTGGCCTCGAGCTCGCCCATTATCGCCCATATCTGGGTGCGGGCGTGCGCGGGCATGTTTATGTCGTCAGAGACGGATTCTATCAGGTAGATGGCCGCGCTGACCTTCACGCTGTCATCGTCGACCCCGCGCAACCTGTCCTTCGCATCAGAGAGCGCCTTCCTTATGTTCTTGGGTATCGAATTGTCGGAAACAAGCTCTTCCAGCATGTCCGCGATCTGCCCTAGTTTCGCTGAAGCCATCTGACATCACCCTCCGCACTCAATCAACATACGGGCCCGACGAGAATCCCAGTCCGGGCGACGCGGGTCGCCCGCACATTTGAACTCGTGACCGTCAGCTGTCCTTGGCCATAAGGCCTTAGAAGGCTGCTGCGCTATCCAATGCAGGACACGGAACTCGGAACACGAGACTCGCGTCTGGCTGCGCCACGGGCCCGGCAAGTTCTCTATAGTAAATAGAAAAGTATTAAAAAATGGGAACCGGCACACGCGGCCGGGCGATGAATAGATGGGATGAAAAATATGGGTGTTCTCAGGACTCCTCTTCCTCTTCGTCCTCTTCCTCCCAGTCCTCGTCCTCGAAATCGTCGTCTTCCCAGTCTTCGTCGTCCTGTGCTCCAAGAGGCTTCATAGGCCCACCTTCAAACATTTTGATTGCTATACTTACGAAAGGTTATTAAAGGTTTCAAGGGGTTCCGCCCGCCCTCGTTAAGTCCGGTCTACTTCGGGCAAAACCCGGGATGGGAAACCGAAGGCCCGGCTGCTCGTATCGTCCTCTCCGAAGCGCGCTTAGCGCTGATTTTTAATATGATGGTGTGATATATCCATTTATGGAGATTGGAATCATCGGCTTAGGCGACATGGGCAAATTATACGCGAGGCGATTCGCCAGCCGGGGTTACACGGTAAACGGATGCGACCTGCCTGAAAAAACAAGCCGTCTGAGGCAGGAATTGCAACACTCGGATATCGATGTTCTGGCTGACGGCGTCGCAGTCTCCAGAAGAAGCGATCTGGTCATATATTCGGTGGAGGCGGATAACCTCGACAGGGTCGTAAGGCAATACGGGCCGTCAACAAAAGCCGGTGCGATAGTCGCAGGACAGACATCCGTAAAAACCCTGGAGATCAGGGCGTTCGAGGAATATCTGCCAAAAGATGTGAACATCGTCACCTGCCATTCCCTCCACGGGCCGACTGTGAGCCCTGCCGGGCAGGCCCTGGTTCTGATCAGGCATCGGAGCTCCGATGCGGCGTATCGACTAGCGTTGCAGACTTTTCGAGAGCTAGGCTCGAATATCATAGAAATGCCCGATTACCAGGAACACGACCGGATCACAGCGGATACCCAGGCGGTCACGCATCTCGGATTCGAGAGCATGGGGACGGGATGGAAGAACGCCGGGTTCTATCCATGGGAGAATTCCGCCTATGCCGGCGGGATAGATAACGTAAAGACATTGATGACATTGAGGATATACGGCGGCAAGGCGCACGTCTATTCCGGCCTTGCGATACTGAACCCCCTTGCCAGAAAGCAGGTGCAGCAATACGCTAAATCGGAATCAGAGCTGTTCAAGCTGATGATACAGGAAGAAAAAACGAGGTTCAGGGAGAGGTTGCACAAGGCATCCGATGCGGTATTCGGGAATCGCAGCCCCCGCCTGTTGCTGGACGATGCGGTCATGGGCGAATTCGGATTGGGTGGTGAGATGCAGAGAAAACCCAATTCCCACCTGAGCCTGCTGGCGATGGTCGACGCCTGGCATCAGCTCGGGATAAATCCATACGAGCATCTCATATGCCAAACACCCTTATTCAGATTGCGGCTGGGCATCACGGAGTACCTGTTCAGGAACACCGCTCTTCTCCAGGAATCTTTGGATACCGCCTTGTGCGATAGGAGCATCAGGGGCGACGACCTGGAGTTCCATACCAGCGTCATGGAATGGGCATCGATAATACGCAACGGGGACATCGAAGGCTATAAGCAGCAATTTGATGCGACAAAGGAATTCTTCGCTGACAGGATTCCCGAAGGAATGAGAAGAAGCGATGATTTGATCACGAGACTGGGTGCCTGAGCGAGGCGGGTTCCAAAATGAAAGCCGGGAGCTAACAAGATGTAGGCTTCCCGGTTGGCCGACTGAAACAGCTGTGGAGCTCTAGTCCGTCCGCTCGATTCTGTTTCCTGCGAGCACGGAATGGAACGCTTAGGGCTGCTCCTTTCGGCCTGACCCGGTTCACGAGGCATCCCGCCACACAGGGCAGAACGTCTACGCTTCAGGAAAAGAGGCGCAACTGAAACAGGCAACGCCCCGGGCATTCGAGCCGCCTAAGGGGATTTGCGGTGCTGGGACCCCTGGCCCCACTCTAGCCCACGTTAGTATGTGCACAAGGCGATATTAATACCTTTTGGGTCAACGGCCGCAAGCAGCGGCCCGTGAAGCAGCCTGTTTTATATTTTCATGGTTGACTAAATCCCCGATAGGTGCTTTTCATGCAGGTGTTCGACTCGTTGTCCAGAAAGACGGGGGAATTCGCCCCGGCTGACGGCAGGAGGGTGCTGATGTACGTCTGCGGCCTCACGCCCTACGACAGCGCGCACATCGGCCACGCGCGGACCTACGTGGCGTTCGACCTGGTGAAGCGTTTCCTCATTAAACGCGGCTTCGAGGTCTTCCACATGCAGAACATAACCGACGTTGAGGACAAGATAATCCGGCGCTGCAAAGAGACCGGCGCCGACCCGAGGAAGCTCACCTCCGAGGTCCATTCCGAGGCATTGGAGCTCTTCGATACGCTGAACATCATCAGGGCGGACGTATACCCAAAGGTCACGGAGCACATTCCCGAAATCATCGCGCTTGTTGGCACGCTGGTGGAGAAAGGGTTCGCGTACGAGACCTCGACCGGCGTGTATTTCGACGTTTCCAAGTTCAGGGGCTACGGCTCGCTCTCTGGCCAGGACATGGACGAGATAGAGGCCGGAAGCAGGAAAGAGGTCGATGAGACAAAGACCGACCCTGCCGATTTCGCGCTGTGGAAGAAGACGAAGAACGAGATAATAGAGTTCGACTCGCCCTGGGGGAGGGGAAGGCCGGGCTGGCACATAGAATGCTCGGCCATGTCTCTCAAGTACGCCGGGACAACGCTGGACATCCACGGCGGCGCAAGGGACCTCATATTCCCCCATCACGAGAACGAGATCGCGCAGTCCGAGGCAGCGACCGGGAAGACATTCTGCCGCTGCTGGATGCACACCGGCTTCCTCACCGTCGAGGGCGAGAAGATGTCCAAGTCCCTCGGCAACTTCATCACCCTGAAAGAGTCGCTTTCGCGGTTCAGCCCGAATGCCATGAGGATGTTCTACCTCCAGGCGCATTATCGGAGCCCTTTGGATTACGACGAGGACGCGCTGCAGGCGGCCGGCGAATCCGTGGAGAGGATTTTCAACTCGCTCGGCCTGATGCGCGAAATAGAAGAAGACAGGATGGACGTCGAGGACGCACGCTTTAGGGAGGAGAGCGACGGGCTGATCGCCGCTTTCCATTCGTCTTTGGAGAACGATTTCGACACCCCTGCCGCATTCGCGGCCCTGTTCGGGCTCCTGAGGTCCACCAACACGCACGTGGAGAAGGACGCCGTGGACCACGCCCAGCTCGACAAGGTGCGCAAGGCCCTGGAGGACATGATCTGGATACTCGGGTTCGAGGAGGAGGAAAGCGGCATGGAAGGCAAGGCCGACGCGCTCAAGGGGCTCGCGGCCCGGTTCAAGATAAACGAGAGCGAGCCGGAAAGGATAGTTGATGCCTTGGTCTCGCTCCGTGAAGCGTACCGCAAAGAGAAGGACTACCAGAAAGCCGACGAGATCCGGATGGCGTTATCCAATCTCGGGATCGGCCTCGAGGACAGGAAGTCCGGCGCCGGCCCGCGGCGCAAGGTGAAGTGATGGCCTACTCGTTCCTCGAGCACCGCTCCGACGTTATAATCCTGGGCAGGAACACGTCCTTCGCGAAGGCGCTGGAGGACGTGGGCAACGGCATGCTCACCCAGATGGGCGCCGAGCACGCGGCCGAGAAGGAGTCCTTCACGCTGCGGTTCTCCGCGCCGACCGCAGAACAGCTGGTCGTGCAGCTGCTCTCCCAGGTGGTCGCCGAATGCGAGACGCGCCCGCTCACTCCGATGAGGTTCGAGGTGCTCTCTTTCGACGAAAAGGCGCTCTCGGCATCGGTCCGCGTGTACGGCGAGAAGAAGGTGCCGGAGAACATAATAAAGGCTGTGACCTACCACGAGTTCCGGGCCGAGAGGAAAAACGGCAAGTGGGAGATACAGGTCCTGTTCGATATCTAGACAATTCCTCTCGCAACCTCTGACGACACTGTCGCGCCGTTTTTCTTTGCTATCCTTGCTATTTCCGTATGGACCCTCTGTATATCGTCGTAGCTGACATTCGTCATAGTGCTCAGCCATAACTTTTGTATCATGTCGATGTTTATGTGGTCATCCATGCGTATCTCTTCTGCCACTGACGGCTGGCTCCCTTCTAGCTTCTTCAGGAAATCGATATACCATCTTGCATTGGGAAGGGGGGTGACAATCCTGCCAGCCACCCGATAAATCATGCCATTCGCCACGTCCGCTATCCTGCCGAAGTGTTCCAATGTCCGGTGAAGGTCATCTCTCGTTTCCCCAGGTATGCCATACAAGAGGTTAACGTACGTCATTATCCCTGCATCCGCCAGAAAACGGATTGCGGTCAGGCTTTTTTCTATGCTCAATCTTTTTCCTATGGTTATCATCGTCCTATCCGAACCGGTTTCCACTCCGATCGAGGTTTTCGTCACTCCAAGCGAGCGCAGAAACGCTGCGCTCTCTGCGGATATCTCATCCGCCCTTGCGTATACGGTAAATGTAACGTCCGGATCATGCTCGATACTAACCCCGCCGAACCTCTTTAATGAGGAGGTGAAGGAGTCCGAACAGTCGAAGATATGGATTCTCTGGCAGAGCCAGGATAGCTGCTCCTTTATTTTTCTCATGTCCTGGGCGAATCTATCCGGGCTCCTGTACTTGAGTTCGTTTCCGAGTCTGCTTCCGCAGAATCCGCAGCGCGGCATTTGGATGCATCCTCTCGACGACTGGTAAAAGACAAAAAGCGGTATCTCGTCAGGGGCAGGGCCGTATTTGCCAGACCTGATCATCCTCTGGTAATTACCGAAGTACGTCTCGACATCTTCCTTGCTCCATCCAGAAAAATCTGGCGCAGGCAGCTCATCCATCCGTATGGGTGCGGAATCGACAATTCCGTGCGGCAGGTCTTGGTCCCCTATTATTTTCCCAAGTCCGGTCTCTCCTTCTCCCTGCACAAGATAATCTATGTCCGTGGCGTGCCTATCCATTATCTGCCTCGCCTTTGCACCTGCCCACGGTCCGCCTACTGCCGTCGTCGCTCCGGCTTCTTTCGCCTTTTTGATGACGCGTAGCGCACTCTGGTAGTTGGAGAGCGTCAGTGTAACGCATGCGAGGTCGCCGGTACGTATCCCTTCCAGTGCTCCTTTTTCCTCGCGTATGTCCAGATCGACGCATCTCGCATCCTTGAACCTGCCAAACCCCGTTCCTTTGGCGAACGAATACAACGCAGTTGGCCCTATGGGTATCGCAGTTCCTACAAGTGATACCTGGCGCGCTTCCCGACAGTCTGGTAGAATGAAATGTATTCTTTTTCCCGGCACAGTTACCAACATATATCATATATTGGCACATTATTAAAAAGCCATCTGCCTCTCATCGCGTGCTTTCGGAGGAACAATCTAGGCCTAACTCGCTTCTATCATCTTTCTTATTTCCTATAGGATTTCGCGTCCTTTCCGCTCCCGAGCCAGGCCCTCGCGTCCGCAACTATCCACATGAACACGGTGCGGAAGAAGCCCCCTTCCCTGAACCTGCGGTCTGAGAGCGTGGCTACGATCTTCGCGTCGTATACCACGTTGCGGTTGGCCGGCAGCCTCATCATCAGGTCGTTGTCCTCGCACACCACGGAGCGGTATCCGCCCACGGAGAAGAACACATCCTTCATTATCGCGCAGTTGTTCGCGGCGAGCCAGTACTTGCCGCTGATGCGATGGAACGCCTTCCCGAGCCAGAACACTTTCATGGAATAGATGTTGTAAACCGCCCTCCAGAAACCGGAGTCGGACGAATACAGGTCCAGGCCGCACAAGGCGACGAGCTCCGGCTTTTCCTTGAAACGCGCCTTTATGCGCTGCACGAAGTCCGCGCATGGGACGCAGTCCGCATCGAGCATGACGACGAGCCCGTTGGCCGCGTTCCTGGCGCCCTCGGTCTTCGCCGCGCCGATCCCCATCTTCTGCTGCAATACCACCCTGGCGCCCTTGGACTGGGCGACATCGACGGTCCTGTCCTTGGAATAGCTGTCCACGATTATTATCTCGTCGCCTTCGGACATCTGCGCGCCGAGCGCGTCCAGAAGCGGGCCGATGCTTTTTTCCTCGTTATAAGTGGGTATTACGAAACTCAGCATGATATCGCTTACCCCCTTGTGTATATTACCCTTCTTCCTTCCAGGGAATATCTCCCCTTCGCGAACGAGTCCACGACCTTGGGGTAAGCCCTGTGCTCGGCCTCGAGGATCCTGTGAGCGGCCTCTGCCGCGGTCCTGCAGTCCGAGATGTCCACGGCCTCCTGGTATATTATGGGCCCCGCGTCCAGGCTCTCGTCCACGAAGTGTATCGTGATCCCGCTTATCTTCGCCCCGTAGTCGAACGCCTGCTTCTGCGCGTCCACTCCGGGGAACGAGGGAAGCAGCGCTGGATGGATGTTTATTATCCTGTTCCTGTAGGAGTCCAGCAGCCTCTTCCCTTTCAGCAGGAGCATGTACCCGGCGAGGACCGCCAGCTCGACTCCGTACCTGTCAAGCAGCTCCTTTATGCGGTCATCCAGCGCGTCGCGGCTCGGAAAATCCTTCCTGTCCAAGATTTCGACCGGGATGCCATTCTCCTTCGCACGTTCGATGGCTTTGGCGTCTGGTTTGTTCGTTATGAGCACCCTTATGTCCGCGCTGCACGTGCCTGCCTTTATGGCGTCCACGATAGCCTGGAAGTTGCTGCCCCTGCCCGATGCCAGCACGGCTATCCTCACCTTTCTATCTTCCATGAGAAGAATATGGTAACTGGATATTTAAATTCCTGCGCAGGGGTGGGCCTGCCACGGGCTATCGTGTTTCCTGGATCCTCGATGACATCATATCGATTTGAGGAATCCGCTCTCATCCACCCTGAACTTGTGCGCCGGGTTCACGCTGCACTGGAACTCACCCTCGACTTTAGCGAGCGGGGAACTCCATCCGTGTGACATCGAACACTCGGGGCACCCTCTTAGACATTCGTTTGCCATGGGAACCAACTCCTGCCGGCTGGTCGAATCCGGCATAGGTCGCATATCGGCTACACAGATAAGGGATTTAAAGCTGCGTATCATGCGTGCTCGCTGAGCACGTTGTCCGACGTTCAAAAAGCGATACCAAGCACGTGGAGCAGCACGACAAGGGCCAAGCCCACGAATCCCCCTATGGCTACTATCAGCACGGTGAGAATATTTATGGCGATGTTCAGCCCGAAGACGTTGAGCAGCCAGAGTGCGATGAGCGCCAGGATGGCATGAAGGACGAGGGGTATGATCGCCTTGACCACCTTGTATATCACGATGACGGCGAGCACCGCGAGCAGGAGGACGACGATTTCGATGATCATGGTCTGCACCCGGAACGGACGACGAGAAAGATAAATACGGGCCTGGAGAGATTTGAACTCTCGACACACGGATTAAGAGTCCGTCGCTTTTGGTGGATAGTACTGTATCCTCTACCAAGCTGAGCTACAGGCCCAAAAGCTATCCTATTTCCCTAAGAAGAATTTAAAAAACAATTTACTTACCCGGCTTCGTCCGATTCGAACCCGTAGACCGCGAGCGTGCGGTTGTCTATGTCGAGGACGCTCTCCTTCGACACCACGGTGGTGCCGTTGAGCTCGATCCTCACGTCCTGCGGCGTGGTATAGTTGATATCGATCGGAAGCGCGGAGGCGGCGAAGCCGTCCAGCATCGCGCTATCATCGGATACGATCACATAGCCGCTCGCGCTCGTCGTGCCGTTGGCGGGCTGGTAAGTAGTGAAACCGAATGCGGCCATCTCGGGCTCGGGATCGCCGTTGAAGAGCACGGCGTAGGTCGGATTCGCGATCGTGATGGTCGCAGTGCTGTTCCCGAATCCGAGCGACACCCACGTATACGTCCTCTCCATGTACGGCCCTCCTCTCTTGTTGGGCAGGCCTCTGAGCTCCTGGTCCAGCAGGTCCGCAGCGCTCAGGTTCGTGCTCTCCAGAGATGGCTGCTGCGGTGCGGGAGGCGCAGTGACGAGCGTCGTGTTCTGCCGCGCGGGCGTTACGTTCTGTTGCACGGACGCGTTCTGCTGCTGCGGAGCCGGAGACGCGTTCATAGGAGGCTGAGGGGCCTGCGGTTGCTGCGGGGCAGGTTGGCTCTGCGCGGGCTGCTGCGCCGGATAGGGCTGCGCAAGGCAGCCGAAAAGCATCGCCACTAGGGCGAATGCGAGGGCGGTCCTCAGCATGGCTGCGACGCGCCTCCGAGATAGCCGTATGAACAGGACTGGCCGTCGTACTCCACCTGCACGGTCGCGCCCCCGTTCGCGTAGTTCTCTATGTAGTTTATGTTGTCCTCGTCCAGCAGGGCCCTGAACGGGTCCCTGGAGCCGCCGGACTCGTTGGGTCCTCCGGATATCACCATGAGCTGCGGATTCGTGGTCTTGAGGAAATTCGCTATCCCGGAAGTCCCCGGCCCCAGGCCGTAGTAGGGCGCCTGCATCACGTCGCAGTCGAGCTGGCCCCCCTCGTCATTCAAGAGTTCGTTCTGGGCGCCGAACTGCGTACCGGAGAGCAGCACCGCACAGAAACCCCTATCCTGGATCCTGAGCACCACGGCGTCATTATTCGGATCGTAGAACGGCACTGGACCGGGGTTGAGCACGGTGAACTCGATGCCGTTCAGCGACATGTTGAACCCGCGGCTCACATTGCGCACTGTCTTGACCATGCCCGCCATGCTCGGGCCGAGCGCGGCGTACGTCGGGTCCTTGAACGTCTCGCCAGACCACCAGAACTCCTGGATCGGGAAGGCGGCAGCCACCGCGCTTATGCCCCCGTAGTGCATCGGGTCCTCATTGGTGGAGAGCATCACGGCCACATTGCTGACATCTAGGGTCCTCAGAAAATCCACCACCGTGCCGCCGTTCTGGACCGGGCCCGCGTCCACGAGCACGTTCAGGTCGCCCTTCTTTATCAGGATCGCGTCACCCTGGTCCGTCTGGTCCCCCACGTATATGAAATATATGGCCAGGGTGTCGTTGGGTTCGAAGGTGTAGTTTATCGCCTTGGATTCCACGGGCGGAGCCGGGTTCGTGTAGTTCTGCTGCTGCTGTACGGTCTGGTTCTGCTGCTGCGATATGATCATCGTGACGTTCGTCTCGTTCACGGGGATGGTGCCGTTAGTCGGGACGGTGACGTTCGTTACATTGCCCGGCGTCGTCTTAGTTATATTCTGCGCCGGCGGCGTGGACGTGCACCCCGCCATCAGCAGGCCCAAGACCAGAAACGCCAAGACCGTGGTGTGGAATCCGATAGCTCTCATAATGTCACTCTCGCATCTGAGATGTTCTTCTTTATCACCGCTGCGCAATCGGCTATTTTAATCCTTTCCTGCTTCCCGTCGTTCCGGTATCTTATCGTGACCGTGTCGTCCTTGAGCGTGTCGTAGTCCACCGTGAGCGCGTAGGGGCACCCGATCTCGTCCGCCCGCGCGTAGCGCTTCCCTATGGAGCCGCCCTCCTGGTGGAAGACGTCGAACTCCTTCCGCAGCAGGTCCACGAGCGCCTCGGCCTTCCCTGCGAGCCCGTCCTTCTTCATGAGCGGGAACACCGCGACCTGGAATGGCGCGGCCACGGGCGGGAAGTCGAACCACTCCCATTCCCTCTCCGCGGACTTCTCCCTGAAGCAGTGCTCCATCATGCAGAAGAAAAGCCTGTCCACGCCCATGGACACCTCGAACACGTGGGGCACCATCTTCTCCTTCCTGGCCTCCACGAAAACCGAGAAGTCCTTCTTGCTGAACTTGGCATGGGCTCCGAGGTCGAAGTCCGTCCGATAAGCGTTCCCTATGGTCTCTATGGTGCCGTACGAGGTCTGGACCTCCATGTCCACGTTGCCCTTCGAGTAGTGCGGGATCTCCTCCTTGGGCAGCACCCTGAGCCACATCTCGGTCTCGCGGATGCCGACCTTCCTGTAGAACTGCCATTGCCTGGCGAGGAAATAGGCCATTATGTCATTGGCGGCTATGCCTGCGGCCACGAGCTCGGACGTCTTCCTCATCTCCGTGGCGCCGCCGCGCTGGAACCGCATGCTCTCGTCCGCGACCTTTGCCATGGCGGGATAGCCCTGGTCCGCGGGGTCGAAGAAGAACTCCAGCTCCATCTGGGTGAACTCTCGCATGCGCACGAGGCCCTTGCGCGGCGATATCTCGTTGCGGAAGCTCTTTCCGACCTGTCCGACCCCAAGGGGCAGCTTCGCGCCGTGGTTCCTGAACAGCCTGGGGAAAGAGGTGAATATGCCCTGGGCGGTCTCCGGCCGCGCATAGGCCATCGCCTGCTCGCCGCCTATCCCGGTCTTGAACATGAGGTTGAACATCGCGGCTGGGGCGAACTCGCCCTTGCACTTGGGGCACGTGATCCCGTTCTCCTTTATCACGCGGTCTATGGTCTCCAGCTTGCCGTCCCATCTGGCGCCATGCCCCTCGCCGTCCTTCTGTTTCAGCTTCTCCTCGATAAGCGTGTCCCCCCGCATGCGCGTCTTGCACACCCTGCATTCCACCACCGGGTCCGCGAAGTTCGCGGCGTGGCCGGATGCCTGGAGCACGATCTCCGGCGTTATTATGGATGTCTCCAC
>Ga0326728_10021999_pt1 | contig 11904 bp, 9 predicted proteins | sample MB3enrmetagenome_FD_207602 | JGI IMG/M metagenome (GOLD analysis project Ga0326728, IMG submission 207602) | Lab enriched peat soil microbial communities from McLean, Ithaca, NY, United States - MB31MN | ecosystem: Environmental > Terrestrial > Soil > Wetlands > Peat | place: USA: New York... | reverse complement strand
ATACCAGCCCCCCGGCCGGATAAGCGCCATTGGTATTGCCGAATACGACCGGAACCGCAACGGTGCCGTTGGTGGTGAATTGAAAAACCGTCCCGTAGCCGTGGCCGTCGTAGCTGGCGTTAGTCAATCCGCCATACTCAGCCGTGCCGTAGAAACTGCCGTCGGCTGCCGGCACCAAGGCCGCCCCAGGATTGGCGCCCTGATACGGGTCATTGGTCCCGGTGAAGGAGAACCGGGTCGTGAGCGCGCCGTTGGTTGTGATTTGGAATAGGGTGCCCAAATCGCTCACCCCACCGGCGTAGGTCGTGCCGTAGAGATTACCATCCTTACCCGGAACCAACGCGGCGTAAGGCGCGGCGCCATTGGTGCCATCGAATGAATACAGACAGCTCAGCACCCCGTTGCTGATCTTGAATACCGTGCCCAGGTTGTTCGTGCCGCCGCTGGAAGTCGTGCCATATAAACTGCCGTCGCTCCCCTGCACCAGCCCGGCGTATGGATTTGCGCCATCCTTGGCGCCGGTGAATGAATAGAGGTTGGTAAAGATCACGTCGGCCGAGGCTCCCAGCGCCGCCAGCACGAGCGCGGCTGCCCAGAGCAGTCGCATCAGCAAAGCCGAAACCGGGTTCCTGCCTCGGACCGGCTCAGTCATTGCGCCGGTTCTGCTTCCGTCATGGAGTATCCTGGGCGGGGTCTTCATAGATGTGAATTTAGCCTACTAATGCTTCGTTGCACAAGCAACCGATACCGGGGTCGCCGCGGGGCGCCACCCGTCCCACAACGCCCTGTAGGCTGCGTGCCCCCGCCCGGCGACCATCGCTAATTCCAGAGCCACGTCATCTCCTCGCTCAATGCGGCATTGGCAAAACTTGCGGGCTCCGTTGGGCGACTCTAATCTGGCTGCCCATGAGCGCTGAATCTCCCTCTCCTGAGGAAACCTCTGACCGCCTCGCCCGCCGAGCCTTCTTCGGCTTCGTGCTGACGTTCGTCCTCTCGCGTGTGGTCGTGGTCCTGATCATGTCGCAATGCATCCCGAACCTCTTCCTTTTCCTGCACGGCACGCACGTCCACCACTTGAACTACGGCATCTTCCTGCTCGCCGCCGTTGGCGCTTACACCTTGTTCGGACGGCCCGAGGGACGGCCAGCCGAGCTCGCGGCACTGGCCTACGGAATCGCCCTGGCGCTCACCTTCGATGAATTCGGGATGTGGCTCCACATGGGTGGCAGCTATTGGCAGCGCGCGAGCGTTGATGCCGTCATCGTCGTGGCGGCCCTGATCGGGCTGGTGGCATTTGCACCGCCGCTCAGGCGGCTGGAATCGCGCCATTTCTGGGGGTTTGCCGCCCTGGTGTTGGCCGTCGCGGTTTTCGGCCTCGTGCTGGTCGTGGCGGGGCGCCACATCGGGCGTGTCATGGGACCGGCACTCCACGAGCTGGAGCTCAACTCCTCGCCCTAGCTGAGGGGCACGAGCAGAAATCACGTTGCCACTTTGCCAGCAAGATTATCTGGCGCAATGAGCCAGGGGCGTTGTCGCTGGTGTTCGTGACGGTCAAAGTCGCTGCCGAGGCGGGGCACAGGGTGCCCTGAACGATTCCCAGCCAGAAGCAACAACTACGCAGCGTTACGGACTGTCGTGGGCAGGGTTATCACCGAGGTGAGGTCAGCATACTAAATCCTTACGGCGACAGCACCGCCCGGTAAAACCTTCGTGGGGCGTTCGTGACGGAGTCGGTGACGCTGAGCGTGGCTCCGGCGGCGATGACGGCGTTGCTCAGGTTGATCCAGTTGCTCGAACTCAAGTCGGAATTGTACTGCACCTGATACCTCCCTCCAGCCTCCGTGCTCCAAGTCAGACTCAAGGTGCTGTTGGTGAGCGTCACGGCCTGGAACACCGGCGCCGCCCGCACAATGGTCAGCGGGAAAACGGTGCCGACATGGCCGGCGCCGCCGCCCAAAGTCGTGCCATAGAAACTGCCGTCGCTGCCCTGCACCAGCCCCGCCACGGAATTCCCGCCATCGTTGCCGCCGGTAAAGGAATACAAAGTGGTCAGCGTCCCATTGGTGCTGATTTTGAACACGGTGCCAGGGCTGTTGAAGCCAGAAGCGTACGTGCCGCCCTGGTTAGCCGTGCCATAGAAATTGCCGTCGCTGCCCTGCACCAGCCCCGCCACGGGAGTTCCGCCATCATTGGCGCCAGTGAAAGAATGCAGAGTGGTCAGCGCGCCATTGGTGGTAATTTTGAACAGGGTGCCAAAGCCTTGGCCATAATTGAGATTGGTGTCACCTCCAGTAGAAGTCGTGCCATAAAAATCGCCGTCGCCGCCCCGCACCAGCCCATTGGGCCCCCCGCCATCATTGAAGCCGGTGAATGAATGCAAGCTGGTCAGTACCCCATTGGTGGTGATTTTGAACACGGTGCCACCGCCGGTGGTGCTCGTGCCGCCCCCGTAAGTCGTGCCATAGAAATGGCCTTCCCTGCCCTGCACCAGCGCGCCATAGGGAGACGAGCCATCATCAGTGTAGCTGAAAGCATGCAGACGGGTCAGCACCCCATTGGTGGTGATTTTAAACACGGTGCCCACACGGCCGTAACTGGTTTCCGTCCCCCGCCGCTAGTCGTGCCATAGAAATTGCCGTCGCTGCCCTCCACCAGCCCGGCAAAGGGCGATGCACCATCATTGCCGCCGGTGAAAGAATACAAAGTGGTTAGCTCACCCTTGGAGGTGATTTTGAATACGGTGCCAGAGTTGCTCGTGCCGCCCCCGGAAGTCGTGCCGTAGAAATTGCCGTCGCCGCCCTCCACCAGCCCGGCCCAGGGACTTGCGCCATCATTGGTGCCGGTGAAGGAATACAAACTGGTCAGCGCCCTATTGGTGTTGATTTTGAACACGGTGCCAGAGCCATTCGTGCCGCCGCCCAACGTTGTGCCATAGAAACTGCCGTCGCTGCCCTGCACCAGCCCGACATAAGGATCTTCCCCATTGAGGAAAAGCGGCTGGAATGAGTGAAGGCTGGTCAAGACCACGCCGGCCGGGGCGCCAAAAGCCGGCAGCACGAGCGCGGCTGCCCAGAGCAGTCGCATCAACAGAGCCAAACCTGGCTTCCTGCCAGGGACCGGCTCGGTCATTGCGCCGGTTCTGCTTCCGTTATGGAGTGTCGAGAGCTGGGTTTTCATTGATTTCATTAGTGTGAGTTCAGTTTTCATTGATGTTAATTTGCTTTTCATAATGGCGTCCTTTACAGGTCGGTGATGCCGATTTTGCGGCTATTTGCGTTTATGCTTTGCTTTCTTGAGTTCATAGGCTCATACATCCAAACGAAATCCGGGGACGAAGAGTATCAGGGCAGGGACGAGAAGTTGCCCACCACTGAAGAGCCATGGCCCTGTGGATTTGTTCCACAGGGCCAATGGCTAAACGACTGCTCGCAGTCTTACCGGCCGCCTCCGTCATGGTCCCCGTCATGGTCGCGGGTAACCTTGATGTCATAGGTGACGTCCTCCACGACATAGGGCGCGCTGGCAGGCCCAACCACCCCGACAGCGTGAATCGAGTGTTTCCCTGGCGAAAGCGGGGACAGCATCAGGTACACCCCATCCGCCACCACCGGATATATGGTCATTCCCCCGGGGATGCACGGTTCACCAAAGACTCCCGCAAGCATGTTGTCTTTCTCCGCCGTGGTGTAGCTGAAGGGCGGAGACACCACGTTATAAACTGTGTCCGTCGGGTTATCCAGACCGGGAACCGCAACTCGGTCAATGGTGCAAGTGGTCACCGTGGCGGCACTCCAATCTCCCGCGGCCGCCGCCGCCAGTTGATCTGCGGTTAACGACGTGAACGTGGGGCAGCCGGTGTTATCCACCCACGTGCTCAGAATCGAAAGAAACAGCGGAGTCTCGGCGAGAATGGTGACGTGGTTGGTTACGGAGGCGGTTCCACCAATCAGAAGACCCGGCGCGGCCAGAAACCGGACGCGGCTGGCCGGCCCTTCGCAAATGGCCGGAGAGCCCAGCGATTCCAGATGGTTCGTGGACTGCCTCAGCATGAACTGCCACCATTTGGCCGACCATTCCTGGTAGCTGAATCCATAAGGCAATGACGACGGGGGGAGGATCTGCCCCGATGAGGACGAAGCGGCAATCCCCAGCAGCAGGAGAGCCGCCAGAGCTGACCCGCAGTGGCCGGGCCGGCGCATTAAGTTTGTTAGTGTGCTTTGATTCTTCATTGTTTGTCTTTCTCTTTAGGCGCCAGGCGCCTGGTTTTAGTTTTTGTTCTTGAGCGAAATCGCTCACCATGAGCACGGGCTCATACATCCAAACGAAATCCGGGGATGAAAAGTATCACGCAGGGCTGGAAAGTTGCGATTGACGAGCCGGCCAATCAGCGACGAATCTGGAGGCCGGTTCGGGAGGGCGAGCGTCCTCGCGAGCCCAAACGTCTTCTTGGATTCTCATGAAGGTATGGCCCTGTGGTTTTGTTCCACAGGACCATGGCGTTAGAAGCTGCCGCCGCCGCGTGAGACTGGGCACGCGTGAGTGCGCTCGCAGCTTGGGCTTACTTGTGGCAGTCCCCATTCCCCTCTCCGTCCACGCGCAGGGCAATCACCGCATGAAACACGCCACTGGCGTCACCAATGACCCCAGCGAGATCTCCGTGCTCATTGGAACCGTACCATCCGGTTCCGACCGAGCCCGGGATGGATGCATCCACAGTGACGAATTTGCCTTTGTACCAAATGAACCCATGGTTGCCAGTGGCGTCCAGATAACCGCCGACCACGACGCCCAGATTGTTGATGCCCTGGGCAAGGGTATAGGTGGCTCCGGGCACATCCAAGGTAGTGTATTTGTCTCCATCTTTGACGAAACCCTGCGGGAGGCCCGAGCTGTCCACATAGTAGCCCGTTACCTGATCCCGATTGTTGATGCCGCCAGGGAACGCGCCGTTGACGGCGCCCGGGACGGTGTAGAAGTTATAATTCCTGCCATCCCAGATCCAATTCTCCCCCAGGCCGTTGCCCCCGTTGAACCAATCGCCTGATGCGTACGAGACGCCGGAAGCGTGGCCGAAGTCATTAATGCCATTGCCGAAGCTGAAAGGCAGCCCCGGGATTTCGGGAAGTGGAGCAAAGGTTCCGCGGCGAATGTCGTACAGCACGGCTTGCTGATGGGTCTCGTCGCCAAAATTACCGCTCTCCACGCCCCGGTTGTTGGCAGGGCCGAGGGACGTTATCGTGGCTTCGGGGGCAGTGATGCCGGTGGTCAGCACGCCGTGATCATACACGAAGCTAAAGTAGTCACCCGTCGCTGGATCGTTATAGGTTCCGGTTACCAGCCCTTGGTCGTTGATGCCGTAAGCCAGCGCGGCGGCTGGAAGCGGAACTTCGATGAACCGGTATTGGGGTTGTTGGGGTTTTTCCCCTGCCGTGATCAGACTTGCCCCCAGGGGGAAGCCCAGCAGCAAGGCCAGAGCCCCGGCCTTCCGCAATAATCCTCCACCGAAAGCCCGCCCAGGGCGAACCGGCAGCGCAGCGGCTCCATTCGCCGGCGCAGACCCGGTGTGTGTTTTGGTACTGATGTCTTGTGTTCTTGTTTGTTTCATAACTTGATCCTGTTGTTTTCTGTTGTTTCTGTTGTGGCCCAAGGGCCTGTTTTTGTTTTCAATTGGCGAGCTCATCTGCCCACCCACCTATCCAAACGAAATCCGGCGACGAAAAGTATCACCGGAGGGACGAACAGGCGGGATTGGCGAGCCGGCAATGGGGGGCCCCTCTCGGAACCGGCAAACCGGCGTTACCCTGGAACGAGCAGTCAAGGCTAACCGCAAAGAGCGCAAAGGACACAAAGACAAGGGGATGCGGCCCATTTTCCCGAGGGTTCCGGCTCGCCCTCGGCTGAGAGCCTGGCTGTTCGCCTGCGATTAGAAAGCCGCCTTTCCCCTGGGCTCTTTATGTTCTTTGCGTTCTTTGCGGTTAAACAACTGCCGAATACAGGTTTACTACGACCGGGCAGCGATCTTCGCCCATCGGCCATCTCTGCGTGGTCACCTTGCGCAGAGCGCTGGGAGTATCGAAGGGTGCGGGATAGCGGCCCACCGTTAACCCGCCTCGCGACGAGCAACGCCGACGGGGACCGAGTTCCTCACTTGGTTGGACCCGGGCTGGAGGGGTCTGGTTCTACTTCCAGGGTGACCGGACCTGTTGCCGCCCCTTTCTCGACCGGCGGATAGGGCGGCATATCCCAGTCCAGATGGAGCTCTGCCAACTCCTGACGAATAAGCCGCAAGTCCCAAACCTTCAATTGCTGGTCTCTTTGCTGCACCGCTAAGAGACTGCCGTCTGGACTGAATCGGAATCTTGCACCCCCGAGCGAACCCGGCGCTTCCAAGGTCGCCAGGGGCTTGGCCGTAGAGGTTTCCAGAAGCTGGATACTGCCCCCTTCGGCTGTCCTCGCCATGATCCGGCCGTCCGGGCTAAAGGTAGTGGTGTTCCACTCGGCGACCTCGACGCCTGACGCGGGTGGACCTTTACGCTGCCAGTTCCCGACCTCCCAGAGTTGATACTCCGTCGTGCTGGTGGCCAGCCAGCGACCATCCGGGCTGAATGCGGCCGTGGTCCTCGCCGGCATGGTCCAGGTGCGCACTAAATCACCGGAACGGGCATCCCACACCTTCACGAGCGGGTTATGCCAGGAACCGGTTGCTACCCAGCGGCCATCCGGGCTTATGGCGACGCCATCGACCAGAGGATGTGGGCGAAGAGGCACCGGCTTGGCGGACGGGCCCTGCAAGTCAAAAACAAGGCACTCATCTGCCGATTCGTGAGTCACCGCGAGATATCGGCCGTCCAGGCTGAGGGCCGACTGACACAGCCTCTCCCCTGTGTAGAAACGGCGCGGTTTCCCCAACCGGTAGGTGGCCGAGGGCGGATCGCCGGTTCGTTCCAGGGAGCGCTGGCACACGCCGCCCAACCGGTCGGTGATGATCATGCTCCGTCCATCCGGATGAAAAATGTGCGTGTCGCACAACGGCAGCACGAACGAGCCGATTTCCTTGCCGGAGAAAGCATCCCAAAAGCGCACGCGATTATCGGTGCCGACCGCGAGGATACGTCCGTCGGCGCTAAAGTCAGGGCCCGAAGCGATTTCGCTGGCGCGCTGAGCGTAAAGCGGGCGACATTCGCGACTGTACGCCACTTCCAGCAGGCCGTAGTGGGCAATATTCTGCCAGCCCAACAAATACCGGTCGTCCGCGCTGAATTCGAGTTGCCAACTGCCCCCGGGATGGCTGGCAACCTGGCGGCCATTGTCCGGGTTCCACAGCCGAATCAGGCCATCGAAACTTGCGCTGGCAAGCAGGTCTCCCGCATGATTGAATCTGAGACTTATGATCAGCGCGGTGGGTCCTTCGAGCACTGCCTGTCGCTGCCCAGTCTCGGCATCCCAGATATAGATACGTAAATCCAGGCATGCGGTCGCCAAGCGCCTGCCGTCGGGACTCCAAGCGATGATGCTCACCGCGGCGGGACAGGCCAAAGGGACGACCTTCCGGCCCGACTCAACGTCCCGGATTTCCACCTCGGGATCCGCTGCGCTGGAGCAGGCCAACTGGGTGTTTCCGGGATTCAGCATGACGCAGTTTAGTTGCCGGGTGCCGGGAAGCCGTTTGAGTTCCTTGCCCGAGCCAAGATCATATATAGATAACGTCCCGTCCAGTTGACATCTGGCTAGCAGGCGGCTGTCCGAGCTGAAGTCGCCCGCCAAATCGCCCGCAAAATCGCCCGCAAAATCGCCCGCAAAATCGCCTGGCACACCCACCGGCATACCGCTCGGCAATTCCCTGAGCACAGCCTTTTGGTCTTCCAAGTCCCAAACCCAATCGCTGTATTTCTCGCCCTCACCCTTATAAACCACCCTTAAAAATCGTGAGTTCGGGCTTAACCTGCGAATTCGGCACACCCTGCGACCGGGGGCCGGCAGCACCGCCAGCACGCGATCGTCTGACACCGCGCGCAATGTAATGCTGCCATTGGTCTCTCCAACCGCATATTTTTCCAAGTTAAGGTCATAGCACACCAGATCATCCGGGGCGTGGCCCTTGAGGACGGCCTGTTTCGACACGCGCAGATCGGACACCGCCAGACAGGCGATGGCCTCATTGCGCACCGCCAGATTCGGACGAATCGCCGCCGCCTTCCGCACCGCGTCCAAACTCTCAAAGCGCTGGCCGGCCCGCCCGCTGGCCCTCCTGGCGCGGGCCTCCGCGAGATAGGATATCCACAGTTTTTCCGTTGCGTCGTCCTTTGCCTGCCGGATTTGTTGGGCGTCGCGTCGAGCGCGAAACACTGCCAGCGCGGCGACGCAAAGAGCAATCACCAGCGCTGCGGTTATCAGCGCGGCGGCGGCGAAGCCAAAGCTGTGACGCCGCACTGTCTTCTGAAACTCGTAGAGGCGGCTGGGGGGACGGGCGAGCACCGGCTCGCAGTTCAAGTGCCGTGTGATGTCCATAGCCAGCCCGTTGACCGTGTCGTAACGGCGTGAGCGGTCCTTCTCCAGCGCCTTCATCACGATCCAGTCCAGGTCGCCCCGCACCAAATGGATCAGCCTGGGCGGCTCGACTTTCCGCTGTTGGGCTATGGTCGTCAGCTCCGCGGCAACCATCGTGCTCAAGCGGGTCGAGGGACGCGCCGGCTCCTGCTCCCGAATCGTACGGCGGATTTCGTCCAAACCCGCTTGCAGCAACTTCTTGGCGTCAAACGGTGTTTGGCCGGTCAGCAACTCATAGAGCAGCACGCCGAGGCTGTAAATGTCACTGCGCGTGTCAATATCGTGCGCGCTCAGCTCGGCCTGCTCGGGACTCATGTAAGCGGGTGTGCCGATCAGTTGTTCGAAGGCGGTGAAAAGGGTTTGATCGGTCAATTTGCCTTGCGCCGCTTTGGCGATGCCGAAGTCAATCACCTTGGGCAAGGGCACGCCATCGCCCATCGTGACCAGGATGTTCGACGGCTTGATGTCCCGATGAATGATGCCCTTCTGGTGCGCGTGTTGGATGGCGCGACAAATCTGAATGAATAGATCCAGCCGCTCCTGCGTGGAGAGGTTGTTCTGGTCGCAGTAATCGGTGATCTTAATCCCCCGCACCAGTTCCATGACGAAATAGGGCCGGCCAGTGTCGGTGGCTCCCGCATCGAGCACCTTGGCGATGTTCGGATGGTCCATCAGGGCCAGCGCCTGCCGCTCCGCCTCGAAACGGGCAATCACACTCTTGGTGTCCATGCCCAGCTTGATAACTTTCAGCGCCACGCGGCGGTGGACCGGTTCTTCCTGCTCGGCCATATAAACCACACCGCAGCCGCCTTCGCCGATCTGTTGGAGGAGTTTATAGCGGCCAATCCTGTCCCCAGGCTGCTCCGCGGGCTTGACCACCAAAGGTTCCCGTCTGAGGTCCACCGCCGGATGGTCCATAAACGCTTGGGCCGATTCGTGAGCACGGAGCAAGGCTTCAACGCGCTGGCGCAACGAGTCATCGCCGCCACAGGCCTCGTGCAGGTAGGCCGCGCGTCGCTCGGGCGGCAACTCGAGGGCCGCGTCGAAGATGGCTCCAACCGGTTTGTGGGGCTCGCTCATAATGCTGGGCCTTTATTAACCATACGAAATCCGTGCGGGAAAAGTCTCACACGGAGAAACTGTTCCACGTCCCGGACATCTGAAAGGGGTGGGCACCGCAGACCGAGCGGGTCATTTCGTCTTGGCCACCTGCATTTCCTCGTAAAGAAAAGCGCGCGCGTAAGCCCAGTGGCGTTTGGCCGTGGCCACGGAGATGTCGAGGACTTCAGCGGCTTCCTCAAAGGTCAGGCCGACAAAGTAACGCAACTTGGTCAGCTCGGCCTTCTGCGGGTCTTCGGCAGCCAGTATGTCGAGCGCGTCGTGAACCGCCAGAAGCTCGTCATCATCCGCCAGGGAAGCGATTTGCACATCTTCTATGTCCACGCGCACTTGCCCGCCGCCGTGGCGCGCCGCGCGCTTTCGCCGCGCAGAATCTATGAGGATATGCCGCATGGCCTCCGCGGCAGCCGCATAGAAGTGCGCCCGCCCGGCAAATCGGCCAGGCTCATTCCCGGATAGCCGCAACCAGGCTTCGTGGACCAAGGCTGTGGGCTGGAGAGTGTGACCCGGTGCCTGGCCGGCCATCTTGAGCGCGGCCAATTTGCGCAAGTCCTGGTAAACCAGCGGAAGCAGTTCATCCGCGGACGTGCGATCGCCCCGTCCCAGGGCTTCCAGAATGCGGGTGACGTCGCTCACTACGAGGACGGTAGCATGGATTTCCACTGCCTGCAATGCAGCCGCCTCGTTATGTCGTGTAACATGAAAAACCAGTCAGGGCAGGAGTCAGGAGACAGAATTGTCGGTTGCCCCGAACCCATTCCGCGGTATCGTGAGCACATGAGTAAGGTTAAGAAACTCCTGCATACGCGCTATCGCGTTGATGATCTCGAACGGACGGTGAAGTTCTACCGCGAGGTGCTCGGGTTGGAAGAGGTCCGCCGCCACAAAACCCCCCGCGGTTCGGAATTGGTTTTCCTGAGGACGCCGGGCAGCGAAGAGCTGATCGAACTTTGCTGTTACGCGGCGAGTGGCCCGGTGCACGTGCAGCCGGATCTGACGCACCTCGCGTTCGAGGTGGACAGCCTGGAGGAATTCGGGCGGCATCTGGGCCGGCTTGGCCTCAAGTATTCCGACGGCCCGCACCTCGACGCGGGCGGCGGGGGCATCGCCTTCATTGACGCCCCGGAGGGGTATGAGATCGAGTTGATCCAGATGGCTAGGCCGGGCGCTGGCGCGTGAAAACCCGAATGCCGAAACCCGAAACCCGAAGTAAGTCCGAAGGGCGAAATCCGAAGAGCCCGGGTGTGCGTTCAGTCCTTTCGGGCTTCGGGCTTCGGGCTTCGGGCTTCTTTCGGGTTTCGGGTCTCGGGTCTCGGGTTTGCTTCCGATGATTCTCCGCGCCCGCCAATTCGAGTTCACCTTCCCCCGCCCGGCGCTGGTGGTGGGGATCGTGAATGTCACCCCGGACTCTTTCTCCGACGGCGGGCAATATCTCGATCCGCCGGCAGCGGTCGCGCACGCCCTGCAACTGGTCGAGCAGGGCGCGGAGATCCTTGATGTCGGCGGCGAATCCACCCACCCGGGCGCTGCGCCGGTGGGCGAAGCCGAGGAGCTCCGCCGGGTGATGCCGGTCATCGAGCAGTTGGCCGGGCGGCTCAAACTGCCTATCTCCATTGATACGGTCAAGCCGGGCGTGGCTCGAGCCGCCCTCGCGGCGGGAGCCAGCATTGTCAACGACGTAGCGGCCAACCGCGAGGACCGCGCTTTGTGGGAGGTCGTGGCCGAGGCGGGCGCCGGCTACGTGTGCATGCACATGCAAGGCACGCCCCAGACCATGCAGGCCAACCCGGCTTACACCGACGTGGTCCGCGAGGTGGCGGAGTTCTTTTCCGAGCGCATCCGGCGATTGAACGGTTGCGGAGTGGGCCAGGACCAAATTATACTCGATCCAGGGATCGGCTTTGGTAAGACCGTCGAGCACAATTTGCAGTTGCTAGGGGCGGCGCAGAAATTTACAAGTCTGGAGCGTCCCTTACTGCTTGGGGTTTCGCGCAAGTCGTTTATCGGGAAGCTGCTGGGCGTGGAACTGGCGGCGCGGCTGCCGGCGGCGCTGGCGTGCGCCTGCCTGGCCGTAAGCGCGGGCGTGCAAATCGTCCGCGCCCATGATGTTGTGGAAACCGTGCAGGCGATTCGGATGACCGAAGCGATCCTGGCGAAGCGCAGAGTATAATGTGGGAAATCATACAGACCGTCTGGCGCCCCGTGTTGGAGATACTGATCCTCACGGTCGGCATCTAT